>Ga0160463_100347_pt1 | contig 26068 bp, 25 predicted proteins | sample HID1975M_E6MG_FD_108276 | JGI IMG/M metagenome (GOLD analysis project Ga0160463, IMG submission 108276) | Enriched soil microbial communities from UW Madison campus, WI, USA - HID1975M_E6 MG | ecosystem: Environmental > Terrestrial > Soil > Unclassified | place: USA: Madison, Wisconsin... | reverse complement strand
CCACCCGACAACCCCCCACCCGCCACACACCACCGACGACCACCCACCCGCCACACCCGACCCGTCACCCCGAACCGCCGACCGGAACCCCACTCACCGATACGGCATCGTCACGGTGAGTGAGGTTCCGCTCGCGGCCCTCGCCGCCCGCGACCGGAACCTGGGTCACCGACACGGGCCGCGAACGGTGAGCGACGTCCCGGTCGCGGCCGGCACCCGCCACCGGAACCCCGCTCCCGCTTCCGGCCCCCCCACCGGTGAGCCACGTTCCGGTCGGCGCCCCCCCCACCTTCCGCGACCGGAACCTCGCTCACCGGATCGGACCCGTGACGGTGAGCGAGGTTCCGGTCGCGGGGGTGTGTCGAACCGCCCACAGGCCCGCCGCCGAGCAGGCCCGTCCACAGCTGCGCCGGTCGACGCCCCACGACGACGCAACCGGGCCGAGGCTTCACGTGTGCGACGCCACGGACCCGTTCCCACTCCCCTGACCACGCTCGCGGCCGCCCAGGGCGGCCTGGTGTCCGCCGCGCAGTGCGCGGCGCTGGGCGTCAGCCCCAACCGCCGGGCCGCGCTGGTGCGCGCGGGCACGTGGACGCGCGCGACGCACGGCGTGTACGACACCGCACCCGGCGTCGGGTGGTCCGTGCCGGACGCCCGGCGGCGTGCGGCGTGGCTGGGGCTGCTGGCGCTGGGCCCGGACGCCGCGGCGGTGGGCTCGTGCGCGCTCGCGCTGCACGGGGTCGGCGGGCTGCCTCGCGTGCTGGAACCGGAGGTCGCGCTCGTCGACGGCCGGCGCGGACGACCGCGCGACGGCATCCACGTGCGCCGCTACGAGTCCCCGCACGTCGTCGTCGCCGGGGCCCGCCTCGCGCCGCTGCCCGTCGCGCTCGCGCAGGCGCTGTGCCGGTTGCCGCGCCGCCACGTGGTCGCGGTCCTCGACGACGTCCTGCACCGCGGCCTGCTCGACGGCCCGGGGACGGACGCGTTCGTGGCGGCGCTCGCCGGCCGTCGCGGTTGCCGGCGCGTCCGGCTGTGGTCCGAGCTCGTCGACCCGCGCGCGGAGTCCGCGCTGGAGTCGCTCGCGCGGCTGGGCTGCGTCGATGCCGGGGTTCCGCCGGACGACCTGCAGGTCGTGCTGCGCGACGCCCAGGGCCGGCCCGTCGCACGCGGCGACCTGGGGTGGCGGCTGCCCGACGGTCGGTGGTTGCTCGCGGAGATCGACGGCCGGGAGTTCCACGACGTCCCGGCTGCGCTGCTGCACGACCGGCACCGGCAGAACGCGCTCGTCGCCACGCGGCTCGCCGAGGTGCTGCGGTTCGCCGCCGAGGACGTCACCGCGGGAACCGTGGCGCACACCGTCCGACGCGTCCTCGGCGCGCACTGGCGACCCCGGCCCGTCGCCCGCACCACCGGAACACCGCTCATCGAGCAGCTCGCCGGCCGGTGACCGGTGTCCCGCTCAGCGCGGGGCGAGGTGCTGGACGGCCCAGGTGTGCATCGCGATCGCGGCGGCCGCGCCGGCGTTGAGGGAGCGCGTGCTGCCGTGCTGCGTGATGTGCACGACGACGTCGCACGCCCGCTGCGCAGCCTGCGTCAGGCCCGTGGACTCCTGACCGAGCAGCAGCACGCACGCGCGCGGGAACGTGTACGCCTCGAGCGGCACGGAGCCGGGCACGTTGTCCACACCCACGACCGGCAGCCGTGACCCGTCGGGCCCCGCGTCCGACGCCCACGTCGCGAGCGCGGCGGCGTCGGGGTGGTGGTGCACGTGCAGGTACCGGTCGGTGACCATGGCACCCCGACGGTTCCACCTCCGCCGCCCGACGACGTGCACACCGGCGCTGTTGAACGCGTTGGCGGTCCGCACGACCGACCCGATGTTGAGGTCGTGCGCCCAGTTCTCGATCGCGACGTGGAACGGGTGCCGCCGGGTGTCGAGGTCGGCGACGACCGCCTCGACCGTCCAGTACCGGTAGGCGTCGACGACGTTGCGCCGGTCGCCGTGCGCGAGCAGCTCACGGTCGTAGCGCGGGTCGTCGGGCCACGCGTCGGGTCCGCCGGGCCACGGCCCGACGCCCACCTCGTGCGTGTCACCCACCTCGTGCGCGTCACGCCCCACGTGCGCGTCCCCGCTCTCGCTCATGCCCCGATCCTCCCCCGACCGGAACCTGGCTCACCGTCTCACGTCCGTTCCGGTGACCCAGGTTCCGGTCGCGGAAGGTGTGGAGACCGACCGGGACACGGTTCACCGGTCGCGGGCCGGGAACGTGAGCGAGGTTCCGGCGGCGGGGACGGGCCTCGACGGGAACCTGACTCACCGATCGCGGACCCAGGACCTGAGCGGTGTTCCGGTGGGCGGGGGTGGGGCACGTCGACCGGAACCTGACTCACCATCCAGCAGACCGAACGAGGAACGGTGTTCCGGTGGGCGGGGGTGAAGCACGTCGACCGGAACCTGGCTCACCATCCAGCAGACCGAACGAGGAACGGTGTTCCGGTGGGCGGGGGCGGCGTGGTGTGGGTGGGCGGTGCGGGGTGGCGGCGGTGGGCGGGGCGGGGCGCGGGGGGGGGGGGGGGCGGGGGGGGGGGGGGAGGGGGGGGGGGCGGGGGGGGTCTGCACAGGATCTGCCCGGACACGGCCGTGGCGCTCGGCCGGCGCGCCGTACGCTGGGCGTCATGCTGACGACGACGGCCCTCGCCGCCGCACTGACCGCCGACGTCCCCCTCGTGCTGACGGCCGGAGGACCGCTGCCCGCGCTCGGGCCGGACTTCCTCGAGCCGGAGCACCTGATCAGCTCGTTCGGGACCGCCGCGCTCATCGGCATCGTCGCCGTCGTCTTCATCGAGACCGGGCTGCTGTTCCCGTTCCTGCCGGGCGACTCGCTGCTGTTCACCGCGGGGGCCCTGGTGGCGCAGGACTCCCTGCAGCTCAACATCTGGGTCCTGTGCCTGCTGCTGTTCGTCGCCGCGTTCACCGGCGACCAGGTGGCGTACGCGATCGGGCGCCGGCTGGGCCCGAAGGTGTTCAGCAGGCCCGACTCGCGGTTCTTCAAGCAGAAGTACATCGACCAGACGTACGCGTACTTCGACAAGTACGGCGGTCGCACGATCATCGTGGCGAGGTTCGTGCCGTTCGTGCGCACGTACGCACCGGTCGCCGCGGGCGTCGGCAGGATGAGCTACCGGCACTTCGTGTCGTACAACGTCATCGGCGCGCTGCTGTGGGGGGTTGGGGTGACGCTGCTCGGCTACTGGCTGGGCAACTTCGCGTTCATCAAGGACAACATCGAGGCGCTGCTGGTCCTCATCGTCGGCGCCTCGCTGCTGCCCGTGGCGTTCGAGCTGTGGCGCGCGCGCCGCAAGGAGAAGGCCGGCACGACGGTCGACGGGCGGGACACCGACTACGACGAGCCGGCCGAGCGCGCCGCCGTCGAGCGCGAGGTGTTCGGGCACGCGACGACCGCACCCACGCCGACCACCGCCGTCACGACCACCGAGGGCGTCAGCGACGGCGCCGGGGAGCACGCCGAGCGATGACCCGCGAGATCCGTTCCTGGCTGTCCGACATGGACGGCGTCCTCGTGCACGAGGGCACCGCGCTGCCCGGTGCGGCGGACTTCGTCGACGCGCTCAAGGCCGCGGACCGCCCGTTCCTCATCCTCACCAACAACTCGATCTTCACGCCGCGTGACCTGCGCGCACGTCTCGCCGCGACCGGCATCGACGTGCCGGAGGGCGCGATCTGGACGTCGGCGCTGGCGACCGCCCAGTTCCTCACCGACCAGATGCCCGGCGGGTCCGCGTACGTCATCGGCGAGGCAGGGCTGACGACGGCGCTGTACGAGGCCGGGTACACGCTGACGGCGGCGCGCCCCGACTTCGTGGTGCTGGGCGAGACGCGCACGTACTCGTTCGAGGCGATCACGCAGGCGATCCGGCTCATCCAGGGCGGTGCGCGGTTCATCGCGACGAACCCCGACGTCACCGGGCCGAGCGCCGAGGGCGACCTGCCGGCGACCGGCGCCGTGGCGGCGATGATCTCCGCCGCCACGGGCCGCAAGCCGTACTTCGTGGGCAAGCCGAACCCGATGATGATCCGCTCGGCGCTCAACCGGATCGACGCGCACTCGGAGACGACCGTGATGGTCGGCGACCGCATGGACACCGACGTCGTCGCGGGCATCGAGGCCGGTCTGCGCACCTACCTCGTGCTCACGGGGTCGACGCGGGCCGGGGACGTCGACCGCTTCCCGTTCCGCCCGACCGCGGTGCTCGACTCGGTGCAGGACCTGATCGAGCTCGTCTGACGCGCGCAGGGCGTCACCGGTCGCTCCCCCACCTGCGCTGCAGGACGACGGCGGTGCCGACGAGCAGCGCGAGCACGACGAGCCCCTCGGGCCGCGCCGCCAGCACCAGCGGCGCGTCGACCGTCACGACCGCGGGATCGATCAGGGGGTACGCGACCGCGTTGGCGACCCCGTGCCCCAGGACCGCGGGCCACACGCTGCCGGTGCGGTCCCGCACGACTCCCCAGATCACGGCCATCGCGAGGCACGCGATGCCGAACAGCGGCAGCTGCACGTGCAGCGGGAGCTCGGTGTACTCCGTGCCCATCGCGACGACGTACGGCACGTGCCACACGGCCCACAGCGCGCCCACCGCGAGGTGCCGGCGCAGCGGCGCGACGCCCAGCGCGGCCAGCCGCGGCTCGAGGTAGCCGCGCCATCCCCACTCCTCGAACGCCGAGAACAGCAGGCGCGGCACGAGCCCCGTCAGGGTCAGCGTCAGCAGCACCGGCAGCGCACCGGACGTGACGTGCGTGCCACCGGTGAGCACGCCGACGACGACGACCACCGCGGACAGCACCGGGAACAGCAGCGCGGCGAGCACGTACCAGCCGGGTCCACGCCCCAGGCGCAGACCCGCGTCGGACCAGCCCTCGCGGCCGAGCGTGCGCAGCGCGACGGCCATGAGGACCGGGCCGAGGACGAACAGCAGCGCGCCGGGGCTCGTCGCCTTGTCGGTGTCGCCGGCCAGCACGAGCGAGCCGAGCACGGACAGGACGAGCACGCCGACCGCGTAGGTCGCGACGCCGCGCCACGACGCGGGTCGGGGCGGGCGGCGGTGCGGGCGGTGCGCGGTGGCGGCGGTGGACGGTGCAGACATGACGGTCTCCTCGGAGGTGCGGGCAGGGCAGGCGAGGGCGTGCAGGCGAGCGTGCGGGCAGGGCGGGCGTGCGGGGGGCGTGCGGGGGGCGTGCGGGCAGGGCGGGGCGGCCGCCGGCACGGTGCTGCCCCGGCGGGTGCGGTGCGGGTGTGCGGCGCCGGGATCAGGCCGGCGGCGGGGCGGTGGGACACTCGACGGAGGTGAGCAGGCCCTGCGCCCACTCGAGCTCGGCGCGCGCGTGGACGAGGCCGTTCTCGAGGGTCGCGACGCGCAGCCGCACGTCGAGGCCGACGGGCGCGCCGTACGCCGCGATCGCCTCGAGCGTCGCGTGCCGCGTGTGCTCGAGGACGGCGACGAGCTCGCGGGCCTCGGCCGCGCGTTCCTCGAGCACGGCCCGCACGCGCTGCGGTCCGAGCCGCGCGACGAAGAACAGCCGCACGAGGAACGACTCGCGGCTGGGCGCGTACTCGACGGGTGCGCCGAGCCACGCGTCGAGCTCGATCGTGCCGGCGTCGGTGATCGTGTGCTCGCGCCGGTCGGGGCGTCCGGTCTGGGGCACGGTCCGCACCTCGACGAGGCCGTCGGCCGCGAGCTGTGCGAGCGTGCGGTAGATCTGCGCCTGGTCGGCCGGCCAGAAGTGCGCGACCGACTCCTCCATGTGCTTGCGCAGGTCGTAGCCGGTCATGGGCTGGATCGACAGGAAGCCCAGGACGGCGTGCTTGAGCGACATGACCTCACCATAGAGGACATGTCGCATATATGACTAGTCCCCTATGGCAGACGTCGACCACTCCCGGGCGACCGCACCGCGTCGCGCCCGCCCACCGCCGCGTCGGGGCCGTTCGTCCCCCCTCGCGAGGCCGACGGTGCACCACGCTGGGGTATGCGCAACAGCGAGCTCGCCCAGGTGCTGCGCGCGGCCAACCCCTGGTGGTCGCGCCGCCGCCGCGCGTCCTGGGTGCTCGACGACGCCGACCTCGCCACGCGCGCGCGCCACGAGTGGGCCCCCGCGACCGCGTCCGCCCGCGCGACCCTCGCCGACCTCGCGCGGCACCCGCGCCCCGGCACCGTCACGCTCGTCGTGGGCCCGCGCGGCGTCGGCAAGACGACTGCCGTCAAGGACGTCGTCACCCACCTCGTCGCCGACCCCGCGGTCGACCCGCGCAGCCTCGTCATGGTCCCTGCGCAGCACGGTGAGACGACGGGCACGACGCACGCGCTCGCACCCGCCGAGCTGGCGACCGTCGTGCGCACGCCCACCCGCACCGGCGCGCCGGCGTGCGACGGCCCGCGCGTGCTCGTGGTCGACGAGGTGGGTGCCGTGGACGGCTGGTCGCGCGTGCTCGCCGGCGCCGCCCGGCGCGGCGACCAGGTGCTCGCGACGACGTCCGTGCTCGACCCGGCCGACCTGGCCGACCTCGGCCCCGCCGCCACGGTGTCCGTGCGCCACCTGCGCCCGGCGAGCTTCGCGGAGGTCCTGCTCGCGTCACGCGGCGGCGACTCCGGGCACGTGCGCGCCGCGTACCTGCGCCACGGCGGCCTGCCCCGGGCTGCGGCCGAGCACCGCGACCTGGGCGACGTCAGCGGGGAGTTCGTCGCGTGGCTCGCCGCGGGCCTGCACCTCGACGTGTGCCGGGGCGAGGACGGCTGCCCGATCGACCTGCTGCTGGCGGCCGTGTGCGCGACGACCGACCGCTTCGTCGAGCCCACCGCCCTCGCTCGCACGCTCGGCCTCACGACCTCGCAGGTGGGGGTGCTGCTGACCCGGCTCGAGCAGGCGCACGCCCTCGACCCGCGCCGCGGCCTGGTCGACCCGCTCCTGCACCGGCTGCCGTCGCTCGTCGCACCGGACCGTCACACGTCGCCGTCGGTCCAGCACATCGCGACGTTCTCGCACTGACCGCCGCGGTCGGCAGTCAGAAGCCGACGGTTGGCGCCTGACGCACCTGCGGGTCGTCCGCCTCGAAGTACTCGGCGCGTGTGAACCCGAACATGCTCGCGATCACGTTGGGCGGGAACGTCTCGACCTTGGTGTTGAGCTCGCGCACGTTCGCGTTGTAGAAGCGGCGGCCGGCGGCGACGCGGTCCTCGGTGTTCGCGAGCTCGGCCTGCAGCTGCTGGAAGTTCTCGCTCGCCCGCAGCACCGGGTAGTTCTCGGCCACCGCGAGGAGCCGGCCGAGGGCCGCGTTCAGCGCGTTCTCCTGCGCGGCCTGCTCCGCCGGGCCCGCCCCCGGCCCCGCGGCCGCGGCACGCGCGCGCGTGACCTCGTCGAACACGCCGCGCTCGTGGGCGGCGTAGCCCTTGACGCTCTCGACGAGGTTCGGGATCAGGTCGTGCCGCCGGTGCAGCTCGACGTCGATCTGCCGCCACGACTCCTGCACGAGGTTGCGCAGCCGGACGAACCCGTTGTACTGCGCGACCGCCCACAGCAGGACGACCAGCACGATCGCGACCAGCACGAACGTGACGACGGCACCAGTGGTCACGAGCTCCTCCTCGGTTCGGAGCGCCCAGCCTAGCGACCCGCCGTGCCGCCACCATCAGTCCTCCGAGGGACCCCGCTCACAGGGACCACGTGCCCGGCGCGCCGTCGGCCGCCGGGTCGTAGCCGTGGTCCTGCCACACGTGCCGGGGCACACCACGCACGACCGCGGCCAGGACGCCCAGCCGCGGCGCGATGCGCTCGGTGTCGGTCGAGCCCGTCTCCCACGACAGCAGCCACGTGCCCTCGATCCGCCAGGACATCCCCACGGCGTCCGGGCGCAGCAGCCGCTCGAGCGTCCGCGGGTGCAGGATCGCGTGGGCCGTGCGCGCGTCGGGCGCGTCGACGCGGTACGCGGCGTTGAACGCCGCGGACTCGAGCTGCAGGTCCCGCGCACCGAGCGCCTTCGCGAGCCTCGCGCCGAGCCCCTCGGGCGTGAGCTCGAGCGTCGGGAGGTACGCGGGCAGCGCGATCCCCACGACGTGCGCCTCGTAGCGCCGCTTCTCGTCCCCGCTGCCGGTGGCCCACCCGTACGTGAACGACACCGCGGGGTGCCCCTCGTAGGTACCCGTCAGCACCTCGGTGACGCGCCGGGAGTGCCCCTGCCCGAACGGCCTGCCCGTCTGCAGCGTCGCGAGGCCCCTGCCGGGGTCACGCGGCGAGTACGTCCAGCCCACCGCGTGCGCCCACGCCGTGAGCCGCTCCTGCCGCTTGCGGTGCAGCCACGCGCCGCCGACCGCCACCAGCACCGCGACGGCGGCCATGACGACGAGCATCCCGCCCGCCGGGTGGTCGGCGCCGAGCGACACGCCCGCGATCCCCAGCCCGACCAGACCGAGCACGACGACCGCGCCGGTCTGCACGCCCCGTCGCACGCCGACGCTCCCGCGCAGGCTCAGGCCAGGCCGAGGTCGGCCAGGTCGAGCAGGTGGTGGTAGGTCACGCCGAGCGCCTCGATCGCCTCACGCGCACCGGTGCCGCGGTCGACGATCGTCGCGACGGCCACGACCTCACCGCCGGCCTCCCGCACGGCCTCGACGGCGGTGATGGCCGAGCCTCCGGTCGTCGACGTGTCCTCGACGACGACGACGCGCCGCCCGGCCACGTCGGGCCCCTCGATGCGGCGCTGCAGGCCGTGCGCCTTGCCCTCCTTGCGCACGACGAACGCGTCGAGGTCCTGCCCGCGCGACGCCGCCGCGTGCAGCAGCGCCGTCGCGACCGGGTCCGCCCCGAGCGTCAGGCCGCCGACGGCGTCGACCTCGGCCGTGCCGAGCCCTGCCTCCTCGAGCAGGTCGAGCAGGAGGTGCCCGATGAGCGGCGCCGCACGGTGGTGCAGCGTCACGCGCCGGAGGTCGACGTAGTAGTCGGCCTGCGCGCCGGACGACAGCGTGACCCGGCCGTGCACCACGGCGAGGTCACGGACGAGGGCGACGAGCTGGTCACGGGGCGTTGCGGCGGCGGCGTCGGTCACGCGCCAGAGGCTACCGGGCGTACGGCCGGGGTCGCCGCCCCGAGGCGTCAGCCCGTGACGCGCAGCTCGACGCGTCGGTTGAGCGCACGGCCCGTGGGGTCGTCGCGCCCGCCGGCGGTCTCCTGCGCGACGGGCTGCGTGCTGCCGTGACCCGTGACGGTCAGCGCGAGGTCGGGCCTGGTCGCGACGAGGACGTCGGCCACCGCCTGGGCGCGCGCCTGGGACAGCGGCAGGTTGACCTCGTCGCCGCCGAGGCCGTCGGTGTGCCCGTCGACCGCGACGGCCGCGCCCTGCGGGAGGGTCGCCGCCACCTCGGCGACGCCGGTGCGCGCGGCGGGCGTGAGCTCCGCGCTGTCGAACGCGAAGAGCAGGTCCGACGTGAGCGTGGTGAGACCCGTCGACTCCCGCGCGAGCCCGCGCACCGACGTCGCCGGGTCGAGCGCGAACGGGTCGACGACGAGCACCAGCGGGTCGGCGACGAGGTCGAGCGTCGCCCGGCGGGCCATGTCCGCCGTCACGGGGGTCCGGGCCAGGTCAGCCCACGGCGGCGCGTCGCCCGTCGCAGCCGACGCCGGCCCGGGGGCCAGCAGCCCGGCGGCGAGGAGGGCCAGGGGGACGGTCCGGGCGACGACGCGCGGCCGCGGCGCGCTGCCCGTCACGGCACCTGCGTCGCCGTCACGCCCGTGAAGACGGGCAGACCGTCGGCGACGAGCACGTCGAGCGACCCGCCCGGCTGCTCGGGCGCCGGCAGGGCTGCCCAGCCCTCGAGCGTCGCGTGGTTGGCGATCCTCGTCGACGTGGTGCTGATCGGCGACGCGAGCATGGTGCCCCGGCACTGGCCGCGCTCGGGGCCGAGGGAGTTCCAGGTGCCCTGCGTGCACAGCGGCATGTACGCCTGCAGGTGAGTCGTGTCGGTGACGACCGGAGTCGGCTCGACACCGAGGGCGAACAGGCTCATCGCCTCGTCGTCGCCGCGGTCGGGGGCGTCCCAGCGCAGGGCCCACCGCACGGTCAGCACGGCGTCGTCGACGCTCACGTCACGCAGGGTCAGGGTCAGGGTGCCACCGGCCACCTCGTGGCCGACCGGCGTGTCGACGGTGTGCTCGGCGATCACGCGGGCCGCGAGGTCGTCGACGGGTGCCTCGTCCGGCTCACCCGCCGCAGGCGCGTCGGCCGACGCGTCCGTCGCTCCCGGGGTCGGCGCCTCGTCGCCGTCCGCCGTGCACGCGGACGCCAGGACGAGGACGCACGCGGCGAGCAGCCCGACGAGGCCGCGGCGGGCGGTGCGGGCGTGCGGAGGACGGGACGACGGGCGCATGCGCGATCCTTCGGGAGAGGGTCCGGTGCGCCCGAGGCTACCGTCGCCCACCGACAAGCCGGGAGGAAGCGGGCGCCGCCCGGTCCCGCGCGGGCGGCGCCCGGCGGCGCCGGGCACGCGGCGACGTCAGGGCTGCGCGTCCAGCGCCTCGTCGAGCAGCGCCTTGCGGTACCCGCCGAACGCGCGCACCGCGGACCGCGGCGCGACGCGCAGCAGCGCCGACGCGGCCTTGTAGCGCAGGCTCGGGGTCGACAGGACGACACCACGGCGCACGTCCGCGAGCGCGGCCGCGACGACGTCCTCGGCGTCGAGCCACGCCACGTCCGGGTAGTGGCGGGTGTCGATGCGCCCCCGCTCGTGGAACTCGGTGTGCGTGAAGCCGGGGGCCACGACGGTCGCCGTGACGCCGGTGCCCTTGAGCTCGACCGCGAGCGCCTCGGTGAACACCCGCACCCACGCCTTGTGCGCCGAGTACGTGCCCGACGCGATGAGCCCCGCGACCGAGCCGACGTTGAGGACGGCACCGCGACCGCGCGCGACCATCGCCCCCGCGGCGGCGTGCGACAGCACCATGACGGTGCGGACCATGAGGTCGAGCGCGCGCTCCTCGGCGGCGAGGTCGCCGTCGAGGAAGTGCTGGTTGAGCCCGAGGCCCGCGTTGTTGACGAGCAGGCCGACGGGGTGCTCGTCGGCACGCAGCCGGTCGGCGACGCGCTCGACGTCGGCGCGGTCGGTGAGGTCTGCGGGCAGCACCTCGGCGCGTACGCCCGCGGCGGCCTCGAGCTGGCCCGCGAGCCGGGTCAGCCGCTCCTCGTCGCGCGCCACGAGGACGACGTCGTGCTTGGCCGTGGCGAGCTGCCAGGCGAACTCCAGACCGAGGCCGGCGCTCGCGCCGGTGACCAGTGCGGTTCCCATGGCGGTCACCCTACGGATCCGGGAGCCGACCTGTCGCGCGGTCCGGTCTCGCGTCCGGGTGCGGCTGGGGGATGCCGCCCGTAGCGTCGGGCGTCGACGCCGACACGGAGGTGAGCATGGGGACCGACCTGGCACCTGCACCGCTGGCGCTGGTCACCGGCGCGTCGAGCGGGATCGGGCTGGAGATCGCCGCCCGGTTGGCCGAGCTCGGCCACGACCTGGTCGTCACGGCCGAGGACGAGGAGCTGGCCCTCGCCGCCGACGGCCTGACCCGGTACGGGCGCGCGGTGCGCGCCGTCCGGGCCGACCTCACGGAACCGGCGGGTGCCGACGCGCTCGTCGCCGACGTGACGGGCACGGGCCGGCCCCTCGACGTGCTGGTGCTCAACGCGGGCTCCGGTGCCGGGGGCGCGTTCCTCGACGTCCCGCTCGACAGGCACCTGGAGACGATCGCCCTGGACGTCGTCGCGCCGGTGCGGCTGGCTCGTGCGCTGCTGCCGGCGATGGTCGCCCGGGGCGTCGGCCGCGTGCTCGTCACGTCGTCGGTGGCGGCGCTGATGCCCGGTCCGTACTACGCGACGTACGCGGCGGCGAAGGCGTTCGACCTGTCGTTCGCGCAGGCCCTGCGCTACGAGCTGCGGGACACCGGCGTGACCGTGACGGTGCTCCTGCCCGGGCCGACGGACACCGACTTCTTCGAGCACGCGGGCATGGCGGACACGCGCGCGGGGCGGGGCGGCAAGGACGACCCGGCCGACGTCGCCCGGCAGGCTGTCGACGGGCTGCTGGCCGGCGACGACAAGGTCGTCGTGCACTCGGTACGGACGCGCCTGCAGCGGACCGTCGGGGCGCTGCTGAGCGACGGGGCGGGGGCGGCGGTGCAGGCGCGGTTCACCGAGCCGCTCGACGCCGACGAGGGTTGACGGGGTCCGGCGAGGTCTGACGAGGTCCGGCGAGGGTCGACGCGGCGGCCTGTGGACGGCGGTCGTCCACAGGCCGGGCGGGAGCCGCCCCGGATGCCCCCGGCGGCTCGTAGGGTGGGCGGGTGCAGCCGGAGCCCGCCGTCCCCCAGGCCCGTCGACGACGGTCGGCGGACCCCCTCGACGACGCGCCGCCCCCGGCCGACGCCCCGTGGGACGACGCGCCCGCGGAACCCTGGTGGGACGACGCACCCCCGCCCCCGGACGACGCACCGCCGCCCGACGCGTGGGCCGAGGACCCGTGGGGAGCGCCCCCGGCCGGCGTCCGGACGACGTCGCGACGCCCGGACGCACCGCGCAGCACGGCCGTGGGCAAACCCGCGCCGTCGCACGGCACACCGTCCGACGTCCTGCACCGCGTGTGGGGCTACGGGGCGTTCCGGGGCGACCAGGCGGCGATCGTCGACACGGTGGTGGGCGGCGGCGACGCGGTCGTCCTGATGCCCACCGGCGGCGGGAAGTCGCTGTGCTACCAGGTGCCCGCGCTGGTCCGCGAGGGCACCGGGATCGTGGTGTCGCCGCTGATCGCGCTCATGCAGGACCAGGTCGACGCGCTGTCCGCGCTGGGCGTGCGCGCCGGGTTCCTCAACTCGACGCAGGAGCGGGCGCAGCGTCGCGCGGTCGAGGACGCGTTCCTCGCCGGTGAGCTCGACCTGCTGTACCTCGCGCCCGAGCGGCTGCGCGTCCCCGAGACGCTCGACCTGCTGGACCGCGGGCACGTGGCGCTGTTCGCGATCGACGAGGCGCACTGCGTGTCGCAGTGGGGGCACGACTTCCGGCCCGACTACCTGGGCCTGTCGCTGCTGCACGAGCGCTGGCCGGACGTGCCGCGCGTCGCGCTCACGGCCACGGCCACGCACGCGACGCACCGCGAGATCTGCGAGCGTCTGCAGCTGACCGACGCGGCGCAGTTCGTCGCGAGCTTCGACCGGCCCAACATCCGGTACCGGATCGTGCCGAAGGACAACCCGCGAGCCCAGCTGCTGCACCTGCTGCGCACCGAGCACGAGGGCGACGCGGGCATCGTGTACTGCCTGTCGCGCGCGTCGGTGGAGCAGACCGCGCAGGCCCTGCGCGCGCAGGGCGTCGACGCGCTGCCGTACCACGCGGGCCTCGACCGGGGCGTCCGCGCCGCGAACCAGGCGCGGTTCCTGCGCGACGACGGCGTCGTGATGGTCGCCACCATCGCGTTCGGCATGGGCATCGACAAGCCCGACGTGCGGTTCGTCGCGCACCTCGACCTGCCGAAGTCGGTCGAGGGCTACTACCAGGAGACCGGGCGCGCGGGCCGCGACGGGCTGCCGTCGACGGCGTGGCTCGCCTACGGGCTGGCGGACGTGGTGCAGCAGCGCCGCATGATCGACACGTCCGAGGGCGACGCCGCGCACAAGCGGCGCCTCACGCAGCACCTCGACGCGATGCTCGCGCTGTGCGAGACGGTCGACTGCCGCCGCACGCAGCTGCTCGCGTACTTCGGCCAGGAGTCCGGCGGGCCGTGCGGCAACTGCGACACGTGCCTCGAGCCGCCCCAGTCGTGGGACGGCACGGTCCCGGCGCAGAAGCTGCTGTCGACCGTGGTGCGGCTCGACCAGCGCGGCCAGCGGTACGGCGTGGGCCACCTCGTCGACATCCTGCGCGGCAAGGCGACGCCGCGCGTGCAGCAGCTCGGCCACGACCAGCTCTCGACGTTCGGCATCGGGCAGGACCTGTCGGACGGCGAGTGGCGCGGGGTGGTCCGGCAGCTCCTGGCCGCCGAGCTGCTGGCCGTCGACACCGAGGGCTACGGGACGATCCGGCTGCTGCCCGCGTCGGCCGACGTGCTGCGCGGCGAACGCGAGGTGCGGCTGCGCCGCGAACCCGAGCGCACGGGCCGTGCGACGCGCGAGCGCCGCGGCTCCGGCCGCACCGCCGCGGCGGCCGCCGACCTCACCGGCGACGACGCCTCGCTGTTCGAGGCGCTGCGCGCGTGGCGGGCCGGCGCCGCCAAGGAGCAGGGCGTACCCGCGTACGTCGTGTTCCACGACGCGACGCTGCGCGAGATCGCGACGCGGCGCCCCACGTCACGCGCCGAGCTCGGCACGATCAGCGGGATCGGCGCCGCGAAGCTCGACCGCTACGCCGAGGGGGTGCTGGCGACGCTCGGGGCAGGGTGACAGCCGGCACTTGCAGAACGCTCACGAGCGCCATGCCGAGCGTGCAGGTCGACGAAGTTTCCCGATGAGACGCGCGCCGTCCTGTGCCGCGGCGGTGCACCACCGGACACGCCGAGCCGCGCCGCCTCCGGGCCACGCCGCGGCGCTTCAATCCCCCGGTTCCGCCAGTCATAGGACCCTGTTTCTGCTACTGTCCTGGCCGTCGACGGGGCGGCAAGCCCTGCGCAACCTCCCACAGCCAGAGTCGTCGATGAGCAAGGGCGTGCAGATGCGCTTGAACGGCGGTAAGGGCTGGACCAGCGGGTGGGCGTCCGGGGACAGCTACTGGGGGTCCTCCAACATCTCGAAGCCCGCTGTCCAGTCGCACCAGGTCTCCTACTGATGGTGGGCGCGGTCACGCGGGCATACCCGTCCGGCACGTACCTGCCGATCGGCGGAACGCCGACGCATGCAGGCGACCGTCGGCACGGGCGCGCGCTGATGGGGATTGCCTTCGTGGCCGCGCTCGCTCTGGGCGGCTGCACGGGTACACCCGAAGCCGGGAACGAGACGTCGATCGACCCTCGTATCCTCGAGGGCGCCCGCTCCGGCGGAGCAGATGCCGACCAGCTCGCGGTACTCGAGAGCGGGAACGTCACGTTCGAGCAGTACCAGGCGGCCGTGGACCGGACGATCACCTGCATGCGGGACGCCGGGATCGACGTCGTCGGCGACGCGGTCACCGAGACGCGCGGGTTCCCCGAGATCCAGTACTCGTTCGCAACGTCGTCCCCGGGGCGAACCGACGAGCAGACCACCGCGATCGCCGACGACTGCATCGACTCGCACAGCAAGTTCGTCGAAGCCGCGTATCAGAACGCGCCAGGGGCGCTCGAGGCGCAGGAACTACAGTTCGACACCTACCGCCCCGCGATCATCGAGTGCCTTCGACAGAACGGCGTCGACATCGACGACGATGCCCCACCTCATGACATCTTCTCGGCCGCCGGCCCGCTCTGGGAGGACAAGGCTGTCGACTGCGTTGCCGAGTCCGGCTTCGGCGGATGATGTCACGCGCGACATCCACACGCAGGAACCTCGCAGTCCTCACAGTCCTCGCCCTGCTGGCCGGCCTGTGCGCCGGGGCCGCCTGGTGGGTGCACACCCACACGCCGTCACCGATGACCTCGGACGCACAGACCGGCCCGCTGGTCGTACCGGTCACGACGGGTGAACGGGTCGACCGGTACGGCGTGGGCGTCGCGGTCACGTACGAGGACGGCTTCGCCGTGACCGTCTCGAGCTCGGGGACGGTCACGCGCATCCCGGTGTCGGTCGGCGACGTCCTGGAGTCAGGCAGCGTCCTCGTCGTCGTCAACGACGCACCGGTGATCGCGTACGTGTCCGACGGCCCCCTGTGGCGCGACATCGAACCCGGCACCGAGGGTGAGGACGTCGCCCGGCTGCAGCGCTTCCTGTCCGACGTCGGCCTCTACCGAGGTCGGCCCGACGGTGACGTGGGGGCGGCCACCGCACGCGCGGTCAAGGCGTTCAACAAGGCCAACGGCCGGGAGGATCTGGGCACGACGTTCGCCAGGTCGAGCGTGGCATGGGTCGGCCCGTCGGCGGTCCGCGTCGCCACGCTCGAGGTCGCAGCGGGCGCCACGCTCGGTGACGGGAGCGTCGTCGTGCGAGGACCGCGTCGCGCGAGCTCGATCGCTGTCACCGAACCGACCGGCGGCATCCCCGCCGGCCACGAGTACGAGCTGACCGTCGGCGACACCGTGACGCCCTACGTCCCCGGCAGCGGTCTCGTCACCGACCCCGACGTGGTCGCGACGATGACCGCGTCGCTCGGGACGACCGGTGAGGGTTCGGGGCAGGTGATGAACACCGACCCCGAACCCGTGCTCCGTGTGCCCGCCTCGGCGGTCGTCGTCGATCCGTCGGGCGCGTCGTGCGTCTTCGAGAGCGCGGCAGGCACCCCGGTCGGTGTGACGGTCCTCGGTGGAACGGTCGCCAGCGCCGAGCTGGCCACGGGAGTCGCGATCACCCACGTCCTGGTCAACCCGCTCGGCGTGCTGGAGGATCCGACGTGCGGCTCGTCGCCGAAGGCGTGACATTCGCCTACCGAGGTGGCCATGTCCTGCTCGAGGACCTTGCCATGACCGCCGAAGCCGGTGAGTCGGTGGCGGTCGTCGGACCGTCCGGGTCGGGCAAGACGACATTCCTCGCGCTGCTCGGCGGCCTGCTGCCGACACGGGAGGGCACGATTGTCCTGGAACGGGGCACCACGGCGGTCCCGCCCGCCGACCACGTCTCCTGGGTGCTGCAGACCGTCAACGTTCTGAACGACCGCTCCGTCCGCGACAACGTCGCGGTCGGCGCCTTCGCGGACGGTGCGGACCGCGCGACCGCGATCGAGCGGGCCGAGAGAGCACTGGCTGCGGTCGGCCTCGCCGGCACCGGCAGCCGCCCCGTCCGCACGCTCTCCGGCGGCGAGGCCCAGCGCGTCGTCATCGCACGGGCGGCCGTGAGCGAGCGTCCGGTGCTGCTCGCCGACGAACCCACGGGCCAGCTCGACCAGCGCACGTCCACCGACGTCATCGACGCACTCCTGACGTCGTCCGCGAGCAAGATCACCGTCATCGTCACCCATGATCCCGCCGTCGCCGCCCGCTGCAGCCGAACCCTGGTGCTCGGATCCGGCACCCTGTCCCCGAGTGGCGCATGAGCGCGCGGCATCCCTCGCCGACGCGACCTCCGCGGTGGAAGACCGCCGTCGCGATCGACGAGGGCCTGCGGAACTGGCGCAAGGGCCGCTGGCTGACCTTCCTCGCGACGGTGTTCATCGTCACCGCCCTCGCACTGCCCGCAGTCGCCGACGGGCTCGGCATCTCCCGGCTCGTCGAGGACGAGCGCACCTGGGAACGCGCAGGCGGACGCATGCTCGTCGTCACGAACGACACCGCAGGAGGCGTCGACAGAGCCGTGTGCGAGTCGGCGGCGAGGATCCGTGGAGTTGTCGCGTCCGCGTCCCTGACACGGCTTCCGGTGCGCGCCGGTGTGCCCAACGCGCCGAACGCGAACCTTCCGCTGGTGGCCGTCGGCGAGGGTATCGGGCCCCTGCTCGGGCTGGCGCCGTCTGCGGGCGGCGCGATCGTGCCGCACGACATCGCCGACGGCATCGGCGTCCAGGAAGGGAGCAGCGTCAGACTGGCCACGGAGACGAGTCGTGAGAACCCCGCCCTGGCCGCCCTTCTCCCGGACGGACCGATCACCGTGGGCGCCGTCGCCGACACGAGCGTGCTCGGCAAGGACGTCGCGTCTGCACTGCTCCTTCCGACCAGCGCCTCAGGGCTTGCAGGCATGTGCGTGGTCCGAGTCGAGCCCGGCTACCTCGAACCGGTGCGCACCAGCCTGCCTGCGATGCTGAGCGGTGCCGGACACGATGCGATCGTCGCCGACCGGCTCGTCGGGGGGGAGTACGCTCGCGACTTCTCGGGCGAGTACGCAACGCGCGGGCTCAAGCAGTCACCGTGGCTGGTCGGGGCCGCGGTATCGCTGCTGTGGCTCCTGCTGGTGTGGATGCGACGCGGGCGCGACGGCCTGTACGCCACGTTGGGCGCCGACCGCTCCACCCGCACGATCATCCGCGCGACCGAAGGGCTCGCACTGATCGGGACGTCTGCTCTCCTTGCTGCGGTCGTCATGTCCTGCGTCCTGGCGCTCACGGCGACACACCCCAGCGCTGTCGTCGACGACATGGTGCGGCACTTCACGCTCGCGACCTCGGTGGCCGTCATCGGAGTACTCGTCAGCACGCTGCTGCCCCTGCGGTCTCCTCTCGCGGCGCTGAAGGACCGATAGTCAGTTCTCCACGACGGCAGTGCCCACGGCCCGCGGGAGGTGGCGGCACGGTGACGTTCCGGGTCGCAGTGACGGCGCTGCGCGACGACCGCGATCGTCGTTGACGCGCGATCGTCGTGACGCCGGCGTCCTCGTCGCCGCCCTCGGCGACGACAGGCCCGACGGCGACGTCGCCCGCACGCGACTGCGCGGCGCAGACCATCACGGCAGACATACGAGTCGCCCGCGCGCCCGGGATCAGGTGCGACGTGGAGACCCTGGGCTGATCCGAGTCGCGTCAGCCCGCCGCCCCGGTCGACGACCGGACGACCAGGTGCGTGGGCAGCAGCACGGGCTCGGCCGCGTCGCGCGGGTGCACGGCGGGCAGGTCGTCGGCGGGACCGTCGCCGGCGTCCGCGTCCTGGTCGGGGCCGCGCTCCCCCTCGAGGCGCGCGAGCAGCAGGTCGGCGGCCATGCGGCCCGCACGCTCGACCGGTGACTCGACGGTCGTCAGGGCGGGGCGCACCAGGTCGGCGCCGAAGATGTCGTCGCAGCCGATGACGCTCATGCGCTCGGGCACCGGGACCTCGAGCACGTCGAGCCGCTCGAGCACACCGAACGCGAGCAGGTCGTTGAACGTGACGACCGCGGTGACGCCTGCGTGCAGGGCCGCGTCGGCGGCCTGCGCGCCGGAGGACCGGACGGGGGCGTAGGGGCCGAGCACGACGAGCTCGACGCCGAGCCGCGCGGCCGCCGGCTCGAGCGCCTCACGACGCCGCCCGTCCGACCACGACGTCACGGGGCCCGACGCGTACGCGATGCGCGTGTGGCCGAGCGACGCGAGGTGCTCGAGCGCCTGGACCATGCCGCCGGCGGTGTCGAGCAGGACGCCGGGCGTGCCGGGGATGGTGCGGTTGACGACGACGAGGGCCAGGTCGGCCGCGGCGGCGGCGATCTGCTCGTCGGACAGTCGCGAGGCGGCGAGCACCGCACCGTCGACCTGGCCGCGCAGCTTGCGCAGCGTGTCGGCCTCGACCCGTGCGGACTCCTCGGTGTCCGCGAGCACCTGCACGTACCCGGACTCGCGCAGCCGGGCGCTCGTGCCGCGCACGAGACCGAAGAAGAACGGGTTGGTGACGTCGGGCAGCACGAGCGCGACGGTCGCGGTGCGCCCGGACAGCAGCGCGCGCGCCGACGCGCTGGGGATGTACCCGAGCTCCTTGGCGACCGCGACGACGCGGTCGGCCGTGTCGGCGTTGACCCGACCCGGCTTGGTGAGGGCGCGCGACGCGGTCGACACCGCGACCCCCGCAGCCGCCGCGACATCACGCAACGTGGGCTGCCGCCTGACGGCCATGCACCCTCCCGGTCGGCTCGTCACGACCCGATGCGACGGTGCACCGGACCGATGTTGCTGGCAAACGATTGCCAGCCTAGCGTGTCGAGGCCTAGTCTCACCAGTGCCCCCTCGCGACGTCGCGACCGGGCGGAAGGAGCCTCCACGATGTCCGGCACCGCCATCCGCACCGCAGAGGTGCTGGTGTCCAGCCCTGGCCGCAACTTCGTCACGCTGCGCGTCGTCACCGAGGACGGTGTCGAGGGCCTCGGCGACGCGACGCTCAACGGCCGCGAGCTGTCCGTCGCGAGCTACCTCACCGACCACGTCGTCCCCCTGCTCGTCGGCAGGGACGCGCACACCATCGAGGACACGTGGCAGTTCCTGTACCGCAGCGCGTACTGGCGCCGCGGCCCGGTGACGATGGCCGCGATCGCCGCGGTCGACGTCGCGCTGTGGGACATCAAGGCCAAGCTCGCCGGCATGCCGCTCTACCAGCTGCTCGGCGGCGCGTCGCGGCGCGGGATCATGGCGTACGGGCACGCGTCGGGCCGCGACGTCCCCGAGCTGTTCGACTCGATCCGCCAGCACCTCGACGAGGGGTTCCGCTCGATCCGCGTGCAGACCTCGGTCCCCGGCATCGACGCGGTGTACGGGGTCGCCGCGCAGCCGTCGTCGTCGGGACGCTACGACTACGAGCCCGCCCAGCGCGCGCCCCTGCCGGCCGAGGAGGACTGGGACACCCGCGCCTACCTGCGGCACATCCCCCAGGTCTTCGAGGCCGTGCGCGGCGAGTTCGGCCCCGAGCTGCCCCTGCTGCACGACGGTCACCACCGCATGACCCCGATCCAGGCCGCGCGCCTGGGCAAGGACCTCGAGCCGTACGACCTGTTCTGGCTCGAGGACTGCACACCGGCCGAGAACCAGGACGCGCTGCGCCTGGTCCGGCAGCACACCGTGACGCCGCTCGCGATCGGCGAGGTCTTCAACACCGTCTGGGACTACCAGACGCTCATCCGCGAGCAGCTCATCGACTACGTGCGCTCGGCCGTCACGCACACCGGCGGCATCACGGCGCTGCGCCGCATCCTCGACTTCGCCGCGCAGTACCAGATCAAGTCGGGCATCCACGGACCCACCGACATCTCACCCGTCGGCATGGCCGCCGCGCTGCACCTGGACCTCGCGATCCACAACTTCGGGATCCAGGAGTACATGCAGCACTCGCCGGTCACGTCCGAGGTGTTCCGCACCTCGTTCACGTTCACCGACGGCTACCTGCACCCCGGCGACGAGCCCGGCCTGGGCGTCACGTACGACGACGACGCGGCCTCCCGGCACCCGTACCAGGCGGCGTACCTGCCGTTCAACCGACTCAAGGACGGGACGGTGCACGACTGGTGAGCGCTCCCCACGTGCACCCCGCCTGGCTGCCCGACGCCGCGTTCGCGCCGCTCGGCTCGCGACGCGTGCTCGTCGCACCCGGCCCCGACGCCGGCGAGGTCGGCGGCACGGTCGTCGACGAGGTCCGGCGCGCCGTCGCCGCGCACGGCGGGTCGCTGACCGTGCACGCACCCGGCGACGGGGTCCTCGACACGGCAGCGCTGCACGCGTACGACCTCGTGCTCGCCGTCGCGCGGTCCGCCGCGCACCCCACGGGTTCGGTGGCGGGGATCCCTCTCCCTTCCACCGAGGTGGACGTGTTCCTCACCCTGCTCACGCCGTCCGACGCAGCTGACGTCGCGACGACCGGGCTCGACGAGGACACGTTCGTCCGCATGCAGACCGGTGGCGCCACCGTCGTCGTCGCGGGTGGCGCCACCGGTCTGCTGTACGGGCTGCACGACGTGGTCCGGTCCGGGCAGGACGCGTTCGTCGGGGACCGCCCGACGACGACGTCGCGGCCCGCGGCACCCGTGCGCATGCTCGACCACTGGGACAACGTCGACGTCCACCCCGTCATGGGGCAGGTGGAGCGTGGCTACGCCGGCGGGTCGATCTTCTACGCCGACGGGCGCGTGCGCGACGACCTGTCGCGCGTCGCGGCGTACGCGCGGCTGCTCGGGTCGCTCGGCGTCAACGCGGTCGCGATCAACAACGTCAACGTGCACCGCACCGAGGCGCGGCTGCTCACCGACGGGCTGGCCGACGTCGCGCGCATCGCGGACCTGTTCCGCCCGCACGGCGTGCGCACGTACCTGTCGGTGTCGTTCGCGGCGCCGATGACGCTCGGCGGGCTGGGGACGTCGGACCCGCTGGACGCCGACGTGCAGGCGTGGTGGGCCGCCGCCGCGGACCGCGTCTACGCCACGATCCCCGACTTCGGCGGGTTCGTCGTCAAGGCCGACTCCGAGGGCCAGCCGGGACCGTTCGCATACGGGCGCGACCACGCCGACGGCGCGAACCTGCTGGCCCAGGCGCTGCGGCCGCACGGCGGGACCGTGTTCTGGCGCGCGTTCGTCTACAACCACGAGCAGGACTGGCGCGACCGGCGCACCGACCGCGCCCGCGCGGCGTACGACCACTTCGCGCCGCTCGACGGGCGGTTCGACGACAACGTCGTGCTGCAGGTCAAGTACGGGCCCATGGACTTCCAGGTCCGCGAGCCGATCTCACCCGTGCTCGCGGCGATGCCCCGCACGCGGCTGGCCGTCGAGCTGCAGGTCACGCAGGAGTACACGGGTCAGCAGCAGCACGTGTGCTACCTGGGACCGTTGTGGCACGAGGCCCTCGGGTTCCCGCTCGCGGACGACGCGACGCGCACGGTCGCGCAGGTCGTGTCGGGTGTGCCGGGGGCGTCGGCGCCGGCGCGCGACCTGACCGCCGGCGGCATCACGGCCGTGTCGAACGTCGGCGACGACGAGTTCTGGACCGGGCACCCGCTCGCGCAGGCCAACCTGTACGCGTACGGGCGGCTCGCGTGGGACCCGACGACGGACCCGGTCGCGGTGCTCGACGAGTGGATCGGGCTGACGTTCCCGGACGCCGACCCGCGCGTGCGCGGCACCCTGCACACGCTCATGGACGACTCGTGGCTGACCTACGAGGCGTACACCGCCCCGCTCGGCGTCGGGTTCATGGTCGACCCGCTGCGCCGGCACTACGGGCCCAACGTCGACGGCTACGAGTACTCGAAGTGGGGCACGTACCACTTCGCGGACCGCGACGGCGTCGGCGTCGACCGGACCGTCGCGACGGGCACCGGCTACGCGGGGCAGTACCCGCCGCCGTGGCGCGACCTGTACGAGGACCTGGCGACCTGCCCCGACGAGCTGCTGCTGTTCTTCCACCACGTCCCGTACGGGCACGTGCTGCGCAGCGGGCAGACCGTGATCCAGCACGTCTACGACACCCGGGCCGACGCCGTCGACGTCGTGACGGCGTGGGTCGACGCGTGGGCCGCGCTCGACGGACTCGTCCCGGACCGCCTGCACGCGCGCGTCGCCGAGCGGCTCGCCGAGCAGGTGCGGTCGGCCACCGAGTGGCGCGACCAGGTCCGCACGTACTTCTTCCGCAAGTCCGGCGTCCCGGACGCGAGCGACCGCCCGATCTACTGACGCGCCCACCCACCGCTGACCGGAACCTGGCTCACCGACCGCGACGTCGAACGGGTAGCCACGTTCCGGTCGCGGCGGGGTCGGCGAGTCGTCAGCGGCCCGTGCCGTCGACGGCGTGCTCGTCGATCGCCGCGAGCTCGTCGTCCGTCAGCGGCGGGGCCGCGAGCGCGGCGACGTTGTCCTCGAGCTGCACCACCGAGCTCGCACCGATCAGCGCCGACGTGACCCGCTCGTCGCGCAGCACCCACGACAGCGCGAGCTGCGCGAGGGACTGACCGCGCCCGGCCGCGATCTCGTTCAGCGCACGCGCCCGCGTCAGGTACGTCTCCGACAACGCCTGCCCGGACAGGAACGGGCTCGCCCCGGCGGCGCGCGAGCCGCTCGGCGCCTCGCCGCCCAGGTACTTGCCGGTCAGCAGGCCCTGCGCGAGCGGGGAGAACACGATCGTCCCGACGCCCAGGTCACCGACCGCGTCGAGCAGCGACTCCCGCTGACCCTGGCCCGCGTGCTCGACGTGCCGGTTGAACATCGAGTAGCTGGGCTGGTGGATGAACAGCCGCACGCCCATCTCGGCGAGCACGGCGTGCGCCTCGCGCGTCTGGGACGGCGAGTAGTTGGAGACGCCGACGTACAGCGCCTTGCCGCTGCGCACCGCCTGCGCGAGCGCACCCATGGTCTCCTCGACCGGCGTCGAGGGGTCCGGGCGGTGGTGGTAGAAGACGTCGACGTACTCCAGGCCCGTGCGGCGCAGCGACGCGTCGAGCGACGACAGCAGGTACTTGCGCGACCCGCCGTCCTGGTACGGGCCGGACCACATGTCGTACCCGGCCTTCGTGGAGACCACGAGCTCGTCGCGGTACGGGCGGAAGTCGGCCGCCAGGTGCCGGCCGAAGTTCTCCTCCGCCGCACCCGGCTGCGGACCGTAGTTGTTCGCCAGGTCGACGTGCGTGATCCCCAGGTCGAACGCCCGGCGCAGGATGTCGCGCTGCGTCGCGAACGGGCTCGCGTCCCCGAAGTTGTGCCACAGGCCCAGCGACAGGGCCGGCAGGTCGAGACCCGAGCGGCCCGTGCGGCGGTAGGTCATCGCGGCGTACCGGTCGTCGGCGGCGCGGTACGGCTGCAGGGCGGGCATGCGGGCTCCTTCGTGACGTGGGGGGACGACGTCAGGCTAGTCCGCGGTCGCCGACGTCGACGTCCCGCACCCGGCGTTCGGCAGGTGCTGCGTCGCGCCGCTGACGCTCAGGAGACGTCGAAGCGGTCCGCGACGTCCTCCAGACCGTTGGCGCGCAGCCAGCGGGGGTCGTACTCACGGTCGAGGTAGTCGCGCCCGTGGTCGGCGACGAACGACACGATCACGTCGCCGGGCGACGCCTGGGCGGCGAGGTCGAGCGACACCCGGAGGCTCAGCACCGAGCTGATGCCCAGGACCAGTCCCTGCGTGCGGGCCACCCGCCAGCCGAGCTCGACGACCTCGGCCTTCGGGACGGTGCGCAGGTCGTCCAGCAGCGCCAGGTCGATGTTCGTCGGCAGCTCCGGGTTCTCGCCGACGGGGAGCCCTTGCTCGAACGCGTCGACCAAACCCTTGGTGACCAGCGGCGACTCACGGAGCGCGGTGCCGACCACCCGCACCTGCGGGTTCTGCTCCTTGAGGAAGCGTCCCGCGCCCGAGGCGGTGCCCCCGGTGGCGAGCGCGGCGACGAACGTCGTGACCCGCCCCTTCGTCTGGTGCCAGACCTCCGGCCCCGTCGACACGTAGTGGGCGGAGGGGTTGGAGCCGGTGCCCGACTGGTTCGACCACCACGTCGACGGGTCCTCGTCGGCGTGCCGGCGCGCGACGGCCTCCCAGTTGGCCGGGTCCGTCTTGGGCAGGTCGCCCCGCCCAGGCACCAGCGTGACGCCCAGCAGGTGCAGCAGCCGCGCCTTGGTGGGGGCGAGCTCCTCGGTGACGACCGCCGTCACCGGATGCCCGGTCGCGATGCCGGCGAGCGCGAAGCCGATCGCGGTGTTGCCGGCCCCGATGTCGATGATGCGGTGCCCCGGGCCGAGCTCACCGGTGCGCTCGGCCTCCCGGACGATGTTCAGCGCGATCCGGTCCTTGGACGAGCCGCCCGCGTTCGCGTAGTCGAGCTTGAGGTACACCTCCGCCGGGAGACCGTCGGCCAGTGCGCCGACGCGCAGCAGCGGGGTGCTGCCGACGAGCTCGAGCAGCCCGTCGTACGTCGAGCTCTCGGTCGGGTCGGGGAACGCCTGCGGCAACGGCATGACGGACTCGCTCTCGCGACGGGCCCGGCGTGCGACGGCCCGGATCTGTGACGGTCGCGGCAGTGTGGCTCACGGCTGCCTGGTGTCGGCAGGGTGCTCGCGGAACATCTCGAATACCGGACTGGTGTGATCTGCTTGTGGAGGGGTCGCCCCGCGGCGACCACGTGTCGCTGACCGCCGCCCTGGGTGTCAGCGGCGGACGTCGTTCGGGTCGAAGCCCTCGCAGCCCGGGGCGTCAGGCTGCTCGAAGCAGGTGCCCGAGACCAACCGGGACGTGCGCTCCTGCACCTCGAACGTCCGGCTCGTCGCGGCCGTGGTCGCCGTCCCGGTCACCGCACGCCACCGCGGATCGCCCGCGACCTGGTACCGCCCGGTCCACCGCGTGGTCAACGTGATCGCCACGAACCCCGGCTGCTCGTACTCGTGGAACACGTCGAACGCCGGATACGGCCGCCCCGGATCCCGCGTCCGGTCCTGGTGCCCGTCCCCCCAGTCGTACTCGAACACCGACGGCGTGGCCTCCACCGTCACCGGCACACCCAGCAGCTCGGTCGTCAGCACCACCGGCGACGGGTCGGTGTACACGATCGTCTCCTTGTT
>Ga0160463_100343_pt1 | contig 26368 bp, 45 predicted proteins | sample HID1975M_E6MG_FD_108276 | JGI IMG/M metagenome (GOLD analysis project Ga0160463, IMG submission 108276) | Enriched soil microbial communities from UW Madison campus, WI, USA - HID1975M_E6 MG | ecosystem: Environmental > Terrestrial > Soil > Unclassified | place: USA: Madison, Wisconsin... | reverse complement strand
TTGCGACGTTAAGAATCCATGTCACTTTGAGTGCCCACACAGATTGTCTGATAAATTGTTAAAGAGCAGTGCAACGCGGCGTTAAGCTCACCGTTGCGAGGTGGCGTATATTACGCTTTCCTCTTTCAGAGTCAAGCGTTTATTTTCGCTTTTCTCTTCAACCGAACCGGCTGTTTGTGTGAAGTGATTCACATCCGCCGTGTCGATGGAGGCGCATTATAGGGATCCCAGTTTTTAGCACAAGCATTTTTTCGATCTTTTCTTTCGACTGCTTTTTTTTCGTCCTTTTCGATGGAATACCACCCGCTCCGTTCAAATATTGACATATTTCCCTCTTGATCAAGCTGAATAATCCGATCAAAGTCTTCTATATAATGATCATCAGTAGAGGTTGATATGTCTTCAGTACTCCGTCCTTATAAAGATCTGTTCCCGCAACAAGGCGATCGCGTCATGATCGACAGCAGTAGCGTGGTCATTGGTGATGTCCGAATGGATGACGACGTCAGTATCTGGCCACTGGTCGCCATCCGCGGTGATGTCAATTATGTCGCAATCGGCGCACGCACCAATATTCAGGACGGTAGCGTTCTGCATGTCACCCATCGATCGTCCTACAATCCTGAAGGCAATCCGCTGATCGTTGGCGAAGATGTCACCGTCGGCCATAAGGTCATGCTCCACGGCTGCACGATCGGTAATCGGGTTCTGGTGGGTATGGGTTCAATTTTGCTGGATGGTGTCGTGATAGAAGATGATGTGATGATTGGTGCAGGCAGCCTGGTCCCGCAAAACAAACGACTTGAGAGTGGCTTTCTCTATTTAGGTAGCCCGGTTAAGCAGATCCGCCCCCTTACGGAAGCGGAAAAGGAAGGTTTGAAGTATTCAGCCAATAATTACGTTAAGTGGAAGAATGACTATCTGAATCAGGAGAGCCAGAACCAGCCCTGATCGTCATCCTGACCCTCGCGGATCGCATCGCTGGCTTCTTCTTCCAGATCCCAGCGATGATCGCGAAACGCGTTCAGCGCAGCGACATCGCCAAAACGATGCTTCAGCGTTGCGCCTGTAATGGCGCACATTACTAGCATGCCGTTTACCAGCGCCGGGAAGCAGACCGCTGACTTTTCTTCATCCCAATGCTCCCGCTCAGGGAACTGGATCGCCTGGTTCATGCAGAAAGTTCCTGCTTGAGCGTTTCAATTACCGGCTCTACCGCCGGTAATACGCCGTGCCAGAGCATCACCGCATGCGCGGCCTGACCCACCAGCATACCCAAACCATCAGCGAGATGGTTTGCCCCCTGCTGTTCACACCAGCTCAGAAACGGTGTTCTGCCTTTCTGATAAAACATGTCATAGCAGTGGACATGTGGGTTAACTAATGAAGAAGGGATCGCAGGTACATCACCGCCGAGACCGCTGGAGGTGGCATTAATGATAAGGTCAAACTCATGTCCGCTTAAGGCATCCATAGCAACGGCATGAATGCTGCCGGTATGAGCAAAAAGCGTAGCCAGATCTTCCGCGCGGGAATATGTTCGATTGGTGATGGTGACCGCACAATCCAGCGAGAGCAGAGGCAAAATCACTCCACGCGATGCGCCACCCGCACCAATCAGCAGGATCCGCGCCCGGGGTTTGATAAATGACAGCCGTTCCAGATCGCTCAATAAACCAATGCCGTCGGTGTTGTCCCCCAGAATTCGACCATCTTCCAGGCGCTTTAGCGTATTCACAGCACCAGCAAGAGACGCGCGTTCAGTTAATTCATCGGCACGTTCAAAGGCCTCTTCTTTAAAAGGCACGGTAACGTTCGCCCCTTTACCTCCTTGCGCGAAGAAAGCATCCAACGTTGTCACAAACGCGTCGACAGGCGCCAGTATGCGACCATAAGGATGCTCAATGTGTAGTTGCTGCGCGAATTGCTGATGAATAAAGGGCGACTTGCTGTGTGCAATGGGATTACCAAAAACGGCATACGTTTCCATCTTATTACCCCTGGCGAAAACGTTCGCCGGTTAAAGCATCGCGGATTTCTGACGGGTTCAGGCGCCCACCGGTATCACCGATAATGACGGGAAAGTCAGGGCCAAACTGCGCCAGTACGTCATCGGCTGTACGACAAGGCGGCAATCCTGTCAGATTGGCGCTGGTAGAGACCAGCGGCTTACCAAACGCATTACACAATTCGATAACCAATGGGTGGTCCGTCACGCGAACGGCAAGCGAGTCAAAACGCCCTGTCAGCCAGCGCGGTGTGGTCGGCAGCGCCGGGAAGACAAACGTCACTGGCCCCGGCCAGGCGGCAAAGATTGACTCACGCTGAACTGGCGTCAGCATAGAATCATCAATATAAGGTTTTAGTTGTTCGAAGCGGGAAGCAATTAAAATGAGGCCTTTCTCTACGGGCCTCTGTTTTAACGCTAATAAACGGCTAACGGCTGTTTCACTGTCAGGATCGCAACCGACCCCAAAAACAGCTTCTGTTGGATAGGCGATGACTTCTTCTTTATTCAGTACGTCCACCGCATGTGCGATAGAGCCTGATGGCAGGTTATTCTTCACTATTTTGATCCGCCGGAACCGGCTTTCCACATTGTTTACTGGCACAGAAGCGCTTAACGCCTTGCGCGGTTTTCTTTTCGATAAGTAGCGAGTACTGGCACTCAGGACAACATCCCGCTACCGGTTTGAAATTGGTCACGAACTGACATTCAGGATAACGATCGCAGGAATAAAATGTCTTACCGTAACGCGATCGCCGTTGAACAAGATGCCCACTTTCGCACTGCGGGCAGGCTAACGCCGTTTCATCGGGCTTATCAATTTGCTCTGTATGTCCACATTCAGGATAGCGGCAGCAGCCAATAAACATGCCGAAGCGCCCCTGGCGCAGCGCCAAATCGCCACCACATTGCGGGCACACCTGTCCCTCCAGAATCTTAACAATATGGCCGTCCGCCTGATTTTTCAGGGGACGGACATAATCACATTCTGGAAAGTGTGAACAACCGAGAAACGGCCCGTGTTTACCGGACCGGATAACAAGTTCTGCCCCGCACTGCGGACAGGGCTCGTTTTTATGCACCGTAAATAGTGCTGATTTGGCCATAACAACTCTTGGTGCTGCTGATGAATTAATGCAGCATACCTTCATTCACTTCAAAGAGTAATTCTTCCATTTGCTGATAGGCATTTTCACAGCCTGGAATATTGAACAGAACCATCAGGATGACCCATTTCAGATCTTCCAGCTCAAATTCTGCCGTATCCAGAGCCATAACGCGTTCTATCACCATTTCACGCGTTTCGAGGTTGAGCACCTGAATTTGCTCGAGGAATAAAATGAATCCCCGGCAACTCGCATCCAGCCTTTCACATTCATCAGCCGTATAGATGCGTACAGACAGCGGATCGGAAACCAACTGCATCGGTTCGGCGAGGCCTTCCTGATAATCAGCCAGTTTTTCGAGCCATATTAACGCGTTGTAAATATCTTCCCGTTCAAAACCCGCATCAGTAAGATCGCGCGTAAGTTTGTCCTGATCCACGCGCGCTTCAGCTTCGTTATGGATGTAAGTCTCAAACAAATACATCAGTACGTCGAACATGGCTTGCCCTCCTTAATCGGACATAGCCGCCGGGTACAGCTGCGATCCATCCTGCTAACTCCAGTTCCAGTAGCTGTGCTACCGTTACTGGCACAGATTGGCCGGCACGTTCAGCGACAACGTCAACAGGTGTTACCTCATCTCCTACGTTAGCCAGGAGCTCAGGAAATGGCAATGCTACCTGGTCTTGATCTGATAAATTAAGTCTATTCTCGGGTTCATTCGCAAGCCAATTGAAGCTGGATCGCAAACTGTCCAGAATGTCCTCTGCCGCAGTAACGGGCGTGGCCCCTTGCTTGATCAGCCAATGCGGCCCTTCACATCCTGGGTTACCCACTGCCCCCGGCAAAGCAAAAACTTCACGTCCCTGTTCAAGGGCGCATTTTGCGGTAACAAGCGACCCGCTGCGCAGCATCGCTTCAATAACAAAAACCCCCTGGCTCAATCCACTGATGATGCGATTACGACGAGGAAAGTTGCGTGGCCAGGGCGGGGTTGCGAGAGAGAACTCTGAAACGACAGCGCCACCGCTCGCGACCAAGTTCTCAGCCAGCGATGCATGACGACGAGGGTAGACGCTTGAAAGGCCATTACCTAATACCGCCACGCTTTTTCCCTTAACGGTTAGCGCCGCGCGGTGAGCGACCCCATCGATCCCACATGCCAGACCGCTGGTAATGGTAAGCCCAGCCAGGGCCAATTGTTCACAGAAGATCTTTCCCCAGCGCTCGCCATACCAGGAGTGTGAACGGCTGCCGACCACAGCCAGTTGCAGACTGCCCAGTACCGAGGGATCGCCCTTCACGAAAAGCGCGCCGGGGTAATCGGTAATCGCCCGTAACTGTGCTGGGTAGGCAGAGTGATCTGCGCAGATCAGATGCTGTCCCGGCTCTGCAAGCCAGTCCATATTGCGTTCAATTTCTCGCGGTGAAATGGAAAAAAACGCCTCAATTTGCTTTTGCGTGAGCCCAGCCACCGCCAACACAGCGCTATCAATATGGGCTTCGCGCTGCAATTTTTGCGCGAGCACCACCATCTTATCGCCGTACAGTTCTCCAATGTTTATCAGGCGTAACCAAATCTCTGTGGATGTCATCCTTTCCCCTGCCACAAGCAGCTATAGCAATCTTTGCGATTGGTCAGTGATGCTGTCAATCAGAGGGGGATTTGTCTAGAATAGAGGTAATATTCTTTTCAACTCCTGAACACGACTCTGGAAATATATGGCAGTTTTGCAAGTGTTACATATCCCGGACGAGCGCCTTCGCAAAGTCGCCGAGCCGGTTAAAGAAGTGAATGCAGAAACTCAGCGTATCATCGATGATATGTTCGATACGATGTACGCTGAAGAGGGCATTGGTCTCGCCGCTACGCAGGTTGATATTCACCAGCGCATCATCGTGATCGACGTTTCTGAAAACCGGGAAGAACGTCTGGTATTGATTAACCCCGAGCTGCTGGAAAAATGGGGCGAAACAGGGATTGAAGAAGGTTGCCTCTCTATTCCTGAGCAGCGCGCCCTGGTGCCTCGTGCAGAAAAAGTTAAAATCCGTGCGCTCGATCGCGACGGTAAGCCGTTTGAAATGGAAGCGGACGATCTGCTGGCAATCTGCATTCAGCATGAGATGGATCATCTGGTCGGTAAACTCTTTATCGATTATCTCTCGCCAATGAAACAGCAGCGCATTCGTCAGAAAGTAGAGAAACTGGATCGCCTGCGCACCCGCGCATAACGTGACCCCGGATACAAGGATTAACGTGTCTACATCACTACGTATCATCTTCGCAGGAACCCCCGACTTTGCAGCGCGTCATCTGGATGCGCTGTTGTCGTCTGGCCATCAGGTTGTTGGCGTCTTTACTCAGCCCGATCGCCCTGCTGGCCGCGGTAAAAAATTGATGCCAAGCCCGGTTAAGGTGCTGGCGGAAGAACATGGCTTACCGGTGTTTCAGCCAGCTTCATTGCGCCCGCAGGAAAACCAGCAGCTGGTTGCTGAATTAAACGCAGATGTCATGGTCGTTGTGGCATACGGCTTAATCCTGCCAAAAGCGGTGCTTGAGATGCCGCGTCTGGGTTGCATTAATGTCCACGGTTCTCTACTTCCACGCTGGCGTGGTGCTGCACCCATTCAGCGTTCGCTGTGGGCCGGCGATGCCAACACCGGCGTGACGATTATGCAGATGGATGTGGGTCTGGATACCGGCGACATGCTGTATAAGCTCTCCTGTCCCATTGCTGCCGACGATACCAGCGCCACGCTGTATGACAAACTGGCAGAGCTCGGGCCGAAGGGTCTTATTGATACGCTGCAACAGCTGGCCGACAATACCACCCGTCCTGAAGTCCAGGACGAAGCGTTGGTCACCTATGCCGAGAAACTCAGTAAAGAAGAGGCCCGTCTCGACTGGTCACTCTCTGCTGCTCAGCTTGAACGCTGCATCCGGGCATTTAATCCCTGGCCGATGAGCTGGCTGGAAATCGACGGGCAACCCGTAAAAGTCTGGCAAGCCTCGGTTATTGCTGGCCAGTCGACTGCCGCGCCCGGCACCATTATTGACGCAAGCAAGCAAGGTATTCAGGTAGCAACTGTTGAAGGGATCCTGAATCTGGAATCCTTACAACCTGCAGGCAAAAAAGCCATGAGTGCGCAGGATCTTCTGAACTCCCGTCGTGAATGGTTTACACCTGGTAATTGTCTCGCCTGAGATCATCTCAATTTAAGGCCCGGAGTTTCCGGGCATTTTTATTTTTGTGGTTATGAAAAAACAAAACTTACGCAGCCTGGCAGCCCAGGCGATTGAGCAAGTGGTCGAGCAGGGTCAGTCATTGAGCAATGTCCTGCCACCGTTCCAGCAAAAAGTCTCTGATAAAGATAAAGCCCTGCTTCAGGAGTTGTGCTTTGGTGTTCTGCGCACGTTGCCACAGCTGGAGTGGCTGATCGGTAAACTGATGTCGCGCCCGATGACGGGTAAGCAGCGCGTGTTGCATTATCTGATCATGGTTGGCTTCTATCAGTTGCTGCATACTCGTATTCCGCCTCACGCCGCGCTGGCAGAGACCGTTGAAGGCGCAGTGGCAGTGAAGCGTCCGCAGCTCAAAGGGCTGATCAACGGTGTATTACGCCAGTTTCAGCGTCAGCAAGATGAACTGCTGGCTGAATTTTCACGCTCAGAAAAACGCTTCCTGCATCCTGACTGGTTGCTAAAACGTCTGCAAAAAGCCTATCCGCAGAAGTGGGAAGCCATTGTAGAAGCTAACAACCTTCGTCCGCCAATGTGGCTGCGCGTCAACCGTAACCATCATTCCCGCGATGCCTGGCTGGCGCTGCTGGAAGAGGCGGGGATGAGTGGATTTACCCATCCGGATTATAGCGATGCGGTCCGTCTGGCAGCCCCCACTTCTGTTCTTGCGCTTCCGGGCTTTGAACAAGGCTGGGTCACCGTTCAGGATGCTTCTGCTCAGGGTTGTATGAACTTCCTCGAGCCGCAAAACGGTGAGCGTATTCTTGACCTGTGCGCAGCGCCGGGCGGTAAAACAACACATATCCTTGAAGTCGCCCCGCAGGCCAGCGTGATGGCCGTCGATATTGATGAGCAGCGTCTTTCTCGCGTTTACGACAACCTTAAGCGTCTGGGAATGAAAGCCGAGGTCAAACAGGGTGACGGGCGTAAGCCCGACCAGTGGTGTGGCGATGAACAGTTCGATCGCATTTTGCTGGATGCCCCCTGCTCCGCCACTGGCGTTATTCGACGTCATCCAGATATTAAATGGCTGCGTCGCGATCGCGATATTAACGAACTGGCGCAGCTACAGGCGGAGATCCTTGATGCGGTATGGCCACATCTGAAATCAGGCGGAACGCTGGTTTATGCCACCTGTTCCGTGCTGCCAGAAGAGAACAGCCTACAGATCGCAGCGTTCCTGAAGCGCACCCCTGATGCCCACTTGCAGACAACCGGTACGTCGGAACATCCCGGCAAACAGAACCTGCCTGGCGTAGAAGAAGGCGACGGCTTCTTTTACGCTAAGCTAATCAAAGCGTGATGTTGATAACGGGTCACATGATATGAAGATAATCATTCTGGGCGCGGGGCAGGTCGGCGGTACGCTGGCTGAAAACCTGGTCGGTGAGAATAATGACATCACCATTGTCGATACCAATGGCGATCGTTTGCGCAGCCTGCAGGATAAGTTTGATTTGCGCGTTGTTCAGGGGCATGGTTCCCATCCCCGCGTGCTGCGTGAAGCTGGCGCGGATGATGCCGACATGCTGGTTGCCGTCACCAGTTCAGATGAAACCAATATGGTGGCTTGTCAGGTGGCCTATTCGTTATTCAACACGCCTAACCGTATCGCGCGTATCCGTTCCCCGGACTATATCCGTGATGCCGATAAGCTGTTTAATTCCGACGCAGTGCCTATCGACCATTTAATCGCGCCAGAACAGCTGGTTATCGACAGTATTTACCGACTGATTGAGTATCCAGGTGCGCTGCAGGTGGTTAATTTCGCGGAAGGTAAAGTCAGCCTTGCCGTGGTCAAAGCCTATTACGGTGGCCCGCTGATTGGTAACGCGCTTTCCACAATGCGCGAGCATATGCCGCATATTGATACGCGAGTTGCCGCGATTTTCCGTCACGATCGTCCCATCAGACCGCAAGGTTCAACCATTGTTGAAGCCGGGGATGAGGTCTTCTTTATCGCCGCATCCCAGCATATTCGCGCGGTGATGAGCGAGCTGCAGCGGCTCGAGAAACCGTATAAACGTATCATGCTGGTTGGCGGGGGTAATATCGGTGCCGGTCTGGCTCGGCAGCTAGAAAAAGATTACAGCGTTAAACTGATCGAACGCGATCAACAGCGGGCCTCAGAGCTGGCAGAAAAGCTACAGAATACGATCGTCTTTTATGGCGATGCATCGGATCAAGAGCTGCTTGCCGAAGAGCACATCGATCAAGTTGATCTTTTCATTGCTGTGACCAACGATGACGAAGCTAATATCATGTCAGCAATGCTGGCAAAACGCATGGGTGCAAAAAAGGTTATGGTGCTTATCCAGCGTCGGGCCTATGTCGATCTGGTCCAGGGAAGCGTTATTGATATTGCTATTTCGCCCCAGCAGGCCACCATCTCCGCTCTGCTGAGTCATGTGCGTAAGGCCGATATTGTCGGCGTTTCCTCCCTGCGACGTGGGGTGGCAGAGGCCATCGAGGCCGTTGCGCACGGGGATGAGAGCACCTCCCGCGTAGTGGGACGTACCATCGATGAGATTAAGCTTCCGCCGGGCACCATCATTGGCGCCGTTGTCCGCGGTAATGATGTGATGATCGCCAACGATAATTTGCGTATTGAACAGGGCGATCACGTCATTATGTTCCTGACGGACAAAAAATTTATTACCGACGTCGAGCGCTTATTCCAGCCAAGTCCTTTCTTCCTGTAATCCTCCGGAGGGCTGCATACCGCCCTCCTGTCTTTAACCCAATAATATGTAAGGGTTAAATTATTATGACGTCTGCTTATCCTCAATGGCAATTAGCTAATCCTTTGTTAAACTTAAACCCATTGGATGGCACAAGGAGAAGAAAATGAGTTTTGTTAAAGAGTTTCGCGAATTTGCGATGCGTGGGAATGTCGTGGATTTGGCAGTGGGTGTGATCATTGGTGCAGCGTTCGGTAAGATCGTTTCCTCGCTGGTTGCCGATATCATCATGCCACCGCTGGGGCTGCTGATCGGTGGCATTGATTTCAAACAATTCGCCGTAACCTTACGTGCTGCGCAAGGCGATATTCCGCCAGTGGTCATGCACTACGGGGTATTCATTCAGAACGTTTTTGATTTTGTGATCGTTGCCTTTGCCATTTTTATGGCTATCAAGCTTATCAATCGACTGAATCGCAAGAAAAAAGAAGAACCCGCTGCACCGCCTGCTCCAACGAAAGAAGAAGTCTTGCTGACTGAAATCCGCGACTTACTGAAGGTACAGAATAACCGTACCCTATAAGACGCATGAAACAAGAAGGCCAGTGGTAAGAAAGCGATTTGCTTGCTTGCCACTGGCCTCCCAGTTACCCCGTTTCGCATGTTTTGTTTTGCGCAGATAACTTCCTTTCCCTTTCTTATTCTTCTCAATTCGTTGTCTGAATAACGGATCGTGCAGAAGGGCTTCAATCGCATTATCGTTGATCTGCCCTTTCGTGTGCTGATAGCGGCTCATAATTTCTCCATTGGATAAAATGTCAACGCGAGTGTAGAAGCAGCGGTGAGTAAAATCAACAACCGCGAGCTTCTCCATTTGCACCCTGTTCGAGAGTTTCCAGAATTGAGCAGTAAACGCTGCTGTGAGAAGTGCCACAACAGGCATCATTTAAGCGTTGCAGTGACAGGCGCATAGCTTGTAACTCTTCAATTCGCGCTTCGACCTCATTGAGTCTCGCCTGAACGATGCTTTTCGATTCCTGGCAGGTATGATGTTGAGGATCGATGCGGATCGACAGCAGCTCACGGATCGATTCCAACGTAAACCCTAGCTGACGGGCATGACGGATAAACTTCAGACGCTGGAGATCTTTGTCGGTATACAACCGAAAACCACCCTCCGTACGCACTTCATGCTCCATCATCTGCTGTTTCTCATAATAGCGGATAGTGTCAGGGGTGACGCCTGCCAGCTTTGCGATCTCACCAATCCGATACATTGCTACTCCTCGTTGAGTTTTTGTATAAGCCTGCCGGAATAATCTCCCTGCAGGAAATCAGTGCTGATGCCGGCCTGGCGTAGCTTAAGTTCAAGCAGGGCGAGGCGACGACGATACTCCGTGTAATCCGCAGATTCTTGTCTGACTGTACTTAATAACCGGGCAAGCTCGACGGCTTCTTTACGCTGCTCCAGCTCCGGTGGCAAACAGCCTGCATTTTTCAGCATACGATATCCGGCGCGAAGATCGGCGGGGACATGCGAATCATCGTCAAGAATCAACGGTTCACCGCTGCCTTGCAGATTATCGAATTCACCTTTGCGTTGAGCATCAAGAATATGCCGCTCTGCCCACTGGTCGAGTAACCACATTGCAAATTACCGCAGCAAACGAAGAAAGGATTATTGTAGGTAAGTGGGGGTGGGATGAACATAAAAAAACCCGCCGAAGCGGGTTTCTTCATGTTACTACAGATTACTCTGCAGCAGCTTCTGCTTTCGATTCTGAACGATCAACCAGCTCGATGTAAGCCATCGGAGCGTTGTCGCCTGCACGGAAGCCACACTTAAGAATACGAGTGTAACCACCTGCACGGCTCGCGAAACGCGGACCCAGTTCGTTAAACAGTTTTGCCACGATCTCGTTATCACGAGTACGGGCGAATGCCAGACGACGATTAGCAACGCTGTCAGTCTTGGCAAGAGTAATCAGCGGCTCAACTACGCGACGCAGCTCTTTCGCTTTAGGCAGGGTCGTCTTGATGATTTCATGACGAACCAGTGAACCTGCCATGTTGCGGAACATAGCCTGGCGATGGCTGCTGTTGCGGTTCAGTTGACGACCACTCTTACGATGGCGCATGACCTTATCCTTCTCAGTAAAACCTTAACCTGTGATCCGGTTACTCGTCAGCAATGCTTGCCGGTGGCCAGTTTTCCAGGCGCATGCCCAGAGACAAACCACGCGAAGCCAGCACATCTTTAATCTCGGTAAGAGATTTTTTACCCAGGTTAGGCGTCTTAAGAAGCTCAACCTCGGTACGCTGTACCAGATCACCGATATAGTGGATAGCTTCTGCCTTAAGGCAGTTAGCAGAGCGGACAGTCAATTCCAGATCGTCAACAGGGCGCAGCAGGATCGGATCGAATTCTGGTTTCTCTTCTTTCACTTCCGGCTGACGTACATCACGTAAGTCAACGAAAGCTTCAAGTTGTTCTGCCAGGATGGTTGCCGCACGACGAATCGCCTCTTCAGGATCGATTGTGCCGTTGGTTTCCATTTCGATGACCAGCTTGTCCAGGTCGGTACGCTGTTCTACACGCGCTGCTTCAACATTGTAGGCAATACGCTCTACAGGGCTGTAGCAGGCGTCGACCAGCAGACGGCCGATTGGGCGCTCATCTTCTTCCGAATGAATTCGGGCAGAAGCCGGCACATAACCGCGACCGCGCTGAACTTTGATACGCATGCTAATAGCTGCGTTCTCATCAGTCAGGTGGCAGATCACGTGCTGCGGCTTGACGATTTCGACATCACCGTCGTGGGTAATGTCGGCTGCAGTCACAGGGCCAATGCCAGATTTATTCAGAGTAAGAATAACTTCATCTTTCCCCTGAACTCTCACCGCCAGCCCTTTCAGGTTGAGCAGGATTTCCAGGATATCTTCCTGAACGCCTTCTTTGGTGCTGTACTCATGAAGTACACCATCAATCTCAACCTCGGTCACCGCACAACCCGGCATCGATGAGAGCAGAATACGGCGCAGTGCGTTACCCAGAGTATGGCCAAAGCCACGCTCTAAAGGCTCAAGGGTCACCTTGGCGTGCGTCGAACTCACTTGCTCGATATCTACCAGGCGCGGTTTTAGAAACTCTGTCACAGAACCCTGCATTGTGTCCTCTCTTTGGTACTAAGCTTTACTTGGAGTAAAGCTCGACGATCAGGTGTTCGTTAATGTCCGCAGACAGATCAGAACGTTCTGGCTGACGCTTGAACGTGCCTTCCATCTTGCCAGCATCAACTTCCAGCCAGGTTGGCTTTTCACGCTGCTCAGCCAGCTCCAGAGCGGCTTTCACGCGAGATTGCTTTTTCGCTTTCTCACGAATGCTAACAACGTCATTCGCTTTAACCTGATAAGAAGCGATGTTAACAACACGACCGTTTACCATGATTGCTTTATGGCTAACCATCTGACGTGCTTCAGCACGAGTAGCGCCAAAGCCCATACGGTATACAACGTTGTCCAGACGACCTTCCAGCAGAGCCAACAGGTTTTCACCAGTGTTGCCTTTCAGACGTGCTGCTTCTTTATAGTAGTTACGGAACTGACGCTCCAGCACACCGTAGATACGGCGAACTTTCTGCTTTTCACGCAACTGCACACCATAGTCAGACAGACGCGGTTTACGCGCACCGTGCTGGCCAGGAGCTTGTTCAATTTTACACTTGGTATCGATCGCGCGAACGCCAGACTTAAGGAATAAGTCGGTGCCCTCACGACGGCTCAGCTTGAGCTTAGGACCCAAATATCTTGCCATTTTCTATCTCCAACAATCCTAGAAAACGTAAGCGTTATACGCGACGTTTTTTCGGCGGACGACAACCGTTATGAGGGATCGGAGTCACATCAGTAATATTAGTGATGCGGAAACCAGCGGCGTTCAGAGCACGAACGGTAGATTCGCGACCCGGACCCGGACCTTTTACCATAACTTCCAGATTCTTGATGCCGTATTCTTTTACGGCTTCAGCGCAACGCTCTGCTGCAACCTGAGCTGCGAACGGAGTTGATTTGCGTGAACCACGGAAACCGGAACCACCGGCAGTTGCCCAACCCAGTGCGTTACCCTGACGATCAGTAATAGTAACGATGGTGTTGTTGAAAGAAGCATGGATATGAGCCACGCCGTCAGAGACTTGTTTTCTTACACGCTTACGTGCACGAACTGGTGCCTTTGCCATTATTCAATCACCCCGATTATTTCTTGATCGGTTTGCGCGGACCCTTACGGGTACGTGCGTTGGTCTTGGTACGCTGGCCGCGAACCGGGAGACCACGACGATGACGCAAACCGCGATAGCAACCAAGATCCATAAGACGCTTGATGCTCATGCTAACTTCACGGCGCAGATCACCTTCAACGACAAATTTGGCAACTTCGTCACGCAGCGTGTCGATTTGTTCTTCAGACAGCTCACTGATCTTAACATCTTCAGCGATACCCGCTGCAGCCAGAATGGCTTTAGAACGGGTCTTGCCGACGCCGTAGATCGAAGTTAATGCGATCACAGCATGTTTCTGATCAGGAATGTTAATGCCTGCTATACGGGCCACTATGCACTCCTACTATTTAATATGTACGCACCATGCTGAAAAGCCCGTTTTCAGGATACTCAAATGGAAACGTACAGACATACAAAAGATTGGCTGGCTAATCTAGCCAGCTCAACCCAACTTTGCAAGAAAAATATGCGAAATAATCAGCCTTGGCGCTGTTTATGCTTCGGCTCGGCACTGCAAATCACACGGATGACACCATCACGCTTAACGATTTTGCAGTTACGGCATAATTTCTTGACGGAAGCACGAACTTTCATTTTTACTCTCCGTAACTTCTCGGGCGACCAGTTATCGGCCGTAGCCTTTCAGGTTCGCCTTCTTCAATGCAGACTCGTACTGACTTGACATCATCAGAGTTTGCACTTGAGCCATAAAGTCCATAATGACGACAACAACGATAAGCAGCGAGGTTCCACCGAAGTAGAACGGCACTTTCATTGCATCACGCATGAACTCCGGGATCAGGCAAATAAAAGTAATATAAAGCGCACCAACCAAAGTCAGGCGAGTCATTACTTTATCGATATACTTCGCCGTTTGCTCTCCCGGACGAATTCCTGGTACAAATGCACCGGACTTCTTCAGGTTATCTGCTGTTTCACGTGGGTTGAAGACCAACGCCGTATAGAAGAAACAGAAGAAGATGATCGCAGACGCATAGAGTAACACATAAAGTGGTTGCCCAGGCTGCAAATACAGCGAAATTGTTGTCAGCCAGTTCCAACCAGTTCCGCCCCCGAACCATGACGCGATGGTTGCTGGGAACAGAATAATACTGGAAGCGAAGATTGCCGGGATTACCCCTGCCATATTCACTTTCAGCGGCAAATGTGTGCTCTGTGCAGCATATACACGACGGCCTTGCTGACGTTTAGCGTAGTTCACCACAATGCGGCGTTGACCACGTTCAACGAAGATAACAAAGAACGTCACTGCAAATACTAATACTGCAACCAACAGCAACAGGAGGAAGTGCAGGTCGCCTTGACGCGCTTGCTCGATAGTGTGGGCAATGGCTGGCGGGAGTCCCGCAACGATACCAGCGAAGATAATGATCGAGATACCGTTACCGATACCACGTTCAGTAATCTGTTCGCCGAGCCACATCAGGAACATTGTTCCTGAGACCAGACTTACAACAGCGGTGAAATAGAATGCAAAGCCTGGGTTAATAACCAGGCCCTGCATACCAGGCATATTCGGTAGACCGGTAGCAATACCGATCGACTGGAATATCGCCAGCACCAGAGTGCCGTAACGGGTGTACTGGCTGATCTTACGACGACCAGACTCCCCTTCTTTCTTCAGTTCTGCCAGGGCCGGATGAACGACCGTCAGCAGCTGGATAATGATCGATGCCGAAATGTACGGCATGATACCCAGAGCAAAGATTGAAGCACGGCTGAGAGCACCACCAGAGAACATGTTAAACATTTCAATGATAGTGCCTCGCTGTTGCTCAAGCAGTTTGGCAAGTACAGTGGCATCAATACCAGGGATCGGAATAAAAGAGCCAATACGGAACACAATCAGTGCACCGATCACAAACAAAAGTCTGCGCTTCAGTTCACCAAGCCCACCTTTGGCACTTTGAAAATCTAATCCCGGTTGTTTAGCCATCTGCTACTTATTCCTCGATTTTACCGCCAGCAGCTTCGATAGCAGTACGTGCACCTTTAGTAACACGCAGGCCACGAACAGTTACCGGAGTCGAAACTTCACCAGACAGGATCACTTTCACGAACTCAATCTGGATACCGATAACGTTAGCTGCTTTCAGCGTGTTCAGGTCCACAACGCCGCCTTCAATTTTCGCCAGGTCAGACAGACGAACTTCGGCTGTGATCGCTGATTTGCGAGAAGTGAAGCCGAACTTCGGCAGACGACGGTACAGTGGCATCTGGCCACCCTCGAAACCGCGACGTACGCCACCGCCAGAACGAGAGTTCTGACCTTTGTGACCACGACCACCGGTTTTACCGAGGCCAGAACCGATACCACGACCCAGGCGTTTACCCGCCTTTTTAGAGCCTTCGGCCGGAGACAGAGTATTTAAACGCATCTCTTACTCCTCAACTTTAACCATGAAGTAAACCGCGTTGACCATACCACGAACAGCGGGAGTATCCTCGCGCTCAACGGTATGACCAATACGACGCAGACCCAGGCCAAGCAGCGTTGCCTTATGTTTCGGCAGACGTCCGATTGCACTGCGGGTTTGTGTAATTTTAATAGTCTTTGCCATGGTCAATTACCCCAGAATTTCTTCAACGGATTTACCACGCTTGGCAGCGACCATTTCTGGAGATTTCATATTTTCCAGACCATCAATAGTTGCACGAACCACGTTAATCGGGTTGGTGGAACCATATGCTTTGGCCAGAACGTTATGAACTCCAGCGACTTCCAGGACGGCGCGCATTGCACCACCGGCGATAATACCGGTACCTTGAGAAGCCGGCTGCATGAAGACACGAGAACCCGTGTGAGTACCCTTAACTGGGTGCTGCAGGGTGCCGTGGTTCAGCGCGACGTTAATCATATTGCGACGGGCTTTTTCCATCGCTTTCTGGATCGCTGCTGGAACTTCACGCGCTTTACCGTAACCAAAACCAACGCGGCCATTACCATCACCAACAACAGTCAGAGCTGTGAAGGAGAAAATACGACCACCTTTAACGGTTTTAGATACGCGGTTAACCGCGATCAGCTTTTCCTGCAGTTCGCCAGCCTGTTTTTCGATGTGAGCCATCTTACACCTCTACCTTAGAACTGAAGGCCAGCTTCACGGGCAGCATCTGCCAGTGCCTGGACACGACCATGATATTGGAACCCGGAACGGTCAAAGGACACAACTTTGATGCCTTTTTCCAGAGCGCGTTCAGCAACAGCTTTACCTACAGCTGCAGCAGCGTCTTTGTTACCGGTGTACTTCAATTGTTCTGTAATAGCTTTTTCTACAGTAGAAGCAGCTACCAGAACTTCAGAACCGTTCGGTGCAATTACCTGTGCGTAAATATGACGCGGGGTACGATGTACCACCAGGCGAGTTGCACCCAGCTCTTTGAGCTTGCGGCGTGCGCGGGTCGCACGACGGATACGAGCAGATTTCTTATCCATAGTGTTACCTTACTTCTTCTTAGCCTCTTTGGTACGCACGACTTCGTCGGCGTAACGAACACCCTTGCCTTTATAAGGCTCAGGACGACGGTAGGCGCGCAGATCAGCTGCAACCTGACCGATCAGCTGTTTATCAGCGCCTTTCAGCACGATTTCAGTCTGGGTCGGACATTCTGCAGTGATACCGGCTGGCAGCGGATGCTCAACAGGGTGTGAGAAGCCCAGAGACAGGCCTACTGCATTCCCTTTGATCGCTGCACGATAACCTACACCAACAAGTTGAAGCTTTTTAGTGAAGCCTTCGGTAACACCAACAACCATTGAGTTCAGCAGGGCACGCGCGGTACCAGCCTGAGCCCATCCATCCACGAAACCATCACGTGGACCGAAGGTCAGTGCATTATCTGCATGCTTAACTTCAACAGCATTGTTGAGGGTACGAGTCAGCTCGCCATTTTTACCTTTGATCGTAATAACCTGACCGTCGATTTTTACATCAACGCCGGCAGGAACGACGACCGGTGCTTTAGCAACACGAGACATTCTTTCCTCCGATTAGGCTACGTAGCAGATAATTTCGCCACCAAGACCAGCTTGGCGCGCTGCACGATCAGTCATAACACCTTTAGAGGTAGAAATAACTGCGATACCCATGCCGGCCATAACTTTTGGCAGCTCATCTTTTTTCTTATAGATGCGCAGACCTGGGCGGCTGACACGCTGAATGCTTTCTACAACAGCTTTACCCTGGAAATACTTAAGAGTAAGTTCCAGTTCCGGCTTGGTGTCGCCTTCAACTTTAAAATCTTCGATAAAACCTTCTTCCTTCAGCACGTTGGCAATTGCCACTTTCAGCTTGGCGGAAGGCATGGTGACCGCAACTTTGTTCGCGGCCTGACCGTTACGGATACGGGTCAGCATATCCGCGATCGGATCTTGCATGCTCATCTGTCTTTACTCCCGTGATTCAATTGGTAATTACCAGCTAGCCTTTTTCAAGCCTGGTACTTCACCGCGCATGGCGGCTTCACGCAGTTTGATACGGCTCAACCCAAACTTGCCCACGAAACCATGTGGACGACCTGTTTGACGACAGCGGTTACGCTGACGAGACGGGCTGGAATCACGCGGCAGAGACTGCAGCTTGAGAACAGCATTCCAACGATCTTCGTCGGAAGCGTTCACATCAGAAATGATCGCTTTCAGTTCAGCGCGTTTAGCGAAGAATTTATCAGCTAAAGCAACGCGCTTTACTTCGCGTGCTTTCATTGATTGCTTAGCCATTCAGTAACCCTACCTTACTTGCGGAACGGGAAGTCAAAGGCAGCCAGCAGAGCACGGCCTTCTTCGTCAGATTTCGCAGTAGTGGTAATGGTAATATCCAAACCACGCACGCGGTCGACTTTATCGTAGTCGATTTCTGGGAAGATGATCTGCTCACGGACACCCATGCTGTAGTTACCACGACCGTCGAAAGACTTAGCGGACAAGCCACGGAAGTCACGGATACGTGGAACAGCAATAGTGATCAGGCGCTCAAGGAACTCCCACATGCGTTCGCCACGCAGAGTTACTTTACAGCCGATCGGATAGCCCTGACGGATTTTGAAGCCTGCAACAGATTTGCGTGCTTTGGTGATCAACGGCTTTTGACCGGAGATTGCTGTCAAATCAGCTGCTGCGTTATCCAGCAGTTTCTTGTCAGCGATCGCTTCACCAACACCCATGTTCAGGGTGATCTTCTCGACCCGAGGGACTTGCATGACAGAATTGTAGTTAAACTCAGTCATGAGCTTAGCAACTACATCGTCTTTGTAGTAATCATGCAGTTTCGCCATCGTACTACTCCAAATTACTTGATAGTTTCACTAGTAGATTTAAAGAAACGGACTTTTTTGCCGTCTTCAAATCTAAAGCCTACACGGTCAGCCTTGCCGGTGGCCGCATTGAAGAGTGCAACGTTAGAAACCTGAATAGCAGCTTCTTTTTCAACGATGCCACCTGGTTGGTTCAGGGCCGGAACCGGCTTCTGATGTTTCTTAACCAGGTTGATACCTTCAACGACGAGTTTGCCGGAAGACAGAACATTTTTTACTTTACCGCGTTTACCTTTATCTTTACCGGTTAACACGATAACTTCGTCATCACGACGGATTTTCGCTGCCATGATTCGCTCCTTAGAGTACTTCTGGTGCCAGAGAGATAATTTTCATGAACTTTTCAGTACGAAGTTCACGAGTTACCGGCCCAAAGATACGCGTGCCGATAGGCTGCTCGCTGTTATTGTTTAAAATAACGCATGCATTACCATCGAAGCGAATGACAGAACCGTCAGGGCGACGAACACCCTTTCTGGTGCGCACCACTACCGCTTTCAGCACATCACCTTTTTTGACCTTACCACGTGGAATTGCTTCCTTGATGGTGATCTTGATGATGTCGCCTACGCCTGCGTAGCGACGGTGCGAGCCACCCAGAACCTTGATACACATTACGCGACGTGCACCGGAGTTGTCGGCGACGTTCAGCATAGTCTGTTCTTGGATCATTTCAGTGCTCCGCTAATGTCAACTACTACCTGAGACTCTAAAATCAGAGCCGTTAAAAAGCCCCATATCGAGGGCGCGGCATTATAACACCGCTTCTGCAATATGGGTAGAAAAAATAAACGGCTCATTGCTGAGCCGTTTATTCGTATTGAGAAGGCGTACTCTATTACAGAACCGCTTTCTCTACAACGCGAACCAGCGTCCAGGACTTAGTCTTGGACAGCGGACGGCACTCAGCGATTTCAACTTTGTCGCCGATACCGCATTCGTTGTTCTCGTCATGTACGTGCAGTTTGGTCGTACGCTTGATGAATTTACCGTAGATCGGGTGTTTCACAATACGTTCGATAGCTACAACAATGGATTTCTCCATTTTGTCGCTAACAACACGACCTTGCAGAGTACGGATTTTATCGGTCATTACGCACCCGCCTTCTGAGTCAGTAAAGTCTTAACGCGTGCAACATCACGACGTACCTGCTTCAGCAGGTGGGTCTGTTGCAGCTGGCCACTTGCAGCCTGCATACGCAGGTTGAACTGCTCACGCAGCAGGTTCAGCAGCTCAGCGTTCAGCTCTTCTACGCTTTTTTCACGCAGCTCATTTGCTTTCATTACATCACCGTCTTAGTTACAAAGGTGGTTTTGATAGGCAGTTTCGCTGCTGCCAGGCCGAAGGCTTCACGGGCCAGCTCTTCCGGAACACCGTCCATTTCATACAGGACTTTGCCCGGTTGGATCAAGGCAACCCAGTACTCCACGTTACCTTTACCTTTACCCATACGAACTTCCAGCGGCTTCTCGGTAATTGGTTTGTCCGGGAATACACGGATCCAGATTTTACCTTGACGCTTAACTGCACGGGTCATAGCACGACGTGCTGCTTCGATCTGACGTGCAGTCAGACGACCACGGCCAACAGCTTTCAGACCGAAAGTGCCGAAGCTAACATCCGTACCCTGCGCCAGACCACGGTTGCGGCCTTTGTGCACTTTACGGAATTTTGTACGCTTTGGTTGTAACATCAGCGACGCTCCTTATTTACGGCCTTTACGCTGCTGCTTTTTAGGTTGAGCAGCCGGTTTTTCCGGTTGTTCAACAGCAGCCATACCACCCAGGATCTCACCTTTGAAGATCCATACCTTAACGCCGATTACACCGTAAGTGGTGTGCGCTTCAGAGGTGTTGTAGTCGATGTCAGCACGCAGAGTGTGCAACGGTACGCGACCTTCGCGGTACCATTCGGTACGTGCGATTTCCGCGCCGCCCAGACGGCCGCTAACTTCAACTTTGATACCTTTAGCGCCCAGACGCATTGCGTTCTGTACAGCACGCTTCATAGCACGACGGAACATAACGCGACGTTCCAGCTGTGAAGTGATGCTGTCAGCAACCAATTTAGCGTCCAGTTCAGGCTTACGAACTTCAGCGATATTGATCTGTGCAGGAACGCCAGCGATATCCGCTACGACCTTGCGCAGTTTTTCTACGTCTTCGCCTTTCTTACCGATTACGATGCCAGGGCGAGCGGTGTGAATGGTCACACGGATGCTCTTAGCTGGACGCTCGATAACGATACGAGATACAGACGCTTTAGCCAGTTCCTTAGTCAGGTACTGACGTACTTTAAAATCGCTGTCCAGGTTGTCAGCGAATTCTTTGGTGTTCGCAAACCAGGTTGAATTCCATGGTTTTACAATACCCAGGCGAATACCATTAGGATGTACTTTCTGACCCATTGCTAGTCTCCAGAGTCTCAGCGATCGGACACAACCACAGTAATGTGGCTGGTGCGCTTCAGGATGCGATCTGCACGACCTTTCGCACGCGGCATAATGCGCTTCATGCTTGGGCCTTCGTCTACGAAGATTTTCGCGACTTTCAGATCGTCAATGTCAGCGCCATCGTTGTGTTCAGCGTTAGCAATGGCAGATTCCAGTACTTTCTTAACCAATACCGCAGCTTTCTTGTTGGTATAGGTCAGGATGTCCAGGGCCTGCGACACTTTCTTACCGCGAATCAGGTCAGCAACAAGGCGAACCTTCTGAGCAGAAGAACGAGCATGGCGATGTTGAGCTAAAGTTTCCATCTCTTCCTCCTACCTTATTTCTTCTTCGCTTTTTTATCAGCAGCGTGGCCGCGATAAGTACGAGTCGGTGCGAATTCACCCAGTTTGTGACCAACCATTTCGTCGGAAACAAATACCGGAACGTGCTGACGACCATTATGGACAGCGATGGTCAAACCGATCATGTTAGGAAAGATCGTTGAACGACGGGACCAAGTGCGCAGGGGCTTCTTGTCTCCGCTTTCCACCGCTTTCTCTACCTTCTTCAGCAAGTGCAGGTCAATAAAAGGACCTTTCTTGAGAGAACGTGGCATGGCTTATCCTCTAAAATTATTTGCTACGGCGACGTACGATAAATTTATCAGTACGCTTGTTGCTGCGGGTCTTCTTACCTTTGGTCTGAACGCCCCACGGAGTTACCGGGTGCTTACCAAAGTTACGACCTTCACCACCACCATGTGGGTGATCGACTGGGTTCATCGCAGTACCGCGAACGGTAGGACGAACACCACGCCAGCGTGCAGCACCTGCTTTACCCAGAACGCGCAGCATATGCTCAGCATTGCCAACTTCGCCCATGGTAGCGCGGCAGTCTGCTTCGACTTTACGCATTTCACCAGAACGCAGACGCAGGGTGACATAAGCACCATCGCGCGCAACGATCTGAACGTAAGTACCAGCGGAACGTGCCAGCTGACCGCCTTTACCTGGTTTCATTTCTACGTTATGAACGGTAGAACCAACCGGGATATTGCGCATCGGCAGGGTGTTGCCTGCTTTGATTGCAGCATCAACGCCAGACTGAATCTGGTCGCCAGCTTTCAGGCCTTTAGGGGCCAGGATGTAACGGCGTTCGCCATCTTTGTACAGAACCAGCGCGATGTTCGCGGAACGGTTCGGATCGTACTCAAGACGCTCAACAACTGCTGGGATACCGTCTTTGTTGCGTTTAAAGTCAACAATACGATAAGCCTGCTTGTGACCACCACCGATGTGACGAGTGGTGATACGGCCATTGTTGTTACGACCACCGGATTTGCTGTTTTTTTCAACCAGCGGAGCAAAAGGTTTGCCCTTGTGCAGCTCTGGGTTGACCACTTTAACGACGTGGCGACGACCCGGAGATGTCGGTTTACATTTAACAACTGCCATTGTATTACTCCTCCGACTTACTCAGCGCCGCCAACGAAGTCCAGATTCTGGCCTTCTTTCAGGGTGACGTAAGCTTTTTTCCAGTCGCTACGACGACCGATACGCTGTCCTTGACGTTTAACCTTACCTTTAACTACCAGGGTGTTAACGACTTCGACTTCGACTTCAAACAGTTTCTGCACAGCAGCTTTAATTTCTGCTTTGGTCGCGTCTTTAGCAACTTTGAGAACGATGGTGTTTGTTTTTTCCATCGCAGCAGACGCTTTTTCAGAAACGTGCGGTGCGCGAAGCACCTTCAGCAGACGTTCTTCACGAATCATGCCAGCATCTCCTCAACTTGCTTAACAGCATCAGCAGTCATTACGACTTTGTCGAAGGCGATCAGGCTAACCGGGTCAATACCAGTTGCATCGCGTACGTCAACCTTGTGCAGGTTGCGCGCAGCCAGGAACAGGTTTTCGTCCAGCTCACCGGTGATGATCAGCACATCTTCCAGAGCCATGTCTTTCAGTTTCTGTGCCAGCAGCTTAGTTTTAGGCGCTTCTACAGAGAAAGATTCGACAACGATCAGACGATCCTGACGTACCAGTTCGGACAGAATGCTTTTCAGCGCGCCGCGGTACATCTTTTTGTTAACTTTTTGACTGTGGTCCTGCGGGCGAGCAGCAAAGGTCACGCCACCTGAACGCCAGATCGGGCTCTTTACAGAACCTGAACGCGCACGGCCGGTACCTTTCTGGCGCCACGGCTTTTTGCCGGAACCAGTTACTTCAGCACGAGTCTTCTGAGCACGAGTACCCTGACGAGCACCAGCTGCATAAGCAACTACAACCTGGTGAACCAGCGCTTCGTTGAAATCACGACCGAAGGTAGTTTCGGAAACAGTCAGCGCGCTCTGCGCGTCTTTCAATACTAATTCCATTGCTATCCCCTTACGCCTTCACAGCTGGTTTAACGATAAGGTTGCTACCGGTTGCACCCGGAACAGCACCTTTAACCAGCAGCAGGTTGCGCTCAGCGTCAACACGTACTACGTCCAGGCTCTGAACGGTCACACGTTCGTTACCCAGCTGACCTGCCATTTTCTTGCCTTTAAACACTTTGCCCGGAGTCTGGTTCTGACCGATAGAACCCGGAACGCGGTGAGACAAGGAGTTACCGTGCGTGGCATCCTGAGTACGGAAGTTCCAGCGCTTAACGGTACCAGCAAAACCTTTACCTTTAGAGGTACCGGTTACGTCAACTTTTTTAACTTCAGCAAACAGCTCAACGCTAATGTCCTGACCTACGGTGAACTCTTCGCCTTCAGCAAGACGGAATTCCCACAGACCACGGCCAGCTTCAACGCCAGCTTTAGCGAAGTGACCCGCTTCCGGTTTAGTTACACGGTTAGCTTTTTTAGCACCAGTGGTAACCTGAACGGCACGGTAGCCATCGTTAGCCAGATCTTTAACCTGAGTAACGCGGTTTGCTTCAACTTCGATTACGGTTACTGGGATAGATACGCCATCTTCAGTGAAGATGCGGGTCATACCCACTTTTTTACCGACTAAACCAATCATTGTATCAACCTCTCAATCGCTCGATGACCTGATTAACCCAGGCTGATCTGCACGTCTACACCGGCAGCCAGATCCAGACGCATCAGAGCATCAACGGTTTTCTCGGTTGGCTCAACGATGTCAACCAGACGCTTGTGAGTGCGGATTTCGTACTGATCACGCGCGTCTTTGTTGACGTGCGGAGAGATCAGAACGGTAAAGCGCTCTTTGCGGGTCGGCAGCGGGATCGGACCACGTACTTGCGCACCAGTGCGCTTAGCAGTCTCGACGATTTCGGCGGTTGATTGATCGATCAGACGATGATCAAACGCTTTCAAGCGGATACGGATTCTTTGGTTCTGCATGAGACCAGAGCTCCAATTATTTTATAAACGAAAATGATCACTACTCGTACCCATTACGATTGATGGGAGAGTGTAACCGTTCTTACGTAGTCCCCCAATTGGGGACATTGTTTGGCAACTGAAAATGATTGTTGCCAGGGTTCATATCGAACCAGCCGTCAATTACGACAAGCCCGCGCATTATACGTAAATCTGACCAGGACGCAAGTCCCGTTTAGAAATTAGACGGAATGAGTCATTTTTGCGTGAAGCCTCGCAAACATTTTGTCCTTTTACAGCGGCAAAGCGATAGTCTGGAAGACTCCACGCAGGATTCTGTTTTGCTATTTGTCCGCCGAGCAGGTTTGAGAAGAGTATGCCCTCACAAATTTTATCGAGGCTTACAACTATGCTCCCCGCCCTCCCCTTTCTGCTCGTGTATCTGGGTTTGTCATACCTGCTGGTCCGTGAGGACATTCATTCAGGTCTTCTCCCAAATAAATATCTATGCCCACTGCTATGGTGCGGTCTGCTGTTTCACCTGTGTATTCATCCCGACTTTCTGGCGAGCGCCGTCGTGGGTGCAATGGCAGGATATGCCGGCTTTGCCATTATTTACTGGGGTTACAAACTGGTGCGTAAACAGGAAGGAATGGGGTACGGTGATGTAAAATATCTTGGCACATTAGGTGCGTGGCATGGTTGGTGTGTACTGCCTGCGCTGGCGTTAACGGCAGCACTGCTGGCGGCTATCTATCTATTGATACAACTGCTTTGTAAACCCGGAGAGCAGACATTAAAAAACCCACTGCCCTTTGGACCATTTATGGCGGCAGCGGGTTTGATTACAGGTTGGCAAAGTCTGATCAGCTTTCCACTTTAATCTGCGACTGAAGGTAATTCTGCAAACCGATTTTACCGATCAGATCCAGCTCTGTTTCAAGCCAGTCGATATGTCCTTCTTCATCCGCAAGAATCTGAATCATCATATCGCGGCTGACGTAATCATGAACGCTGTCCGCATATGCGATGGCCTCGCGCAGATCCTTAGCACCATCGAGTTCCAGCGCCAGATCGGATCGCAGCATCTCTTCGACATCTTCTCCGATTCCCAGCTTGCCGAGATCCTGCAGGTTGGGGAGCCCTTCAAGAAATAAAATACGCTCGATGTATTTATCGGCATGCTTCATCTCATCAATGGATTCATGGTACTCAACGTCATTGAGTCGAGTCAGACCCCAATTTTTGAACATTCTCGCATGGAGAAAGTATTGATTGATTGCGACAAGCTCATTTCCCAATAATTTATTGAGATAACTTATGATTTTAATATCACCTTTCATTATAGTCCCTCCGCTTCCACTCATTGAAGCGTAGATGGGGCTACAGGGATGTCAAAAAAAAGAGTGAGCCTCAGGCAATCTCTTTGAATTCCGGGATCTGCATCAATTCATCCTGCATGATTTCACGGGCAGCGCGAACGCATTTACCACATTGATTTCCCACCGGAACAAACTTACGCAGTTGTTGGAAAGATTGAGGTTGAAACTGGCGAACGGCCTGACGTATTTTTTTGTCACTCACACCATTGCATAAACAGACGTACATAACCACTCCCGTTCAAAATATGCGCAAAGTGTAAGTGAGAATAATTATGATTACAATAGCACAGGCGCGCAGATACGGGGCGGGAACACACAAAAAATGCGAAAAATTGTGACAGGAGTAAAAGCCAGAAAGCAAAAAGGGCGCCGAAGCGCCCTTTTAAATTCGGAGCAGATTAATTAGCTCAGAACTTTAGCAACAACGCCCGCACCAACAGTACGGCCGCCTTCACGGATTGCGAAACGCAGACCGTCATCCATCGCGATTGGGTGGATCAGGGTAACAACCATTTTGATGTTGTCGCCTGGCATTACCATCTCAACGCCTTCTGGCAGTTCG
>Ga0160463_100331_pt1 | contig 27628 bp, 24 predicted proteins | sample HID1975M_E6MG_FD_108276 | JGI IMG/M metagenome (GOLD analysis project Ga0160463, IMG submission 108276) | Enriched soil microbial communities from UW Madison campus, WI, USA - HID1975M_E6 MG | ecosystem: Environmental > Terrestrial > Soil > Unclassified | place: USA: Madison, Wisconsin... | reverse complement strand
CGACTTGCATGTGTTAGGCCTGCCGCCAGCGTTCAATCTGAGCCATGATCAAACTCTTCAATTTAAGTTTGATGCTCGTGAATTAAACTTCGTAATGAATTACGTATGTTCACTCAGAGACTTTGGTATTCATTTTTCGTCTTGCGACGTTAAGAATCCATGTCACTTTGAGTGCCCACACAGATTGTCTGATAAATTGTTAAAGAGCAGTGCAACGCGGCGTTAAGCTCACCGTTGCGAGGTCCCGTATAATACGTTTTCCTCATTCAGAGTCAAGCGTTTATTTTTCGCTTTTCTCTGTCGGCGTTCATCTCTGAACCCCTGTCAACCCGGCGGCTTGTTTGCCGTTGTTCCGTGTCGATGGAGGCGCATTATAGGGAGTTCTCCGCAGGCCGCAACAGTTAAATTGCAGAAAAATGACTGACTGCTGCATTCCACAGCGAAACCCCGCTTTATACCTTTTTGCACACAGACTTATCCACAATACATCGAAAACTTGAAAATTCTCGAGCGTTGCGCAAACGTTTTCGTTAAAATGCTCGCGCTTCTCGAGGATGCTCCGTGAGGGGTGTTAGCTGAGTTTTTTGCGAAGAATTCAGCTAACGCTCTCTGTAATCGTCAAATCCAGGGGATTTACCATGCAACAAGGTCGTAAAGTCAGCCGCGCGCTGCTCAGTGTTTCTGACAAAGCCGGTATCATCGAATTCGCACAGGCACTTTCCGCACGTGGTGTGGAGCTGCTGTCCACAGGAGGCACCGCCCGCCTGTTAGCAGATAAAGGTCTGCCGGTAACCGAAGTCTCCGACTACACGGGTTTCCCTGAAATGATGGATGGGCGCGTTAAAACTCTGCATCCGAAAGTGCATGGCGGTATTCTGGGCCGTCGTGGCCAGGACGACGCGATTATGGAACAACACGGAATTGCGCCGATCGATATGGTTGTTGTTAACCTGTATCCGTTCGCCCAGACCGTCGCCCGTGAAGGCTGCTCGCTGGAAGATGCGGTTGAGAATATCGACATTGGCGGCCCAACCATGGTGCGCTCCGCCGCGAAGAACCATAAAGACGTCGCTATCGTGGTGAAGAGCAGCGACTACGACGCCATTATTAAAGAGATGGACGCCAACGAAGGTGGCCTGACGCTGGATACCCGTTTCGATCTCGCCATCAAAGCATTCGAACATACTGCCGCCTACGACAGCATGATCGCCAACTACTTCGGTAGCCTGGTTCCTGCCTATCACGGTGAGACCACCCAGCCTGCTGGCCGCTTCTCTCGTACCCTGAATCTGAACTTCATTAAGAAACAGGATATGCGCTACGGTGAGAATAGCCACCAGCACGCTGCCTTCTATATAGAAGAAGAGATCAAAGAAGCTTCAGTGGCCACTGCTCAGCAGGTACAGGGCAAAGCCCTCTCTTATAACAACATCGCCGATACCGATGCCGCACTGGAGTGCGTGAAAGAGTTCAGCGAGCCAGCCTGCGTTATCGTGAAACATGCCAACCCGTGCGGCGTGGCAGTCAGCAGCTCTATTCTGGATGCTTACGATCGCGCCTACAAAACAGACCCAACGTCCGCCTTTGGCGGTATCATCGCCTTTAACCGCGAGCTGGATGCCCAAACCGCACAGGCCATTGTCTCCCGCCAGTTTGTTGAAGTGATTATCGCCCCATCGGCAACAGAAGAAGCACTGAAGATCACTGCAGCTAAACAGAACGTTCGCGTCCTGACCTGCGGTCAGTGGGCTGAGCGCGCGCCGGGCCTTGATTTCAAACGCGTTAACGGTGGCCTGCTGGTTCAGGATCGCGATCTGGGGATGGTAACGGCAGATGACCTGCGCGTGGTCAGCAAACGTCAGCCATCTGAACAGGAACTCCGTGATGCGCTGTTCTGCTGGAAAGTGGCGAAGTTCGTGAAATCCAACGCCATCGTGTATGCCAAAGAGAACATGACCATTGGCATAGGCGCAGGCCAGATGAGCCGCGTTTACTCCGCGAAAATCGCCGGGATCAAAGCCAGCGATGAAGGCCTGGAAGTTAAAGGCTCCGCGATGGCCTCTGACGCCTTCTTCCCGTTCCGCGACGGTATTGATGCTGCAGCTGCCGTTGGCGTGAGCTGTGTTATCCAGCCTGGCGGCTCTATCCGTGATGACGAAGTGATTGCGGCCGCAGACGAGCATGGCATCGCGATGATCTTCACCGACATGCGCCACTTCCGCCATTAATTTCCGGAGCAGACAATGAAAGTATTAGTGATTGGTAACGGCGGGCGCGAGCACGCCCTGGCCTGGAAAGCGGCCCAGTCGCCGCAGGTGAAAACGGTCTTTGTGGCTCCGGGTAACGCCGGTACTGCCCTGGAGCCTGCACTGCAAAACGTCGCGATCGGCGTGACCGATATTCCGGCACTACTGAGCTTTGCCCAGAACGAGAAAATCGATCTGACTATCGTGGGCCCGGAAGCCCCGCTGGTGATCGGCGTGGTGGATGCCTTCCGTGCGGCGGGTCTGACCATCTTCGGCCCAACCGAAGGCGCAGCCCAGCTGGAAGGTTCTAAAGCGTTTACCAAAGACTTCCTTGCTCGCCACAATATTCCGACAGCGGAATACCAGAACTTCACCGAAGTGGAGCCTGCACTGGCTTATCTGCGTGAGAAAGGCGCGCCGATTGTTATCAAGGCCGACGGTCTGGCTGCCGGTAAAGGCGTGATTGTGGCGATGACCCTGCAGGAAGCGGAAGATGCCGTCCAGGATATGCTGGCCGGCAATGCTTTCGGCGATGCTGGCCATCGTATTGTCATCGAAGAGTTCCTCGACGGTGAAGAAGCCAGCTTTATCGTGATGGTTGACGGCGAGCATGTGCTGCCGATGGCCACCAGCCAGGATCATAAGCGTGTTGGCGACGGCGACAGCGGTCCTAACACTGGCGGCATGGGCGCTTACTCCCCAGCCCCGGTTGTCACCGACGAAGTACACCAGCGCACCATGGAACGCATCATCTGGCCAACCGTGAAAGGCATGGCAGCAGAAGGCAACACCTATACTGGTTTCCTGTACGCCGGTCTGATGATCGACCCACAGGGTAACCCGAAGGTGATTGAGTTCAACTGCCGCTTTGGCGATCCGGAAACTCAGCCGATCATGCTGCGCATGAAATCCGATCTGGTGGACCTGTGTCTGGCCGCCTGCGAGGGCAAGCTTGACGAGAAAACATCCGAGTGGGACGAGCGTGCCTCTCTGGGCGTGGTGATTGCTGCGGGCGGATATCCGGGTCACTACAACAACGGCGACGAGATCCATGGCCTGCCGCTGGAAGAGGTCGACGGTGGCAAAGTGTTCCACGCAGGCACGACGCTTTCTGACGACGATCGCGTGCTCACCAACGGTGGCCGCGTGCTCTGTGCCACGGCGCTGGGTAATACGGTGGCAGAAGCCCAGCAGCGCGCCTACGCGTTAATGGCTGATATTCGCTGGGACGGCAGCTTTAGCCGCAGGGATATTGGTTATCGTGCGATTGCCCGCGAGCAAGGGAAGTAGTTTCTCGCTTCATGCTAACCCTCTCTCCATTGGGGAGAGGGAATTCCACTCAGAAGTTCTTCTCTGTCGGCTGCCAGGTGCAGAAATCTTCGTTCGCCACCAGCAACAGCTGTGAACCTTCCGGCGCTTCCAGCCACGCGACACTCACCTCCATTGATGAATGACTCTGACGGCGGGCAATATGTTCCGTCGCCCAGCTGTCGAGATCCGGCTTCAGCGTCAGGCCTTCACATGAGGTCACGGTGCCGTCGGGATGCCAGCGCCCCTGCTGCAGCACCACTCGCCCCTGACGCAACGCGTTACTGGTCTGGTGGATTTGGTCGGCACGGTAGCGGTACAGGGCAATCTGATCGTTAGAGAGCTGTTGCTTTTGACCGCCGATTTCGCGCTGCATAAAGCTCAGCTCACCGCGATCGTCAAAACGCACCCGGATATGCTCAGGGGGTTTGCTGTAGATATTGAGTTCGATAAGGGTAAGCGTGTCGCCCTGCCAGCGGTACTCGCTGGTTGTAGTGCTGCCGCTATGCCAGGGGCTGAAGGCAGAGAGCAGATGGACTTCATCATCCGAATCTTTGCGCCAGATGCGCACTGCACCCTGATCGTCAGCGTATCCGCTGGCGGTAAAGGGCGGCAGAGAGGAGTCATGGCTGCAGGCAGTCAGCAACAGCATGCCTGCCAGCGTCAGAGCCTGACGCCAGACAGACAAAAGGGGCGAAACCGCCCCCTCGTTAAAACTGTTCACTGCCACGCGTCTTACTTAACTGCGTCTTTCAGTGCTTTGCCAGAGACAAATGCTGGCACGTTAGCTGCAGCGATTTTGATCTCGTTACCGGTCTGCGGGTTGCGGCCAGTACGCTCAGCGCGGTGGTTCACTTTGAAGGTGCCGAAACCAACCAGTTGTACAGCATCGCCTTCTTTCAGAGACTCAGTAATAGCAGCCAGGGTGGATTCCAGAGCAGCTTTAGCCTGCACTTTAGACAGATCAGCCTTGTCCGCAATTACATCAATCAGTTGAGTCTTGTTCATAAGTTATCCTTTCAATGTGTTTATCGCTTGCTAAGCATCGAGTGCGACGAAAATGCCAAAAAAGCACTCTCCTGCATACACGCACCGATAGCCACTTATTTTCGCCCCCCAAATGTAGACCAGACGGGGGGCAGAAGGGAAGAGTACAGGTATGACAAAAAAGGCGTTAAATCACGTTTTATTGTCTCACTGGCTAAGATTTATACCAATGTTACTCTCACCTGCCTCACGCAAGTCTGCTCGCAGACCTTTAATCAGCTCGATATCACGTTCTTCACACTCTGCCAGCAAGCGGAATATTTCCCACTGAATGTCCCATTCCTGCTCTACCGCCGGGTTTAACCGTAGCTCTTCATCGGTCATTTCGCGACCTTCCTGCGTCATTTCCAGCATAGCAACGGTCGTGATGGAGGCCTTACTGACTTCGATGGCATGTTCCAGCGTTTCACCACTCAGGCGCGAGTGAATCAGCTCACTGAGTGCCACACAGGCATCAATCGCCGGATAGACACCATACACATCATAGTCATCGGCAGCGGGGATCGCTTCTTCCAGCTTATCGAGCTGCGAATCGAAGTTCACCTTCGCATCTTTGACCGTCAGCGTTTCCCACACCAGGTCGAGGATACGGCGATACAGTTGACCTTCACCAAATTCAGTCTGCTTGCAGAACATGGCGTAGTTTGGATACATACGTTCGCACAGACAGGCCATAAAGGTGACATGCTGCCAGCTTTCCAGCTTCTCAAGGCGCAGATGAATCGGGTTTTGTAACATGATGAACTCTCAGAGTCAGAAATTGGCGGCAGTTTACCTGATTCAGGGCTGAATTTCCTGCCAACGAATGAAAGCCGGACGCCCGGATGCCACCGCATCGGCCCAGCGGGTCGGTTCTGGCAGCCGATAGCCTTTCATACAGCGCTGTACCCATCCCAGTGCGCTATCCAGGCTGACGCGATGGCCGGTCGCGATGAACAGCGGATTGCAGCGTGCCTTACTGCGCCACACCCACGCCAGTTGCTCGCCTTTGTCCATTAGTGGCGCCAGCGCGCCAGGTTCTGCCGACAGCGGTTCGAACTTACCGCAGAGGCGTTTTTTCGCCACGCCAATGGTTGGGACATCCACCAGCAGGCCAAAATGGCTGGCGACGCCAAGCCGACGGGGATGAGAGATGCCGTGCCCGTCAACGAACAGCAGATCCGGTTTTTGCGACAGCTGCTGCCACGCGGCCAGCAGCGCAGGGTATTCGCGAAAGGAGAGAAAACCGGGGATGTAGGGCATGGTGGTGGCGATACGCGCCACCTGATATTCGACAAGTTCCAGCGAGGGATATTTCAGCAGCACTATCGCCGCCCGCGTCACGTCCCCGCCCTGCTCAAACCCGACGTCCGCACCCGCAATCAGTGTGGGTGGGTCTTTATCCAGCCGATCCTCGCGAGAGACCGAGGCGGCAAGTTCGATTTGCTGAGCGCGTAATGACGCAAGATCCATAGCAATTCCTTACAGGTGATACTGAGCAGAAAGTCGGTGCACCGCCTCCACGAACACGCCCGCATGCTCTGGCGGTACATCCTGATGAATACCGTGTCCCAGGTTGAAGACATGACCTTCGCCCTGACCGAATCCGGCCAGAATGGTTGCGACCTCTTCTTCAATGCGGGCAGCCGGCGCATAAAGCATAGACGGGTCCATATTGCCCTGCAGCGCCACCTTGTCGCCCACGCGACGGCGCGCCTCGGCTATATCCATCGTCCAGTCGATACCCAGCGCGTCACAGCCGGTCTCTGCCAGCGCTTCCAGCCACTGACCGCCACCTTTGGTGAACAGCGTCACCGGCACGCGGCGGCCTTCGTTTTCACGCAGCAGGCCATCAACGATTTTGTGCATGTAGTAGAGTGAGAACTGCTGATAATCGCGTCCGGTCAGCACGCCGCCCCAGGTATCAAAAATCATCACCGACTGAGCGCCCGCTTTAATTTGTGCGTTCAGGTACAGGGTGACGCTTTTCGCCAGCTTATCGAGCAGGGCATGCAACGCCCGCGGATCGGCATACATCATCTTTTTGATCACCGTAAAGGCTTTGCTGCTGCCGCCCTCAACCATGTAGGTTGCCAGCGTCCACGGGCTGCCGGAGAAGCCAATCAGCGGCACGTCGCCTTTCAGCTCGCGGCGGATGGTCCGCACGGCGTTCATCACGTACCCAAGCTCCTGCTCCGGGTCCGGAATGGGCAAATTATCGATGTCTGCCTGGCACTTAATCGGTGAGGAGAAGCGCGGGCCTTCACCCGTTTCGAAATAGAGCCCAAGGCCCATTGCATCCGGGATGGTCAGAATGTCTGAAAAAAGGATCGCCGCATCCAGCGGGAAGCGACGCAGCGGCTGGAGCGTCACTTCGCATGCCAGCTCTGCGTTTTTGCACAGCGACATAAAATCGCCCGCCTGCGCGCGCGTGGCTTTGTATTCCGGCAAATAGCGGCCCGCCTGGCGCATCATCCATACCGGGGTGACATCAACGGGTTGGCGCAGCAGCGCACGCAGATAACGATCGTTCTTCAGTTCGGTCATTTTTGCAGTTCCTTAAGCGTCTTATCCCCAGTGTATCATGTCATTCATCGTCGGCCCGACACATTGCCACCGTATCTTCTATCAGGCGGCGCGCCACGGTGCCTGCCGGCGGAAGCAGTGGTAAATTGTCATAGCGATACCAGTCGGCGCTCAGCAGCTCTTTCTGATCGATAACAATCTCGCCGCTGTCGTACTCGGCCATAAAAGCCGTCATCAGCGATTGCGGGAACGGCCAGGGCTGCGAGGTGACATAACGCAAATTTTTCACCTTGATACCGCTCTCTTCCATCACTTCGCGCGCGACCGCCTGCTCCAGCGTTTCGCCCACTTCAACAAAGCCGGCCATTACGGTGTGAACGCCGTTACGGTGGCGGGTGTGTTGCGCCAGTAAAAGGGAATCATCACGACGAATAGCAACGATAATGCAGGGAGCGATTTGCGGATAATAGCGTTCGCGACAGTGGCTGCAGAGCATCGCCCACTCGGTTTTGCTCGGGTGCATGGTGTGGCCGCAATAGCCGCAATATTGATGCGAACGATAAAACTCGGCCAGTTGCACGGCGCGCCCGGCCAGCTGGAACAAGCCCGCATCAAGATCGAGCACCTGCCGCACCGATCCCATCTCATGGGAACGATTTTGTTGGATCAACCACACAGAATCGCCCTGCCACTCACCTATACTGAGTGCGGCTTGTCCCGCAAGATCGAAATTTTTCGCTTCGCCATGGGGTAATTCTCCCCCGGGCAACCATAATTTTTGTTCATGGCTGACTAACCACCAGCCACGATCCGATTTTTCAATTATACGATCCATATCTATTGCACAACCTTTGCTTCACAGGCATGTTGGTAACATTACTATTACATTTTGGGTGGGCAGCTTTTAATCTTAACCTTGCGGAGTCAAACATGCTAAACCAGCTAGAAAACCTGACAGAGCGCGTTGGCGGAAGTAATAAACTGGTCGATCGCTGGCTGCACGTGCGTAAACATCTGCTTGTTGCCTACTACAACCTTGTTGGCATTAAGCCTGGCAAAGAATCCTATATGCGCCTGAACGAAAAAGCGCTGGATGATTTTTGTCAAAGCCTTGTCGATTACCTTTCCAACGGTCATTTTAATATTTATGAACGTATTATTCGCGAAATGGAAGGTAGCAGTCCGCTTTTAGCCGCGACCAAACTGTATCCCCAGTTGGAGGCCAATACCCAGCAAATCATGGATTATTACGACTCCACTCTCGAAAACGCCATCGACCAGGATAATTATCTGCAATTTCAGCAGGCACTTTCCGATATCGGCGAGGCGTTGGAGCAACGATTTACGCTGGAAGATAACCTGATCGCGCTGGCGCTGGATCACAATTTTAAAGCGAGTAACGAAGATAACGTCGCCCGTCCGGCTTGAGTTATTTATCGTTAACGCGTAGTTTACATTCACTGCTCCCGCTGTAAGGGAGCACATTCTTGTCGGAGTGCCCAGTGCGAAAGCCGGGCTGAGACCGTTAATTCGGGATCCGCGGAACCTGATCAGGTTAAAACCTGCGAAGGGAACAAGAGTCAATTTATTGCATCGCCCTCCGGGCGATCCTCTCTTGCTTCATCCGACGTCTGACAAGCCACTTCCTACACTTTCTGGAATGAGCTATGTCTGCCACAAAAATGACCCGTCGCGAACAACGCGCCCACGCCCAACACTTTATCGACACCCTGGAAGGCACCGCTTTCCCCAACTCAAAACGTATCTATCTGAGCGGATCGCAGGACGATATTCGCGTACCGATGCGCGAGATCCAGCTCAGCCCGACGCTTATCGGCGGCAGCAAAGACAATCCGCAGCGGGAAGAAAACGAGGCGGTACCGGTCTACGACACCTCCGGTCCTTACGGCGATCCGGCGGTGACGATTAATGTACAAAAAGGGCTGGCAAAGCTGCGCCAGACCTGGATTGACGCCCGTGACGACAGCGAAGCACTAGACGAGCAAAGCTCTGCTTACACCAAAGAACGCCTGGCGGATGATGGGCTGGATGAACTGCGCTTTACCGGCCTGCTGACGCCGAAACGCGCCAGAGCCGGCAAGTGCGTGACTCAGCTGCACTACGCCCGCCAGGGTATCGTGACCCCGGAGATGGAATTTATCGCCATCCGCGAAAACATGGGTCGTGAGCGTATTCGCGGGGAAGTGCTGCGCCACCAGCATCCGGGCGAAGGCTTTGGCGCTCGCCTGCCGGAGAACATCACCCCGGAGTTTGTACGTGACGAAGTCGCGGCGGGCCGGGCGATTATTCCTGCCAACATTAACCACCCGGAATCAGAGCCGATGATCATTGGCCGCAATTTCCTGGTGAAAGTGAATGCCAACATCGGTAATTCAGCCGTCACCTCCTCCATCGAAGAAGAGGTGGAGAAACTGGTGTGGTCCACCCGCTGGGGTGCGGACACGGTCATGGACCTCTCCACCGGACGCTATATTCATGAAACCCGCGAGTGGATCCTGCGTAACAGCCCGGTACCCATTGGCACAGTTCCCATCTACCAGGCGCTGGAAAAGGTTAACGGCATTGCCGAAGATCTCACCTGGGAAGCCTTCCGCGATACCCTGCTGGAGCAGGCAGAGCAAGGCGTCGACTACTTCACTATCCATGCGGGCGTACTGCTGCGCTACGTCCCGATGACCGCCAAACGCCTGACCGGGATTGTCTCCCGTGGGGGCTCAATTATGGCGAAGTGGTGCCTGTCCCATCATCAGGAAAACTTCCTGTACGAGCACTTCCGCGAAATCTGCGAGATCTGCGCCGCGTACGACGTCTCGCTGTCGCTGGGCGACGGTCTGCGTCCGGGATCCATTCGCGACGCCAACGACGAAGCCCAGTTTGCCGAGCTGCACACCCTGGGCGAGCTGACCAAAATTGCCTGGGAATATGACGTGCAGGTGATGATCGAAGGCCCGGGCCATGTGCCGATGCAGATGATCCGCCGCAACATGACCGAGGAGCTGGAACACTGCCATGAAGCGCCGTTTTACACCCTTGGGCCGCTGACCACCGACATCGCTCCGGGGTATGACCACTTCACCTCCGGGATTGGCGCGGCAATGATCGGCTGGTTTGGCTGCGCGATGCTCTGCTACGTCACGCCGAAAGAGCATCTCGGTCTGCCGAACAAAGAGGACGTGAAGCAAGGTCTGATCACCTACAAAATCGCCGCCCATGCGGCCGATCTGGCGAAGGGTCATCCGGGGGCGCAGATCCGCGATAATGCCATGTCAAAAGCGCGCTTCGAATTCCGCTGGGAAGACCAGTTCAACCTGGCTCTCGATCCCTTTACCGCCCGCGCCTATCACGACGAAACCCTGCCGCAGGAGTCCGGCAAAGTGGCCCACTTCTGCTCCATGTGCGGACCGAAGTTTTGCTCGATGAAAATCAGCCAGGAGGTGCGCGACTACGCGGCGAAACAGACCATCGAGGTGGGGATGGCCGACATGTCAGAATCCTTCCGCGCCAAAGGCGGCGAGATCTACCTCAAAAAAGAGGAGGCGTGATGTATCAACCCAACTTCCCATCGGTTCCCTTTCGTCTGGGGCTTTATCCGGTAGTCGACAGCGTGGCGTGGATTGAACGCCTCCTGACTGCGGGCGTAAAAACGATCCAGCTGCGAATCAAAGATAAACAGGATGACGAGGTTGAAGCCGACATCATGGCAGCCATTGAGCTGGGGCGTCGCTACGACGCCCGCCTGTTTATCAACGACTACTGGCATCTGGCGATCAAGCATCAGGCTTACGGCGTGCATCTGGGTCAGGAGGATCTGGGGACCACCGATCTTGAGGCCATTCGTGCCGCCGGATTACGCCTCGGCGTCTCAACCCACGACGATATGGAGATCGACGTGGCGCTGGCGGCGCGTCCATCCTACATCGCCCTCGGGCATGTTTTCCCGACCCGGACCAAGCAGATGCCTTCCGCGCCACAGGGACTGGAGCAGCTGACCCGGCATATCGAACGACTTGCGGATTATCCCACCGTCGCCATCGGCGGCATCAGCCTCGAGCGAGCCCCGGCGGTACTGGCGACCGGCGTCGGGAGCATCGCGGTGGTGAGCGCCATTACTCAGGCCGATGACTGGCAGGCGGCCACGGCACAATTACTGCAACGGGCGGGGGTGGGCGATGAATGATCGTGACTTTATGCGCTACAGCCGCCAGATCCTGCTGGACGATATCGCCATCGACGGGCAGCAAAAGCTGCTCGCCAGTCGGGTGCTGATTGTGGGGCTGGGTGGTCTTGGCGCACCGGCAGCGCTGTATCTGACCGGGGCAGGTATCGGCACGCTGGTACTGGCCGACGACGACGACGTCCATCTGAGTAATTTGCAGCGCCAGATTGTATTTACCACCGACGATCTGGATCAGCCGAAAGCGCAGGTAACACAGCGTCGTCTGACCCAGCTTAATCCAGATATCCGTCTGATTGCGTTACAGCAACGTCTGGAAGGCGATGCGCTTAACGAGCAGGTGGCGCAGGCCGACCTGGTGCTGGATTGCACCGATAACATGGCAACGCGGCAGGCGATTAACGCTGCCTGCGTAACACTCGACACCCCGCTCATCACCGCCAGCGCCGTGGGTTTTGGCGGGCAACTGATGACGCTAACCCCTCCCTGGACGCAGGGCTGCTACCGCTGCCTGTGGCCGGATGATAGCGAGCCGCAGCGTAACTGCCGCACCGCAGGCATCGTCGGGCCGGTAGTGGGCGTCATGGGAACCCTGCAGGCGCTGGAGGCGATCAAGCTACTCAGCGGGATTGAGACCACATGCAATACGCTGCGGCTGTTCGATGCCCGGGCAGGCAGTTGGCGGAAGTTAGCGCTACAGCGTGCCAGCGGCTGTACGGTATGCGGAGGACGCCATGCGGATCCTGTTTAACGACGAACCGATGCAGTGTGCGGACGACATAACCCTCGCCACCCTGCTCGACCAGCTACGCCAGTTAAAGCCCGGGGTGGCGCTGGCCCTTAACCAACAGATCCTGCCGCGCGAGCAGTGGGATATTCAGCAGGTGCGCGAAGGCGATCAGATCCTGCTCTTTCAGGTGATTGCCGGAGGCTGAGATGTTACGTATTGCGGATAAAACTTTTGATTCTCATTTATTTACCGGCACCGGAAAATTCGCCTCGCCGCAACTGATGATTGATGCTCTCAAAGAGAGCGGAAGCCAGCTGGTGACGCTGGCGATGAAGCGGGTCGATCTGCGTAACCACAACGATGCCATTCTTGCGCCGCTGCGCGCTGCGGGCGTCACGTTGCTGCCAAACACCTCCGGTGCCAAAACGGCAGAAGAGGCGGTTTTCGCCGCGCAGCTGGCACGCGAGGCGCTGGGCACCCACTGGCTTAAACTGGAGATCCATCCCGATGCCCGCTGGCTACTACCCGATCCGATTGAAACGCTGAAAGCCGCCGAGCAACTGGTCAAACAGGGGTTCACGGTGCTGCCCTACTGTGGGGCCGATCCGGTGCTGTGCAAGCGGCTGGAGGAGGTAGGCTGCGCGGCGGTGATGCCGCTCGGTGCGCCAATTGGCTCCAGCCAGGGACTGGAAACCCGCGCGATGCTCGAGATCATCATTCAACAGGCGACCGTCCCGGTGGTAATAGATGCAGGGATCGGCGTGCCCAGCCATGCCACGCAAGCCCTGGAGATGGGGGCCGATGCGGTGCTGGTTAATACGGCGATTGCCGTCGCTGACGACCCGGTGATGATGGCGCGCGCCTTCCGTCTGGCGGTAGAAGCGGGTGTACTGGCCCGCCAGTCTGGTCCCGGTTTGCGCAGTTTTGAAGCCCAGGCCACCAGTCCGCTGACCGGTTTTCTGGAGGCGTTCTGATGCGCACCTTTACCGATCGCTGGCGTACGCTTAACTGGGACGACATTCGCCTGCGCATCAACAGCAAAACCCCGACGGACGTTAAGCGTGCGCTGAATGCCCGTCATCCAACCCGCGAAGACATGATGGCACTGCTCTCCCCTGCTGCCAGCGCGTATCTGGAGCCAATGGCGCAGCGGGCGCAGCGTCTGACCCGTCAGCGCTTTGGCAATACGGTGAGTTTTTACGTGCCGCTCTATCTGTCCAATTTGTGCGCCAACGACTGTACCTACTGTGGGTTCTCAATGAGCAACGCTATCAAGCGCAAAACGCTGGATGAAACCGAAATTGCCCGCGAGTGCGCAGCGATCCGTGAGATGGGGTTTGAGCACCTGCTGCTGGTCACCGGCGAGCATCAGAGTAAGGTCGGGATGGACTATTTTCGTCGTCATCTTCCTGCCATTCGCCGCCGGTTCTCCTCCCTGCAGATGGAGGTCCAACCCTTGTCAGAAGCGGAGTACGGCGAACTGAAAACGCTGGGCCTGGATGGCGTACTGGTCTATCAGGAGACCTATCACGAGGCGGTGTATGCCCGGCACCATCTGAAGGGCAAAAAGCAGGACTTCTTCTGGCGGCTGGAGACACCGGATCGGCTGGGCCGCGCCGGGATCGACAAGATCGGTTTGGGAGCACTGACCGGGCTCTCGGACAGCTGGCGGGTCGACAGCTATATGGTGGCGGAACATCTCCTGTGGCTGCAACAGCACTACTGGCAGAGCCGCTACTCGGTCTCCTTCCCGCGTCTGCGTCCCTGCGCCGGGGGCATTCAGCCCGCGTCGATCATGGATGAGCGCCAGCTGGTGCAGGCAATTTGTGCATTTCGCCTGCTGGCGCCTGAGGTGGAGCTGTCTCTGTCGACCCGTGAATCACCGGCATTTCGCGACCGCGTTATTCCACTGGCGATTAACAACGTCAGCGCTTTTTCCAAAACCCAACCAGGCGGCTATGCCGACGATCACCCTGAGCTTGAACAGTTTGCCCCCCACGATAACCGCCGCCCGGAAGATGTCGCCCGGGCGCTCAGCGATCAAGGTTTACAGCCGGTATGGAAAGACTGGGACAGCTGGCTGGGGCGTGCCTCGCAATTACGTTGAAAGGATATGTAACATGATGAAAATATTACGAGACATCGCGTAGTGTGATCAGCGGGCGATTGCCAGCCAATGCCCGTTTTTTTACTCTTGCCCTGTCAGCAAAGGACGCTGACCAGGGCGGAAAGCTTCTTCCTCGTTTCGCCCTGCCTTCTCATCTTTGTAACAGTTGTAACCGGTTTCAGTAAAAAGCAGGTTTCTTTGTGATGACTCACACACAACCGTGGTAAAGCGGTTGTTGAAGCAGACGGCGCGCGATAATTATTAATAAACACATGTACATTGAGGCTGACTATGAAGAACATTGTTTTATGCTGTGCAGCGGGAATGTCCACCAGCATGCTGGTTCAACGCATGAAAGACGCCGCACAGAAGAAAGGCGTCGAGGTGACCATTAAAGCCGTACCGGTTGCTGAATTTAAAGACGAAATCGCCGCAGCCGACATCGTGTTATTGGGCCCCCAGGTTAAATATGAGCTGGCAAATCTTCAGGCTCAGGCCGAGCCGCTGGGCAAAAAGGTCGCGGTTATCGACATGATGGATTACGGCATGATGAAAGGTGATGCCGTGTTGGATAAAGCTCTCAAACTGCTGGAGTGACGCATGGAAGATTTAGAAACGATCATTATGGAGCTGCTGGTGAATGCCGGCGCAGCCCGTAGTTCAGCGTTAACCGCCCTGCAGATGGCGCGTAAAGGCAATTTTGCCGATGCCGAGAAGGCGATGGAAGAGTCACGCGAATTCGTGAAGCATGCGCATACCATCCAGACGAAGCTGATCGGTATGGATGAAGGCACCGGCAAGCTTCCGGTCAATCTGATCACCGTGCACTCGCAGGATCACCTGATGAATGCAATGGTGATTCAGGATCTGGCGGGGGATATGATCGAGCTATATCGCCGGTTGCCGCTGGTGAATTAAACAACAGATCTAAACCGTAGCCCGGGTAAGCGCAGTGCACCCGGCAAAAAAAAACCCGCCGAAGCGGGTTTTTTTATGGGCTGACTAAACGATTAATCGTTGTCAGAACCGCCCAGGCCTGCGTTCAGGAGCTCTGCCAGGCTGGCAGATGCATCTTCAGCAGTCACCTGCGGTGCAGCTGGCGCTTCGCCTGCTGCGCGACGGCGCATACGATCCTGGTGGTACGCATAACCGGTACCGGCCGGGATCAGACGACCCACGATAACGTTCTCTTTCAGACCGCGCAGTTCGTCGCGTTTGCCCGCAACGGCTGCTTCGGTAAGCACACGAGTGGTCTCCTGGAACGATGCCGCGGAGATGAAGGACTCGGTTGCCAGAGACGCTTTGGTGATACCCAGCAGGTCACGTGCGAAGGTCGCACTGAGTTTGCCGTTCGATTCCAGATCGCGGTTAGCAATCTTGACGCGAGAGTATTCAACCTGCTCACCTTCGAGGAAGTCGGAGCTACCGGCATTCACGATGGTGGCTTTACGCAGCATCTGACGAACGATAACTTCGATGTGCTTATCGTTGATCTTAACGCCTTGCAGACGGTAAACGTCCTGTACTTCGTTGGTGATGTAACGCGTTACCGCGTGGACACCACGAAGACGCAGAATGTCGTGCGGTGCTTCCGGACCGTCGGAAACCACGTCACCACGTTCTACACGTTCACCTTCAAACACGTTGAGCTGACGCCATTTTGGAATCATCTCTTCGTACGCTTCGCTGCCATCCAGAGGCGTGATCACCAGGCGACGTTTCCCTTTGGTCTCTTTACCGAAGGAAATGATACCTGTGATTTCAGCCAGGATTGCCGGCTCTTTCGGACGACGTGCTTCGAACAGATCCGCAACGCGCGGCAGACCACCGGTAATATCCTTGGTACCGCTGGATTCCTGAGGAATACGCGCCAGAGCGTCACCCGCCCCGATCTGAATACCATCTTCCAGCTGAACAATCGCTTTGCCCGGCAGGAAGTACTGAGCCGACATGTCGGTGCCCGGGATCAGAACGTCGTTACCGTTAGCATCAACGATTTTCAGCGCTGGACGCAGATCTTTACCGCCCGCGGTACGTTCTGCAGAATCCAGAACCACCAGCGAAGAGAGACCGGTCAGGTCGTCGGTCTGACGAGTAATACTCTGACCGTCGATCATGTCGGTGAAGCGAATAAAGCCCGCTACTTCGGTGATAACTGGCATGGTGTGCGGATCCCAGTTTGCTACGGTTTCGCCGCCTGCAACCTGCTCGCCATCACCTTTGCCCATTACCGCACCGTAAGGCACTTTATAGCTCTCTTTGGTACGACCGAATTCGTCGATCAGTTTCAGCTCGGTGTTACGCGAAGTAACAACCAGCTTACCGGCAGAGTTCACAACCGACTTCGCATTGCTCAGACGGATGCTACCTTTGTTTTTCACCTGGATGCTGGATTCAGCAGCCGCACGAGATGCCGCACCACCGATGTGGAACGTACGCATCGTCAGCTGAGTACCCGGCTCACCGATGGACTGTGCCGCGATAACGCCGATTGCTTCACCTTTGTTGATGATGTGGCCACGCGCCAGGTCACGACCATAGCAGTGCGCACAAACACCAAAGTCGGTGTTACAGGATACGACGGAACGTACTTTGACGGAGTCAACGGAGTTCTCTTCCAGCAGATCACACCAGTGCTCGTGCAGCAGCGTGTTACGTGGAACCAGAATATCCGCGGTACCCGGCTTCAGAACGTCTTCAGCAGCCACACGACCCAATACGCGATCGCGCAGTGGCTCTTTAACATCACCACCCTCGATAACCGGAGTCATGGTGATACCTTCGAGGGTGCCACAATCGTCTTCGGTCACAACCAGATCCTGCGCAACGTCAACCAGACGACGCGTCAGATAACCGGAGTTCGCTGTTTTCAGTGCGGTATCCGCAAGGCCTTTACGCGCACCGTGCGTGGAGATGAAGTACTGGAGTACGTTCAGACCTTCACGGAAGTTCGCGGTGATCGGCGTTTCGATGATGGAGCCATCTGGCTTCGCCATCAGACCACGCATACCAGCCAGCTGACGAATCTGTGCTGCAGAACCACGCGCACCGGAGTCGGCCATCATGTAAATGCTGTTGAAGGAAACCTGCTGCTCTTCTACACCGTCACGGTTAATAACGGTTTCGGTCTGCAGGTTATCCATCATCGCTTTGGAGACACGATCGTTCGCCGCTGCCCAGATATCGATAACTTTGTTATAGCGTTCGCCTGCGGTAACCAGACCAGACTGGAACTGCTCCTGGATTTCGGCTACTTCAGCTTCTGCTTCACTGATGATCTCGTATTTCTTCTCTGGGATCACCATGTCATCGATACCAACAGATGCACCTGAACGCGCTGCATAAGCAAAGCCGGTGTACATGGTCTGGTCAGCAAAGATAACGGTCGGTTTCAGACCCAAAATACGATAACAAGTGTTCAGCATTTTGGAGATGGCTTTCTTACCCAGCGCCTGGTTGACGATGGAGTAAGGCAGACCTTTCGGAACGATCATCCACAGAATCGCACGGCCTACAGTCGTGTCGATAATGCTGGTTTTCGCAACGAATTCACCGTTAGCGTCTTTTTCGTGCTCAGTGATACGCACTTTAACGCGCGCATGCAGAGAGGCCAGGCCAGCGCGATAAATACGCTCAGCTTCTTTCGGGCCAGTCAGCACCATGCCTTCGCCTTTGGCGTTAACACAGTCACGGGTCATGTAGTACAGACCCAGTACAACGTCCTGAGACGGAACGATGATTGGTTCGCCGTTCGCCGGGGACAGGATGTTGTTGGTAGACATCATCAGCGCACGCGCTTCGAGCTGGGCTTCCAGCGTCAGCGGTACGTGAACAGCCATCTGGTCACCATCGAAGTCGGCGTTATAAGCCGCACAAACCAGCGGGTGCAGCTGGATAGCTTTACCTTCGATCAGTACTGGCTCAAATGCCTGGATACCCAGACGGTGCAGTGTTGGTGCACGGTTCAGCAGTACCGGGTGTTCGCGGATAACTTCGTCCAGGATATCCCAAACGACAGCTTCTTCACGCTCAACCATCTTCTTAGCGGCTTTGATGGTGGTGGCGAGGCCACGCAGTTCCAGCTTGCCGTAGATGAACGGTTTGAACAGCTCCAGTGCCATTTTCTTCGGCAGACCGCACTGATGCAGACGCAGGTATGGACCTACGGTGATTACAGAACGACCAGAGTAGTCAACACGCTTACCGAGCAGGTTCTGACGGAAACGACCCTGCTTACCTTTGATCATGTCGGCCAAAGATTTCAGAGGACGCTTGTTAGAACCGGTGATCGCACGACCGCGACGACCGTTATCCAGCAGGGCGTCTACCGCTTCCTGCAGCATACGTTTTTCGTTACGTACGATGATATCTGGCGCAGCCAGATCCAGCAGACGCTTCAGACGGTTGTTACGGTTAATGACGCGACGATACAGATCGTTCAGGTCAGACGTCGCGAAACGACCACCATCCAGCGGAACCAGCGGACGCAGATCTGGGGGCAGAACCGGCAGAACGGTCAGGATCATCCACTCTGGCTTGTTGCCAGACTGAACGAACGCTTCCAGCAGCTTGATACGCTTGGTCAGCTTTTTACGCTTGGTTTCAGAGTTGGTTTCGTTCAGCTCTTCACGCAGAGTTTCACACTCTTGCTCCAGATCCATGCTTTTCAGCAGGGCCTGGATTGCTTCCGCACCCATCTTGGCGTCGAATTCGTCACCGAACTCTTCCAGCGCGTCCAGGTACTGCTCTTCGGTCAGGATCTGGTTACGTTCCAGATTGGTCATCCCGCCTTCGATCACAACATAAGATTCGAAGTACAGTACACGTTCGATATCGCGCAGCGGCATATCCAGCAGCAGGCCGATACGGGACGGCAGAGATTTCAGGAACCAGATGTGGGCAGTCGGAGACGCCAGCTCGATGTGGCCCATGCGCTCACGACGCACTTTGGTCTGGGTCACTTCAACGCCACACTTCTCACAGATCACACCACGGTGTTTCAGGCGCTTGTACTTACCGCACAGGCACTCGTAATCTTTTACTGGCCCGAAAATACGCGCACAGAAAAGGCCGTCACGCTCAGGTTTGAACGTACGGTAGTTGATGGTTTCTGGCTTTTTAACTTCACCAAAAGACCATGAACGGATCATGTCTGGCGAGGCCAGAGCAATTTTGATCGCATCAAACTCTTCGGTTTTAGTTTGCGCTTTCAGAAACTTTAATAAGTCTTTCACGGATTTGCTCCCGTCGGAGTTAGCACAATCTGGTGCCGGGTATGACCCCGGCACCAGCGACCTGTTTGAGCGAGAGTTACTCGTCTTCCAGTTCGATGTTGATACCCAGCGAACGAATCTCTTTCAACAGTACGTTGAAGGATTCTGGCATGCCTGGTTCCATCTGATGGTTGCCGTCCACGATGTTTTTATACATCTTGGTACGACCGTTCACGTCATCAGACTTAACGGTAAGCATTTCCTGCAGGGTGTATGCTGCGCCGTATGCTTCAAGCGCCCACACTTCCATCTCCCCGAAGCGCTGACCACCGAACTGCGCCTTACCACCCAGCGGCTGCTGAGTAACCAGGCTGTAAGAACCGGTAGAACGCGCGTGCATCTTGTCATCAACCAGGTGGTTCAGTTTCAGCATGTACATGTAGCCAACGGTAACCTGGCGCTCAAACTGCTCACCAGTACGACCGTCGAACAGAGTGATCTGGCCAGAACTTGGCAGGCCACCCAGCTGTAACAGTTCCTTGATTTCAGACTCTTTCGCACCATCGAAGACTGGCGTTGCGATTGGCATACCCTTACGCAGGTTTTCTGCCAGACGCAGCACTTCGTCATCGGTGAAGGTATTCAGGTCGACTTTCTGACAAACATCAGTACCCAGATCGTACGCACGCTGGATGAACTCGCGCAGTTTCGCGACTTCTTCTTGCTGCTTCAGCATGGCGTTAATTTTCTCGCCAATGCCTTTCGCAGCCATACCCAGGTGGGTTTCGAGGATCTGACCGATGTTCATACGAGACGGTACGCCCAGTGGGTTCAGTACGATATCTACCGGCGTACCGTTAGCATCGTGCGGCATATCTTCGATCGGGTTGATCTTAGAGATAACACCCTTGTTACCGTGACGACCCGCCATCTTATCACCAGGCTGGATCTGACGTTTAACCGCCAGATACACCTTAACAATCTTCAGCACGCCTGGTGCCAGATCGTCGCCCTGAGTGATTTTACGGCGTTTCGCTTCGAGTTTTTTCTCGAACTCGTGTTTCAGCTCGTCATACTGCTCAGCCAGCTGTTCCAGCTGATTCTGTTTCTCTTCGTCGGCCAGGCCCAGCTCGAGCCAGCGGTCACGTGGCAGCTTGTCGAGCTTCTCAGCTTCAACACCACCGGCAACCAGCACAGTGTAGATACGACTAAACAGGCCAGCTTCGAGGATCTGCAGTTCTTCAGACAGGTCTTTCTTAGCCTGCTTCAGCTGCATCTCTTCGATTTCCAGCGCACGTTTGTCTTTTTCTACGCCATCGCGAGTGAAGACCTGAACGTCGATAACCGTACCGGAAACACCGTTAGGTACGCGCAGAGAAGAGTCTTTAACGTCAGACGCTTTCTCGCCGAAGATCGCACGCAGCAGTTTCTCTTCTGGCGTCAGCTGGGTTTCACCTTTCGGCGTAACCTTACCAACCAGAATGTCGCCGCCGGTCACTTCTGCACCGATGTAAACGATACCGGATTCATCCAGTTTGGAGAGCGCCGCTTCACCCACATTAGGGATGTCAGCAGTGATCTCTTCTGGCCCCAGCTTGGTGTCACGGGACACACATGCCAGTTCCTGGATGTGAATCGTGGTGAAACGATCTTCCTGAACCACACGCTCGGAGACGAGGATGGAGTCTTCGAAGTTGTAACCGTTCCACGGCATGAACGCTACGCGCATGTTCTGACCAAGCGCCAGTTCACCGAGGTCGGTGGACGGACCGTCAGCCAGCACGTCGCCGCGCTCAACTGGCTCACCCAGAGACACACATGGCATCTGGTTGATACAGGTGTTCTGGTTAGAACGGGTGTATTTGGTCAGGTTGTAGATGTCGATACCCGCTTCGCCCGCGTGCATCTCGTCTTCGTTAACTTTGATAACGATACGGGAAGCATCAACGTACTGAACGGTACCGCCACGTTTAGCAACCGCAGTAACACCGGAGTCAACGGCAACAGCGCGTTCCATACCGGTACCCACCAGCGGCTTATCAGCACGCAGAGTTGGAACCGCCTGACGTTGCATGTTCGCACCCATCAGGGCACGGTTGGCGTCATCGTGTTCCAGGAACGGGATCAGGGACGCACCGACGGAAACCACCTGTTGGGTGGAAACGTCCATGTAGTCAACCTGGTCGCGGCTGAACAAGCTCGACTCGCCTTTGCTACGGCAGGTTACCAGGTCTTCTTCAAAGTGGCCTTCGTCATCCAGGTTGGAGTTCGCCTGAGCGATAACGTAGTTGCCTTCTTCGATAGCAGACAGGTAGTGAATTTCGTCGGTAACAACACCGTCAGTCACTTTACGATACGGCGTCTCGAGGAAGCCATATTCGTTAGTCTGTGCGTACACGGACAGGGAGTTGATCAGACCGATGTTTGGACCTTCAGGCGTTTCGATAGGACACACGCGACCGTAGTGAGTCGGGTGTACGTCTCGAACTTCAAAGCCTGCACGTTCACGGGTCAGACCGCCTGGGCCGAGTGCAGAGATACGACGCTTGTGCGTGATCTCAGACAGCGGGTTGTTCTGGTCCATAAACTGAGACAGCTGGCTGGAACCAAAGAACTCTTTCACTGCTGCAGAGATAGGCTTGGCGTTAATCATATCCTGAGGCATCAGGGTATCCAGATCGCCCAGAGACAGACGCTCTTTCACCGCACGCTCTACACGTACCAGGCCAACGCGGAATTGGTTTTCCGCCATTTCGCCTACGGAACGGATACGACGGTTGCCGAGGTGGTCGATATCATCCACTTCGCCTTTACCGTTACGGATATCGATGAGCTTCTTCATCACTTCGATGATGTCTTCTTTGCTCAGGATACCGGAACCTTCAATCGCATCACGCAGCAGAGAACGGTTGAACTTCATACGACCAACCGCGGACAGATCGTAGCGGTCTTCGGAGAAGAACAGGTTCTCGAACAGGCTTTCAGCCGCTTCGCGAGTTGGTGGCTCACCAGGACGCATCATGCGGTAGATTTCTACCAGCGCGCTCAGACGATCGGTAGTTGGGTCGACGCGAATCGTTTCCGACATGTACGCGCCGTGATCCAGATCGTTGGTGAACAGCGTTTCGATACGCTTGTGACCAGACTGGCTCAGCTTAGCCAGCAGATCCAGGCTCAGCTCCATGTTAGCCGGGCAGATCAGCTCGCCAGTTGATGCATCAACGTAGTCTTTTGCAGCCACTTTGCCAGCAATGTATTCAACCGGAACTTCGATGTGTTTGATTTCATCTTTTTCCAGCTGACGGATGTGGCGCGCAGTAATACGGCGACCTTTTTCCACATATACTTTGCCGTCAAATTCGATGTCGAACGATGCGGTATCACCACGCAGACGCTCAGGCACCAGCTCCATTTGCAGCTTGTTGTCACGAATTTCGAAGACAACTTTCTCAAAGAACAGATCAAGAATCTGCTCAGTGGTGTATTGCAGCGCACGCAGAATGATGGTGGCCGGCAGTTTACGACGACGGTCGATACGGACAAACAGGTTGTCTTTCGGATCGAACTCGAAGTCCAGCCAGGAACCACGGTAAGGAATGATGCGCGCGTTATACAGTACTTTACCGGATGAGTGCGTTTTACCTTTATCGCTGTCGAAGAAGACGCCCGGGCTGCGGTGCAGCTGGGAAACGATAACACGCTCAGTGCCGTTGATGACGAAAGTACCGTTGTCGGTCATGAGCGGAATTTCGCCCATGTAGACTTCTTGTTCTTTGATGTCTTTAACGGTGCCTTCCGGCGCTTCGCGCTCGTAGATCACCAGACGCAGCTTAACGCGCAGCGGTGCCGAGTAGGTCACGCCACGGATTTGACATTCCTGAACGTCAAACACCGGTTCGCCAAGACGGTAGCTGACGTATTGCAGCTCTGAATTACCGCTGTAGCTTTTAATTGGGAATACTGAACGGAAGGCTGCTTCCAGACCGTACTGCCCTTCAGGATCTTGCTCGATAAACTTCTGGAACGAGTCAAGCTGGATAGAAAGGAGATAAGGTATGTCCAACACTTGTGGACGTTTACCAAAATCCTTACGAATACGTTTTTTCTCGGTATAGGAGTAAACCATAGGGTTCCTCAGCTCGCTGACAAGTCGACGCATCTGTCCATTGAGGGACAGTTTGTGCAACACCATTTTGTTGATCGGAAAATTGAATACTTTCCGCAATACCTGTTGCTATCACGCTTAAACCATTTCGTTGCGATTTACCCAGAGCGAGCACCCTGTCGCAGTATATTAAGTCGTCGATAGAAACAAGCATTGTCAGGACAGCCAGCAGTCAAACAGTGTGAAACTCTACTGGCGCCTTACAGCGCAAAAAGGCTGGTGACTAAAAAGTCACCAGCCATCAGCCTAATTTCTCAGGCTGCAACCGGAAGGGTTGGCTTATTTAACTTCAACTTCTGCGCCAGCTTCTTCCAGAGATTTTTTCAGTGCTTCTGCGTCATCTTTGCTCACGCCTTCTTTCAGCGCAGCTGGAGCAGATTCTACCAGGTCTTTAGCTTCTTTCAGACCCAGGCCAGTTGCGCCACGTACTGCTTTGATTACCGCAACTTTGTTCGCGCCGATACCTTTCAGAATCACGTCGAATTCAGTTTTTTCTTCAGCAGCTTCAGCTGGGCCAGCAGCTACAGCTACAGCAGCAGCAGCAGAAACGCCGAATTTTTCTTCCATTGCAGTGATCAGTTCTACAACGTCCATTACGGACATAGCTGCAACTGCTTCAATGATTTGATCTTTAGTGATAGACATTTAAATTGTTCCTGAAAATCAGAATAAGTTTATACGTAAGCGAATACTTGATAAAGAAAACGGCTATTAAGCAGCTTCTTTCGCATCGCGTACAGCAGCCAGAGTGCGAACCAGTTTGCCAGCCGAAGCTTCTTTCATGGTTGCCATCAGGCGTGCAATTGCTTCTTCGTAGGTTGGCAGGGTTGCCAGGCGATCGATATTCGATGCCGTGATCAACTCACCTTCAAAGGCTGCGGCTTTGACCTCAAATTTTGCATTCGCTTTCGCGAAATCTTTGAACAGACGAGCAGCTGCGCCCGGGTGTTCCATAGAATATGCAATCAGGGTCGGACCAACAAACGTGTCTTTCAGGCACTCAAACTGAGTACCTTCAACGACGCGGCGCAGCAGGGTGTTACGAACAACACGCATGTAAACGCCAGCTTCACGACCTGCTTTACGCAGTTCAGTCATTTTGTCCACAGTAACGCCGCGGGAATCCGCAACTACTGCAGACAGCGCGCCTTTGGCTACTTCGCTGACTTCAGCAACAATCGCTTGTTTGTCTTGAAGATTTAAAGCCATTAGCTTTGCTCCTGGATGTTTGCCAGGGCTCATGCCCTGGAACTCACTTCACTCTCCTCAACGAGAAGAGCGTCTTAATACGGTGAGCAGAAACAAGCCAGAGTATCAGAAATAATCTTAGCGTTCTGTCACCGTCTACGCAGGGCATTAAGTCTCTTTCGAGACACCTGCGGTCTTCGACGGAGGCCTGGATAGGCCAGGCTCCAACGAACAAATCTTTTTACCTGCTAACTTTCGTTAGCAAACGTGGGGGGAAGATTGTAGACAAATCCACCGCCCACGTAAAGGTATTAGTTTGCAGCAGCGCTCAGGCCAGCCTGATCAACTGCAACACCTGCACCCATGGTGGTAGACAGGCTAACTTTCTTGATGTACACGCCTTTCGCCTGAGTTGGTTTGGCTTTTTTCAGCGCAACCAGCAGAGATTCCAGGTTTTCTTTCAGTTTGTCAGTGTCAAAGTCCACTTTACCGATGGTGGTGTGGATGATGCCGTTTTTGTCGTTACGATAACGAACCTGACCTGCTTTAGCGTTCTTAACCGCTTCAGCAACGTTAGGGGTTACAGTACCAACCTTCGGGTTTGGCATCAGACCGCGTGGGCCCAGAACCTGGCCCAGCTGGCCAACAACGCGCATTGCATCCGGGGAAGCAATAACAACGTCAAAGTTCATTTCGCCTTTCTTGATCTGGTCAGCCAGATCTTCCATACCTACCAGCTCAGCGCCTGCAGCTTTAGCAGCTTCAGCGTTTGCGCCCTGGGCAAATACGGCAACGCGAACGGAACGGCCAGTACCGTGTGGCAGTACAGTTGCACCACGTACGTTCTGGTCAGATTTACGAGCGTCGATACCGAGGTTTACAGCAACGTCAACGCTTTCAACGAACTTAGCGGTAGCCAGTTCTTTCAGCAGAGCGATAGCTTCGTTGATGTCGTACTGTTTGGTCGCATCAATTTTGCCACGGATCACGGACATGCGCTTGGTCAGTTTAGCCATTTCTTAGTCCTCCACTACCAGGCCCATGGAACGTGCAGTACCTTCAATGGAGCGAGTCATCGCTTCAATGTCGGAACCAGTCATGTCGGCAGCTTTGGTCTGCGCGATTTCCTGCAGCTGAGTGCGGGAAATTTTACCTACTTTGTCTTTGTTCGGCTTACCGGAACCAGACTTGATACCAGCCGCTTTTTTCAGCAGAACTGCTGCCGGCGGGGTCTTGGTAACGAAAGTGAAAGAACGGTCAGCGTAAACGGTAATAACAACCGGAGTCGGCAGGCCTTTTTCCAGGGATTCAGTTTTGGCGTTGAACGCTTTACAGAATTCCATGATGTTAACGCCTTGCTGACCCAGTGCTGGGCCGACTGGCGGACTCGGGTTTGCCATACCAGCTGCAACCTGCAGCTTGACATAGGCTTGTACTTTCTTAGCCATTGTAAAATCCTCTGATTGGGTTATAGCGCCTCAAGGAGGCTCCCCGTGATAAAATTCGTTTTACGGATGCGATCCATAAAAACAAAAGGCGCGAAATTGTATTCCAATCTCGCGCCCTGTGCAACGATTAAATCGTCGCTTTTTTGATCGGCTACTTAGGCTTTTTCTACCTGCGCAAAGTCCAGCTCTACCGGGGTCGCACGACCGAAGATAGAAACAGAAACTTTCAGGCGGGACTTTTCGTAGTCCACTTCTTCAACCACACCGTTAAAGTCAGCAAACGGACCATCACTGACACGGACCATTTCGCCCGGTTCAAACAGCGTTTTAGGACGCGGCTTATCCCCAACCTGCTGCAGGCGGTTCATAATCGCATCAACTTCTTTGTCGCTGATTGGCGCCGGACGGTCAGACGTGCCGCCGATAAAGCCCATTACGCGAGGTACGCTACGCACCAGGTGCCAGCTTGCGTCGTTCATCACCATCTGAACAAGGACGTAACCCGGGAAGAATTTACGTTCGCTTTTGCGACGCTGGCCGCCACGGATCTCGACCACTTCTTCGGTCGGAACCATAACTTCGCCAAACAACTCTTCCATGTTGTGTAATTTGATATGCTCACGCAGCGATGTAGCTACGCGGCCTTCAAAACCGGAAAACGCCTGAACGACGTACCAGCGCTTTTTAGGGGCTTCAGACATCTTAGAACCTCAGGCCAGTGATAAAGGATACCAGGCGAACCAGAATACCATCCAGTCCCCACAGGATCAGTGACATTACAGCGGTAACCGCAGCTACAATCAGCGTGGTGTGCAATGTTTCCTGGCGAGTCGGCCAAATGACCTTACGGACTTCGGTTCTCGCTTCGCGGGCAAAAGCAACGGTCGCTTTACCTTTGGTCGTCAACAGCGCGACACCACCCGCTGCAGCAATCAGAATTACCACTGCCAGCGCGCGTAGCGGCAGCATCATGTCACGATAAAGATAGTTGCCAACGATTGCCACGATCAACAATACGGCTACCACTACCCATTTCATCGCTTCCAGGCCGCGCCCGCTCCCTTGAGCTTCGGTATTCGCACTCATAAACCAACCTGTCAGAAGTATTCTACAAATATTTTCACCCCGCGATTGCGAGGCGAACCTAACCGAAATGCTCTGATGCGTTTCGGACTAAAACGCCCTCTTCAGAGCCTGTCTCAGCAATGATTATGACAAATAAAATCACTGATGAGCCAGGTTCTGGTTCGAAAGCGTGCAAAAAGGGCATCAAATGATGCCCTTTTCATGCGCATTGCGTCAAATGTTATCAGCAATTAGCTGAGAACTTTAGCAACCACGCCCGCACCAACGGTACGGCCGCCTTCACGGATTGCGAAACGCAGACCGTCATCCATCGCGATTGGGTGGATCAGGGTAACAACCATTTTGATGTTGTCGCCTGGCATTACCATCTCAACGCCTTCTGGCAGTTCG
>Ga0160463_100319_pt1 | contig 28946 bp, 38 predicted proteins | sample HID1975M_E6MG_FD_108276 | JGI IMG/M metagenome (GOLD analysis project Ga0160463, IMG submission 108276) | Enriched soil microbial communities from UW Madison campus, WI, USA - HID1975M_E6 MG | ecosystem: Environmental > Terrestrial > Soil > Unclassified | place: USA: Madison, Wisconsin... | reverse complement strand
GGATTACATGTTTTTGATGATCGCGTCACCAAACTCTGAACATTTCAGCAGTTTAGCGCCTTCCATCAGACGTTCGAAATCGTAAGTTACGGTTTTGGCGTTAATCGCGCCTTCCATACCTTTAACGATCAGGTCTGCGGCTTCGAACCACTCCATGTGGCGCAGCATTACATTACAAAAACAGCATTAACACCATGAATTAATTAACAAAATCTTGTTTTTCAACTCAATAAATGACCACTTAATGCCTTTCGTAACTTACTGATTAACAAAAACATGATTTTAGTTTTGGGGAAAGAGAATCGCCCGATGACAAGGGTTTTTAAATCATGCGTGTTATCATTTATTATCAATGACATGCGTCATTTTTTCGCCATTAACTCATTATTTTTAGATTAGCGCAATCAACAAGTTACGACTATCAAAAAGTCACAATGGCGAAGCTTTTGGGGGCTAATCGATTTGATTTTACTCACATAAATATTATCCCTATGGCGGTAAACTTGAAGATCTTCAGACAACTTCTGAAAGTAATTTTCAGAAAAAAAAAGAGGGATGTATGGCCGATATCGTTACGGGTTTGACGGCACTTAAAACTGCCTTTGATTTAGCTAAAGACATAAAAAGCGCGACTGGTGCGTACAACGATGCAGAAATGAGGCTTAAATTTAGCGACCTTTATAGCGCTCTGTCGGAAGCCAAAATTGAGCTAGCCGATGCTCAAATTGAAATGTATGACCTAAAGCGTAAGGTTGATGAGTTGCAAGCCAAACTCGATGCATCAGATGAGCTTGAATATAGGGATAATGTTTATTGGAGAACTACACCTATTGATGGCAAACCAAATGGACCTTTCTGCCCAAAATGTTATGAGGGATCAGATAAGAAAATGTCGTCAATGAGTGCAGTGACTGGGCATGCAACAATTGCCGGGAAGTACAAATGTAATTCCTGCAATGCGTACGTAAGATAAAACTCAGTCGTGGGGTGTTAGGGGTCTAAGGTTCAAATTCTGTCGTGCCGAAGAAGAATCCTAGATAAAACCAGCCTATTACGGCTGGTTTTTTATGCCTACGATATAACGATGGCAAATTGATGATAAAAAGCATGTCTGATAAACAGCATGTACACCGGGTGGTAGGTACTAGTCTCTACACCGGGATCTCATCATCATCATAAGTTCGATTGATGAAGTACGTCACCCTACCCATTACCTCTACTTCTTCGGCCGCAGCCCCCTCGATCGCCTCGCCGTCATCCGTGATTAACGCCTGACCTCTGAGCTTAGCAAACTGAGTCCTTCCACTGCTGAGGATTAGCAGCACCTGCCCCTGCACCAGCCGGCTGACAGGTTCGATCACCGCAAACCCAGTTGATGTTTCCAGGATGCGGCTTTCGTTCGTGGTGCAGATATTTGCCGGAGACAAGCGCTGCTCGACATAATCAGTTGCCGGAGATACGAAGCCCATCAGAACACCCTCCCCATGTTACGCAAGATCCAGTAGCGGTTCTCGCTATGGTCTGTCGTCCTGTCGACGAAGTCGGGCTGATATCGCTCTATCCACTCGTTAGCGTCGTTCTGGCTGAAATGCCAGTGTACCTTCGCCAGTTCGCGGATGAAGTCGGCTGTGCGTAACCACCGGTAGCCTTTGGGGTTGTGCTGTATGGCAGCCACAAATGCGGCGTGAATTTCGTATGCTCGGGGCATGACCTGCACTCCCTTATACTGTTTTTATATACAGTAGTTTTAAAGTGGCGGCAGATCAAGTAGCAATGTAACTGTCACATTGGTGCTCTACATTTTTCTGAGAGGGTCAATATCAGGAGAGCGTATGTTAAGTGCACTGTTGATAGGCGGCATCCTTGCCGCGACGATTGCAGGACTGACGATAATGTTTGCCATGCAGGATCTGGCTGACGATTATTAATTCAGGTCATGTTGTGCAGTAAAGGTTTTGCTTCCTACCCCCATATTGCGCGCGCCAAGATGAGTGCGTGCGTTCAAAACGTCTCCTGCCAAGCCCATCACACTGTTGCTTAGCTTTCGTAAGCGAACCCCATCCTTTGATGTGAGGAAAAAATATGCAACAATATCTTCAATTTATGCTGGATGAGGTGTGTGAAACTCATCTTCAGTGATCCTGCCTCTCATTTCTAATCCGTAAGGGATGAGTATTTGAGCAGGCAAAATTAATATGCATGTTTATTAACGGCTGAATTTTGACCAAACTTTTATATCGTGATAATTGAAATGAAATTTGAAGAACTGTTGGATTTCCCTGAAAAAGACGATGTCATTTTTGATTCAAAAAATATATGCGCGGTATTTTCACCAGCCGACATTAGGACGCAAGAAACTCTGGTGGTCACATTTTATCCATTCCTCCCTCCTGAGCAAACGAAACAACCAATAACTGGATTTAGCCGAGAGTCGTTCAGGAAGCTTGGATATGACACCATCCATGTCATACCTTCGGGCAACCATTGGTATCAATATGATGATCTTGAGCAGATGCTGGACGTAATTTCCATCAGGAAAAAAGAATACAAACGCCTGGCTGTCTTTGGTCAGTCCATGGGGGCATACGGGGCGTTGCATTGCTCTAAGGCGTTGGACGCTGACCGGGTTGTCGCAATTTGCGCACAGCTCACAACTGACGCCAGCAAGGTTAGCTTTGATCCAGGTTGGCAGCATTACATCAAAACTGGAGGGGTGAAATTCATCCGTGACGATTTTCAGGAAAACGTCAATTTAAACGCAGAGGTAATCCTTGCGTATGACCCTTTCTTTTCTCCAGACGTCCTCCACGCCACGGAAATAAAAAAACGGATCAATGTAATTCCGTTAGTCATGCCATTTACCGAGCATGCAGTGGCAAGACATCTGGCCCTCGCAGGGCTTATGCCAAGTTCGTTAGATATTCTGGTCTCGGGTGCTGAGGAAGATATTCGGGGCTTGCGGAGAGCTTTCCGAAAAGCGAGAAGATCTAGTAGTTATTTCACTGACAACGTATTTTATGCCATTGTTAGAAGACTGAAGAAGCAGAAAAAATTTGATGCCGCCACGAAAATGGTTAGGCAAAAACTGCAAGAGACAAATTCTCCTGTTATCGCTAAAGCCTATTATGAAATATCAGAAGAGCAAAAGGATTATGAGGAAACCGCGAGAAGATTACTGGAAGTGATCGGCAGATTTGGTGATGAAACCCAACTAAGTCTTTACAAGAAATGTATTCAAATGATGAGGGTAAGCAAGGATTTCTCTGGCTGTGAATCCATGGTAGCTAGAGTCATGAAAAAATTTCCTAATGATATTGGTCTGCATCGTGAGTACGCTGAAGCTGCCCATCATCAAAAGAAGTGGAGCGAGTCGAAAAAGCGCTGGCTACACTTCCGCTCAATACTAAAAGAGAGAACGCCTGCACTTGTGTATTTCCGACTGGCTCAAGCGGAAGAGAATTTAGGCAATTTTGAAGGTGCTATTAACCTGATCGACGAGGGCCTGAGTTTTCATAAAACTGACCCTGGCATGAATGCTTGGCGACTAAGACACAAAGATGAGTTAGCAAAAAGAGGATAACCATGAAAGAAGTATTACTAAGCAAGGAGCGGCTTGCGGAGCTGGCAACATTTACTCCATCAAGTGACAACACCGTCCAGCCAGCAACAATTGAAGAGCTTCAGGCTATGGCCTCCGCCCTTCTCGCTTCGAATGGACAGATGCCAGTAGCGGAAGTTGTCGAGGGCGTTGATTATGACCATGATGATGATGGACAACCATTGAACCATAAACATGTCCACTACTCTCTGGATGATATTGAGGCTCTGCCTGTAGGAACAAAGCTGTACGCTATTATGCAGCTCCAGCTAACAATTCCTGATGCGTAAGGCTGGATGATAAGGTGGCGTAACGCCACCTATCTTGCGGCCCAGCTATTTTTATGCGTACTGGATTGTTTTATGAACTCCTGACTTATCTACCATATGCATCTTCCCATCCATATGACTAAACCATCGCTCACCAGGCACTACACTATTAGGCGCCACCGAAGACCCTACCTCTCCCACCGATTCAATTACCATTCCCTCCGTTAAGGAGTTATAGCTACTGGAGGCAAACAGATCGCACTCAGGCAGCTTAATAGGGATTTCCCATAGCAACGTGCCGTTCACGTAGAACTTGGTTCCGGCCTCGCTGGTAACAATATCAATGCACTGATCTCCTCGTGCGTTCGAGAAGCTGGCAGCGTTAATAGGCGTACCAGTAAAAGAGAATACACGCATAAACGTGGTCGTTCCCTGGAAATCAAGCGCGAAAACAGAGCCGTAATTAGCACTCCATTCTGTAGCTTCCGAGGAGTTTCTGATCTGACATCCAAACCGCAGCACGCTGTTAGTACCAAAACAACCCCGGATGCGGAAGCGGGTCTCACCATAAGGGCGCGGAATAAGCGTGCTGAAGGCCGAGGTAATCAGGTAGTCCTGCGTATCATTCACCCCATTCGACTGGAGGCTACCCACTACTTCAAATGGTAGCTGCCTGAAAAATGCAGTGTTTTGCACATTCCCGGCGTGCTCAAGAAGGCCCGCCGTAATCTTGTTTACGATCTTCCCTTTTTCCTGCATCGCGTTGGTGTATCTGTCGAGGTGCTGCTTCACAGTGAAGCCCACAACTCGACACACCTTATCTGCAGGAGTGGTAAACGAGATGATATTGAGGCCGGGAGCCAGATCGCAGACAGAGACAGGTATCTCACTGATAAAGTTTGAGGATATTCCTGTAATGCTCCCAATCCCCAGCGTATATGTTCTCCCGGCTGCCTCTACCGAGTTCTTAACCGTAACCTGGCCTGCTATTGCAGCCGCGCTATTAAGTTCAGCTGCAAAGTGCGCAACCAGATACGCAGGCTTCAGGGATGTGTTAAACACAAACAGTTTGGACACTGAGTTGGCTGGCGTTGTGACATAAACAGAATAAGGGCAGTTCAGCGTATTGAGGACATTATTCAGTCCGCGATAAGCCGAAGTGGTGTTATCAATGAACTGGCCAGGCTGAATTTCCAGGTTAACACCGGCGAAACCGTCAATAAATATCGACTCGGCGATCAGGTCATACCCTGCCTGATTCCAGTGTAGCCTGTCACGACTCAGTCGCCCGCGCGCATCACCACGATTAAACAAATAGCGCTGCATGATGGAAAAGCTGTCGATGTATCTGGCCCCAAGTAACTGAGCAACATGCCGCATTCTGCTTCGATACGCATTGACCGCATACGGGTTGGTAATATCTGTCGCCAGTAGCCCTACCACATCGGTCAGAGAGCAGAAAGAGACAGCTGAGAATGATAGCTGGCGGTACATCTCCATGAGGCTGTGCTCGTAATCGTCAACACTAATCCCCCTGTCCTGGCGCGCGTCGTTTACCCCCAGTGCGATCAGATACAGATCGGCGTTATCCGCGATGATTTCAGCCATGTGATTAGCAAGCACCTGGCCCGTATCTTCCCCAGAATATCCGCGCTTGATGATTTCAATATTCGGGTTGTTGTACCACTCCCGAAGAATTTCACCCAACCGATACGGGAATGGGTTGCTTACTGAAAGCCCGTTAGTGATGGAATCTCCCACCACGCAAATCTTGACCGGCAGACCATTAACCATCGCCTGTACAACGGACCCATGCGGATCGGGGTTTATGTGTGTCAGCAACGGAACGCTAAGCCACGCGCCTAAGGCGATACCGCCAGTGCTTGCTGGAGTTGATCCCGCAGGCACTGTTTTGGGAAGCGCGCCATCCCAGCGGTAGTATTCTCCGGTCGTGGTATCGCGAAGTATCTGGTTTGGCAAAGTCAGGGTTGCGCCAGTCTGAAAGGAGTCCACCGTGATGTAGCCAACCTCTCTGACAGCCTGATTTCCAGCATCCTTAATATCTTTAATTGTCTTTAGAGCCATCCCTTCAAGACCATACCAAGTATGTCGAGTTTTCCCAAAACGATCCCGCCAGATGGCGGCCGTAATACTGTTAATAGCAGTGTCGAAATTTTGTGCGTTGTCAAAAAGATCGCGCGGGTCGACTGATCCAAGCGGATTGTTCGTGGCGTATGTGGTCATTCTCGCTCCAGGCCAAAAAAGACCCGCCGAAGCGGGTCAAATATTCATGAATTTGAATTAAGTAACGTCACCGGGATAAGTGGCATCGTCGTAGGCGTATTTTCCGGGGTGATACTGGATTGCCGTTACTTGGCTGATGCCGTCACTGCCCGGCGATATTTCCCCGACCAGTGCGTCATAAGGCACGCGTACCGATGAACAGAACAGCAGGCGCGGCGGCTCAATATACGCGTCGTTCATTGCCCACAACTCAGGTTCCAAAATCGCGCTGTACGGAACCGAGATGGTGAAGTCATCAATGCGTGTCGGCACTACCATTGCTGACGCCCTGCCATCCTGATGACGAACGATTACGCGCGGGCTTTCAAACGACCAGTCTGGGGCCTCACTGAGCGTCATGGTGATTTTGCTGATGTCATACTTCATATCGGTAATCAGGCAGCTGAGCATCTGGCCACCGGGGATATCGTCGGCCATTACAATGCGGTCCATGAACTGATAGCAGAGTGCATCCATCTCGGTGGAAGTGGTGTGCTGCAGGCGCTGCAGCTGGTAGCCCAGCAACCGTCGCATGCCGATGCGGTAAGCCCGATCCGCATTCAGCACGCCGTCCAGTTTGAAGTCTTCCACCTTCATTGGCGTTGTGCTCCCCGGCAACCGGCACTGCACCGTTTCTTCAGCCCACGTCGTGCTGCTGATGAATGTGACATCCACGGCGTCGTAGTCATCCTGACTTGGTGCCTTGAACGCCGTCTGCAGCTCCTCGGTGGTTTCCTGCGGGGTGATCATGCCGACCCAGGGTTTTACCCCCTCCCGTCCAGCCGAGATAAGCCCGTCAGAAAGCAGGAAGTAGCCCATGCCCGCAGAGACGATTGTCTGCAGCACCTCGAGCGCCGATTTGCTGTCGCTTGTCGCCCAGTCGAAGGTTTCTCCGCGTGGCGTCCAGTAGGTTTGCTCCAGTGCATCGATCGCCGCGGTGTCAATCTGGCTGGCAGTGAACCCCAGCGATTCCAGGACGTGATAGAGCGCGCCGCTAATGCTGCGTGAGGCGTGTCCGTTATACAGCCGGGTCGGCGTGACACTGATGCGGCGATCGGACATTGCCGCCAGGCGGTTACCGGTGCGCACGGTCAGCGCCATGGTGGTGACGCCTTCGTATTTTGCCGGACGCTTGCTAAGCCGCGAACGCAGTGCCTGCCAGAAGACCTGGTCGCGGGTGCTGCCACCTTTAACCGGTTCTGTGCGACGCATGCGGATTTCGTACTGCCCGGGTGAGACGTTATAGCGGTGCGTGAAACCAATCTGGTTTTCGGTGCTGCGTGAATAGAACGGGGACTGCTGCTGCCAGGCGGTAGTGCCTACCTTACGATACTGGATCACCAGCCGCACCGGCATATCCCGCTTGTTCCCTTTGTCGGTATAGCGCACCAGCCCGCTCTGGAAGTTGATGTTCACCTCGAAAGCGTCCAGCGTTTCGCCATCCGGAGAGGCGAGGAACGGGCCCAACCATTCGTAATCATCACTGATGCCCGTAACGGTGGCGTCCAGAAGGGTGCGTTCGGTGAAGCCAGGCCATGATGGATCCGGTGTTGTGATGGTTTCACCCCCCGTCCCGGTGGTGACCGTAAGGCGCTCAACGGTGACTGTCTGGCTGTCGACATCGGTGATCCGGAACTGATTGCCGAACAGGCCCAGCGAGAAGCGCTGAATGCCCTCCGGCAAACCGGTGAACGGTGTTCCGGCGGCGCTGTTGTACGCCAGGGTGATATGCGCCCTGACTTCTGCTGTGCCGCCGGTTGATTTCACCCCTGGGGTATTAACAGGTGCTGCACCAAATACCGCAGCAGGCAATACGCTGTTGGTTATAGCACCGCCAGCGTAAGGACTACCGGACTCGCCAATTTGCACTATTCCGCTGTTATCGCGGGCAACAAGACCGGAGCCGGAAAGCTGGGAGGTGATCGAGGAAACCAGACCCGACATGGTCACGTAGTTGGTCACCAGCGAAACCGGGTAAGTCGTGCCCTGCCAGCTCAGGCTGAATGTCACCGGCGTCCCGCTGAAATCATAGGTGGTCGGCGCGGCACTCGCGGTAATGGTCGCTGAACTGCCGCCCACCCCCGGCACAGCGGGAACGCCCGGCGCGTAGGTGGCGACCACCAAATCGTAATCATTGCCGTTGTAGTTCAGCGTGACCGGTAGCCCCACTGCTGGCGCCAGTTCTTCAATCCCACCGTAGATGACGCTGTAACCGCCGGATGACACAACCGTGAACGAGTTGGGTGCCAGCACGGTGATCACCGTTCCCACAGTCCAGGATGGGGGGATTTCCGCATCACCTCCCGAGGACGACACGTCTACCAGCGTGATTGCGTTCCCGGACACCACCAGTGCGTCAGCGACGATGCTAACTGTTTCCGGCCCACTCGAGCCGAGGTCAAGACCTGCAGTGCCGGACCCCGTATTCCCGACCTCTGGTGAGTTGAACCAGTTCTCGGTGCGCGCATCACCGGATACCACCGCGCCTGGCGGATAAAGTGTGTAACGAATATCGGTTCCGAACGCGGAGATAGGCGTGTTGCCGATCCGGATATCAGACTGGTTGATGACCATATTGCCGACGCCGACGCACAGAAACATGCTGGTCTCCATGCTGGTTTCGTTGACGAACCGACTCGCAGGCTGCACGACATAATCAGGCCAGACGCGATATTTACCGAAGATTTCCCGGATGGGATCACCAAGTTTCGCCGCGTTCGCCTTCGCCGGGTTCAGTTCAATCTGGTCACCACTGGCTGCCTGAGCGCCACTACCGCCGGGCTGAGACATCGTGCTCATCATGTAGATGGAATACGCCGCCGAGGCGACAGCGATACTGACGGCAACCCAGATGGCGATTTCAGCGCCAGTACCATAGGGCACTGGGTACATCCTGACATCGGTTTTGCGTTTGATAACGCACAGCGGCCACTGGTCAGGCGGGACGGGAACGCCGTCGATTTCAACCGCGACGGGGTGCTGCTGGTCCTGCTGCCAGCCCTCCACGTTCTGCGCAAACCAGGCGCTGAGCGTCAACGTTTCATGATGATGCTTTTCCAGTGGCTCGCCTGGCAGCCTGGACGGGTAAATGCGGATCGTCACTGATAATACTCCACGCGGATGAACCGCCGCGCAAACCGCGCCAGCGGCAGAAAGGTAACGTTACTGCGGGGATTGCACTCAGCAGCATGCAACACACCATCAATCTCCACCACGATGGCAACATGCGTTACCAGAGAGCCGGAATAACAGGCTATGCCCACGCCCGGGACAGGCTCGCAGCGCTGCAGGTCGATCATCAGCCCGCGCGCCTCCCGGTCAAGGCCGTTATCGTCCTTCGTAACACCAGCGAATTCAGGCCACAGGGCCAAACCCAGATCGCGTCGGATTTCGTTAACGATGCCAAAGCAGTCGAGCGCGGGGTAAGCGCGTCCGCCCTTCTCCCACACGACAGAACGGTATTTATCGGGGTTAAACCAGCCGTCTTTGCAAGATGAATTCACTTTTGAGACGCTTGATAAGCTCATCATTTGACTCCTTAATCATCTTCTCCGCCTCTGATCGGGTGATGAGGTCGGGCTGGTCGTGGCATTCATGGTGCATATTGCGAGGATTCTCTGACGGCAAAGGGTTGCCAGTGCTGTATTTGGCCATAATGATTTCCTACTGGAGGTAACGCAGTCCCGGGAACAATGGCAGCGTGTAGCGGTAGCGCGGCCACAGCGTGTCGAGAATGTTCATGTATCCGGCAGTAATCTGCACCTCAGTTGAGGTCCAGTAACCTTGCTTTATCGTAAGGGCGAACGGCGGTGATGCGGGTACAGAGAGATCAGTGGAAACATAACGCCTGAATGTCAGGGTTGCATTACTGAGATTGTCTAGAGCATTACGTATGGCAGTCGACACCACACCGTCGATATTGCTGATGGCGAACTTTAGATCCTGCGTGCCGTCAGAATTCTTTGCTGGTAACGCTACATCAATGGCAGATCCAGTGAAAGTGGCCTGCGCACCGGTTTCCAGTGTTACTGTAATATCGTCCCAGCCGCGGGTAAGCCAGTAATTCTGCCCACCAACGGTAATTTGCAAAGTATCAATGATCACCTCGCTGCCACTGCTCGCGTAAAGCCTGTCTAGAATAGTCATGCTTCTGGCCACTCCCTGTTAAGAGCAATATCAATGATATCCATTCCGGTGATAAACTCTGGGAACTGCCCCCAGGGAGGAGGAAGTAAAGGACGCTCGTAAAGCTCAAGCTCAGCGGTGTACTGCCAGTAGTTACCACCAATGATATTTGGGCCATCGTAGATATCGGTAAAACGACAGACCTTTGAAGATTCACCACCCGGCGTCCTGAGGTTCATATTGAACCAGGCTGAACCATCCGTAAGCGCATCCCGGAACCACGCCTCGAATGCTTGCGCCTGCGAATCTGTAAGGGTCCACGATACAGTGGCCATAGTTGGCGTGGATGTATAAAGCCTGCGCTGCCTTGCTCTTCCTGAAGATAGCGTGGTTCGCTTTAACGGGCTGACAGGAGAAAGTCCATATCCATCCTGAAGCGGAACCGGCAATGCGCCATGTGGATAATTTATATTGGTTGTGATTGCCATCAGCCCGCCCTTCTTCTTACGCCCCAACCACCCGCAAGTGATTTAGATGTTTTACCTTTGCCAGTGGCAAGATCGTCATTCACCATGCTATAGCCGAGTTGAGCTCCTTCTTTTACAGCCTGTTTCAACATCTCGATGGTTCTGGCATCAGGATCTCCGTTAATGTAAATCTGAGGCGAATAAGTTCCACCACCCTCACCTGTTTGTTTATTTACACGGTCAAGGGTGGCATCCAGTTTTGCACTAGTTTTAGCTGTAGTAACTCGCTCGCCCTGTTGCAAAAGCCACGTCCCTGTTTCCGGCACGCTATCAATACCATCATGAGCCATCCCGGAAAGTGCGGATACACCGACAGCAGCAACAAGAGGGGTTGTGACTGCAGCAGCAGCAGCCATAGAAGCAGGGGCTAATCCGGGGCCAATAATAGGAATAGCGGCAGTTGAAGCATAAGCTGCCAGTTGAGCCTGCAATGATGTTGCCTGGGCATTGCCGATCAAAGTGCCAGCTGCAGAAGCTTGAGCCGTCTTTCCAACCATAAGCTGAACGCCCTGATAGACAAGCCATTGCGCGGCCATCTGAGTCAGGGTTTGAATAACCGCCTGCCCCAGGCCTTCAAAAATATTACTGAAAAAATCACTTAGCCCTTGAGCACCATTAACTAAGTCTTTGAGGTTTTCAGACACGGATTCAGTAGCACTGCCAAGAATAGATGTCATTCCATCAGCAGCTATCTGGTAATAATCCGAAGCGCTATCGGCATAATCGTTTAAGGAATCAAAAATGCCGCTTTGCCAGTCACCCATTTGGTCATCAGATTTCTGGTAATAGTCCCCTTGAATTTCTAACCGCTCGCTCAGTGCATTCTGCAGAGCAGCAGTTTCCTGGTCATAAAGCGATTTACTGATATCACCGCTCTGATACTGCTTTTGGAGATCGGCCTGCCTGTCCAGAAAACTGCGTTGGATATCCAGCAGTTCCTTCATCCGCTGGCGGGTCTTATCCCCCATACCGGCACCAACAAAGTCAGCATCATTGACTGCCTGATCATTCTGGTTTTGCTTTCGAAGGTTCGCCGTAAACTCAACTAGTTTAAGATTTTCTTCATTGGCCTTTTTGAGTGAATTAAGCCTGTCAATCTCCGTGGCCAGTTGCTCCAGACGCTCCTTTTGCGCGTCATTTATCCCGGCCAGTTTCCCTGCAGTAAAATCAAAGCGAAGCTTCTCAAGCTCAGTTACTTCCTGATTTTTTTTACCTGTGGTATCAATCAGCGCGATCTGGCGCTGATAACTCATCTCCAGAGATTTGAATGCAGTCTCTAGCTTTTTGGCAGAGGTATCAGCAGTTGGTTTCCCGTTTGTTTCGCCTTTTCCAAGGCTGTAATCAGAGCGTGATGAAGGTGGAGACCCAATAGTGGCTGGAGAGAGAGGGAGATTGTTGCCTGCCTTCATTACGGACAGGCGGCGCTCAAGTTGAGCTATTTCCGCTTTCTTTCCATCAATGTCCATGCCAATTCTGTTGAAACCGGCAAGAAATCCCTGGTCCTCAACATCAGCCCTGAGATTGTTCAGTCGCCTCTCAATGTCAGTGACGGAAGCTCCATCGCTTACAGCTTTCCCACCTTTGTACAGGTCTATAAGCTTACCGGCTTCTGCTCCAACCTTAACGAGCCAGGTAGCCAGATCGACAACGCCGCCAACAAGGTCGGTTAACCCCTGGATAACATTCTGGTCTTTGAACACATCACCCATATCAGTGATGGCGTTCTTCAGACCTGACAGATCCACGCTCGCAAGACCCGTCGCTATTTCAATTTTTACGCCATTGACCTGAGTTTCCATGTCCTCAAACAAGGCGTTAATTTTTACAAGCTTCTCAATATCCGCGTCGTCAGGAGCAACGCCAAACTGTTTGGCCGCATCCATATACTGACGAAGCTTTTCGCCGCCCTGGTCGAGCAGTGGCAGCAGTTTGGATAGGTCATTCCCCAGGCTCTCAAGGATTGTTGTCTTTTCAGCATTGGTATTTATCTTGCCAAGCGCATTACTGATAGCGAGCAACTGCTTATCTGGTGATTCACTGGCTAGTTTTTTTGCCGACAGGCCAAGAGCGTTTAGCGCATCGACGGCTTCACCCGACTGATTGAGGACTGCGTCACCAATCTTGTCGCCAATATCCTTAAAGATGTCGGCCATCTGATCGCCAGAAACTCCGGCCTTTTCTGCTGCATACTGCCATGCAAGCAGAGACTGGGTGGACATGTTGAGCGATTTAGCCCAACGGTCAGTTTCTGTAATCTGCTTAGAGGTGGTTTTAAGCAGATTAAAACCTGCAACGCCGGCACCAATAGCAGCGGCACTGGCAGCCGTAGCGAATCCAGTAAACGCTACAGCAGCCGCATTAGCATCAGCCTGTACCTGCTTACGCCATTTTTGTGATGCTCTTTCAGCCTGGCTAAGGCCTGAAACAAATCCACCGACCTTCGCTATCAGATCAATGGTAAGCGTGCCGAGGGATTTACCAGCCATGCTATGTCCACTCCTGCATAGCCTGATCCAGTGAAATGGCAGGCTCGTTAATGTGTGGGGTGAAATCTGTTACTTTGAAAGGAGGCGAATCTTTCCCGCGGTTGACGTTTGCCAGCACAGAAGAAATAAGACCAGCGGCCCACTCGGTGCGCATCATCCCGTTGAGGCTTCCAAACTTTTTCCGGTAGAGGATCCAGTCACGATATTCGGTGATGCTTATTCGCTCTTTTGCCTCGGCAATGGTGCGGCCGCCAATCCCATTGAGAACTAATTCACACCAGAACTCGTCGTCTGCGCTGAGTTCGCCTTTCCCATGTCGTTCACCTGCTGGATAGCGACAAGTAAGGCTACAGTGAGCGCGCCATCCAGTGCGCCCCGTTCTGGATCTGCTTCACCAGTAATATCTGCAACGGTAAAAACAGGATTGCCGTTTTCATCGCAAATGGAAGATGCGATTCGCCCGGCGACACCATCGATTTTTCCGACAGCGGAAAGAACGTCAGTAACTGCATTGTGATAACCCATTGGTCGCACATATACGGTCGCCGTTAATTCCTGCTCACCCTGCTTCCAGGTGATTTCCTTCTCAACAGGTCGGCCAGTAAATGCGCCAGCCTGCTTTAATGAATCCAGAGTCAGTTTCATTTATTTCTCTCATTTCGCGGGGTTTCCCCCGCAAGTTAATGATGAATGGACGTTAGCTGGTAGGCTGAGCTTTTGGAACCCAGACACCCTGACCCGAGCGTTGAATTGTCGCTGAGGTCTGAACAACCGTGTTTGCCTGGAAATCGAAGGGGAAGTCGGAAACATAACCCTGGAAAACATACCAAGTTCGGGTATCTGGAAGTGACAGCCCATCAACTGCATCAGGGTCACCGGCTGTTGCGGCGGTAGGATCAGCCGTACCATCAGCCCAGCCAATAGCGAAGGTCAGGTTTGCCTGGTCGCTGGATTCAGCAAGATTGCTCAGCATTACGTGACTGACGTTTGCCGGGTCGGCATTAAGAGCAACGGTAGCCTGACCTGGAGTACGCAGGCCTTTTTTATAGGAACGGGTGTTGGTTTCGCTCAGACAGGTATCTTCAATCTGATCTGCCGGGCTACTCCCAGGCGAGAATGAAGTAATGCATTCAACTTCACTGACCACGCCGTTATTCAGTACGTACATCTGAGTGCCTTGAGTCACTACTGACATAATTATCTCCGGGTATAAAAAAACCGGCTCAAGGCCGGTTGTGGAAGGTTTTTTATCGGTTAACTATCCAGTCAACATCGAATGAATAGCGATACCTGAGCGTCTCAGGATCCCGTGTCTGGTTTCCCCACCTGACGATGTTGGCTTTGACCTCAATCGCGTTGCGCATGGCTTTAGCAGTAGCTATAGCCTCATCCGGGGTATTGGCATAGATATCTACCTGAAGCGAGTACATGTCCGCATCGGGTCGCTGGTTGAGGAAATTTTCGGGAGAACCACTGATGTTCTGCCAGACGGCATAGGGATAAACAACGTTGTCATCCTGTATGCCAAATGGGTAAATCCTGACAGGATTATTACCAAGCAGGGCTGTTACCGCAGGGCTTGCTGCACAAACTGGAAAGATGGGGGCAATCATGCCTTAACTCCTTTCTTCTGTGCTCGCTTAATCGCGCGATCAATGCCCGCTTCATAGTTAACGGAGAAGGTATTGAATACCTCAACAAGCCTTGCATTCGCAGCTGCACGAACCAGTGGTTTGGCTGCCATCTTTTCAGTACCAAATTCAAGAAGACGCCAGTGAGGGGTCGGAGCATCTTTCACAGTGCTTGGATGCTTCTTGAGCACGGCACCCTGAAGAATACCTATCCTGAATGCCAGGTCGCCTGTTTGCTTGAATAGACGCCCGTTCCATCTGAGGGCTACGTTATCAGAGATGCTTCGCGCGGTATGAGGATCATCAAGACGCTCGGCGTTGCGCTTTATCTGCTCCACGATGACATTGCCAGCCTTTCTCAAGGCGGCACGCCCTGTTTTCCGCTTGGTTTCGCTCGTAATAGTTTCCAGCTTGCCCAGCAGTGAATCGACACCAGTAAGTGTGAATTCAATACCATCAGCCATCTTTCACCCCTTCTGAGCATGGGAGGGTTAAATACTCCAGCCCGCTATCCGGGTCAGGCAGTACTCCTTCGATGCTGTATATCTTTCCACGAAAGAGGATCCTGTCTTTCTCCTGAATATCTTCCCGATAGCGAATGGTGACTCTTGCGGTTACCTTTACGTTTTCTGCCTGAGCGGCAATGAAGTCTCTAACGGATAAGGCAACCACGTTTGCCCAGAGTTCAGCAAGATTATTCCACGTGTACTCCATCGCCCCCGTAACTGGTGACTGAACAGCAGTCCTTCGCTGAAGGGTGATCCGGTGACGCAGTTTTGCAAACTCCACTATTACCTCGGCTTGCCGCTAAGATAGGTCTGCGGCGATAACCCTTCATCAACTTCATCATCAACCATCGATTGATAGATGACAGCTGCCATGGCTTCATTTGATTCTGCCAGCCGGTTTATCGCGGCGGCCTGGTCCATCTGCGCTTTCGTTTGCGCCTTCAGTGCTGCTATCAGTTCGCTTACCTGTTGCTCGCTCATAGGCTATCCTCGTCCACTTTTTAATCCACTCGCGCCGTCTGGTACATCCTGCGCATGCCATGCGATCCCCTTAGATAATTGTTGGCTTACGAAGGTCGTAAATTAGCATTGAAACTGAGAAAGGCAGTTCGCCCTGCTTTAGTTTCTCTTCCTCTTCACCACCTCGATTTCGGTCCAGGTAGCCAAGCAGAAGCAGCAACGCTGTTTGCACGCGGGTAAGAGCCTCGCCATCAATCAATTTTCCGGTACCATCAACCACAAGGTCACGACTACCCTGGATGTAAGAAAGGATCGCCGCACTTCCGCCTTGTATTTTCAGTGTGAGGTCAGGATCTCCGTAGTCATCATCAATACGGAGATGCATCTTTGCCTCTTCGAGAGTTACCAGCTCAATCATGGCTTATCCCTCAGGTCACGGCCTTTCTTAACGGCAAGTGTCCATCCCTTCGAGCCAACTTCTCCCGGCTTATCGCTTGTTGCTTCATTGCAGTGCCAGAGAGATCCGCCCCATGTAACGGTGTCGCCAGGCTTGTATTCATTCCCTGTTTTGAAAACATCGCGATAAATTGTTACCGGCACATCGAAGGATTTAACTTCCTGGGCACCGCTTGCTCTCTCAAGCGTGATTGAGAAAGAACGTTCGTTATCCTGCTGGATATCAACAGCGGATAAGCCGTCAACAATGCACTCCCAGCCCCGCATGCCGTAGGTCTTCTCATGGGAACGCCACAGGCCGCCGTTATGTGTTGCGTAAGTGCCGCGAGGATAGCTTTTCTTCTCGTCGATGAAGGCCTCAATCTCAATTGTCAGAGCGTCTCGACCATCAGAGCCAGATTCTGGGGCCGGGATTTTCGCCGCTACATCTTCAGCCAGCTTCTCTACATCAACCGGCTCAGGGAGCGATGCTGATACCACACGCTCTACCAGCGGTCGAAGATCTTCAGCGGTGACGCTTTTCCCATCTTCTGGAATGCGAATGTGCTTAACAGCATTAGAAACCGCGTCGTTCACGATTTGGTTTACATCTGGTAATTCTGGTGCTTTCGGCAACTCAATAGCACTTACAGCATCTGCAACCATTTGGGAAAAATCAGGAATGTCCACGGGCTGGAATTCGGGAATTGACTGACGAATCTCTTCCATTTGTTTTTGCAGGCCAATTTCCATTTCATCAAGCGCTTTCTTGAAGTCATCAGCTATTCTGTTAATGGCCTCTCCAAACTCTTCGCCAAGCGCTTTTATCAGGGACAATTCACGTTCATTCATTTTGTTAATAATCCTCTGAGCATTGATTTCGCTGCGAAGAGCTCTGTCTCGCTTAATGCTTTTGAGCTGTCATCTACAGGCGTTTCTACAGGCTGAGTTTCCTGCCGGCTGGTTCCAAATGGATCTCCGGATGCGTCACGCCGCGCCAGCGCTGAAAGACTGTAATTCTGCTGCTGAAGGTATAGCGAATCGCCGCCCTCAACAGGGGGGAGGTTTTCGCTTTTACGTGCCTCGTTGGGAGTCAGGATTGTGTTTTTAACTCCATCTCCCAGGGCTTTCATTCTGCGCTCGCTGTCCATCCGAAGCAGGGCGCCGATATCAAGCTCAACGCGCTTTTTAGCATCCAGTTCGAATGCTTCTTTCAGAAGTGACTCGATAGACTCAATCAACACCTGCAGGCACTGCGAGTAATATTGCTGCTCAAGCGCTTCTACGTTGTCTGAGCTCGGAATCTCGCCAACTCCAGCCTTATACGCCGGAACGTGGAATGCGGAACAAACCATCTCTGCAGACAATTTCTGCTGCTCAACAGTCTGAGCATCAACAGCAGACATCGAAACGGACTGATAACTTGCACCGCCGGAAATCAACCCCGTCTTCCCGGCATTTTCTCCGGTGTACCCTGAATCCCAGTTAGCCTTTATCTGCTTTGCTGATTCTTCAGTGATTGAGCCTGGAACAGTAATAACACCGCTAGGCTTGCCGCCATTTTTAAAGAAAAATGCAGAGCTCTCCTGAATGTGCTTCCCCTGCATTGCCGCGAGGCCGCAGGCATAAATTGGGGAAATCCCAACCAAGGGATGAAAAAGGCAGTTGAAACGGTCATGGATAATTTCACGTGATGGCACAGTTACCTGTGTTTCCAGCCCGCTAATGTTGTCAGGGCTAATCTGGTAAAAGACCGAGCCATCATCGGCAACTAACGGTACAACCTTGTCTGGGTCGAGAATGCGCAGTTCAGTGATTTGGCCGGTATTGTTTTTAACCTTCATCACATAGGTGTTTCCGCGTGAAAGTTTAGAGTTCATCCACGTCTCAAAGAACTGAATCGTGTTCTGAAACTGGTTTGGTTTGCTGATCAGGTTGTCGAAACTGGCATCTGATATCTCTTTCCAGATTCCGTTAGAATCTTTGGCCTGAACTGCAGGGTACATTTTGGAAATGTCGCTGGCGATCAGCGTAATGCAGGAAAATACCGCGTAATAAGAAAGCACGGTTTCATTCCTGACCTCCATATTTCTTTGCCAGGCTCCGGCAAAGGGCTCTCTGAGAAATGAAAATATCGGAGTCCAGGTGCGGGATGATGGTTGCTGTAGTGCTTTCTCTTTCCGTCTAAAAGGATTCCACATCAGCCATTCTCCGCTTTAACTTTTCTATTTTTCTGCGCCGCAGCCTTTCTGCTGGTCACATATTCAGCTTTTTTAAGCAGTACCAGCACCCTTGCGCACTGGTCGTTCACAATCTTCTCATCGCCTGGCCATGAGTCATGTGTACGCTGAAGGTATCTGATTTTCGCCATTTAAAACGGCGGGGTTTCCCCCGCCCTCCTTCTTAGCTGGTCGCGCCAGTGCTGTAGTCAACGCCAGAGATAACCGCCACTGCCGCATCACGGCGACGTTTCCAGTTAATCCAACGTTCTGCGCGGATCGCCACGCTGTTGGTCTGGAACATGGATACCAGTTCCACCGGCGTTGGGGTGGTGCTGTCATGCGTCGGGGCGCTCTGCATTTCCAGTGAAGCTTCGCGAGACATATCAACTGCAACACCGCCATCATCAGCCAGATACACATCAGGCGCGTTAACCAGTACCAGTTGGTTACCAACGTACTGGGAAACGATGACCGGCAGCCCCTGGAATGTACCGCCCAGCATGGTCATATCCGGGTACTCTTTCTGGCCGAGTGCGTTTTTGCGCATGGACAGTGTGAGGGCAGTGGTGCTGGACATCAGCCACACTGCACCGTTTGGCTGCAGGTTGTTGGTGATGAATTGACCGAATGCCGCTGCGGCGTCAGTGTCAGGATCCCCACTCGAAGGGGTCGCGGTGATGCCGTGTGTAATGGACGCCGGAGATACGTCGGCCACCGCAGCTTTTGCCGGATCGATAAAGTCGGTATCCAGACGAGCAATTACCGCCTCTGCCAGAGCGTTTCGCACCAGGGCATCAGCAGACGGGTTGGAGAAGCGGATCAGCTCTTCGGTCAGCACTGCGATTGAGGCGACTTTTGAGAAACCAAAAGTGATGGTTGCGAAGTCGAACTTGGTAAGAGGCTTGGCCTTACCCTGACCTACCCAGTTTGCAGAGCCGCCAGATGTTTGCGCCGGAATGCGAACATTGAACGGAACCTGACGCAGGGACGGAATATTACCCTGGCCGAAACGACCAATGATGGTCTGCGGTCGAAGGAACTCAACGAAGTCCTGTGCGTAGTCCTGGTACTCTACAAGTGCGCCAGCCCAGGTTGGATCCGTTGTGGTGCCGGCATTTACAGCAGCTTTCAGCACGTGATGCAGCTTGGTGTCTTCCGGATACTGATTTTTTGCGATCTGCAGAGCTTCAGAACGGCTGCCGTTACCTGCTGCCAGGGATTTAGCAAAGCGGGCGAACGCGATACCTTTTTCCAGTTTCTGCTCAACACGAATGATAGCCGGGGCCTGGCTAACAATTGTTACTTCGCCATTGGCCGCTTTGGTTACTGGTTTTGCTGTTGAGGCAATGTTGGACTCCATATCACGCAGACGCTTTAAGTGCTCGTCTACGGATTTAATTTCTGAAGAAGTATTGTCGTAACTTTCGGTCTCTTCACCATCCAGAGTACGACCTTCATCAGCGGCTTTGCTCATGATTTCGCCCAGTAAACCAGCCAGCGCCGCGCGTTTGTTTTCAAAACTTTTAATCTGTTCAGCGATATTCATCGTTGGTTTTCCTTTTTGAGAATTTTTAATTGGTGCTGAAGCGCCAGCAGGTTGATTTGCTTTAACAACCGGTTTCTCAGTGCCGATCGCGGCGAGTAACTGGCGGTCAAATGATTTAACGGTTTGGATTGAACACTCGGCGTTGGCCGGGATCGTTACTGCAGAGACTTCAAGAAGCTCCCACTCAAGAAAATGGACGCCACCTGAGTCAAGAAATGCGTATTTAATTGGCCTGAAGCCAATAGAAAGACCTTTAACCAGCCCAGATTTAATAGAGGCCCATGCCTCTTCAAGTCTGGCCACCAGCTGAGAGGGCATATCTGGAGTCGGCTTAACAAGCTGAGCCGTAATCTGAAGACCTTCTTTCACCTTTTTTGAGGTGCAATTACCGATGGGCTGAGTTCTGTCGTGCTGCCAGAGAAAGGGATTTTCACTTCCGAACTTCGCACCGTCAGGGTCCATAATGTCGCCGTCACGGTCGGGTGATGGAGTGGAAGCTATCCCGGTAATTATCCGTTTATCCTCATCCACCGCTTTCACCGTCATGATCGTACATGCGCGGTCAAGCTTCATTTACTGTCCTCCAGAAACGAAAAAACCCGCCGTAGCGGGTCATTTACTGACATGTGATTTATATGAAAAATACCTGGTAATCTTTCTTCTTCGCTTCAGGATTGAGTGCCATAAGCGAGACAGCATTGAATAAGGCCATAAGGGGGTCAATCTTCCCTTTTCCACTGGCCTGCTTAGTTATCAGGATTGCGTTACCCTTTGGCTCCACCCTGGCATTACCTACGCACCAGGCCATCAAAGGCTGACCGCCATGAATAAGAACACCTTCTGCAAGTTTGCGTTCAGTAGTCTTAATCGCTCCGCCCAGTCTCCATCCCTGACTGACACCAACTACGGCTTCATCAGCTATTTCAGCTTCCACCAGGGCATCCAGTATCTGCCCAACACCAGACGGGTCAATGCCAATTTTGTCCAGCAGCTCCGCATCATTGATGCGGCTGACATATTCAGCCACTTCTTCTGTATCCTGACCTACGCGTTTAACGATAGTCAGGTCACCTGCCTTAACGAAATCATTGAACCGTGACTCTTCGCTTTTGCGGCGACGAACTGCTATTTCGTGAGCCCAGGCATGACCCCAACCGATCCATTCACGAGTGTCTTTGTCTCTCCCGATCATATAAAGACCGAGAAGGTCATCGAGACCTCCGCCGTCAATGCCTACCGTGACAACCTCAGCACGCTGAAGAATATCACTGAAAGTCACCGGTCTTATCTGTGGCTCCCAGAAATCGACACCAGCCCACCGGTCAGTGCGAAGATTAAGACCTATTTCAATATTGAGGTGCTTAGCCAGGAACTGCTGCAGAGTGCCGTCAGTTTTCGCCTGATTTTTGCGGAGCTGGTCCTTAATCCATTCGGCGCTTACTGAACGCCCAATGTTTGGGTTTGTAATGTAAAAATTATCAGGGTCGAGATATGCCTTTCGCTCAACCAATTCTTCGGGGAACTCGTACAGGACACCAAGTGTTTTGGCGTCAGGTATTTTACCGTCGCGGACAGCACGCCAGTAATCCAATCGCTCTTTGAACACGCCAGCCGGTGGCTCATCACTCTGCGTAGTGAGAAAAATAACCCAGCCTTCGTTTCTTGATACCTGTCCACCTAAAGCTTCCATGAACATTGCTTCTGCATTAGATCTCTTACCGAATAACCAGAGTTCATCGACAAGGATACGGCCCGATTTCTTACCGGAAACAGTATCGGTATCAGCAGCCACCACTTTGAGTGTGTTTCGCGTGACGCGATGAGTAATTGTCCTGATGTGATCCTGTATCTGGAACATATCGGATAGCTCATCATCAGCACGTATCATCCCAGCAGCTGGCTTGAAGCTGTTATCTGCGACCTCTTTGGTTGGTGCAAGAATCAGATGTTCTTCATCCTCACGCCAGCAAAGAATCAGGGCTGTCAGCATAATCCCCGCTGCAATGGTGGATTTTGTGTTCTTCTTGGATATCAGTAATCCGTATTCACGAATAAGCTGGTTGCCAGTATCTGCCTCATAACCACCAAAGATGGCTTTTACGAAATCAAAGACCCACTCCTCTGAACACTCACCAAAGGTCGGCTTGCCCGGCAGATCAGAGACTCGCAGTTCGCGAAAGATACCCAGCGCCTGTTCGGCCTGATCTGGAAAAATAGGTGGAGGAATGATGGATTCGCCAGCAACAAGGCGCTTTTCCCAGTCAGGGCATGCCGTAGACCACTGCGCCATAGGTTATCCCTTATTGTTGACCACCAACTTTGGTGGAGCCATCGCGCCGAATTTGCTGGCAGCGGTTGCCACCTTCGCCGCTGCGTGGCGAGCGTCTTTTTTACCGCCTTCTCCTTTTTTCGGATGGAGATAAGGAAGCATTGCCTTTGCAGCATCCTTCCGGGTGTCTATTTCTTCAGTCGTGTCATTCATAACTGACTTAAGAAATTCCAGAGGATCTTCAAAGGTTTTTACCGTGCTGTTAACTAATGGAGGTGGTGAAGTGCTTTCATCCCGGGTTGGTACATCATATGGATCGGCAGCACGTTTTTTATTGAGAAACGCGATGATATCCGGGTCTTTTGCCAGCCGGGAACCCTGTGACCTTGCGGTTTTCTCGGAATAACCGGCCTTACGGGCTGCTTCAGCCTGGGATGAACCGGACATCCGCGCCTGTGCGAATTTGCGCTTTTGTCCTGTTAACACGTTAACACCCTCCAAAGGGGAATTTTTTCTGTGCGTGAGAGGGGGCGCGGTGTCCAGCGCGATCGCCGTTGACACCCAACCATACCCCCCCCGGTGTTTGGTCAGAGAATTACGATTCCATCCTGCGCTTTATCACGAGGAACTGATTGCTTCAGAGCCTCGATGTCAGGCTGGTTCGTTGATGCTTCACGAGATGACTTACCAGAGTGACAGGCAATGCACAGCGTCCATAGGTTGCGCTCATCATTGTCACCGCCAAACTGTAGTGCTATGCGGTGGTCAAGCTCACTGTCATGCAGATCAACTACATGGCCACACATACAGCAGTGACCGCCATCACGAACATAGATCCGGCGCTTAAGGCCAACCCTAGCACTACCACTGATGCGTCGGTTCTCACCATAGACTGGCTTAATGCGGCGAGTATCAATGGCCTTCAGACGTGGCTGCAGAGTCTTTAACTTACCCATCTAACCTCCAGGCCTTTCGACGTTCTACCCTTGGCTGGTTATCTCGTGCTGGCTCTACTGGCTGAGCATCAGCGTGATCAACCAGTGAGTAACACGGATAAATAACGGGACCACCATAAGCATCGCCGACAGCGTAGTCAGCCGCTTTGCTGTAATTCCATCTATCCAGGACCTTCGGTATATGCTTGGGCGGGACGCTATAGCACACACCGTGAATCAGACGCGGCATGGTTATAAAGTCAGATCGTGCCTTATCAGCCGCAATCAACTTTGAAGCTATCTCCAGTTGATACTGTGGCGGACGGCCAGTGCCGAGATAAAACGAACATAGCGCCTCCGGGTAACGAGCAAGCCACAAAGCAACCTTGTCGCAGAACCCAACAACTGGGATAGCATCATCTTCAAGCACAACAACACGGCATGATTGGCTGGCTGCCCACTCAAGCGCGCGGCGATGATTCCAGTTGGCCCCATGATCGCCGTCATCCAGAAGAAGATGAGCGCCTAAATCGCTTGCCAGAAGGAGTGCTGAGGCAAAGCGATCATGATGTCCAACCACAACGAACTTCACTTGTGCTTCCACCAGGCTACCTCCTTACCGAAACCGTCCGTTTTAAAGATGGTGTGCACCTGAGGTCCGGTAACGATTCGATCACCGAATGACTTTGCAGCCATCCCGAAAGCGCCCATATCTACCAGCGTTGCGGGAGCTACTTCCATCTTCCAGAAGCGGTGGCTTTCAATCAGGTAATGCTGACGGATGATCCGGTGGGCAAACTCCATTACATCTTCACGGCAGCCACCAATCAGGCCAGCATTCAGCAACGGGTCATTCCGGTACTGTTCGAGGAACTCGCTATAGGCTTTGCCGTGGTGATTGGCTTTCATCCACTCTTCGGCATACGTCTTATGCTCGGAGCCAACGTAGATTTTACCAGCTTCCATTTCTGCCCATGGTTCCCGAAGCATCTCAACATCAGTACCGTCGGTACACCAGACGAAGCGATATTCAGGATGCGGTCTCAAGTGCTGATAGATATGCAGCCAGCGGGCAAAGTACGGGCTCATGCTCAATGGAGGAACCGACTGCATGGTTACACCTTCCGGCGCAGTAGTAAGCTCGTCTGTCAGCACAATAGCTTTAGCGCCACGGATTGAACTGGCCCATACCTGCAATAAGGCTGCATCCGCTGTCATCTTCACTTTACGTTGTGGATCTGGCTGGCTTGTAAGAAGCGAGGTGATCACCACATCATGCTGCTGCCGATGCGGGGCATACCCTGAATAACCACTGTCCCGCCGAGCGCTATAAATTCGTGCGTTGGTCTTTGCCAGACTCTCTCGCTCAGGACGAGGGATAGAGCGGGCCACCTCTTCATACTCGTCCATCGAGTGAATCAACTTTTCTGAACCAACCACATCAGCAAATGCCCAGGTCGATAATCCGGCGTTGTAAATCCGAAGCGCCAGATCAGGATGTTCATACATTCCGCGACCGTACACTGTATCGAAACCGCCTACCTTCTCTATCGCGCTGCGGTGGAAGTAGAGCATCACGCCACGCTGCCCGGTGTAAGCGATGTGCTTGTCATCCCGGTACAACACAGCCATATCGTTCAGCTTATTGCGTCCAGCGAGGTCGAGGAACTGGTAAGCCAGGTGCGGCTCTGGTGATTCGATATAAGGCTTATACCAGTTATCAGCGATTGGCCATGCATCATCGTCCCACAAGAAAAGATGTTCACACCCGGCATCCACCAGCGCGGTTAAGCTGGCGTTCTTCGAGGCGACAATCCCGAAGGATGATTCATGACGTAGCAACTGTATACCGTCAGGAACTGATGCTGATGGTTTAGAACCATCGTCTATCACAACCACCAGCGCACCAGTGGGTAGATGCTTCATGTGTTGATCAATGGCACGTTTCAGTACGTCGGGTCGGTTGTGAGTGGTTATGGCTATTCCGATTCTGCTACTCGCCTTCCCTGCAGGAACGTATTTCACACCATCAATCTCTACATTCATCATGATGTATTAACGTCCTTTCGCGACTTCACGAATGCCAGCATTAGCCCCGGCCTTAACTGCCTCTTTGATTCTCTCTGCCAGAGCATCAGGATCACCTTCTGCATTAATGGCATAATCAGTGAGAAGGGTTAAATTACCGGTTATGCGGGTAGTGATTGAAAGTGTTGGCAGCTCTTCACCAACGGCATGATTGAAGTTAATCGCCGTTACGCCATCGACTTTCAAGCCGTCAATAATGAGGTGCGTGAACTTCCCATCCTCATACTTAATTTCAAGACTTTTCATGTGCGTTTCCTTTTAGGCGTGAGCCTGCCGCACGGCAATGCCGCCCGAGAGGTAAACGCAACCTAACGGCATCACCCAGGCTCACTACTGAAAGACTCTCTTCGTTCTGCGCGTGCGAAGCGCAATAAAAAAGGCCGCCTAAGCGACCTCTCTTTATTCTGTTTTAATCATCGGGGTAAATCAGCGGCATCCAGTGGGTAATCTTGCTGGAACCGGACTCAATAAATGCCGTGGTTCGCTGCCAGTAAGATCCCATGCAGGAAAGCTTGAAGACATCACCAGTATCGCTAAGCGCAATTACCTCTTTAGACCACTGACCTTCTTTGCTTTCTGGTAGGCGGAGTTCAATACTTATCCAATCATCAGCCTTCATAGTGATACTCCCAACGCCACTTCGTTGGAGAATCGCAAAGGCGTCCATTGATCCATTCTTTAACATTAACCTGTACTAGTCGGTATCGTAAATCCTTCACCGGAGACATCGGGGCTTTAGATAGAAGTTCAACACGCCCTTCTTCAATCGTCGGCCGATGCGGCATATTCAGAATATGAAGCTCAGGTATTCCATTACTGTCTACACCTAAATCGTAAACCAGCGCATCATAAGGGCCACCGACCAAGGGTATTTTCATAACAACCTCGCCTTAGTTGCTCGTCATGTTATCAGTGGCAGGCGGTGACGATGCCGCTTTTCAGGAGCTACCCTATCCACTGACAATCCTTTCTGGTTGTACTGTATTACGAACCAGATTCAGCTTCAAACAGCAGCAGGGCTTCTTCCGACTCTTTGATAGCTTTCGTCGTTCTGGCCACCAGCCCATTTTCAGTCGTTACCCGGCTTAACTGGTTAACGAAGATTTGATACTTCAGGGGATCATCACCAACAAACTTGATCGCCAGTGCTGATGCCGCAGTGTCATAGCTCAGATTAGCGAGCAGGTTCAAACGGATCTGCTGTGAAGGCGTAACAGTGATTTCAGGCATTCATTATCCTCTTGTGGGTTGTTGGTTTTTAGCCGCTATAGAGGATATTTTCATTTTATCCTCTCTGGGGGATATCCAGATTTGTGGCAATAAAAAACCGCCCGGAGGCGGTTAGTTTATGACAGTTTATTGCGGTGCTTTTGAAGAGTGCCGGGGATTGTATATTCAAACCCTGAAGACATTTCTAACCCATTGGGTTCATCGAACCCTAACGATTGGGTTTTTACGTATTCCTCTCGGGTAATCTGAAAATCATCAATCTGTGCTACCAAAGTTGGCTGAGAGATCCCATGTTGTTGGTCATCAAAAACCTTCACTTGGTAGGTATCACCATTAATTTTAATAACATCGTAACGAATGAGACGAGCGTCTGTTTCGCTGTTTATGTAGTAGGTTTCCACGTTGTAAATCATTGTTATTGCCTTTGATGTGCATGTGACTCTACATCATAAGGTCTTAATTTCCATTATCAAGCCCACCCGCAGATGAGCTTTGGAATGGCTAGTCGTCGAGTTGCAACACACCATGCTCCAGTGAATCGGAGTACGCGATCAGCCCAGTGTATCCAGGGATAATCTCACCATCATCCGCTTCGAACTCTGGGATCGTCCCAGTGGTGATGGTGTACTGTGGCTGGCCGTCTTCCTTCGCGAAGGCTGCCAGGTTTTCAATCTGTTTTGCAGTAAGAACTACTGTCATGCTCATTCCTCAGTTGTTAAAAAGCCCCGCTATTGCGATGCCCGGTATTCATTCGGCTGGCAGTTCGTCTTCCACGATTTGTTATGCGCCAGGATGTCGCGCTTCGTCTGGCGGTCCATCACTTCGATGTCGTGCTCAGTGAGACGAATCGCGCTCACCCAGTCGCATCCAGTGTCAACGACTTCGATCTTTGCGGGTCCAGTCCACGCGCAGCTCGCGGTCGACATCGTCATCAGGCATATGACTAACGTTCTGCTGAACATTGATTGCCTCCTTCGTTACTTCAACGCGGCGTTCGGCTGCTGCTTTGGTGGCGGCGGCGTTCTCTTCAGTGCGCTGCTGGTCTGCTTTGGTTTCCGCTTTGCTGGTACCGCGAAAATGGCCAATACCAAAACCACCAACTGCGGCAGCCAGAACAGCGCCAATAACGCCGATAATGATTTCAACAATGCTCATGCGTTTACCTTCGGTTCAAAAGAGCGCACGTTGATAGGTCCACCGAACGGGAAACCCCAGTTGAGCCAGGTGAAAATTTTTAACTCACACATACCGTCAAAGACTTCACCCGGATCGACGTCGTCATAGCTACAGACGATATGAAGTTCATCCCCCACCGTCTGAAGAACGACGGTATCTGTTTCCCAGTGTGGGAGAAGGATGCGAAGCCATTTCTTCATGCCAGCACCTTTTTCGCATTAGCGAAGCGAGCGCGGCGATCTTCAAGCCCGTTCGTGCCGCCGTTGATAATCTGCGTAACGCGAAGGATATCGCCGGAATACAGCAGGCAACCCCGTAACGCAAAGTACCAGGCCGCAGAACGGGCAGCGTGGCGCTCCTGCACCAGTAGCTCTGGTGTACTTACCAGATCCAGTTTCAGGGCTGCACCGCATTTGGTGTAGTTCTCGCGGCCGGTGATCTGAAGCAGGCCACGACCGCGATACTTCCAACCGTCGCCCTGAGTGTTGTTGCCCATGCGATCACCGTATACCAGATTGGCAATCTGCGGCTGGTGAGCGGTCTGCTTACCATTGACCCGGCCAAGCATCTCGCACTGATAAGCTGTCAGGCGTTTACCGAAGGTTTTCTTCAGGCCATCGACCGAATAGTTGAAGTTCTCCACCAGCGAGGTAAAGCCCGCTGACTCATGGCCCAGCTGCGCAATGAACATGGCCTGATCGTTAGCCGTGGTGATGCCAAACTCATTCATCGCATCACTGATTGGCTGAAACCAGCGCGCAGCTAACCCGGCGCTGATCCCAGCCGCCTTCTGAAATTGTTCTTTATTCATGAGGATATTCCCCAAAGGGTTTATTTACTTACTTAAAGCAATACGACCGGCAAAATGTTGCCAGTTGTAAATGTTTAACTTAAGGTGCGTACCTCAGCTGCTGCTAACACCAGACCGAAAGGGTAGGAGCTCTATTGTGCGGGGAGGATTGATGTCTTTCCCCGCGATTTTTAATGACGTATCGCATCTAAAAGTCTGGCTACATTCCCCTTCGCCCATAACACCGCCGCGCATATCAAAATATTGACCAGCACTACAAACCAGTGCGATTCGCTGTACAGGCCGAACAGATATCGGAAAGGGACGCTGGCATATACCAGCACCGTGAGATAAGCCATCAGCGATAT
>Ga0160463_100294_pt1 | contig 31359 bp, 26 predicted proteins | sample HID1975M_E6MG_FD_108276 | JGI IMG/M metagenome (GOLD analysis project Ga0160463, IMG submission 108276) | Enriched soil microbial communities from UW Madison campus, WI, USA - HID1975M_E6 MG | ecosystem: Environmental > Terrestrial > Soil > Unclassified | place: USA: Madison, Wisconsin... | reverse complement strand
GTCGGGTGAGTGGGGTTCCGGTGGGTGGGGTGGGGTGACCGTTACCTGGTTCACCGTTGGCGGGGTGTGTCGGTGGGTGGGGTTCCGGTGGGTGGGGTGGGGTGACCGTTACTTGGTTCACCGTTGGCGGGGTGCGTCGGTGGGGGGGGTTCCGGTGGGTGGGGTGGGCGTGCCGGTGGGGTGTCGTGCGGGTCGTCGTGCGGGGTGGGGCGGGTCGTGCGGGTCGGTCGGCGGGGCCGTGCAGGGGTGGGCCGCTGCTCCGGGGTGGGGGAGGATCGGGGTGTGGGTGTGATCGACCTCAACGCGGACCTCGGCGAGGGTGACGGGCCGTGGCGGCTCGAGCCGGTCGCCGACGACGCGCTCCTCGACCTCGTGACCAGCGCCAACGTCGCCGCCGGGTACCACGGCGGAGACGCGGCGACGATGGCTGTGACGTGCGCGGGTGCGCTGGCGCGGGGTGTGGCCATCGGGGCGCACCCGTCGTACGACGACCGCGACGGGTTCGGCCGGCGCCGCGTCGACGTCGCTCCCGACCTGCTGCGCGCGCAGGTCGCATACCAGATCGGTGCGGTCGCCGCGGTCGCCGCGTCCGTCGGTGGCCGCGTGACGCACGTCAAGCCGCACGGCGCGCTGTACAACGCGGTCGTGCACGACGAGCCGCAGGCACGGGCCGTCGTCGAGGCGGTCGTCGCGGTCGACCCGACGCTCGCGGTGCTCGGGCTTCCCGGGTCGCGTGTCCTCGACCTCGCGGCCGCGGCAGGGCTGGGCACGGTCGTCGAGGCGTTCGTCGACCGCGGCTACCGTGCCGACGGCACGCTCGTGCCCCGCACCGAGCCGGGTGCGCTCGTGACCGATCCCGTCGTGGCGGCCGCCCGGGCCGTGCGCCTCGCGGTCGACGGCGTGGTCGTCGCGGTCGACGGCACACCCGTGCGGCTGCGCCCCGACTCGCTGTGCGTGCACTCCGACACGCCGGGCGCCGTCGTGCTCGCCCGCGCCGTCCGTGACGCGCTCGGGCGTGCGGGGGTCGAGGTCCGGCCCTTCGTCGCGACGGGACCGGCGACCGGCGACGCGATCCCGGCGGCGCGATGACAGGAGCACCATGGCGGCGGCACGATGACGGCAGCACGAGGGTGTCCGCACGATGAGGATGTCCGCACACGATGACGGCGGCACGAGGGTGCCCGCACGATGACGGCGGCACGAGGGTGTCCGCACACGATGACGGCAGCACCAGGGTGTCCGCACCAGGGCGGCCGCGGCGACGGCCCCCGACCACACGTCCGCGGTCGCACCGACGTGACGACGACGGTGCGATGACCGCGCCGGGCGGGGACGGGCACGGTCGCGTCGTGCCCTGCGGCGCCGACGCGGTCCTCGTCGAGCTGCCGGACCTCGCCGCCGTGCGCGCGCTCGACGGCCGGTTGCGTGCGCGGCTCCCGCGGGGCGTCGTCGACGTCGTGCCCGCCGCGCGCACTGTGCTGGTGCGCGGGGACGCACGGACGCGCGACGCGTGGGCACGTCTCGTCGCCGGGCTCGTGGGTGACGCGACCCCCGACGACGTGACGGTCCCCGCACAGCGCACGGTCGACGTGCCGGTCGTGTACGACGGTGCGGACCTCGACGACGTCGCGCGACTCGTCGGTGCGAGCGTGGACGAGGTCGTCGCGCGGCATCTCGCGGGCGGACCGGACGGGTACCGCGTCGCGTTCGGCGGCTTCATGCCCGGGTTCGCGTACGTCGTCGGGCTCGACCCGCGGCTGCACGTGCCGCGCCTCGACAGCCCGCGCACGCGTGTGCCGGCGGGGTCCGTGGCGCTCGCGGGCGAGTTCACGGCCGTGTACCCGGCGGCGACGCCCGGGGGATGGCGGCTGCTGGGTCGCACGGGGCTCGCGATGTTCGACGCGACCCGCGACGCGGCGGCCGCGGCGCTGCTGGCACCGGGTGACGTCGTGCGCTTCGCGCGCGCGGCGCCAGCACCGGTGCGGGGTCGCGATCCCGGCCCCGACGTCGCGCGCGCCGCCGCGCCGTCCGACGCCTCCGCGCCGTCCGCCGACGCCTCCGCGCCGTCCGCCGCCGCCGCCGCGCCGTCCGACGCCTCCGTGCCGTCCGACGCCTCCGCGCCGTCCGCCGTCGTCGCGCCCTGGACCGGGCCCGCGTCCCACGCGCTGCTGCCGACGGCCCTGACGGTCGTGGCGCCCGGTCCGCTCACGCTCGTCGAGGACCTCGGCCGGCCGGGGCTGGCGGCCGTGGGGGTGCCCCGATCGGGCGCGGCGGACCCGGTGGCGCTCGCGCGCGCGAACCGCCTCGTCGGCAACGCGCGCGGTGCCGCGGCGCTGGAGGTGGTGCTCGGGGGACTCGTCGTGACGTTCGGTGCGGCGACCGCGTTCGCGCTGGTCGGAGCGGTGGTGGACGCCGACCTCGACGGTGTGCCGGTGCCCGTGGCGGCGCCGGTACGTGCCCCCGCGGGCGCGACCCTCACGCTCGGTGCGCCGGGGCGCGGGCTGCGGACGTGGCTCGCGGTGCGCGGCGGTGTCGACGCGCCGCGCGTCCTGGGTTCGCGCTCGCGGGACGTGCTGTCGGGGCTGGGCCCGCGACCCGTGCAGGCGGGCGACGTGCTCGCGTACGGGACGGCGTTCGACGGCCTGCCCGACGTGCCCGCCCTCGACGCCCTGCCCGCCCTCGCCGCCCCGCCCGCCGCCGCCGCCCCGCCCGCCGCCGACACCCAGCCCGCGTCCCGTACCCGTGCGGCGTCCGACACGTCGCCGGCTCCCGACGTCGTCGTCGACCTGCCGGCCACGCCCGGTCCGCGTCTGGACCACCTCGACGACGCGAGCCGGGTGCGCCTGTGGTCGCAGGTGTGGGACGTGACGGCCGACAGCAACCGTGTCGCCGTGCGGCTCGCCGGCGCACCGCTGCGCCGCGCGGGCGGCGGCGAGCTCGCGTCGGAGGGGCTCGTGGCCGGTGCGGTGCAGGTGCCGCACGACGGGTGCCCGGTGCTGTTCGGCCCCGACCACCCGGTGACCGGCGGCTACCCGGTGGTCGCGGTGCTGACCCCGGTCGGGGTGGCGCGCGCGGCGCAGCTGCGCCCGGGCGGGCGTGTCCGGCTGACGCGCGCCCGAGCCGGCGCAGATCACCCGCCGGACGGGACGTAGGTCCCACCTCGAGGGGTCGAGGATGCGACGCGCGAAGGAACATGTGGTGCGACACGCGTGTCACGCCACAACATCTAGTGGTCGCAGGGGTCGACTGGGTGATCTGCTCGTCCTGGCAGACCAGTCGAAGGAGAACCCGGATGTCCCAGCCCGCAGCGCAGCACCGACCGATGGTCGACGTCGTCTCGTCGATCGACGAGTACCTCGACCGCAGCGACTGGCGCGTCAACGCCAACGCGAACCAGGGCTACTCGCTGGGCGGTCTGATCCTCAACACCGCGGGCAAGGTCATCGCCAACTACTGGCTCAGCGAGGTCTACCCCCCGGAGGTCGGGCAGGCGCACCGGGACGGGTCGATGCACGTCCACGACCTCGACATGCTGTCCGGGTACTGCGCGGGCTGGTCGCTGCGCACGCTGCTGCAGGAGGGGCTCAACGGTGTGCCCGGCAAGGTCGAGGCGCGCCCCCCCAGGCACTTCAGCGCCGCGATCGGCCAGATCGTCAACTTCCTCGGCACGATGCAGAACGAGTGGGCGGGCGCCCAGGCGTTCAGCAGCTTCGACACGTTCATGGCGCCGTACGTGCGGCTCGACCGGCTCACGTACACCGAGGTGCGCCAGGGCATCCAGGAGCTCATCTACAACCTCAACGTGCCGTCGCGCTGGGGCACGCAGACGCCGTTCACCAACCTCACGTTCGACTGGAGCTGCCCCGCGGACCTGGCCGACCAGACCCCGTTCGTCGCCGACGAGCCGTGCGACTTCACGTACGGCGACCTGCAGGCCGAGATGGACATGATCAACCGCGCGTACATGGAGGTCATGACCGAGGGGGACGCGTCGGGCCGCGTCTTCACCTTCCCGATCCCGACGTACAACATCACCGAGGACTTCCCGTGGGAGTCGGAGAACGCCGAGCGACTGTGGGCGATGACGGCGAAGTACGGGCTGCCGTACTTCCAGAACTTCATCAACTCCGACATGGAGCCCGGCGACGTCCGGTCGATGTGCTGCCGCCTGCAGCTGGACCTGCGCGAGCTGCTCAAGCGCGGCAACGGCCTGTTCGGCTCGGGCGAGCAGACCGGCTCGATCGGCGTCGTCACGGTCAACTGCGCGCGCCTGGGGTTCCGCCACCCGGGCGACGAGGAGTCGCTGGTCGCCGACCTCGACCGGCTGCTGGACCTCGCGCGCACGTCCCTGGAGCTCAAGCGCACGACGATCCAGCGGCTCATGGACGACGGCCTGTTCCCGTACTCGCGCCGCTACCTCGGCTCGCTGGACAGCCACTTCTCGACGATCGGCGTCAACGGTCTCAACGAGATGGTCCGCAACTTCACGGGCGACCTGTACGACATCACGGACGAGCGCGGGCACGCGATGGCGCTGCGCGTGCTCGACCACGTGCGGGCCCGCATGGTCGAGTTCCAGGAGGAGACGGGCAACCTCTACAACCTGGAGGCGACGCCCGCGGAGGGGACGACGTACCGGTTCGCGAAGGAGGACAAGAAGCGCTTCCCGACGATCCTGCACGCCGGCACCGAGGCGAACCCGTACTACACGAACTCCTCGCAGCTGCCGGTGGGCTTCACCGACGACCCGTTCGAGGCGCTCGACCGGCAGGACGAGCTGCAGACCCGGTACACGGGCGGCACGGTCCTGCACCTGTACATGTCGGAGCGGATCTCGACCCCGGAGGCGTGCCGCGAGCTCGTCAGGCGCGCGCTGAGCACGTTCCGCCTGCCGTACCTGACCGTCACGCCCACGTTCTCGATCTGCCCCGCGCACGGCTACCTCGCCGGTGAGCACCAGGTGTGCCCGACGTGCGAGGAGGACGGCGTCACGACGACGTGCGAGGTGTGGACCCGCGTCATGGGCTACCACCGGCCCGTCAGCTCGTTCAACATCGGCAAGAAGGGCGAGCACGCCGAGCGCGTGCCGTTCCTCGAGCCCGCGGGTGCGCGGGCGTGAGACACGACGACGCCGGACCGGGCCGCCCCGGGCAGGGGCGGCCCGGCCCCGACGGCTGGGAGCAGCGGGCGTCGTCCCTGCAGATCGCCGGCCTGACCGCGCTGTCCACGGTCGACTGGCCGGGCAGGCTGGTCGCCACCGCGTTCCTGCAGGGCTGCCCGTGGCGGTGCACGTACTGCCACAACAGCTCGATCCTCGACCCGACGACCCCCGGTGTCGTGCCCTGGTCGCGCGTCACGGACCTGCTGCGCCGGCGTCGTGGGCTGCTCGACGGCCTCGTGCTGTCCGGCGGTGAGCCCACCCGCCAGGCCGGTGTCGTCGCGGCGGCCCGTGAGGTGAAGGAGGCCGGCTTCCTCGTCGGCCTGCACACCGCGGGCGCGTACCCGGCGCGCCTGCCGGGCCTGCTGCCGTACGTCGACTGGGTGGGCCTGGACATCAAGGCCCCCGCCCACCTCTACCGCGCGATCACGCGCACGGGCGGGGAGGCGACGACGGCGCACAAGGCGTTCGAGTCGTTGCGCCTGGTGCTGGACAGCGGCGTCGACGTGCAGGTCCGCACGACCGTCGACCCGACGGTGCTGACGGACGCCGACGTGGCCGGGCTGACGGACGTCCTGGCCGGACTCGGCGTGCGCGACCACGTGCTGCAGCAGGTGCGGCCCGACGGCGCCACCGACGAGTACGCGGCCGCGCTCGCGCAGGTGCCGCGCGAGCGCCTGCACCGCGGGTAGGCCGCGACCCCGCCGTCACCGCAGCGTCAGCGGCCACGGCCCGTAGAGCAGGTGGACGTCCGTGCGGTCGCCCTCGGGGCCGTCGTCGCCCGCGGGCGCCGTGAGGAAGAAGTCCATCGCGACCCACACCTCGTAGTCGCCCGGCGGCAGCGGGTCCCCGCCCGACGTGCTCGCGTGCCGGCCGACGCCGAGCGTCGTGCAGTCGTGCAGCTCGGCGACCGCGTCGTAGCCGATCGACGCCCCCGGGTACAGGGTCGCGTCCAGCCCGATGTCGTCGCGTCCGCCAGGTACTGCCACGACGCGCCCGTCGTGCGTGAGCAGCACCGAGGGGTGACCCGTCCACCCCTCGACCCCCGCGGGACCCTCGTTGGTCGCGGTGACCGTGAACCGCAGCAGCTCGCCGGCGCGGGCCGCCGCCGGCACGTCGGCGTCGAGCGTCACGGCGAACGGGTTCGCCTCCGGCCCGGCGAGCCGCGCGAGCGCGCCGGTGTCGCCGCCGCACCCCTCGGGGGCCGGCTCGCTCGGCACCTCGTCGTCGGCGACCGTGACCTGCCTCGTCACGGACGCCTGACCCGCCCGCGTCGTGCCGTCGGCGGCGAACCACCCGACGGTCTGCGTGACGACCACGTCGTACGTCCCCGCAGGGACCCGGGGGTCGCCCACGCCGTCCGGGACCTGGTCGCACGAGCGCAGGTCGGCCGCGACGTCGGTGACCAGCGGCAAGGGCTCGGGCGTCCCGGGCTCGACGGGCAGCACGTCCGTGAGCCGGGACAGTCCCCAGCCTTCCTGCACCCCCACGACCACACCGTCGCGGACCAGCGAGACGTCGGTCCCGACGACCCACGCGGCGTCCGCGACGGCCGGGTCGACGTGCGTGCGCAGGACCCCGGTCCACACGCGCGCCCCCGCGACGCGGTCCACCGCGTGCTCGAGCGACGCCGAGACGGGGGAGCGGGCCGCGAGCACGTCGGCGACGGGCAGGCCGCAGCGGGCGAACTGCGCGGGCCAGTCGCCCTGCGCGGCCACGGGAGCGCCGCGCCCGCCCGTGCCCCCGAGGACGCTGCCGACCAGCGCGGGGCCCGCGAGGGCCACGACCCCGACGGCGAGGAGCGCGACCGCACCGCGTCCCGCGGCGCGCACGCGCCGACGTCGTCGCACGCGCGCCCGGACGAGCTCGACGGGCACCTCGTAGTGCTCACCGGCGTGCTCGGCGTCGGCCAGCGCGTCGCTCAGCGGGTGCCGCTCGGGTCCGTGCGTCATCGTGCCTCCCGGGGCTGGACGGTCACGTGCGAGACGTCGTCGGGCAGCGGGCCGAGCCGCTCGGCGAGCTTGGCGGACGCCGTCGACAGGTACCGCTTGACGGTGCCGACGGCCAGGCCCATGCGTTGCGCGACCTCGGGCACGGTCAGGTCGTCGACGTGTCGCAGCACCACCGCGACCCGCTCCTGCGGTGCGAGCGTCGCGAGGGCGGCCTGCACGGCGGACCCCGTGCCGACCGCGTCCGCGTGGTCACGTGCCTCGTCGTCGCCGGGCACGTGCAGCAGGTGCCGCACGGCCCTCCAGCGTGCGCGGCGGCGCAGCACGTCGAGGTGCCCGCGCAGCACCGCGGCACGCACGTACCCCTCCGCGTCGACGACGTCGGCACCGGCCCGCAGCCGTGCGAACGTGCGGACCAGCGCGTCCTGCACCAGGTCCTCCGCGACGCGCGCGTCACCGCACAGCACGTAGGCGTACCCGAACAGCGCACGCCCACGCTCGCGTGCCAGCACGCCGAGCACGTCGTCGCCCCCGGTGTCCCTGTTGCTGCCCACTCCCACCCCGCTCGTCCGGTCGACGGACATCCTGCCCGTCACCAGCCAGGACGTCCGGGAGCCGCGGAACGTTGTAGCCGGACCGTCGCCCGGCGCGCTCAGAGCGTGGGGCGCAGCACGTACACGACGGACGGCGCACCGTCGACGGTGTGGGACGGGACCACGCGTACGGTCCACCCGGGCAGCCGGACGCCGTCCTGGTCGAAGGTGTACGTGTAGGTCAGCGCGCGCGCGAGCGTCTCGCTCTCCTCGACGGCGAATCCGTGCGAGGTGCTGCCGCCCGCCGCCGCGGCGTCCGTGAGCAGCGCGTTCGCGAGAGCCGCACGGTCGTCGCCCGGGGTCTCGATCTCGGCCGCCCAGCCGCTGCCGTGCGGGTGCGCGGCCACCAGCCGTCCGCCCACGAGCGGCACCTCGGCCGGGAACCCGTCGGGCAGCCCCGTCACGGCCGGCTGCGCGGCGGTCGCCGTGACCGACCACGGGCCGGCGGTGCGGCGCACGACGCCGTCGCTCTCCTGCGCGGCCCACACGTCGTACGTGCCGGCGGGGAGCCGGTCACCGGTGAGGCACGACGTCAGGTCGAGCAGGGCGGACCACCCGACCTCGAGCCTGCCGTCGCCCAGGAGGCCGTACCAGGCGCCGTCGGTGCCCGCGTCCTCCACGAACCCGAACGCGGAGGCGGGGTCGTCGGCCTCGAGCGGGTCGATCCTCAGGTCGGGGACGTCCGCCGGCGACGTCGCGACGACCACGCCGTCCTGGGCGACCAGGAGGTCGACCGCCTCCGGGGCGATCTGCGCCGGCGCGTCCCCGGCGACGTCGACGAGGCGCTGCGCGTGCACCTGCGCCGTGTCGCCCTGCCACGTCCCCAGCGTCGCGCCGTCGCCGGACGTGGTCGTCGACGACCCGTCGGCGGCGATGTAGCCGAGCGTCACGTCGAGCGCACCCGGTGCGACGGGCAGCAGGCCGAGCGCCGAGCGGCACGTGCCCGGTGGCGCGTCGGCCACCGGGACGCCGTCCGTCGTCAGGCGCGGTCCGGCCAGCGCGACCGCGCCCACGGCGCTCGCGGCGACCGCGGCCGTCCCCGCGTGGCGGGCGGCGCGGCGCCGGCGGACGCTCGCCGCGATCCGGTGGACGGTCACGCCCGTGCCGACCGAGGTGGGGTCGCCGAACGTCGTGGTGTCGCTCACCGCGTCGGCGAGCTCGTGCAGCGCAAGGTCCAGCCGTGTGCTCATCGTGACCTCCGGACGGTGACGAGGACGTCGTCGGTGTGGTGCGCGGGCTCGTCGTCGGCGCCCTCGAGCGCCCCGAGCCGCGCCTCGAGGGTGCGGGTGGCGTCGGACAGGTACCGCTTGACGGTGCCGACCGACAGCGACAGCGCGTCGGCGACCTGCGCGACCGTCATGTCCTCGAAGTGCCGCAGGACGATGCAGGCGCGCTCGCGCGGGGGGAGCAGGTCCAGCGCCTGCTGGACGGCCAGCCGCGTGGTCACCACGGGCTCGGGGCCGGCGTGCGGCCCGTCCGGCGGCGTGGGCTCCGGGACCGCGGCCAGGTGCCGGATCGTCGCCCAGTGCCGCCGCCGGCGGAACCCGTCGACGTACGTCGTGAGGATCGCGCGGCGCACGTACGCCTCGGCGGACGCGACCTCGCGCGTGCCGCGGCCGCGCGTGAACGTGCGCACGAGCGCGTCCTGCACGAGGTCCTCGGCCTCCCGCGTGTCGCCCGTGAGGAGGTACGCGTAGCCCACGAGCGCGCGGCCGCGCGTGCGGACGAGCTCGTCCAGCGCGTCCTGCCAGCTGCTCACGGTGCTCCCGTCGTCCGGTGCGGACGGCGCGCCGCACGGCACCGTCCCCACCCATGGTGACGAACGACGGGCCGGAAAGGTTGGGTCGGCGGGCGCGGGTTCGCGTGGTGGTGGCCGCGCGCACCCGATCGGGTGCTTGAATGCACACGACGCCACGCGCGGGGAGGGACGTCGATGGACGTGCAGGTGACCACCGAGGACGTCGGTGCGCGCACGGTGCTGCACGTCGCGGGCGAGATCGACGTGTCGTCGTCCGACCGGCTGCGCGAGCAGGTCGCGCAGCTGCTGGCGCGCGGGCGCACCGACCTGGTCGTCGACCTCACGGGCGTGACGTTCATGGACTCCACGGGACTCGGCCTGCTGGTCGGCACGCTCAAGCGCGTGCGGGTCGCCGGCGGCCGGCTCGTGCTGGTGGTCGACTCCGAGCGGCTGCTCAAGGTCTTCCGGATCACCGGTCTCACGCAGGTCTTCACCATCCGCACGTCGGTCGCCGACGCACTCGCCCCCTGATCAGCGGCGCGTCGGGACCGCCCGTGCTGATGGCGTGCGACCTGCGTCACAGCCGCCGCTAGACTCGCCGGGTCCGACGGCAACGAGGCCGGGCGGCGCGGTGCGTTCAGGGGGTTCGTGCCGGTGTGTCGAGGAGGATGCATGCAGCTCGGTGCCACGAGCATCACGATCGTCGCGGCCATCGCCGTGATCGGACTGGCGGCCCTCGTGGTCGCCGCGGTGCTCCGTCGTCAGGTGCTCGCGGCCGGTGAGGGCACCGCCTCGATGCAACGGATCGCCCAGGCGGTGCAGGAAGGCGCCTCGGCGTACCTGAGCCGGCAGTTCCGCACCCTCGCGCTGTTCGCGGCGGTGGTGTGCGCGCTGCTGTTCCTGCTGCCGGGGGACGGCGGCGTGAAGATCGGACGGTCGGTCTTCTTCCTCGTCGGTGCCGGGTTCTCGGCGGCCATCGGCTTCCTCGGCATGTGGCTCGCGACGCGCGCGAACCTGCGCGTCGCCGCGGCCGCCGACGGGCCCGACGGGCGCGCGGAGGGTGCGCGGATCGCGTTCCGCACCGGCGGCGTCGTCGGCATGGCCGTCGTCGGCCTCGGGCTCGTGGGTGCGGCGCTCGTCGTGCTGCTGTACCAGGGCGAGGCTCCCGCGGTGCTCGAGGGCTTCGGCTTCGGCGCCGCGCTGCTCGCCATGTTCATGCGCGTCGGCGGCGGCATCTTCACCAAGGCCGCCGACGTGGGGGCGGACCTGGTCGGCAAGGTCGAGCAGAACATCCCCGAGGACGACCCGCGCAACGCCGCGACCATCGCGGACAACGTGGGGGACAACGTCGGGGACTGCGCGGGCATGGCGGCGGACCTGTTCGAGTCCTACGCGGTCATGCTGGTCGCGGCCCTCATCCTGGGCCGGGCGGCGTTCGGCGAGCAGGGCATGGTGTTCCCGCTGATCGTCACCGCGGTCGGCGCCCTGGTCGCGGCCCTCGGGGTGGCGATCACGCGCGTGCGCGGTGCCGAGAGCGGGCTGACGGCCATCAACCGCGGCTTCTACGTCTCGGCGCTCGTCGGCGTGCTGCTCGCCGCGGTCGCCGCCTACGTGTACCTGCCGTCGTCGTTCACGACGCTCACGGGCGGTACCGCCGGCCTCGAGGACCACGCGGGCGACCCGCGCCTGATCGCGTCGACGGCGGTGCTCATCGGCGTCGTCCTCGCGGGCGTCATCCTGTGGGTCACGGGCTACTTCACGGGTACGACGAGCAAGCCGACGCTGCACGTCGCGCGCACCACGCTCACGGGCCCGGCCACCGTCGTGCTGTCGGGCATCGGCGTCGGCTTCGAGTCGGCCGTGTACACCGCGGGGATCATCGCGGCGGCGATCTGCGGCGTGTTCCTGGTGGCCGGGGGCTCGGTGCCGCTCGCGCTGTTCCTCATCGCGCTCGCGGGCTGCGGGCTGCTGACGACGGTCGGCGTGATCGTCGCGATGGACACGTTCGGCCCGGTCAGCGACAACGCGCAGGGCATCGCCGAGATGTCGGGCGACGTGTCCGCCGAGGGCGCGCAGATCCTCACGGACCTCGACGCCGTGGGCAACACCACGAAGGCCGTCACCAAGGGCATCGCGATCGCGACCGCCGTGCTCGCCGCGACCGCGCTGTTCGGCTCGTACGCCGACGCGGTCCGGCACGCGCTCGAGGGCATCACGGGCGAGGTCGGCGACGACCTGGTCGCGGCGATGATGTCCTACGACATCATCAACCCGGTCACGCTCGTCGGCGTGATCCTGGGCGGCGCGACCGTGTTCCTGTTCTCCGGCCTGGCGATCGACGCCGTGACGCGCGCCGCCGGCGCCATCGTGTTCGAGGTGCGTCGCCAGTTCCGCGACTTCCCCGGCATCATGACGGGCGAGGTGCGGCCCGACTACGCCAAGGTCGTCGACATCTGCACGCGCGACTCGCTGCGCGAGCTCGCGACCCCGGGCCTGCTGGCGGCGTTCGCGCCGATCGCCGTCGGCTTCGGCCTGGGCGTCGGACCGCTCGCCGGGTTCCTCGCCGGGGCGATCGGCTCGGGCGTCCTCATGGCCGTGTTCCTCGCGAACTCCGGGGGCACGTGGGACAACGCGAAGAAGATCATCGAGGACGGCAACTACGGCGGCAAGGGCTCGCCCGCGCACGCGGCCGCCGTCATCGGCGACACCGTCGGCGACCCGTTCAAGGACACCGCGGGCCCGGCGATCAACCCGCTCATCAAGGTCATGAACCTCGTGTCGGTGCTCATCGCGCCCGCCGTGGTCGTGGTGTCCGTCGGCGACGACGCGAACCACGCGCTGCGTCTGACGATCGCGGTCCTCGCGACCGCGATCGCGTTCGGCGCGGTCATCGCGTCGCGGCTGCGCGCCGCGCGCGTCGACCGTGAGGGACGCCTCGAGCACGAGACGCAGCTCGTCGGCTGAGCCGGACCCCGGGGCCGGCCGGTCAGCGGCGCAGCAGGTAGGTGATCGTCACCGGTTCGGTGTCCTCGTCGGACTGCATCGAGGTGACGAGCGCGAGCGCGCCGGCGTCGCACGTCGCGGTCGACGACGTCGGCGGCAGGGCCTCGATCGCGTCCTCGGCCGAGCCCTCGGGCAGGTCCAGGGCCTCGCCGTCCATCGTGGCGGTCGTCGTCACCTCGAGGCCCGACGCGTCGACCCCGGAGATCGTGAGCGTGCCGTCGGTCAGCTCCCACGCAGCCGTGAGGTCGCCGGCCGACTCGGACGTCGACGTGAGCTCGACGTCCGCGTCCGCCAACGTCATCGACGACGACGAGTCCACGCTCGCGGCGAAGCCCCCGCCGGCCGCGAACTCGTACGTCGTGGTACCCGCGACCGTGACCTCGACGGTGTCGCCGCACCCGGCGCGTCGGGGGCGTCGCCGCCGCCCGTGCAGGCGGTCAGGAGCAGTGCGGTCGTGGCGGTCACAGCCAGGGCCGTCGTGCGTCGCACGGGTCGTCCTCTCGTCGGTGTCGTGCCGGACCTCACCCGCGTGCAGGCGACGCCGTGAGCCCGATGCCCCCCGACCGTAACGGGCGCGCCCCGCCGCCGTCACAACCGGACGACACGCTGGGGCCGGACCCATCCCCGACCTGACGGAGACTCCGCATGTCGTACGTGAAGCCCGCCGACCTCGTCGCCCGCATGATCGACGCCGGCGCCACCAAGATCCTCATGTCGACGCGGGACACCCTCATCCGCGCGTTCATGGGCGGGGCGATCCTGGCGCTCGCCGCGGCCTTCGCCGTGACGGTGTCCGTGCAGACGGGCCAGCCGCTGCTCGGTGCCGTGCTGTTCCCCGTCGGCTTCGTCCTGCTCTACCTGCTGGGCTTCGACCTGCTCACGGGGGTGTTCACGCTCGCCCCGCTCGCCTGGCTCGACAAGCGGCCCGGTGCCACGGTGCGCGGGGTGCTGCGAAACTGGGGCCTGGTGTTCGTCGGCAACTTCGCCGGCGCGTTCCTCGTCGCCGTGCTGATGGCGATCTACTACACGTACGGGTTCGCGACCGACCCCAGCGCGGTCGGGCTCGCGATCGGGGAGATCGGGCACGGACGCACGGTCGGCTACGCCGAGTACGGTGCGTCGGGCATGCTCACGCTGTTCGTGCGCGGCGTGCTGTGCAACTGGATGGTGTCGACCGGTGTGGTCGCGGCGATGATGTCGGACAGCGTCGGGGGCAAGGTCATCGGCATGTGGCTGCCGGTGATGCTCTTCTTCTACATGGGCTTCGAGCACTCGATCGTGAACATGTTCCTGTTCCCGTCGGGGCTGCTGCTCGGTGCGGACTTCACGCTGGCGGACTACCTGGTGTGGAACGAGGTCCCGACGGTGGTCGGCAACCTCGTCGGTGGCCTGACGTTCGTCGGTCTCACCATCTACGCGACGCACGCGCGCACCGCGCCTGCACGGACGGTGCGGGGTGGTCGCGCGGCCGCGGGTGCCGTGGCCGTCGAAGTGGATCCGGGCGACGCCGTGGCTGTCGAGGCGCCCACCGCGCCGGCGCCGGTCGACGCGCTCGCGCACCGCTGAGGCCGCCGACCCACCGCCGCGACGAGGCGTCCCGTGCCGCGCCCGGGACGCCTCGCCGCGGCTTGTCGCACCTCGCGTGGGTCAGCGCACCTCGACGTCGTCGAGGACGTGGCTGCCCGTGTTGAGGTAGAGGTTGATGCCCTTGACGTCGGCCAGGCCGGCCGTGCACTCGGGCGTCAGGGTGGTGAGGTCGAGCACGACGTCGGTGGCCGACGGCCCGTTCACCCAGCCGGCCTGCGCGGTCTCGCACCACGTCCACGACGGGCCGACCTGCAGCGCGAGCTTGGTGTCGAAGCCGGTGGTCGCCGGTGCGTCGACGACGAGCCGCGTGCGGCCGGTCAGGTCCCACGCACCGGTGACGCCGACCCACGAGCCGTCCGCGTCGGGCGCCTCGACCGCGAGCGCGCCGTCGGCGCCCGTGGCCGTGCCCGCCGCGGCGGTCCAGCCCTGCGCACCGTCCGCGAAGTCGAACAGCACGACGGGCTCGAGCGGTGCGGGCAGGTGGTCGAACCGGTACAGGTGGCGGGCCAGGTCCTGCCGCGCCACGGGCTGCAGGAGCCCGAACCTCGTCTCCGACTGCGGCTCGACCACACCGGTCTGCGTGGCCCACGCGATCGCCGTGCGCGCGTCGAGCCTCGTCGGCACGTCGCGGAACGCCAGGGCGCTCGCGTCGACCTCGGGCTCACCGGCGAGGCGGTACAGCCACACCGCGGTCGTCGTGCGGTCCAGGGGCAGGGACGGCAGGAACAGCGGCAGCGGACGGCTGTCCACGACCCGCTCGGCCGCCAGCCACTCGACCGCCCGGAACGCGCGGTGCTGGCGCGGCACGTCCCAGAACGTCGGCTGCCGGACCGACGGCGTCGCGCCCCGCCCGGCGTACGCGTGCAGCACGGCCGCGGCCTCCTGCCGCTGCACGACGCGCCTCGGCCGGTACGTGCCGTCGGCGTAGCCGTCGTCGAGGCCCCGGGCGTGCATCCACAGGATCTCGGTGGCGTACGGGTGCCCCTTCGGCACGTCGGAGAACAGCGGCGGCGGCTCGACGCCCGGCAGCGCGGCGATGTCGTCGACGACGACCGAGCCCGACGTCGGCGCACCGTCCACCGCGTTGACGTAGACGTTGAACTGCGTGATCGCGCGCAGGTCGTCGTCGGTGACGCGGCGGTCGGCGTTCGCCGTGTCCCACGGCGCGGGGCGCCAGTCGACGAACGGGATCGCGACGCGCTGCGGCTCGTCGCCCGCGAGCGACGGGTACGCCTCGTAGCTGACGCCGCCGGCGTTGAGCTGCAGCACGAGCCTGTTGTCCGAGCCGTCGGGGTCGTACCACAGGCTCAGCTCGTTGAAGTCGGACCAGTCGCCGCTGATCTGCTTGCCGATGCCCGTGTACGTCTGCGTCGCGAAGTCGTAGTCCAGGCGCAGCGCCTGCTCGCCGCCGCCGACGCTGCCGGTCTCCAGCGAGATCTCGTTGGCGCCGTAGGCCACGTACTCGGCCCGCAGCGCCGTGTCGTCGCCGTAGCCCTCGAAGTCGTCGACCACGCCGGGGCCGAACGCGGGGCGTGCACCGAGGACCACCCGGGAGGTGTCGGTCAGGACCACGTCGCCGTCGACCAGGACCTCGGCCGTGAACGTGCGCGTCGAGTTGTCGAGCAGCCCGGCGGGCAGGTCCAGCGGTGCGGTCCACCACAGGGCGCCGTCGTGCTCGAGGTCGACGACCGCGTCGGGCTCGGCCGCGCCCGGGGCGGCGACCGTCACGCGGACAGCGTCGGCGTCGAGGTCGGCCACGCGCACGCGCAGGGTCGCGGGGGAGGCCGCGACACGGGCGCCGTCGGCGGGGGAGACGACGTGCACGAGCGGTGCGTGGGGCGTCGTCGCGACGTCGCGGCCGAACACGTCGTCGAGGTCCAGCTCCCCGGACATGGCCGTGAACGGGTCGTCGACGAACGCCTGGAAGTCCGCGACGAGCGCGTCGTCGCCGACGGGCACGAAGTGCTGACCGGTGTCGAAGTTGGCCCACGTCTGCAGGTACGCGCTGCGGGACGCCCGCGGGTCGGCCTGGATCGCGGCGAGGACCTTGGTGAACCACGCCTCGGGGCTCGCGCCGGACGTCCCGACGCCCCCGGTCACGCCGAACTCGGTGTACGCGGAGACCTTGCCCCGGGCGTCGGCGAGGTCGGCGATCATGCCGAGGTCCGCGACGAGCCCGTCGAGGAACGCGTCCGATCCGGTGTCGTCGTACGCGTCGTACCCGAGCACGTCGACGAACTCGTCACCGGGGTAGGTGCGCAGGTACACGTCCTCGTTGCCGCCGAACCCGCTGCCGGGGGAGAACGAGTAGAGGAAGTTCGACACGCCCTTGACGTCGCGCAGGTACTCGACGGTGTAGCGGAACAGCTCCTTGTACTCGCCCGGGGAGCCGAACGCGGCTCCCCACCAGAACCACGAGCCCGCGTTCTCGTGCCACGGCCGGAAGACGACCGGGATGAGCTCGCCGTCCTCGTCGCGGATCTCGCCCGCGAGCGTCGCGATGTCGTCGAGGTAGGCGTTGAGCTCGGCGTTCCTGTCGCCGCCGGGCAGCACGGCCCGCAGCGCGTCGCCCGACGTGTCGTAGAACGACCCGCCGGTGACGAAGTTCTCCATGTGCGCGCTGATGGTCTGGACCGCGCCGATCGCGTGCGCCTTCTCGACGTGGTCGGCGAACGCCGCGATGTTCTCCTGCCGGGTCGCGTCGAGGCGGCCGGGGTGCTCGTGGCCGGTGAGGATCAGGGTGTCCCACCCGAACACGGCGGGGAAGTCGCCGTAGGTGGTCGCGACGTCCGACGTCGTGCCGTCGCCGGCGGCGAACGTCAGCCCGATCGACGTCGTGTGCTGGTGGCCGACGAGGATCTGCTCACCGCGCACGTCGGCGAGGTAGGAGAACAGCGACCGGGTCGCCGCGGTGGCGTCGGGGTCGACGATGGTCACGGTGCCCGCGGCGGCCGGCGCCGCCGCTGCGCGCGACGGGGTGGACGGGGTGGGCGACGGGGTGGGCGTCGCGGTCGCCGTGGCGGGCAGGGCGCCGGCGACGCCGACGGCGAGCGTGGCGACGGCCGCGGCGAGCGCGCGCGCCCGTCCGCGCGGGGAGTGGCTCATCGTCGAACCTCCAGGTGGGTGCCGCAGCGCCTCGGTCACGCAGCGAACGACTTTCGCAAGTTACCAAACAAAGTGCGGACCAGACAGAGCGGGTGATCCTCGCGAATCGCTTCGCACCGCGGCCGGGCCGGCCGAGCGCGCGCTCGCGGGACCCGGCCCGTGACGGGCGGCCCGGGTCGTCGGTACGCTCGCGCGCAGCCGGGGGACGGACGACGGAGGTCACGGTTGAGCGCGCGCGACGTCGGCACCCTGCGGGTGATGACCTACAACCTGCGTGGCCTGCGCGAGGAGGTCGACGCGCTCGTCGACGTCGTGCGCGCCGCGCGCCCCGACGTGCTCGCCGTGCAGGAGCCGCCGCGCGGACCCGCCGGCCGCGCGCGGCTGCGGCGGTTCGCCGCCCGCACCGGGCTGCGCATCGCCGTCGGCGGCGGCGGGGCCCGGACCACCGCGCTGCTCGTCGCGCCCTACCGCAGCGTGCACGACGCGGCCGGGCTGCGGCTGCCGTGGCGGCTCGGGCTCACCCGCCGCGGCGTCGCCACCGCACGGGTCGACGGCGTGCGCGTCGTCGTCGTGCACCTCGGGCTGCGCGCCACCGAGCGCGCCCGGCACGTGGACCTGGTCACCCGGCGGCTCCTGCGCGGCGCCGACGGCCCCGTCGTCGTCGCCGGCGACCTCAACGAACGTCCCGGCGGGCCGTCGTGGGTCGCGCTGACCGACGCGGCGGGCGGGCTGCAGGACGCCGCGAGCGTCGTCGAGGCGGACCAGCCGACCTACCCCGCCGACGCGCCGCGCGTGCGCATCGACGCGGTCCTCGTCGACGCGCACCTGCCCGTGCTCGACGCGCACGTGCCCGACGAGGCGACGGTCGGCGTCGCGAGCGACCACCGCCCCCTGGTCGTCGACATCCACCTCCCGGAGCCCTGAGCACGCGTCAGCGTCGGGCGGGCCGTGCCGGGGGCCGGGGAGTCGTCAGCCAGGACGTCCGTCGAGGGGGTCGACGTGGTCGACCGTCAGCTCCGGGACCGGGCCCGTCGAGCCGTGGAGGACCGGGCCGGTGTCCGGCCGGGCCAGCACGACCGCCTGCACACGGTCGGCGCCGTCGAGCGCGACGCGTGCCCCCTCGAGCGCGGAGCCGCCCCGGCGCCGCGCGCGGGCACCACGCACGACGACACCGACCACGACGGCCGCCCAGAACGCGACCGCGAGCCAGGACCAGATGGTGTCCACGTCCGCACCTCCGTCCGGCCGGCGTGCGCCGGTCCGGCCAGGCTAGTACCCGGGCGTGCCGAGGGCGTCGGCCGCACACGGATCCGGTGGCGTCACCCGCGGGAGGCTGCCGGACCGGTGGTTCGTCGGCGCGTCAGGTCCGCCTGCCACGGGCCTGTCGGGTCCGCCTGCCCCCCGGGCCCCCGGGCCCCCGGGCCCCCGGGTCCGCCTGGTCCGCCTGGGACGATGGGCGCGTGAGCACCACACCCCAGGCCCCGGTCGTCGTCCCCGAGCTGCTCGACGCGCTGCGTGCCGACCTGAGCGCCGCGGCCTACACGGTCGAGCACGTCGAGGAGCTGCTCGGGCCTGTCGCCGCCGGGGCGCTGGACCGTGGCGAGGCGCTGCCGGCGCTGCGGGCGACCGACCCGACGTCCCCCGGCGGCGACGATCCCGCAGCCGTCCTGACCCGCGCGTTCGTGCTGGGCACCCCGGTCGGGGCGCGCGCCCTCGCGGCGGCGCTGCCCGCCCTCGGGGTCGAGGCCGCGCGACGTCTCGGGCTCGTCGACGTCGCGGGACGCGGTGCCGACGACGTCGTCCGTGCCCGCGTCGACCTGCGCCCCTACGCCGCGACCGACGGTGCCGGCGAGGCCACGTGGTGGGTCGCGTCCGACCTGGGCGAGCTCGCGACGGGTGGCGCGCTGCGCACCGACCACGTGCTCGGCGTCGGCGGGGCGTCCGTGACGCTCGCGCAGGCCACGGTCCGCGACCCGCGTGGACGCGTGCTCGACCTCGGCACCGGGTGCGGCGTGCAGGCGCTGCACGCGAGCCGGCACGCGGCGCACGTCGTCGCCACCGACCTGTCGACGCGCGCGCTGGCGTTCGCGCGGTTCACCACCGCGCTGGCCGGGCTGGGCGAGGACCGCGTCGCGCTGCGCGCGGGGTCGATGCTCGAGCCGGTGGCGGGCGAGGCGTTCGACCTCGTCGTGTCCAACCCGCCGTTCGTCATCACGCCGCGCCACGCCGACGTGCCCGCGTACGACTACCGCGACGGCGGCCGCGCGGGTGACGACCTCGTGCGCGACCTCGTCACGGGCGTCGGCGCCGTGCTCGCGCCCGGTGGCGTCGCGCAGCTCCTCGCCAACTGGGAGGTGCGCGACGGCGAGCAGTGGCACGAGCGCATCGGCGCGTGGGTCGACGCGTCCGGGCTGGACGCGTGGGTCGTGCAGCGCGACGAGCAGGACCCCGCGCAGTACGCCGAGACGTGGATCCGCGACGGCGGCACGACGCCCGCGGACCGCGACGCCTGGACGACCCGCTACGGGGCGTGGCTCGACGACCTCGCGTCGCGCGACGTCGCGTCGGTCGGGTTCGGCATCGTGACGCTGCGCCGACCGGTCGACGGTGCGCCCACGCTGCGACGCCTGGAGTCGCAGACCGGCCCGGTGCGCCAGCCTCTGGGGCCGGTGATCGCCGCCGGGCTCGCGGCCCACGACGCCGTGACGCACCTGACCGACGACGACCTCGCCGCCTCGCACCTGACCGTCGCGCCGGACGTCACCGAGGAGCGGTACCTCGAGCCCGGTGCCGGGGACCCGCGGGTCGTCCTGCTGCGCCAGGGCGGCGGGTTCGGCCGCGCGGTGCAGGCCGGGACGGCCCTCGCGGCGTTCGTCGGCGCGTGCGACGGCGAGCTCACGGCCGGGCAGATCGTCGGTGCGCTGGGTGCGCTGCTCGACGTCCCGGCGGCCGACGTTGCCGCCGACGTCCTGCCGACGGTCCGCGGCCTGCTCACCGACGGCCTCCTCACCCTCCCGTAACCCCCGACGCCCCCGTCCCCCGACCCCACCCGGCCCGGGCCCCACCCGGCCCGGGCCCCGCCCCGCCCGCCCCCGACCCGCCCCGTCCCCCTGGCCCCGCGACCGGAACCTGACTCCCCGTTGCGCACGGGTGTCGGTGAGTGGTGTTCCGCCCGGCGGTTGCCTGGCCCCGCGACCGAAACCTGACTCCCCGTTGCGCACGGGTGTCGGTGAGTGGTGTTCCGCCCGGCGGTTGCCTCAACCCGCGACCGTAACCTGACTCCCCGTTGCGTACCGGTGTCGGTGAGTGGTGTTCCGGTCGGCGTGGGTGTGTGAGCGGAACCCGGGTCACCGTCGGCAGCTGGTGTAGGTGAGCGGTGTTCCGCCCGGCGGTTGCCTCAACCCGCGACCGGAACCTGACTCCCCGTTGCGCACCGGTGTCGGTGAGTGGTGTTCCGGTGGGCGGGTGCCTGGCCCCGCGACCGGAACCTGGGTCACGGTTGCGCACTGGTGTGGGTGGGTGGGGTTCCGGTGGGCGTCGGTGGGTGGGGGAAACGGGTCGGCGCCAGGGTCGGGACCGTGAGCGGTGTGTCGGTCGGGGGCCGGGCGCCCGCCCGTCCCGACGGGTGGGACGGCCGTCGCGAGAGACCGGGCCGAGGCGGCTTCGCCCTTCGCGGCTGATCCTCGCCCGATGCCGACCTCGTACCTCGCCCGATGCCGACCTCGTACTTCGGCGGCTTCCCACGTACGAGAAGCCGCCGAAGTACGAGGTCGGCCGATCAGGTCCGTCCTCGTCGGCCTGACCTCGGTGGGGGTCGGTGCGCCAGTAGGCTCGTCCCGGTCGCGAGCCTGCGGCCGGGAGCGGCGACGGAGGCACGATGACCACGCACGACTCGGGGGCGACCGGCTCGGCGGCGACGCCCGCGGTGGCGGTGCTCGGCGGCGGCGTCATGGGCGGCACGCTCGTGGCGGCGCTGCGGACGGGCGGCTGGCCGGGGGACCGCGTCACGGTCGCCGACCAGGACGCCGCGAAGGCCGAGGCGCTCGCGCACGAGCACGACGTGCTGACGGCCGGCAACCGGGACGCGGTCGCGTCGGCCGACGTCGTGCTGCTGGCGGTCAAGCCGGACGTCGTGCCGGCCGCCCTCGCGGACCTGGCGCCCGTCCTGCGCGACGGTGCGCTGGTCGTGAGCGTCGCGGCGGGTGTCCCGCTGCGGGTCTACGAGGACGCGCTGCCGGCGGGCACCCCGGTCGTGCGCGTCATGCCCAACACCCCGGCCCTCATCGGCAGGGGTGCCAGCGGCATCGCCCCGGGGCGTGCGGCCGGCGCCGAGCACCTGGCGCTCGTCGAGCGCATGCTCGCGGCGACGGGCCTGGTCGAGCGTGTCGCCGAGAAGCACCTGGACGCCGTCACGGCACTGTCGGGCTCCGGCCCGGCGTACGCGTTCTACGTGATCGACGCGCTCGCCGAGGCGGGCGTGCTGCTGGGCCTTCCGCGGGACCTGTCGTCGCGGCTCGCGGTCGCGACGGTCGAGGGCGCGGCGGCGATGGTCGCGCAGACGGGCGACCACCCGGTGGTGCTGCGCGAGCGGGTCTCGTCGCCCGGCGGCACGACGGTCGCGGGCGTCGCGGCGCTCGACGAGCACGCGGTGCGTGCGGGTCTGGTCGCGGCGGTGCGCGCCGCCGCCGAGCGGTCGCGCGAGCTGGGCGCGGGCTGACCGGTGACCGCGGACCCGACCCCGGCGGACACCGGGCGGTCGACGCGGGCGCGGCGGTCCCGCGACGGCCGGCCCCCGGCGATGAGCGACGTGGCGGCCCTCGCGGGGGTCAGCCACCAGACCGTGTCGCGCGTGCTCAACGAGCACCCGAGCGTGCGGCCGCAGACGCGTGACCGGGTCCTCGACGCGATCGCGACGCTCGGCTACCGCCCGAACCTGGCGGCACGCGCGCTCGTGACGCGGCGCACCGGGACGATCGGGGTGATCGCTCCGGCGTCGGCGTTGTTCGGCCCGACGAGCACGCTCGTCGCGTTCGAGCAGGCGGCACGCGACGCGGGCTTCTACGTGTCGGTCGCGACGTTGCGCGACTTCACCGGGGGCGAGGTCACGGCAGCGGTCGAGCACTTCCTCGCGCAGGGTGTCGACGGTGTCGTCGTCGTCGCGCCGCGCAGCGGGACGGTCGACGCGGTGAGCGGTGTGCGGCTGCCGGTGCCGGTCGTCCTCGTCTCGTCGGGGCGCGAGGGCGTCGACCTGCCGACGGTCGCCGTGGACCAGGTGTCCGGCGGGCGGCTCGCGACCGGGCACCTGCTGGCGTCGGGTCGCACGACGGTCGCGCACGTCGCCGGCCCCCAGGAGTGGTACGACGCGCGGGACCGGCTGCGCGGGTGGCGCGAGGCGCTCGAGGACGTCGGTGCCACCGGGCCGCTGCACCGCGCGGGCGGCTGGACGGCTGCCGACGGGTTCGCGGTGGGCGCCGACCTGGTGCGCGACGGGCTGCCGGACGCGGTGTTCGCCGCGAACGACCAGCTCGCGCTCGGCCTGCTGGCGGCGTTCGCGCACGCGGGCGTGCGGGTGCCGCAGGACGTCGCGCTCGTGGGGTTCGACGACGAGCCGGGTGCGGCGTTCTACGCGCCGCCGCTGACGACGGTCCGGCAGGACTTCGGCGCGCTGGGGCGCCGTGCGGTGCAGGCCGTCGTGGACGCGCTCGCGGGCGGGGCGCCGGGGCACCAGGCGATCGCGCCGGCGCTGGTGGTCCGGCGTTCGTCGGCCTCTCGCGACGAGGGCTGAGGGTCCGGGCCCCGGACGTTGCGGTGGCGCCATCGGTGATGTGAGCGCTAACATGGCCTCGACGGGCCGTCCTGAGACCTCTCGACCCGGCGACCCCGACGATGGCACCGGGCGACGTGGCCCGGAGAGGGAGCAGCACGCGATGGCGCAGCAGCACGAGGCGGACGCCCGGGACGCAGGCCGCGCGGCCGTCGAGCAGGGCCGCGCGACGCTCGGCATCGAGCTCGGGTCCACGCGTATCAAGGCCGTGCTCGTCGGCGAGGACCACGTGCCGCTCGCGAGCGGCGGCCACGTGTGGGAGAACCAGCTCGTCGACCGCACCTGGACGTACTCGCTCGACGCCGTCTGGGACGGGCTGCGCGCAGCCGTCGCGGACCTCCTGGCGGACACCGAGCGGCGCCACGGCGTGCGCCCCACGTCGTTCGCCGCGATCGGCGTGTCGGCCATGATGCACGGCTACCTCGCGTTCGACGAGGACGACGACCTCCTCGTGCCGTTCCGGACCTGGCGCAACACGTCGACCGGTGCGGCCGCGGCCGAGCTCACCGACCTGTTCGGCCACAACATCCCCCTGCGCTGGTCGGTCGCGCACCTGCACCAGGCGGTCCTCGACGCCGAGCCGCACGTCGGTGACGTGCGCTACGTGACGACGCTCGCCGGCTACGTGCACTGGCGCCTGACGGGCCGCAAGGTGCTCGGCGTCGGCGACGCGTCCGGCATGTTCCCCGTCGACCCCGCGACGCGCGACTACGACACGGACCTGCTCACGCGCTACGACGCCCTCGCGTCCGGCCGTCTTCCGGTCGCGCACCTGGCCGACCTGCTGCCGCAGGTGCTGGTCGCCGGGCAGGAGGCCGGACGCCTGACCGACGAGGGCGCCGCGCTGCTCGACCCCACCGGCACGCTGCGCGCCGGCGCACCGCTGTGCCCGCCCGAGGGAGACGCCGGCACGGGCATGGTCGCCACCGCGTCGGTCGCGCCGCGCACCGCCAACATCAGCGTCGGCACCAGCATCTTCGCGATGGTCGTGCTCGAGAAGCCGCTCGGCGGCGTGCACCACGAGATCGACCTGGTCACGACGCCCGCGGGCGACCTCGTCGCGATGGTCCACTGCAACAACGGCGCGAGCGAGCTGGGGGAGTGGGCCGGGGTGTTCGGCCGGTTCGCCACCGCCCTCGGGTCCGACGCCGGCGCCGACGAGGTCTTCGCCGTGCTCCTGCGGGAGGCCCTGGACGGCGAGGCGGACGGCGGCGGGCTGCTCGCGTACAACTACCTGTCCGGCGAGCCGATCACGGGCCTCGACGAGGGGCGCCCGCTGGTCGTGCGCACGCCCGGCAGCCGGCTCACGCTCGCCAACTTCGTGCGCACGCAGGTGTATGGCGCGTTCGGCACCCTGAGCCTCGGCATGCGGATCCTCGCGGCCGAGGGCGTCGAGGTCGACGCGATGTTCGCGCACGGCGGCCTGTTCCGCACCGCGGGCGTCGCGCAGCGGCTGCTCGCGGCGGCCGTCGGCGCCCCCGTCGCCGTGGGCCGCACCGCGGGCGAGGGCGGCGCGTGGGGCATCGCCGTGCTCGCCGCCTACCTCGCGAGCGGGGCCACGCAGGGCCTCGGCACCTACCTGACGACGCGCGTGCTCGCGGACGCGCAGCTCGACGTCGTCGAGCCCGACCCGGCCGACGTCGCCGGCTACGCCACGTACCTCGAGCGCTACACGGCCGGTCTGGCCGTCGAGCGCGCCGCGACGAAGGCCCTCTGACCACCCGGCGCGACGACCCCGGGGCGTCCGCGCCCCGGCGCCGATCGCACCGGACCACCCCGCCCGCCGTCGCGGGCACCGACGCAGGAGGACGGATGACCGCCACAGCCCTGGACGCCTACGGGCCCGCCGTCCGCGAGGAGGTCGCGCGTGCCCGGGCGCAGGTCGCCGCGCTGCACGCCGAGCTGCCCCGGTGGGGTCTGGTCGTGTGGACCGCGGGCAACGTGTCGCAGCGCGTCGTCGTCGACCCCGCCGGGCCGAGCGAGCGCGACCTGCTCGTCATCAAACCGTCGGGCGTGACGTACGACGAGCTCACGCCCGAGGCGATGGTCGTGACCGACCTCGACGCGCGCCTCGTCGACGGCGACCGCGCACCGTCGTCCGACACCGCCGCGCACGCCTACGTCTACACGCACCTGCCCCACGTCGGCGGCGTCGTGCACACGCACTCGACGTACGCGACGGCGTGGGCCGCGCGCGCCGAGCCCGTGCCGTGCGTGCTGACGATGATGGCCGACGAGTTCGGCGGCGACATCCCGGTCGGCCCGTTCGCGCTCATCGGCGACGACTCGATCGGCCGCGGCATCGTCGAGACGCTGCGCGACTCGCGCAGCCCCGCGGTGCTCATGCGCAACCACGGCCCCTTCACGATCGGCACCGACGCGACGGCCGCCGTCAAGGCCGCCGTCATGGTCGAGGAGGTCGCCCGCACTGTCCACATCAGCCGGCAGCTCGGCGAGCCGCTGCCGATCGCGCGGTCCGACGTCGACTCGCTGTACGCCCGCTACCAGGACGTCTACGGCCAGCAGGCGAGCGCTGCGGCCGAGCCCACCGAGGGAGATGCACGATGAGCAAGGCCTACCCCGACCAGGAGATCTGGTTCCTCACCGGCTCGCAGGACCTGTACGGCGAGGAGACGCTGCGCCAGGTCGCCGCCCAGTCGCAGGAGGTCGCCGCCGCGCTCGACGCGTCGTCCGACGTGCCCGCGAAGGTCGTCTGGAAGCCCGTCCTCAAGGACTCCGCGTCGATCCGCCGCGCCGTCCTCGACGCGAACGCGGACGACCGCGTCCTCGGTGTCGTGACGTGGATGCACACGTTCAGCCCCGCGAAGATGTGGATCACGGGCCTGGACCTGCTGCGCAAGCCGCTGCTGCACCTGCACACGCAGGCGAACGTCGAGCTGCCGTGGGACACCATCGACTTCGACTTCATGAACCTCAACCAGGCCGCGCACGGCGACCGCGAGTACGCGTACATCGCCACGCGGCTGGGCATCGCGCGCACCACGGTCTCGGGTCACGTCTCCAACCCCGCGGTGACGGCCCGCGTCGGCACCTGGGTGCGCGCCGCCGCCGGCTGGCAGGCGTCGCAGGACCTGCGCCTCGTGCGGTTCGGCGACAACATGCGCGACGTCGCGGTGACCGAGGGCGACAAGACCGAGGCGGAGATCCGGCTGGGCGTGTCCGTCAACACGTGGGGCGTGAACGACCTGGTCGGTGCGGTCGAGGCCGTCGACGACGCGGCGGTCGACGCGCTCGTCGCGCAGTACGAGGACCTGTACGACGTCGTCCCCGAACTGCGCGCCGGCGGTGAGCGGCACGAGTCGCTGCGCTACGCGGCCCGGCAGGAGATCGCGCTCGAGGGCTTCCTCACCGAGCGCGGCGCGATGGCGTTCACGACGAACTTCGAGGACCTGGGCGACCTGCGCCAGCTGCCCGGCCTGGCCGTGCAGCGGCTCATGGCCAAGGGGTACGGGTTCGGCGCCGAGGGCGACTGGAAGACGGCCGTGCTGGTGCGCGTCGCCAAGGTCATGGGCGCCGGGCTGCCCGGCGGTGCATCGCTCATGGAGGACTACACGTACGACCTGACGCCGGGTGCCGAGAAGATCCTGGGTGCGCACATGCTCGAGGTGTGCCCGTCGCTCACCACGTCGACGCCACGCGTGGAGATCCACCCGCTGGGCATCGGCGGCAAGGAGGACCCGGTCCGCATGGTCTTCAGCGCCGACCCGGGCACGGGTGTCGTGGTGTCGATGGCCGACATGCGCGAGCGGTTCCGGTTGACGGCCAACGTCGTGGACGTCGTGGCGCCGACGGCCGACCTGCCGCACCTGCCCGTCGCGCGTGCCGTGTGGGAGCCGCGTCCGGACTTCACGACGTCGTCCGAGTGCTGGCTGACCGCCGGGGGCTCGCACCACACGGTGCTGTCGACGGCCGTGGGCATCGAGGCGTGGGAGATCTTCGCCGAGCTGGCCCGCACCGAGCTGCTCGTCGTCGACGAGGCGACCACGCGCCGCGGGTTCGCCGACCAGGTCCGGTGGAACCAGGTGTACTACCGGGTCGCGCAGGGCTTCTGACGCGTCGGTCGCCGGACCGGTCAGCGCGGATGTCCGCGACGCTGACGATGTCGTCGTCGGCGGCGGCCGAGAGCGTACCTCGCACGCTCTCGGAGCACGGCAGCGTCGCTGCAGGTCACGGTAGCTACCACCTCGAGCTCATCGTGTTCCACGCGTAGGCACGACAGCGAGAGGCTCAGGGAGCTGCGCGCGAGAAGCGCGCGGCTCCCTGAGGTCCGGTGCGGGCAGCGGACCCCGCGGACGGCCTCGTCAGGTCGCCGAGTGCTCGAGCACGTTGATCGGGTCCTCCCGCACGGCGCGCAGGACCGGCGGCAGGGCGGCGACCACGACCACGCAGAGCGTCCCGAGCAGCAGGCCCGGCCAGCGGTCGGCCGTGAGCAGCCTCGCGTCGACCTGGAAGGCGGTGTCCACGAAGCGCGCGACCACCGGCTGTGCGAGGACCGCGACGCCGAGAGCGACGAGGAGCCCGCCCGCCACCACCGTCGCGACGTCGATGAGGACCAGGGAGGCGATGTGGCGGCGCCGCCCTCCCAGCGCGCGCACGAGCCCGAAGAACCAGGTCCGCTGCCGCACGACGATGAGCTCGGCGACGAGGACGGCGATGGCGCCCAGCCCGAGTACCCCCCATCCGATCACGCCGTACACGATCTTCACGCTGCGGCTCGCGGCCCTGGTCTCCTGGCCGCTGTCGACGCGGACGACCGCCACGGTGCTCCGGACGTCGACACCCTGGAGAGCCGCCGCCTCGCCCAGGGCGGCTATCAGGGCGTCGCGCACCGCCCCCGTGTCGTCGGTCGTCCTCCCGGTGACCACCCGGACGCGGAGCTCAACAGGCTCGGTCGTGGCGAGCGCGACGACGTCGCGGTAGCTCCTGTCGACGAACAGCACAGGACCCCACATGGCATGCTCGGCGGCGCTCGGCAGGTACGCGGCCGTCTCCGGGACCTTCTGGCCCGAGTAGCACAGCTCGGTCCCGGCCGGGAGGTTGGCGCCGAAGGGCAGCGACGCCGGGGTGCCGTCCGCCTCGTACAGGACGAGCATCGACGGCTCACCGAGCGCGCTGAACGGAGGGCATTCCGACCGGATGCCGGGAAGGACCTCGGCGATCTGGGTGCCGGTGTCGCGGAAGACCGGGTCCGCCTCGGTCAGCGTCGCCCGGAACTCGTCGAGGGTCATGCCGAAGTCGTCACCGATCGACGCCACGTAGGTGCCGGCCTGCCCGGAGTCCGCCGCGATCGCGCGGTCGAGCTCGTCGGTGGAGAGGTCCGAGAGCTCGCTGACGACGAGGAAGACGACGATGCTCAGCGCGAGGAGCACACTCAGGAGGGTGTTCTTCACCGTCGAGGAGGCCTGGATCCTGACGCCCAGCCGCAGGATGCGCATCAGGCGTCGTCCGCGGCGACGGGCCTGCCGCGCGACAGGCGGACCTGACGCTCCGCCATGTCGGCGACCGCACGGTCGTGCGTCACGACGACGACGGCGGTCCCCAGGTGGGCCGCGAGGTCGTAGAGCGAGGCGGCGACACCGTTCGCCGACTCCTCGTCGAGGTTGCCTGTCGGCTCGTCGGCGAGCAGGAGGCGGGGGTTCGTGAACATCGCGCGCGCCACGGCGACGCGCTGACGCTGCCCACCCGACATGTTCCGGGGCCGGCGGCGGGCGAGGTCGGCGATCCCGAGCAGGCTCAGCAGATCGTCCACCCGCGCCGTCGCCTCGCGCAGGCTCCAGGAGGACGCGGCCCCGGCGCGCAGCGCCCACGGCAGCATGACGTTCTCGGCCGCGGTCAGCGCGTCGTCGAGGTGGGGTGACTGGAAGGCGATGCCGACGTGGCGGGGCCGCAGGGCGTCGAGTCGGCGCTGCGGCCAGTCGGTGACGTCGTCGGAACCGACGAGCACACGTCCTCGCGTCGGGCGTCTCAGCAGCGCGAGCACGGAGACCAGTGTGGACTTCCCGGCGCCGGACCGGCCGTGGACGGCAGTGGTCGAGCCCTCCTCGAAGCTCAGCGACAGCAAGTCGAGCGCACGGACCAGACCGCCCGGCGAGGCGTGCTCCACGGTGACATCGCGGAGCTCGACGACGACGGTCACGGCGCGACCAGCACCGATCCGACGGGTGCCTCGGTCGTGACGACCCGGACCACACCGTCGGTCGGGCCCGCCGCAACGGGGTAGGTGACGACGTCGTCGTCCTGCCGGACGTGGATGACGTACCCGTCCGCCGCCTCGTCGTAGTCCAGGAAGAGGAGGGGCACGACGAGCGCGTCCGGCACGGTCTCGGACGTCAGGGAGATCTGCGCCCGGATGCCCGCGGTCGTCTCCGCCCTGGCGGGCAGGCGGCAGTGCAGGGTCCGCCCGTCGCTGTCGCCGTCGTCTGTCGGGGCGACCCAGACGCTCGTGCACGCGATCTGGCGCTGGCCGATCACGGTCTCGACAGTCGCGGTGCCGGAGAACGCGGTCGACGCGTAGCGCAGGCTCTGCAAGGGGGTGAGCGGCGCCGCCACGTCGATGCCCGGCGCGATGATCGACGGCGGGGAGCTCGCGAGGTCGAGCGGACCCGTCGCGCGCGCCACGACCTCTCCCTCGAACGCACGGAGGGCTGCGAGCGTGGCCCCGTCCATGCTGCTCCGCTGCGCCCCCTGCTCCAGCGCGGCGGCCCGCTCCTGCTCGACCCGGGTGGTCCCCACCACGGTGCCGTCGGTCACCGCCGCGCCGTCGGCGATGCCGTCCGCGAGAGTGAGCACGAGGCCGTCGCGGACGTCGAGGAGCACGCGGTCGCTGTCGACGGTCACACCGTCCAGGCGGTACGACATCTGGAAGTCGCGCCGCTCGAGGCGGCCCACCGGGTCGGCGTCGCCGGAGGGAGTCGCGGACGGCGGGTCCGCTGTGGGTTCGGGACCTGCGTCGAGACCGCACGCAGCGAGCGCAAGGCCGCCGAGGGCCAGGGCCGACAGCCCCCCACGGGTGCTCCTCACCCCAACGCCCCGAGCGCGTCCTCGATCGTCGGGCCGTCGGGACGTCCGGGCTCGACGGGGATCCACTCGCCGCACCGGGCCTCACCCACGAGGAAGTCCTTCAGTCGGGCGGGCTCGCCGGACGCGATCGCGTCCTCGATGTACGCCTGCGACTGCTCGATCGCGCCCGCGGCGGGCTCCAGGGGGTGCACCACCGCGTCCACGACCGGCACCTCGGGCGTGGTGCCGGTCGTGACCCAGGAGCGGTACGCGTCGAACGCGCCCCTGCACTGGATGAAGTTGCGGACGATGCCCTGCGCCATGCTCGCTCGCGTCTGCTCGTCCTCCTCCTGCACCTTGCCCCAGGCGACCGGGTTCGCCATGACCTCGGCGACCACCTCGGGGTCCAGGCCCTCGAAGACGTCGGACCCGGCGTCGAGGTCCGGTCCGGTGCCGGCGCAGGACGCGAGCGTGCTCGCGAGTACGCCCACGGCGCAGAGCGCTGCTGCGGAACGGGAGAGTCTCAAGATGCTCCGACGTCGAAGGTGGAGCTCCAGGTGTCGTTGCCGTGCCCCGGGAGCGAGCCGTTGCAGTTGGCCGCCCCGCTCCGGTAGGCCTTGACCGAGCAGACCGCCGCGATGACGCCCGTCCACGACGCGGAGGTGCCGTTGGACAACGACGTGGTGGGGGTGTCGTTCCCGCTCGGGCTGCGCAGGAAGACCTTCGTCGTCGACGACTGTGTCGTCCCCTTCTCCTGCGTGACGTTGATTCCGGACGCCCGGGGGACCTGGGAATTGTCGTGGTCGATGTTTCCGACGGTCTTGATGGTGTTGCCATCACACCTGACCGCGGTGCTGAACCGGTACGAGTGGTCATATCCGGCCCGTGCGCTCGACGCGCTACCGAAAGCGATTGTCACCAGGACGGCTGAACCGAGGGCGTGGCGCCTCGTGCGGGCCACGGCGCTTCGGTTCTTCACGTGCTCCCCCTGCTGTGCAGAAAAGCCGCGAACGGATTGTCATCGGCGGTGTGACCGTAGCGGAGCGCGCGTTGAGCGGCAAGGCTCGCTGCGGCGCCCGGGGCGGCCGCGTGGTCCGTGCTCGGGTCCTGCCCGGTCCCCACATCTCCCGAGGTGCCGCACGCGTCGCCGCCGACGCGGTGCTGACCAGTCCTGATCGACTGCGACGCGACGGGGTGCGCAGGTGACGGGTCGGCAGTCCGGATGGTGGTGGGGGTGCGTCCCCGGCGCGAGCCCCGGTACGCCTAGACATCCCACGGTCGTAAGTCGTCAAGCGGCGGCGGGGGTCGGTAGGTCTTCGGTGGTGGTGTGCCAGGCGGTGTGCTCGTCGTAGTTGGTGTGGTGGTGCAGGCAGCCGTGCAGG
>Ga0160463_100206_pt1 | contig 46326 bp, 31 predicted proteins | sample HID1975M_E6MG_FD_108276 | JGI IMG/M metagenome (GOLD analysis project Ga0160463, IMG submission 108276) | Enriched soil microbial communities from UW Madison campus, WI, USA - HID1975M_E6 MG | ecosystem: Environmental > Terrestrial > Soil > Unclassified | place: USA: Madison, Wisconsin... | reverse complement strand
GTAGTTCTCGCTGGCGATCAGCTCGACGTGGTCTTCCTGGCGCTGGGTTTCGGCGGCGATGGCCTTGGCCAGTTCGGGATCGTAGGTTTCGATGCGGACGTCACGCGGGAACATCGGTTACTCCAGGCAGGCAGAGGGGGTACAGCGCGAGCTCTGGATTGTAGTCCCCACGGCCCGGGGTGACCAATCCGGGCGCGCGCGCCCCGGAACGCAGAACGGCGCCCCGAAGGGCGCCGTCCAGGCCGGGCCGGTTCACTGCCCCGGGCTTACCGGTTGTTGATCACGTAGTCGGCAATGATCCCGGTGGCGATGGCGACCAGCAGCAGGTTGCCGCGGTCGTCGCGGATCCAGTGATGGTCACGCGGCGGGCGGCGCACCGAATAGCGGCTGTAGTCGTTGACCACGTACACCGGGCCGCCGTAGTACTCGCGGTAGCGGTGGCCGCGCGCCCAGCCGTAGGAGCCGTAGCCCGGGGCCGGGCGATAGACCACGCGCGGCGGCGGTGCCGGGCGGTAGTAGCCGCGGTTGTCGTAGTAGCGGCGGTCGTGGCGGGCCTCGCGGCGGTCGTCGCGCCAGTCGCGGCGATCATGCCGGTCGTGGCGACGGTCATGGCGGTCGTGACGGTCGTCATGGCGGTCGTGCCCACGCCCGCGATGGTCGTTGTCGGCGAAGGCCGGTGCCACCGTGCCCAAGGCCAGCAGCGAGGCAACGGCCCCGACCACAAATCGATTCATGCGCATGATTGGCCTCGCTTGGTGGATTGATGGCTCCATCATGCTGACGGCATCTGAACGGTTTCCGGCTGGAAACGGTTTCCATTTCAACGGCTTTGACGGCCCATTCAGGCCCCGGCAAGCCCCGCCCCGTGGGCAGACCGGCGTCTGTCATCGCTTCCGGCTATAATCGGGGGTACCCCTTTATTCATCTGTTCCTGTTCCGCCTGGAACGGGCGCAGGGTTGCGCCTTCGGAGACCTCATGTCCTCGCAATACATCTACACCATGAACCGCGTCAGCAAGGTGGTCCCGCCCAAGCGGCAGATCATCAAGGACATCTCGCTGTCGTTCTTCCCGGGTGCCAAGATCGGCCTGCTGGGCCTGAACGGCTCGGGCAAGTCGACGGTGCTCAAGATCATGGCCGGCGTGGATACCGACTTCGAGGGCGAAGCCCGCCCGCAGGCCGGCATCAAGGTCGGCTACCTGGCCCAGGAACCGGAGCTGGACCCGACCAAGACCGTGCGCGAGTCGGTCGAGGAAGGCGTGGGCGAAGTGCTGCAGGCCCAGGCCGCGCTGGACGCGGTGTACCTGGCCTATGCCGAGGAAGGCGCCGACTTCGACAAGCTGGCCAAGGAACAGGAGCGCCTGGAGGCGATCCTGGCCGCCGGCGATGCGCACACCCTGGAAAACCAGCTGGACGTGGCCGCCGATGCGCTGCGCCTGCCGCCGTGGGAGGCCATTGTGGGCACCCTGTCCGGTGGTGAAAAGCGCCGCGTGGCGCTGTGCCGCCTGCTGCTGCAGAAGCCGGACATGCTGCTGCTCGACGAACCGACCAACCATCTGGACGCCGAGTCCGTGGAATGGCTGGAACAGTTCCTGGCGCGCTACACCGGCACCGTGGTGGCGGTTACCCATGACCGCTACTTCCTGGACAACGCCGCCGAGTGGATCCTGGAACTGGATCGCGGCCGCGGCATTCCGTGGAAGGGCAACTACACCGACTGGCTGACCCAGAAGGACGACCGCCTGCGTCAGGAAGACAACCAGGAAAAGTCCCGCCAGAAGGCGATCCAGAAGGAACTGGAATGGTCGCGGCAGAACGCCAAGGGCGGCCGTACCAAGGGCAAGGCGCGTCTGGCCCGCCTGGAAGAACTGCAGTCGGTGGATTACCAGAAGCGCAACGAGACCAACGAAATCTTCATTCCGCCGGGCGAGCGCCTGGGCAATGCGGTGATGGAGTTCAAGAACGTCTCCAAGAAGTTCGGTGACCGCCTGCTGTTCGACGACCTGAACTTCCTGGTGCCCGGTGGCGCGATCGTGGGCATCATCGGCCCCAACGGTGCCGGTAAGTCGACCCTGTTCAAGATGATCACCGGCCAGGAAAAGCCCGATACGGGCGAGATCGTGGTCGGCCCGACCGTCAAGCTGTCCTACGTGGACCAGAGCCGCGACGCGCTGGAAGGCAACCACAACGTCTTCCAGGAAATCGCCGGCGGCCTGGACATCCTCAACATCAACGGCGTGGAGATCCAGTCGCGCGCCTACATCGGCCGCTTCAACTTCAAGGGCCAGGACCAGCAGAAGCTGGTGGGGTCGCTGTCCGGTGGTGAGCGTGGCCGCCTGCACATGGCCAAGACCCTGCTGCAGGGTGGCAACGTGCTGCTGCTCGATGAACCGTCCAACGATCTGGACATCGAAACCCTGCGTGCGCTGGAAGATGCGCTGCTGGAGTTCCCGGGCAACACCTTCGTCATCTCGCATGACCGCTGGTTCCTGGATCGCATCGCGACCCACATCCTGGCGTTCGAAGGCGACTCGCACGTGGAGTTCTTCCAGGGCAACTACCGCGAGTACGAAGAAGACAAGCGCCGCCGCATGGGCGACGACGCCGCGCCGAAGCGCCTGCGCTTCAAGGCGCTGAAGTAAGAAAGGAAAAACGGCCGCGCTCTGCGCGGCCGTTTGCATTTGGGCAGGTCATGACCGTTGGTCATGACACAGGCGCGCACCGCGCAGCCGTTCCGCATTCCGGTAGGTCACGACCGTTGGTCGCGGCACCGCATCGCCACGAGATTCCACCATGTCCCTCCCCGAGCGCCTGTTCCAGCTCCAGCAGCACGGCACCACCGTGCGCACCGAACTGCTGGCCGGGCTGACCACCTTCCTGACGATGTCCTACATCGTCTTCGTCAACCCCGACATCCTGGCCACCACCGGCATGGACCCGGGCGCGGTGTTCGTGGCCACCTGCCTGGCCGCGGCGCTGGGGTCGCTGGTGATGGCGTTCGCGGCCAATTTCCCGGTTGGCATGGCGCCGGGCATGGGCCTGAACGCCTTCTTCGCCTTCACGGTGGTCGGCGCCGCCGGCCTGCCGTGGCAGCAGGCGCTGGCGGCGGTGTTCATTTCCGGGCTGGTGTTTCTGGCGCTGTCGCTGACCGGCGTGCGTGCCTGGCTGGTGGCCGGCATTCCGCCGTCGCTGCGCGCGTCGATCGTGGCCGGTATCGGCCTGTTCCTGGCCATCATCGCGCTGCAGAAATCCGGCGTGATCATCGCCAACACCGACACCCTGGTGGCGCTGGGCCCGCTCAATACCGCACCGCCGCTGCTGGCGCTCGCGGGCTTCCTGCTGATCGCGATCCTGGAAGCACGCAAGGTGCGCGGCGCGATCCTGATCGGCATCCTGGCGGTGACCGGGGCGGCATGGCTGCTCGGCGACGTGCAGTTCCACGGCCTGATCTCGCTGCCGCCCAGCCTGGCCCCCACCTTCCTGCAGCTGGACCTGCCCGGGCTGCTGCACCACAACGGCGGCGCGCCGATCGCGGTGCTGCTGCAGGTGGTGCTGGTGTTCGTGCTGGTGGAAGTATTCGATGCCACCGGCACGCTGTACGGCGTGGTCGGTCGTGCGGGCCTGCTGAAACTGCCCGGCGCGCAGAAGCGTTTCGGCCGTGCGCTGCTGGCCGACAGCACCGCCATCGTCGCCGGTTCGTTGCTGGGCACCAGCAGCACCACCGCGTTTGCCGAAAGCGCGTCGGGCGTGCAGGCCGGTGGCCGCACCGGCCTGACCGCGCTGGTGGTGGCCGCCCTGTTCCTGGCCGCGCTGCTGTTCTCGCCGCTGGCGGCGATGGTGCCCGGGTACGCCACCGCCCCTGCCCTGCTGTTCGTGGCCGGGCTGATGCTGCGCGAGCTGGTGGACGTGGACTGGAGCGACCTGACCGAATCGGTGCCGGCCGCGTTGTGCGCACTGGCGATGCCGTTCACCTATTCCATTGCCAACGGCCTGGCCTTCGGCTTCATCGCCTATGCGGTGCTCAAGGCCGGCACCGGGCGCTGGCGCGAGGTGCACCCGGCGGTGTGGCTGGTGGCCGGCCTGTTCGTGTTGCGCTACGCGCTGGAGTAAGCACGCCGCACCGTCAGCGGTCGGGTCAGTCGTACTGGATGGTGAAGGTGGCCTGCCCGTTGGCCACGCCTGCGCCCACGGTACCGGCCAGCGTCTGCACGTAGCGGGCGCGCAGGGGCAGGGTCAAGGTGCTGCTGCCGGGCGTGGTCGCCCCGAGGGTGATGCTCTGGCCGAAGCGCACCTCGCGCTCGCTGCTGCCATCGCGGCGCACCACTTCAATGCCGATCCGGCTGGCGCTGTTGGCCACCGCGCTGAGCTTGAGTACGCCGGGCAGGTTGGCGCTGTCCGGGTCGGCGTCCAGGCGGATCCCCACCTTGCTCTGGTACTCGGCCAGGTTGCTGCCCTGGCAGTCCAGGCGGATCTCGAAATCGCGGTTGACCGCCCGCGAGCCCACCCCGGTGAAGGCGGTGTTGGGCACGCTGCCGAAGTCGACCGGAATGTTGCGGCTGCCGGCCTGCACTTCGCAGGTGGGGCTGACCACGGTAGTGCCCGACCCCTTGAACGTCGAGGTCAGCACGGGACGGCTGGATCCGTTGCCATCGAAGTAATACGTGCTGAAGCGGCCGTTCGGCGCGATCGTGCCGGAACCGGTCTGCGCCGCGGTCTTGATCAGTTCGATGCGGAACATGCCGCCGGTCAGGCTGATGGTGGCGTTGCCGGCGAAGGTGATCGAATGCGGGTAGTAGGTCTGGATGGTGCCGGAATCGCGGTACAGGCGGATGCCCACGCCGGCCACGCCGGTTTCGTAGACATTGGCAAAGCCCGGCACCGCGCGGCGCTGCGCCGCGTTGACGTACTCGCCGACCGAGCGCCCGCCGAACCGGTCGCAGCGGGCGACACTGTCGCGCCCGTTGATCGGCACGCCGAGCTGCTTGATCACGCCGCCCACCGGCGTGCCGGGCAGGATCACGATCTGCCCCATGTCCATCTGCACGTCCTGGGCGACGAAGCTGGCGGACGAAAGGCTGCACGAGGCGATGGCCTGCTGGGCCACCAGCAGCCCACCCAGCACGACGACGGCAGGCAACACCCTGCGGCCACGGGAAACGATCATCGGCATGCGGCCTCCAGTGAAATGAATCCGGTCGTCGCGGCATCGGCGTCGGCCGGCACCTGGTAGTGGAGCGTGCATTGCTGGCCCGTGCCGGCGCCCCAGGCCACCTGCAGCTGGCCCTGGTCGAGCTCGCTGCGCACGTACAGGCGGCCGCCCTGGCCGACCATGCCGACCGGTTGGCCCTGCGCGTCCTTGACCTGTGCGCCGAAGGGCAGCACGCGCCCATCGGCGTTGCGCACCTGGATCAGCAGCGCCCTGCCCTTGCGGGTATCGAAGCGCAGGTAACTGATCGCACCGGCGAACGGGGCCACCGACTGGCTGCTGCTTTCCAGCTCGACGTCATGCGACATGCCTTCCGGGTCCAGGGTGACCGTGTTGAGCCGATACGGCGATACGTACGGCACCACGGCGTAGCCGCGTCCGTCGATGCGCAGGCCAGGCGCATTGGCCACGCGTGCATCGCGCGCGCCGGGGGCTTCCACCAGCACCATGGTGTCGCCGCGCTGCGGGGTGAAGGTGACACCGCCGGCATGCACGACCAGGCTGCCGTTGGCGCCGAACGAGGCCTGGCGGAAATCGCGCGCATGCCCGTAGGTTGCGTTCAGGGCGGTGTAACGGCTGCGGTACTCGGCGTTGCCCAACGCGGTGGTGCCACCGTCGCGCGTATCGGACAGCGCCACGCCGTAGCTGATGTTGTTGTCCACGCCCGCGGCACCGGTGATCCCGACGCGGCTGTTGTCGTAGCCACCGTGCTCACGCGCGCCGAGGTCGGCACTGAACGACATCGGGCGGGTGCCACGGCCAAGCGGAACACTCATCGAAAGCAGGTACTGGGTATCGGCACGGCCCAGCGCGCCTTCTTCGGTACGCAGCGCGGAGAAACCATAGTTCATCGCGCGCCAGGCGTTGTTGTAGCCCACCTGGTACTGCTTGGCGGTACCCGGGCGGTCGTAGAAGTCGCGCACCGAACCGGTGACATACAGCGCGCCCCAGCGCCGCCCCAGCGGCTGGTTCAGGGTGAGCTGGAACTGGCTGCGCTGGCGGCCGCGCGTGGTCGGATCGACGCCGCGATCATCGGCATCGCGGGCATACAGCGCATCCTGCAGGCTGTAGAAGCCTTCGGTGGAATAGCGGTAGGCGGCCAGCGTGAGGTTGGTCCCCGTCTCGCCGATCATGTTGCTGTAGCTCAACCGCACACTGGCGCCGGTACTGTCGCCAGCATGCGCGAAAGCAGTGCGTGCGTGGGTGACGTCCGCGGCGAACGCGCCCACCGGCGTGGACAGGCCGATGCCATACAGCATCGACAGGTAACCCTCGCTCAGCGCACTGCCGCCGTAGAGGGTGAGCTGGTTGCCGATACCGCGCTGGTAGGTACCCTGCAGCAGCCACGGCGCGTCGCGCAGCAGGTCGTTGCGCACCTGGCCGGCCGTGATCGCATACCGCGATACGCCCTGGCGCAGCATCTGCGGCACCGAGCCGAACGGCACCTTGAAGTCACGGCGTCGACCGTCGGCCTCCACCACGCTCACGTCCAGGTCGCCGCCGTAGCCGGTGGGGTACAGGTCGTCGATGACGAAGCTGCCCGGCGCGACGGAGGCCGAGTAGATCAACTGCTGGTTCTGCCGCACTTCGACGCGCGCATTGGTTTCGGCGATGCCGCGCACTACCGGCGCGTAGCCGCGCAGCGAGTCGGGCAGCATGCGGTCGTCGCTGGCCAGGCTGGCACCGCGATAGCCGATGGAATCAAACAGTTCGCCGCTGGTGTACGCCTCGCCCAGGGTCAACAGGCCGCGCACCTGCGGAATGCCGCGTTGTGCGTAGGTGGCGATGCTCTGCCAGTGGCGGCCGTCGCCTTCGCTCCAGGTCAGGTTGGAGTCGTGGCGGAACTGCCAGCCCCCCACGTTCACGCCCGCGTTGAGGCCCAGGTAGGCACTGCGGTTGCGCGTGCCGCCTTCGACGCGGCTGTCGCTGTCGATGGTGTTGAAGCTGTAGCCGACGAAGCCGGCGGTGATGCCGCGATCCCACAGCTGCGGATTCACGTAGCCCCGCGCCTCGCGGCGCAGGAACGCCTGCGGAATGCTCAGGTCGTAGCGCAGGTTGCCACTGTCGAAGGTGCCGTACGCACCGGCCATCTGCTGCTGCACGGGCAGGCAGGCGGCGCTGTCGGTCGCCGCGCCAGCGCGTTGCTGGCCGATCACCGCGGCACTGTCCACGCCCAGCTCTTCGAGCAGGGGCAGGTCCATGCAGGCATCCACGCGTCCGTCGGCACCGGCCTTGAACTGCAGGTCGCGCCGGCCCTGCCAGGCGCCGCTGATGTACACATCGACGCGGTAGCTGCCGGCCACCATCGGGTTGCCGTTGGTGAACGCCCCCAGGTCGACCTGGCGGGCCTGGCCGGACAGGAAGCTCGGGTTGAACTGCGCCTGCTCGGGCGCCTGCGCCTGCGCGGAGTCGTGCTGAACCGCCACCGGCGGCTGGCCGGGCGTGTCCGACGCGGCCGCCGCCCATCCTGGGCAGGCCACGCCGGCAACCAGCAGGCAAAGTGCCTGATGGATCGACAATGTCAATCTGTTTCCGATCACACTGACATTCCTTCAGTTCGCCGCACGGCGGCGGTGGCGGCCATCGATGGCCCGTGGTCCCTGCGGTGCGCTCAGCCCCCGGTGCTACCCAGGCCGACCGTGTGTTCGACGCGACCGCCGTAGTCGTTGATGGTGATGAAGCGGACCTGTTCGATCACACCCGGCGCCGAAAACTCGAGGCTCTGCCGGGGTCCGACCATCTTTCCCTGCGCTTCCACGGTGCGTTGGCTGCTGCCGGTCACGGCATGCACTTCGGCCAGCGTCACGTGGAAGGGACTGGGGTTTTCCACGCGCAGGCGATCGCCGTCACGGGTCCAGCGCAAGGTTGCCGGTGCGTCGTTGGCGACGCCCCGCAGGCCCTGCGGCCGGTAAAAAAGTTTCAGACGCGAGCGAAACGCGACCTGCAGGTAGTTCTGTTCGCCACCGTCGGTGTTCTGCGGCGACGGCGGTACATCCAGCACGTTCATCCAGAACACCGATTCCTGGTCGGTCGGCAGCGCGGCACCGGAAAAGATCACGCGCAGCGCCTGGCTGCGGCCGGGTTCCACACGGCTGATCGGCGGCGTCAGCACGAACGGTGCATCACTGGTATCGGCCGTCTGGTCGGCATCGCCGCTGTCGATCCATGCCTGCACCAGCGCCGGGGCGTCGCCGACGTTGTCCACCTGCACGGTAACTTCGCGCGCCTGCGCCGGATAGATGATCCGGGTGCCGTTGACCACCACACCGGCCAGGGCGTCCTGGCAAAACAGTAGCGTCGACGCTGCCAGCAGCAGCGCCCGGGGAAAGAGGGCTTTCATCGGAAGAACTACGCTCGAGGGATGCGGCCAAGGCCAGGACGCACGGGCCGGCGCGAACGCTGGCCCGTGCGGAGTGCGGCAACGATCAGTTGTAGATGATCGTGTACTTGACGCTGCTGGCGACTTCGCCCGGCGTGGTGGCGGCCGTGGCGTAGTACTCGGCGGCGTAGTTCAGGTTCGCACTGCCGTCGGCGGCAACGGTCACCCACTGCGAGTTGTCCTGGGCCTGGTTGGTACCGGCAGCCTTGATCGGCAGGAACTGGTTGTTGGCGCCCAGCAGCTGCAGCTGCACGTTGCCGGCGGCGTTGGCAGCGGCCTGGTTGTTCAGGCGGCCACTGTTGAAGTCAACGGTCGCACCCGGCTCGAAGTACGTGGCGACGTTGCCGGCGCTGCACTTGGTCAGGTTGATGGCAAACGGGGTACGGCCCGCAACGGCACCGGCCACAGCCAGCGTGTTCTTGGACACGGTCGGCAGGTTGACGGCGAAGTCCTTGCCACCCGGGGTGGAGATCGTGCAGGTCTTGTCGGTGATCTTGCCGGTGAAGTTGATGGTGCCATCGGCCGCGTGGGCAGCTACGGGAGCTGCTGCCAGCAGCAGGACCGCGAAAAGATTCATTTTGCGCATTGCTTCTACCTAACCCTACTGGATGTGGAACTGCGTAGAGGAGGAGCAAGGAGCACTGCGGGGCGTTCCCCGGGGGGACCCATCCTTGCGTCACACCTGTCTCGTTTACCCATCAACCCGGGTAACCGTGACGCAAGTGTAACTATAAATGTGATGCAAAGCACACTTTGGCGTCAAAACTTTGATCCGCCACGCCAGGACATTGACGCGGCAAGCATGCCCCCTGCGCGACACTCGGTGCGCGTTCCGCCTGTCCCGCTTCCGAAATCCGCTTTTTCTTTGCGCCCCATCACAGTTCTTTCTGTCCGTGCTTCAGCCCCGTCAACGCCGGTCGTTAACAGGGATACCCAGAGCCAGAGAACGTGCCATGAGAGGCCTGCTATTCGTAATGTCGGTGCTGTTGTCGTGCGCCAGTGCCCCGGCACTGGCCGACGGTGGCGTTGTGCGCTTCAGCGGACGGATCGTCGATCCCGGCTGCACGCCCGCGGTGCAGGCCGAGCGCCAGGAGATCACCTTCAGCGGCTGCCCGCTGGCCGCGCAGGGCGCGCGCCTGGCGGTGACCTCGCTGCAGAATGCCGCGACGGTGCCGCTGCGCGATGCGCGGCAGCGCAGTGATGTACTCACGGTGGCCGCCGGCGCACTGAGCACCGACGCCTTGTCGTTCTCCAGCCGCTACCGGATGGAAGGTGGCGCGGCGTTGCGCGGCGCCTACCTGGTGCGCATCGACTACCCCTGAAGCGGCGGCAGCTCGAACACCTGGCGCAGGTAGGCCAGGTAACCGGGGTCGTCGCACATGCTCTTGCCCGGTGAATCGCTGAGCTTGGCCACCGGCTGGCCGTTGCAGCGGACCATCTTGATGACGATGTTGAGCGGGGTCGGCCCCAGGTCGTTGGTGAGGTGCGTGCCCACGCCGAACGCGACCTGGCAGCGCCCACGGAAGTAGTCGAACAGCTGCATCACCTTCTCGATGTTCAAGCCATCGCTGAAGACCAGCACCTTGCTGCGCGGGTCCACGCGGCGGTCCTTGAAGTGCGCGAGCATGCGGTCGCCCCAGGCGAACGGGTCGCCGGAGTCGTGGCGCACGCCATCGAACAGCTTGCAGAAGTACATGTCGAAATCGCGCAGGAACGCATCCAGCCCGACCACGTCGGACAGTGCGATGCCCAGATCGCCGCGGTATTCGCGCGCCCACGATTCCAGCGCGGCCACCTGCGAATCGCGCAGGCGCGGACCCAGGGCCTGGAACGCCTGCAGGTACTCGTGGGCCATGGTGCCGTGCGGGGTCATGCCGTACAGGCGCGCGAAATGCACGTTGCTGGTGCCCACGAACTGCGCCCCCAGCGCGTCGCGCATCATCGGCAGCATGCGCGCATGCCATTCACGCGAATAGCGGCGGCGGCTGCCGTAGTCGGCGATGCGGCACAGCTCGAAGCCGGGGGTGTCGCGCAGCAGCGCGGTCTTGGCCTGCAGGCGGCGCTCGCCTTCGGCGAAATCGGCGGTGGTGGTGTTGCGGAACCAGACTTCGTTGATGATGGCCAGCAAGGGCACTTCAAACAGGATGGTGTGCAGCCAGGGGCCGGTGATGTCCAGTTCGATCTCGCCGGGCACGCTGGCCGACGGTCGCAGCTGGATGTACTTGCGGTCCAGGTGGAACAGGCCGAGGAAATCGGCGAAGTCCGGTTTGACGAAGCGCAGCCCGCGCATGTACTCCAGCTCTTCAGCGGTGAAGCGGAGCTGGCACAGGTGGTCGATCTCTTCGTTGATCTGGTCGATGTAGCTGGCCAGGTCGATGCCGGGCGTGCGGCACTTGAACCGGTACTGGACCTGGGCGCCGGGATGCTGATGCAGCACCGCCTGCATCATGGTGAATTTGTACAGGTCGGTGTCGAGCAGGGACTGGATGATCATGCGGCGATTATGCGCCCGCGTGGATGTACCCACCAACGGTGGGTACCTACCGGGCGCGCAGCAGCCGTGGAATCTGCACCACCGCGTGGGCCCAGATCGCGGCGAACACCGCGCCCTGCACCGGCAGGCTGCGCTGGCCGGCTTCGAACTTGCGGAAGTAGCGCCACAGGCCACGGTGCTTGTGCCATTCCACGAAGAATGGACGCGAGCGGCTGGACACCCCGCGCACGTGTACCGCCTGCAGGTCGTTGGCGATCGCCACCAGCGCGCCGGCCTGGCGCACGCGACGGCACAGGTCGAGGTCTTCGGCGTGCAGCCGGTAACCGGCGTCCCAGCCGCCGATGCGGTCGAACAGGGCGCGCGGCATCAGCAGCAGGGCCCCCGACAACGCCGGCACCGGTTGCAACGGCAGGCTGTGGTCGACCGGAATCGCCAGCCTGGCGCCCTGCCCCGGCGAGCGCAGCATGGCCCCGAAATCCGGGTCGCGACGGCGCACGGCCGGGTCGGGCTGGCCCTGCTCGTCCACCTGTTCGATCCCCAGCAGGCAGTCGCCGATGGCCATGCCGCGTTCGCACAGCTGGGCCAGCGTGCCGGGGTCGAGCAGCAGGTCGGGGTTGATGAAGGCCAGCCATGGTGCGCGGCTGTCGGCCACGCCCTGGTTGTTGGCGGCCGCGAAGCCGGGGTTGTCCGGGTTGGCGATGAAGCGCACGCGCGGGTCCGCGGTGGCGTGGCGTTGCACGATATCCAGGGTGGCATCGGTGGAGCCGTTGTCCACCACCCGGATCTCGACCACGCCGTCGGCCACCCGCAGCCGGGCCAGGCAGGCATCCAGCGTGCTCGCGCTCTGGTAGCTGACAACGATCGCGGCGATGGCAATGCTCAAGCGGGTGGCTCCGGAAGGGATGCAGGCGGCGGGGCGAACAGGTCGCCCTGCGAACGCGGCATTATCGCCTGCCGGTGCAGCTGCTGCAGCGTTTCGCGGGTGCTGCGCAGCGGGTCGGCCATCAGGAACGCAGCCAGGCGGGGCTGCCAGCCCGGCCAGCGCGTGCCCAGCGCATCCATGTCGCCCTCGAAGGCCGTGGCTTCGCCCGCACGCGCCACGAAGGCGGTTTCGCACAGTGCATTGCGCCAGCCCAGCCCGGCCATGCGCAGGCTCAGGTCGACCAGCGCGGCATTCCACGAGCCGTAACTGTGCATGTCCAGCCCACCGGCCTTGCGCCGCGCATTGCCTCGCAGCAGCACCGCGTGGGTGACCGCCGAGGGCAGTTCGGGATGCATTGGCGGCAGCCCGGCGCAGGCCTGGGCCATGGCGGTGAGGTCGGCCGGCACCGGGTCGATCTCGCCCAGCCGTGGCCAGGCCGCGGTTTCGCCGGCATTGCACCACGGCGTGGCCGAGCCAATCGAGGGATCACGCGCGAAACAGGCATCCAGCTGCTGCAGCCAGCCCGGTGCGGGAATGGCGTCGGGCGCCAGCACCACCACGTCGGCGCCCGCACAGGCACGCAACATCTCATCCAGGTGCGCCACCTCGCCGATGCTGCGGGCGCGCCGGGTGTATTCGGCCCGCAGCCGGGTGTGGGCCAGCCAGTGCTCGATCACCGGTTGCACGCGGGGGCCGGCCTGGCCGTCGTCGGCCAGCCATACCGCGGTGTCGGCCGGCGTGCCGGCGTCCAGTGCGCCCAGGCACAGGTCCAGGGCGGTGTCATCGACTCCGATCGGCAGCAGCACGATCGTCCCCATCGGTCCCCCTGTCTGCGGCACGCGTGGCCGCAGCGTAGCTCAGTTCTTCTGCTTCTGGTGGTTCGGGAACGGCTCCATGGCACGGAAGCGGTTGCTGTACTCGTCGGTGAGGGTGCGCGATTCCTGCGCGTTGCGGACGATGGTCGGGGTCAGCAGCACGATCACTTCCGAACGCCCGGTGTTCTTGGTCTTTTTACCGAAGAGGGCGCCCAGCACCGGGATCTTGCTCAGCCCCGGAACGCCGTCGGAGCCATCTTCATCCGAGTTGGTGATCAACCCCGCCAGCATGATGGTGTCCCCGCTCTGCACGGCTGCCTCGGTGGAGATCTTGCGCGTGTTGATCGGCGGGTTGCAGGTGGTCTTGGTCGGGTCGCAGCCGGACGGAATGGCACCGGCCGAGCTGACTTCCTGCACGATGTCCAGGAACACCACGCCATCGCGGGTGATGCGCGGGCGCACCTTGAGGATCACGCCCGTGTCCAGGTACTGCACCTGGCTGTAGGTGTTGTCGCCCCCGGTGCCGGTATTGACCGACACCGAGTTGATCGGGATCTGGGTGCCCACGTTGAGCGTGGCTTCGGCGTTGTTGCGCACGAACAGCGACGGGGTCTGCAGCAGGCGCAGGTTGCTGACCTTGTCCAGCGCCGTCACCACCGCGGCCGCGTTCTTGCCGAGGAAGGTCCAGCCCACCCCGCCATCGCCCACCGCGCCGGAAATGCTGCCCCAGATCGAACGCCCCAGCGCGCTGGGCAGGTCGATGCCGCTTTCGGTCTTGCCGGTGGCCACGGCCTGTTCGAAGAACCAGTTGACGCCGTAGCTGAGGTCGCCGGTCAGCGACACTTCGGCCACCTGCGCTTCGATGTGCACCTGCATCGGCATCACGTCGAGCTTTTCGATCACCTCGCGGATCGACCGCCAGGCCTGCGGGGTGGAACGCACCAGCAGCGTATTGGTTTCTTCCACCGCCGAGATGCCCACGGTGTCGCCCTGCACTTCCAGGCTGAAACTGGCGTTGCCGCTCTGCCGCTGCGGCAGGCTCATGGTGCCTTCGCCCAGCCCGCCGCGGCCACTGCCGCTGCCCGACCCGGTGGTGAGCGCGGTGGTGTTGGAGGTGCTGTCGCGGCCGCCCAGGTCCATCTGGGTGGCGCCCGGCGCGAGCGAGCCGCTGCTGCCGCGGCTGCCACGGCTGTTCTCGTTGGCGAAGGCTTCGGCCAGGCGCTCGGCCAGGTCCTTGGCCTTGACGTAGCGCAGTTCGTAGGAGAACAACCGTGCACTGCCACCGGCGGTGTCGATGCGCTCCAGCCACTGCTGGATCTGGTCCAGGTAGCGTGCCTGCGGAGTGATCACCAGCACGGCATTGGCATTCTCCAGCGGCAGGAAGCGGAACATGCCGGCGCTCGGCGTCTTGCTTTCCTCGCCGAAGACCTTCTCCAGGTCGGCGGCGACCTGTTCGGCCTTGCCGGTCTGGATCGGGAACACGCCCACCGACATGCCCGACAGCCAGTCGACGTCGAAGATTTCCACGGTGCGCAGGTAGTTTTCCAGCTCGGCGCGCGTGCCGCCCAGGGTGATGACGTTGCGGCCGCTGTCGACGTTGACGATGGCATTGGGGCGCGCGTACGGCTCGAGCACCTTCTTCATTTCGGTGGCCGAGATGTACTGCAGCGGGATCACCCGCACTTCGAAGCCGCGCGCACTGGCCGCCGGGGCGGTGCTGGGTGCGACGGTGCCGGCCAGTGCCTGGTCGGCCGCCACGATGTTGTAGCGGCCGCCGCTGTAGACCATGCGGGCATTGTTCCAGCCCAGCACCATCTCCAGCAGGTTCAGCGCCTGCGCCGAGGACACCGGCTTGGGCGTGGCCAGGGTGACGGTGCCCTGCACGCCCGGTGCGATGACGTAGTTCTGGCCGAGCATGTCGCCCAGGATCGCCTTGACCACCGCGTGCACCGATTCGCCTTCGAAGTTGAAGGTAGCGGTGCCGTTGCCGGCCTGCGACAACGACGGTGCCGCCGCGGCGGCCGCGCTGCGGTTGATCATGGTGCCGGTGCCACGGCGGATCACCGGCTGCGGTGCGCCGGTTGCTTCCAGCGGTTCGGCATTCACGCCGTCGCGGGACCCGTCACCGGCGACCACCTGGTGGCTGTCGAGCACGGCGTTGCGGCGCACTTCCGGTGCGGGCACCGTGGCGCAGCCGACCAGCACGCTGGCAAGCAGGGACAGGGAGAAGAGACGCGGTGAGAAAAGGCGCAGTGTCATGCTGTCACTCTAAGGGTTCTGGCCGGAGCCGCCCGCGGGCGGTCGCTGCGATTGTTGTTGTTGCTGCAGTTGCTGGCGGCGCGCCTGGATGCGCGCACGGATGGCCTGCATCTGTGCATCACTGGGGCCTTGGGCCGGGGTGTTGGGGGCGGCGGGTGCCGCCAGTGCCGGTGCGGACGGGGTGGCGACCTGCACCGGTCGCGCCGCCTGGCCCGGCGGCGGCGGTGGCGGTGGCGGCAACGGCATGACCCCCGCGCCGGCCGGCGGCACCGCGCCATTGACCGGGTTGCCCAGCACCGTGGGCGGTTCGCCGCCCTGCCCGTTGAACACGGTCAGTTCCAGCACCTGGGTACCGCCGGGGCCACTGACCGTGGCGCTGCGGGGTTCCAGTGCCAGCAGCTGCCAGCCGTTGACCGGTTCGCCGTTGAGGCGCAGGCGCAGCGACTGCTTCTGGTCGGTGGTGAGGATGGCCATGCTGAATTCAGAGGTGAGCAGCACGCCGGTCAGGCTGACCGCGCTGGACGCCCCCGGTTCGCTGCCACCGAGCAGGTACGGGCGTGGCCGGCGGTCTTCGGCGAACAGTGGGCGGGCACCGATCTGGGCGTAGGCGTCGGGCGTGGCAATGCGCTCCGGCGCGGCGGCGGGCAGCACCGGCAGCGGCGACGCGGTGCGGTCGCCTTCGGCGGCGGCCGGGAGGCGGCTGCCGAGCCCGAACAGGCTGGCGATCCAGATCGCGGCAGCCCACGCCACTGCGGTGGCCAGCCACCAGCTGCGCAGGGAGGTCAGCTCAATTTTCATGGTCGGCCTCCGCAGCGTCGACGGCGTCGGCGGCGTCGGCAGCCGCATCGGCGGCGCTGGTCGCGGTCGCGGCCGCATCCTCGGCAGCCTGCGCGGCATACGCCGCCGCGTTGGCGTTGGCGTCTGTCTGGGCGTTGGCAGCTGCCTGGGCGTTGGCCGCTGCCTGGGCATCGGCGGGCACGGGTCCGGCCGGGGTCAGGCCGGTGCTGTCGGCGGGCATCGCGGCACCGGTCGGCGCCGGCGCGCCCGGATCCGACGCGCCGCCGGGCTGCAGGTACCCCACCAGTTCGAAGGACACGTCCAGCCCGGTGCCGGTTTCATTCGGCGACTGCTGGAACCGCTGCGCGAGCAGGTTGAGGTTGTTGACGAACAGGCGCGGGCTGCCGGTTTCCAGCGTGTACAGCACGGCCGCCATTTCCGGAATGCCGCAGCGCAGCCGCACCTGCAGGGCCACCTTGGGGAATACCGCGTCGGCACTGGTGTCCTGCAGCGGCGAGCGGTTGCTGATGGCGCAGCTGCGGTTGCCGGGGCTGGCCGATGCCACGGCATCCTGCAGGCGCGAGGACAACGCTGCGGCGGCCGACTCGGCGGTGGCTTCCCGCAGGAAACCGGGCCGCCCCGCCAGGGCCGCCTGTGCCTGCTGCAGACCGCGCGCGACCGCGCCGCGCTGCTGCAGCTGGGCCTGCACGCGCTGATCGCGCTCCTGCAGGTCGGTGATATCGGCGTTGATGTCCAGCAGCGGCCGGGTGAACAACGGATGCACCAGCACCAGGTAGACCAGCGCGATCACCGCCAGCAGCAACGCCAGCGCCAGCCAGCGGTCACGGCGTGTGGTCGGCATTGCCATCGGCACCCTCCGCGGCGGGGGCAGCGGCGGGCGCTGCGGGGGTGGCACCGGGCAACGGCTGCAGTTCGGCGGTGAGGGTGAAGCGGTCGCGGCCTGCCGCGCCACCATCGGCCTGCAGCACGCCGGTCAGGTTCACCTTGCGCCACAGCGGTGAGTCCTGCAGCAGCGGCACCAGTTGCGACGCCTCGCGGCTCAGCCCGATCAACTGCAGGGAATCGCCTTCCACCGACAGCTTTTCCAGATAGGTGCCATCGGGCAGCAGCCGGGTCAGCTCGTTCCACAGCTCCACGGTACTGGCATGGGCCATGCGCTTCTGTTCGAGGAATGCCGCGCCTTCCACCAGCGTCTGCAGGTGCTGGCGCTCGGCGGCAACCTGGCGTGCATCGCGTGCGGCCGCGTTGACCTGCTCGCCCAGCGCATCGGCGGCGGCCTGGCGGTTGTCCAGGATCTGCTGGCCGGCCAGGGCCAGCAGCACCAGCGCAGCCAGCCCCATCAGCAGGTTCCAGCGGCGCATCGGATCGCGCTGGGCGTGCCGCTGGTCCAGCGGCAGCAGGTTCACCCCCAGCGGCTGGCCAGCGGCGTCGGCAATATCCACACCGGCCAGGCCCTGCGCCCACGGGCCCACCTGCTGCGCCCACTGCTCCAGCGCCTGGCGCGGCATCACCACCAGTTCCACCTGCAGCTGGCCATCCTCGAGCGCGCCCAGCTCGCGCACATCGAAGCTGACCTGCGCCGGTTCAAACGGGGTCTGCCGGTCGATCTCGAAACCCACCACATCCCGCAGGCGGCTGGCGGCCGCCGCAGGCAGGCGCAGCGGACGGCGCAGCGCGGCCGTGGCCGGCAGCAGCCAATGCCGCGGCAACGTGCGCAGGCGTGCGTCCAGGCGCTGTTCCAGTGCAGCCGGGGTCTGGGGCCAGGGCAATTCCAGCACCTGTTCGGTGTGCAGTCCGCCATCGCGCAGCACGTGCAGCTGCTCGCCCTGCTGCTGCAGCAACAGGCGTGACCGTGACCAGCCCAGCGCCCATTGCCAGCGCTCGGGCAGCCACGCCAGCAATGAACGCCGCCACCAGCGCAGGCCGTTGACCACGCCCGGCGCCATCTGCCCCTGCGCCCGCACCAGAGTGTCCCGCCATGCCGTCATCGTGCTGCCATTCCCTGTTCCCATCGAAGGACCGTGTAAGTCGTTCCCGGCGTGCCTGCGGTCCCCGTCCGCACCACGCCCCGCAGAACCGACACTTTGCCGCGCTCATCCGTTGCGCGGCTCTCGATACTATAGGTGCCGCTGCCACTGGCAAGCGCCGCACCGCCCACTTTTGCATCTTCACCGGCCTGGGCCCGCTCGCGTTCGGCAAGCAGCCGCGGTGCATCCAGCCCCAATGCCGTCAACACCGGACCGGCCGCGAAACGCGGGTCCGGACGCGACTGCCGACTGTACAGGGTCAGCATCGGCTCCAGCTGTTCATACAACGCCGCGTCCATGCCGAGCACGCGCTGCAGCTCGCCCAGCGTCTCGAAGCGGTTGTTGCGCGGGCCATACGGCAGCCCGGCAGCCACGTAGTCGGGGAGTTCGGCACCGCCGCCGGGCTGCTTGAGGCTGTCGGCATCGCGCCAGTCGATGATCGCGCCCGCCAGCGGGCCGGCACGTTCGGGCGCAACGTCCATCGCCGCGAGGAATGCACGCAGCAACGTGGCGTCGGCCAGGTTCAGGTTGATCTTGCCGTTCTCGTCGACAACGCGCAGGTCGATGCGGCGCTGGTCGAACTCCCAGCGATAGCGCCGCCCGTCGGCCACCCACGGCGGCCGGGTCGCGCTGGGCTGCAGCCGGTACAGCGCATACTCCAGCCCGGCACGCGCATGTTCCTGGCCGATGGCATCGTCGTTGATCACGCGCTGCTGCATGTGCTCGATGCGGGCACTCAGCGCGAACGCGCCAACCACCGCGGTGAGCAGCGCGATCAGCCACAGCACCAGCACCAGCGCGGCACCGCGCGCGCGCCTCATGGCCGTGCCCCGCGTGGCTGCTGCGCCAACGCCACCACCATCGGCGGCCACGCCGGGCCCTGGCGCGGAGTGACACTGATGGAGACCAGGCTCGGCAGGCGGCGGGTGTCTTCCCAGCGGTCCTGCCAGTCCCCCAGCTGCCCGTTGCGCGGGTCGATGCCGCGGTAGCGGAAGCTCACCGCACGCAGCGCATCGGCCAGCGCCTCGGGCGGGCGCGGCGGGGTTTCCTCGATGCGTTCGCCGTTCTGCACCAGGGTCAGCGCCAGGTCCAGGCGCTGCGCGTCGCCGCTGCCCCGCACCTGTAGTTCGTGCACGTACGGGCCACCGCGGCCGAGGTAGCCGGGCAGATCGGACACGAACACCATGTGCTGCGGCTCGCCCAGGAAGTACACCGGTTCGCGGGTGGGGTCCGGTGGCGTGGTGGCGGTCAACATGGCCATCGACAGGCGCCGCCGCAGGAAGCCTTCCACCGCGCGCATGCGCTCGTTGTGCGCGGCCATCTGTTCGCCGCGCTGGCTGATCGCCAGTGCCGAGCGCACAGTGGCGAAGGCCAGCGCCAGCCCGCCGACCAGCAACGCGGTGGCCAGCAGCACTTCGATCAGGGTGAAGCCGCGGTGCGCACGGCTCATCGTGGCGTACCCGGGCTGGCGGGCAGCAGGCGCAGGCTGCGCCATTGCATGCGATCGGCGTCGGTGTCGCCCCACGACACCTGCAGGGTCAGCTGCGCCAGACGGGGGCCGGCCACGGTGTCGGCCACCGGCAACGCATCGGTGCGCGGCTCCTGGTACGGCGCAACCTGCAATGTCCAGCGGTAGCGGCCGTCTTCCCATTCGCCACTGCGCTCGCCGTCCTGCAGCGGCTCGACCACACCGGTGACCGCCAGCAGCGATTGCGCATGCAGCACCGCGCGGCTGCGCAGGTCGGCCTGCTTGATCTGCCGCGAGGCGCCGGACAGGCTGCCCAGCAGCAGGGTCAGCGCCAGCGCCAGCACTGCGAACGCCACGATCACCTCCAGCAACGAATAGCCGCGCTGATGCTTCATGGACGATCCCGCCGTGGGCCCGAGCGCACGTCCCCGGTGATCCAGCCCACGTCGATGTGCCAGACCGCTTCGCGCACCTGCAGGTCGATGCTGCCGCCGCTGGAAGCGCCATCGGGATAGAACGCGATGGCCCCCTGCCCGGTGGCGGTGGCCACTTCGCGCGCGCCGCGGAAGCGCACCTCCAGGCTGGGCGGCACGGTCCCGTGGCGACCGTTGGCCGCCTGCCAGGTGCGCGCCTGGGGGTCGATCAGGAAGCGCTGACGCTCACCGGTGGCGATGGCCTGGGTGCGCGTGTAGCGCAGCTGGCTGGCCAGTTCCTTGCCGGCATTGCGCAGCCGCATGCCGTCGATGCCGCCGTTCATCGCGGTGGCGGTCACCGCACCGATGATGGCGATCAGCGCCACCACCAGCAGCATTTCCAACAACGACAGCCCGGACACCCGGCGCAGGGAACGCGGCGGGCGGCGGGGCAAGCGCGTGCATGGCAGGGCGACGACCGGCAAGCGGGCTTACTCGTACTTGATGTCGGCGTCGTAGCTGCTGCCGCCCACCTTGCCGTCCTTGCCCAGGCTGATCAGGTCGAACGGCTGGCCTTCGCCGGGGGCGCGGTATTCCAGCGGGTGGCCCCACGGGTCGTTGAGTTCGGCCGGCTTGGCATACGGCCCCAGCCAGCCGCTGGTGCCGCCGGGCTGGGTGACCAGGTCGTCAAGCTTGGCCGGCAGCTTGCCGGTATCCAGCTGGTAGTTTTCGACCTTGCCGGCCACGGTCTGGACCTGCGATTTGGCGATGTTGGCCTTGCCGCGGTCGGCACCGCCCAGCACGCGGCTGCCCACCAGGGTCAGCACCGCGCCGATCAGCACGATCACGATGATGATTTCCAACAGGCTCATGCCGGCCTGGCGGCGCGGCGAGGTGAAGCGGATCAGGCGGCGTTGCATGCGGCAGGCTCCTTGCAGGGGTCAGGGAAATGCGGAATGGCCATCGTCAGCCGATGGCATTGGTCAGGTCATACAGCGGCACCAGCACGGCGACGATCACCAGCCCGACCACCGACGCCAGCACCAGGGTGATCACCGGCACCATCGCCGACAGCAGGCGGTCGATGGCGCGTGCGCTTTCCTGCTCGAAGGTGTCGGCGGTCTTGAGCAGCATGGTGTCCAGTGCGCCGGATTCCTCGCCCACCTGGATCATCTGCAGGGCAAGGCGCGGGAAGCGTTTGCCGCGTGCCAGCGACACCGACAGGCCGTTGCCGTTCTTGACGTCGTCGCTGGCCGCATCCACGTCGGCGGCCAGGGCGCGGTTGCCCAGCACGTTGCGTGCGATGCCCAGCCCGGCCAGCAATGGCACGCCGTTGCGCAGCAGGGTGCCCAGGGTACGCGCCAGCCGCGCGGTTTCCAGCTTGGCCAGCAGCGGACCGATGCCCTTGCGCTGCAGCAGCCAGCCGTCCATCGCCAGGCGGAACGCAGGCTGGCGCAGCTTGCGCTCGATCACCAGCAACGCCAGCGCCGGCACCACGATCATCGCCAGCCAGCCATCGCGCACCACCAGCCCGGCAGCCAGCACCCACTGGGTGAACCACGGCAGGGCCACGTCCAGGCTTTCATACATGAGCGCGAACTGCGGCACCACGTAGCCCAGCAGGAACAGCAGCGCGCCGCCGACCACCGCCAGCAGGATCGCCGGGTAGATCAACGCGTTGATCACCCTGCCCTTGAGCTCGGCGCTGCGTTCCAGGTATTCCGACAGGCGTTGCAGCGTGTCGTGCAGGCTGCCGCCGGCCTCGCCGGCACGCACCATGTTGATGTACAGCCGCGAGAACAGCCCATGCTGGCGTTCCAGCGCGGTGGACAACGGCGCACCGCCGCGCACCACGTCGCGGATGTCGGTGATGGCGCGGCGGCTGCGCTCATCCTCGGGCAGTTCCAGCAGGATGGTCAGCGCGCGGTCCAACGGCTGGCCGGCGCCCAGCAGGGTGGACAGCTGCTGGGTGAACTGCACCAGCGCGGCACCGTCGAACGGCTTGCGGCGCAACAGCGCGGCCCACGAGGTGGCCGTGGCCACGCCCTCGCTGGCCAGGCGCGCTTCCATGGGCAGGTGGCCCTGGTCCTGCAGACGGGTGACCACGTCGGCCTCGCTCGCGGCTTCCATCTGCCCATCGAACAGTTCGCCGTGCGCATTGAGCGCCTTGTAGCGGTACAGCGCCATGCTCAGCGGCCCGCCGGCCAGGTGCGGTGGAGGCGCATCAGGATTCCTCGGTCACGCGCAGAATTTCCTCCAGCGTGGTGTGGCCCAGCAACGCCTTGGCCAGACCATCCTCGTACATCGTGCGCATGCCGGCCGCGCGCGCGATCTGCTCGATCTCGCCCATGCCGGCGCGATGCATCACCGCGCGGCGCAGCTCGTCGTTCATCACCAGGAATTCCATGATGGTGGTGCGGCCCAGGTAGCCGGTGGGTGCGATCGCCGAGGGCTGTGCGCGGTACAGGAAAATATCGCCCTGCGGCTGCAGGCGGCGCAGGCCGAACTTCTCGATCTCCTCCGGCGAGGCGAGGTAGCGCACGGCGTGCTGCGGTTCGAGCCGGCGTACCAGGCGCTGGGCCAGGATGCCGTTGATGGTGGAGGTGAGCAGGTAATCTTCCACGCCCATGTCGAGCAGGCGGGTGATGCCGCCGGCGGCATTGTTGGTGTGCAGCGTAGACAGCACCAGGTGGCCGGTGAGTGCGGACTGGATGGCGATGCGCGCCGTTTCCAGGTCGCGCATTTCGCCGATCATGATGATGTCCGGGTCCTGGCGCACGATGCTGCGCAGCGCGTGGGCGAAGTCGAGCCCGATCTGCGGCTTGGCCTGGATCTGGTTGATGCCTTCGATCTGGTACTCCACCGGGTCTTCCACGGTGATGATCTTGACGTCGGCGGTATTGAGCTGGCTGAGCGCGGTATACAGCGTGGTGGTCTTGCCCGAGCCGGTGGGGCCGGTGACCAGCAGGATGCCGTGCGGCTGCTCGAGCACCTTGCGGAACTGCGGCAGGAACGCGTCGGTGAACCCGAGCCGGTGGAAATCGAAGACGACAGTATCGCGATCCAGCAGGCGCATCACCACGCTTTCGCCGTGCGCGGTGGGCACGGTGCTCACGCGCAGGTCCAGCTCCTTGCCCTGCACGCGCAGCATGATGCGGCCGTCCTGCGGCAGGCGGCGCTCGGCGATGTTGAGCCGGGCCATGATCTTGACGCGGCTGATCACCGCGGCGGTGAGGTTGGCCGGCGGGCTTTCGCCCTCGATCAGCACGCCGTCGACGCGGTAACGCACCTTGAGCCGGTTTTCGAACGGTTCGATGTGGATGTCCGAGGCGCGCAGTTCGAAGGCGCGCTGGATCACCAGGTTGACCAGGCGGATGACCGGCGCTTCGGAGGCGAGGTCACGCAGGTGTTCGATGTCGTCGACTGCGCTGCCTTCGCCATCGGCGGTTTCCACGATCGCGCCCATCGCACTGCGACCCTGGCCGTACCAGCGCTCGATCAGGTCATCGATCTCCGAGCGCAGCCCGACATGCAGCCGCACCGGTACGCCCATCGCCAGACGCACGGCATCGGCGGCATAGGGGTCCTGCGGGTCGCTGAGCCACAGGTCCAGCACGCCATCGTGCAGGGCCAGCGGACAGACGTGGAACTGCTTGAGGAAGCGCAGCGACAACGGCAGTGCATCGAGCAGCGATTCGGGCGCCACTTCCGGCACGGTGCGTGCGTCGAGCAGCGCCAGGCCCAGCACCTCGGCGCTGGTCTGGGCGTGGTCGCGCTCGGACACCAGGCCCAGCCGCACCAGCAACTGCAGCAGGCTGCCGCCGGACTCACGGTGCAGCGGACGCGCGCGCGCCAGATCGCCTTCCTTCAGGCGCCCGTTGCGCAGCAACGCGTCGACGATGCGGGTTTCCGCAGTGGTTTCTGCAGTGGGATCGTGGGCAACCGCGTTCACGAAGCTCTCCTGGCGACCGTGTGACTTTAGCAGTTCAGTGGGTCGCTTTACGTGCCGATGCGATGTGAATTGGACGCGACCGGCGAGACGACCCGATGCCTGGGTAAATGGCGACAGGCACGACCACGGAGAGACCACCGCACCCACACGGGGGTAGAGCCACCCCATGGGTGGCTGCGCGTGGTGCACGATCAGCGCGGCAGCCACCCATGGGGTGGCTCTACCCGGAGGATGATCGCCCAAAAAAATGGGGAGCCGGTCACAGGACCGGCTCCCCAACAACCACACACCCGTTACTGGTTGGCGATGACGCTGACGCCGCTGAACGCGGACTCGCCGACCAGCTTGATGTAGTACGTGCCCGCCACCGGCGCGGTGAAACGCACGGTTTCACTGTTGCCCGGACGGGTCGACTTGGCGTCGAATACCGTGGCGGTCGGCTCCTTGCCCTGGCTGACGTACACCGACACGTTGCCGCTGCCGCCGTAGGTGAGCAGGCTCAGCACCTTGCCGGCCTGCGCGTCGAAGCTGTACAGCACTTCGCTGCCACCGGCGCCGCTCAGGCCGCCGACGGCCACCTTGTTGGTCAACGGGATCGCGGTCGGACCGCAGTTCTCGGTGCACTCTTCTTCCAGCGCCTTGGCCAGCGCCGCCTTGGCGTCGACGATGCCGGTGCCGATCGGGGTGGCCGCCGGGATGGTCACCGGGAACTTGCGCGCGGTTTCCTTGAGCAGGGTTTCCAGCTGCGCCGGGGTGAATGCGTCGCGGTTGTTGGCGATGCGTGCGCTCTGTACCAGGGCGGCCACCGCAGCAACGTGCGGCGACGACATCGAGGTGCCGCCCTTGCCGCCGTAATCGGAGGTGCCCAGTTCCGGCGAGGTGGTGCTGCTGGAGATGGCCTGCCAGATGTAGCCGCCCGGATTGCCATCGACGCTGCCACCGCCACCCGGGGCCGACAGATCCACCGCCGCGCCGTAGTTGGAGTAGTAGGTGATGCCGCCGGTGATGCGCGTGGCGCCAACTGCAACCACGTTGTTGCAGTTGGCCGGACGCGCGTTGGCGACGTTGCCGCCGGCGTTGCCCGCGGCCACCACCACCAGCGTGCCACGCGACACCGCACCGTTGATCGCGGCCTGGTAGACCGGGTCGCAGGCGCCACTGCCGCCCAGGCTCATGTTGATGATTTCAGCCGGGTTGGCGTTGGCCGGAATGCCCGCCACGGTGCCGCCGGAGGCCCAGGTGATGGCATCGGCGATGTCGGCCAGGCTGCCGCCGCACTTGCCAAGTACGCGCACCGGCAACACCTTGGCCTTGTAGGCGACGCCGGCCATGCCGACGCCGTTGTTGGTGGCTTCGGCGACCGTGCCGGCCACGTGGGTGCCGTGCCAGGAGCTGTCTTCGGCGAGCGAGCCGGTGTAGCACTCGTTGTCGTTCTCCACCCAGTCGCCGTAATCCAGCGCACCCGGGACGCGGGCGTCGGTCGGACGGCGCGAGGTTTCGGCGTCGCTGATGAAGTCGTAGCCTTCCAGCAGGTTGCCGCTGAAGTCTTCATGGTTGGGCAGGATGCCGGTATCGATCACTGCCACCACCACGCCCTCGCCCTGCGACACATCCCACGCCGACGGCGCGTTGATGCCGCCGGTGGCGTTGCCGAAGTGCCACTGGTACTGCGCGTAGTACGGGTCGTTGGGCACCAGCTGCTTGGTTTCGGTCGGCTTGGCGCGCAGGTCGGCGCGCTGCATGCGCGCATTGACCACGGCATATTCCACGGTCGGGTCGGCCTTCAGTTCGGCCAGCACCTTCTGCAGTTCGGCATCGCCCAGGCGGCTCTGCAGGCGGATCAGGTCGGCGCCCACGCCGAGCTTGCGCACCACCTGCGGGTTGAGCGCGCCAGCGCGCGCCGTGCCACCGTTGAGCGTCGCGCGCGACAGCGCCGAGTTGACCACGGCCAGCTTGGCCGAACGGTCCGTGGCAGCAGCGCTGCCGGCGCGGTACTTGACGATGATGCCGTTGCTGGTCTGCTGCGCGGCAGTGGCCGGGCGCTTGGGTTCCTCGGTACGCGGGCTGGCGGCGAACGCCGAACCGGCCGAGATCGACAGCAGCGCGGCTGCCAGCACGTTGATGCGAAGGTTCTGCTTACTGGTCACGTTGAAATCCTCTTCAAGGTCATGATCAAACGACTGTTCAGGCCAACATTCCATGCGAGTTCCCTGGCCGGCCCTGGCCAGGGTTCCCGTGACCCGCCCCCTCAGGCCTTGCATTGCTTGCGGCGTGGCCCAACCAGGCCACGCCTTGCCACGTCTGCTTACCAGCCGAAGCCGGCACCCACGCCCACCGAGCTGTCATCGCTGCTGAAGGCACCGCCGATGGTCACCGTGGCGCGTTCGCTGAGCGCACGCTGGTAGCCCAGCGACAACGCCGACTCCCCGCCCTGGTAGCCCACGCCCACGCCCACCCGGTTCTGGGTACGCACGCCGGCGGCGCTGGTGGCCATGTTGAGCATCGCCGCGCTCATCGCGCCCTGGCGGTCGATGCGACGGTCCTGATGGCGCAGGCGCTGGTCGATTTCGCCCTTGTAGATGTCGAAGCTGTCGGCCATCGCGCCGAAGCGCTGGTCGGTGTAGCTGTTGGCCGTTGCGATGCCGCCGTCCAGCTGGCCCTTGTTGACTGCATCGGTGGCCTGCGTACCAGCGGCAACGTTGGCGACCTGGCGTTCGTTGCCGACGCTGCCCACCGACACCGTGTCGGCACGATCGGCAACCGAGCCCTGGCCCAGCGCGACCGAGTTGGCCGCCGTTGCGGTGGCCCCCTGGCCGATCGCGGTAGCCGAGGCCCCGCTGGCCACGGCACCCTCACCCATGACCACCGCATTGACCGCGGTCGGTGCGGCGGCGGCCGGTGCGTTGGCTACCTGCGGGCTGCCCGCACTGGCGGCCGTCGGCGCACCCTGCACGCTGGCGGTGGCCACGCGCTCATCGGCCGTGGCCAGCGACGCACTGGCGACATCGGCCGAGGGTGCCGCTGCGCTGCGTGCGCGTGCCGTGCTGCTGCCGGCCACCCGCTGGTCGAGGTCGCTGACCTTGCGGTCCAGCGCACCCAACGCGTCACCCACGTTGTTGTAGGTGGTTCCCTGGATCACATAGTTGGGGGCCACGAACACGCCCTGCATGCCCACGCTGGCGCCACCGCCGAGGAAGCTGGCGGCATCGGACAGCGACTGGAACAGCTGGCCCCCGTTGATGGCCTGGCGGCTGCCGGAGGCGATCGACCCGCTGCCGACGTTGTCCAGCACCGTGCCCTGCACGCCGGACAAGGTGACCTTGTCGCGGCTGGCGTCGTCGTAGCTGATTGCATTGGCGGTCACGGTTTCCACCGAGCCGATACGCTCGTCGATGTCACCCACGCGGGTTTCCACCGCGCCCACGCGCTGGTTGGTGGTGTTGAGCTGGCCACCGGTCACTGCATCGGTGCTGCCGGCGGCGATGCGGCCGGCGGCGACGTTGACGATGCGGCGCGTGGCCGGACCGTCGGTGCCGTTGCCACCGCCCACCGACACCACGTTGGCTTCGACCGCACGTGCGCCTGCGCCCAATGCCACCGAACCGGCGCCGGACACCCCGGCACCCGCGCCGATGGCGATGCTGCCGGCACCGTTGCTGGCGAAGGCCCCGTTGCCGATGGCCACGCCGTTGGTGGCGTTGGTGGAGGCCGAGCGGCCGATCACGGTGCTGTTGTCACCGCGTGCCGATGCATCGGCACCGATGGCCGTGGCGCCCGTGGCCGAGGCCACCGATGCCGCACCCAGCGCGCTGCTGCGGTTGCCACTGGCAGCTGCCCCGGAACCGGCGGCGACTGCATCGCTGCCGCTGGCGGTGGCCACGCCGGTGCCGCTGGCCTTGAAGTGCTTGCCAACCGCATCGGCGGTGGCCGCCACGCTGTCCAGCTGGGCCTTGTTGACCGCGTCGTTGGCGTTCACCGCCGCACCGACGTTGGTGATGCGGCGCGTGGCCGGACCGGTGGTGCCGTTGCCGCCACCGACCGAGACCACGTTGGCTTCGCTGGTGCGTGCACCGGCACCCAGCGCGACGCTGCCCGCGCCACTGGCCGAGGAACTCTTGCCCACCGCCGTGGCATTGATGCCGCTGTAGGCGTAGCTGTCCTGGCCGATCGCGGTGGAGCCGGCCGAGGTGGCCCATGCCAGCTGGCCGACCGCGGTGGTCTGCGCCGCAGTAGCCCAGGCATTGGAACCGGCCGCGACGCTGTTGGCACCGCTGGCCTGCGAGGCGTAGCCGATGGCGTTGGCGTAGGCACCGGACGCGGTGCTGCCCCAGCCCAGTGCCGAGGCGTAGTCGCCGCTGGCTTCGGCGCCGTAGCCGAGCGCGGTGGTCCGCACGCCGCTGGCCGCGCTGAACGCGCCCACTGCGGTGCTGTAGTCGCTGCCCGCTTCGGCGCTGTAGCCGAACGCCGCCGACTGCAGCCCGGCCGACGTGGACCCGGCACCGCTGGCGGTGCTGAACACCCCGGTGGCCTGCGCACCAGCGCCGAGCGCGGTGGCGCCGGTGCCGCTGGCACTGGTGGCCTTGTCCAGGATCACGTTGCCGTTGGCATCTTCGTAGTACAGCGCGCCACCGATGGCAGTGGCCGAATCGGCGGTGGCCGAGGCGTTGAAGCCCGACGCCGACGCATTGCGGCCGGAGGCCAGCGCGCCGCTGCCGTAGGCCGATGCGCCAGTGCCGTACGCATTGGCAGCTTCACCGGCGGCGGTGGCGTAGGCGCCATCGACATAGGCCCCCACGTCATCGCCGTTGCCGCTGCCGGAGGCCTTGAACTGGCGGTTGGTCTGCTCGGCCACCTCGGCCACGGCGCTCAACTGGTTGACGTTGACCGCATCGGTGCCTTCGGTGCCGTCGGCCACGTTGGTGATCTGCCGCTGCGCGGTAGCCGTGCCGACAGATACCGTGTTGTCACGCTCGGCCGACGAACCGGCGCCCAGCGCGACGCTGTTGACGCCCTCGGCGATGGCGTTGGCACCGAGCGCGGTGCTGTTGGCCGCATCGGCCCACGAGTTCCAGCCGATCGCGGTGGCGTAGTCATCGGTTGCCCAGGCACCGGCACCGAACGCCGCCGCACCAGTGCCGCTGGCACGGGCCGGCAGCAGGCCGAAGAAGGTCGAGCCACCGATGGCCACGCTTTCATCGCCGGTCGCTTCGCTGGATTCACCCAGCGCCACCGAACTGGCCCCCGAGGCCGTGGCCGACGTGCCCACGGCCGTGGCCAGGGCGTTGGACGCGATCGCGCCGTAGCCCAATGCGTTGGACAGGCGCCCGGTGGCTTCGCTGTAACTGCCGAAGGCCGATGCACCGGCGTCCGAGGCGGTGCTGCGGAAGCCGGTCGCGGTGGCCTGCTGGCCACTGGCCGACGACTCGAAGCCGTTGGCGGTGGCATAGGCGCCGCTGGCAATGGCCCCACCGCCAACCGCGCTGGCACCGATCTCGCTGGCGCTGGCGTTGCTGCCCAGCGCCACGCTGTTATCGCCCGTGGCCTGCGCGTTGCTGCCCAGTGCGGCGGCACCGTCGGCGCTGGCCAGTGCGTTGGTGCCCACTGCCGTGGCGCTGGCGGCCAGCGCATTGGCACCGGCACCCAGTGCGGTGGCACCGTCGCCGATCGCATTGGCCGCTTCACCGGCGGCCAGCGCATCGTCGCCTTCCACGTACGCACCGGCATCGCTGTTGTCGCTGCCGCTGGCCTGGAAGTACTTGCTGGTGGCTTCGCCCGCGGCAGCCACCGCGTTCAACTGGTTGAGGTTGACCGCATCGGTGCCTTCGGTACCGGCGGCCACGTTGGTGATCTGGCGCTGCGCATCGGCACTGCCGACCGACACGCTGTCGTCGCGGTCGGCGATGGAATCGGCACCGAGGGCCACGCTGTTCTCACCACTGGAGGTGGCCGCGTTGCCGAGCGCGGTGCTGTTCACGCCCGGCGACCATGCCCCGCCGCCCACGGCGGTGGAGTAGTTGCCCGACGCTTCGGTGGCCAGCAGACCGAACAGCGAGCCGCCCACGGCCACGCTGTTGGTGCCGGTGGCCAGGCTGCCCTGGCCGGTGGCGGTGCTGTACGCCCCGGAGGCTTCGGCATCACCGCCGACGGCGACGCTGTTGGACCCGGTGGCCTGGGCGAAGCTGCCCAGTGCGGTGGCGTTGAAGGCGCTGGCCACGGCCAGCCCACCGATGGCGGTGGTGTAACCGGCGGTGGCTTCGGCACCGAAGCCGTAGCCGGCCGACAAGGTGCCGCTGACCACGCTCTCGGCGCCCACGGCGGTCGCGCCCTGGCCACTGGCGCTGCTGTAGTAGCCCAGCGCAACCGACTCTTCGCCGGCCGCGTCGGACAACGCACCGCCGGCGAAGCTGCCCGCACCGGACGCGACGCTGGCCGCGCCGGTGGCGGTGCTCTGCTCGCCGGAGGCTTCGCTTTCGGCGCCGGTGGCAGTGGCGTATTCGCCGCTGGCCTGCGCATTGGCGCCCACGGCGATCGCGTTGGCACCGCTGGCCAGTGCATTGAAGCCCACCGCACTGGCGTTGTCGGCCAGTGCGAACGCGCCGCTGCCCAGCGCGGTGGCGCCGCTGCCGGCGGCGAAGCTGGACGAGCCCACGGCGGTGGCGTAGTCGCCCTCGGTGGCCGCGTTGGAACCGGCCGCCACGCTTTCCTCGCCGCCGGCCACGGCCACGCCGTCGCCGCTGGCCTGGAACTGCGCGGTGGCGTCGGTGAGCTGGTCCAGGTTCACCGCATCGGTGCCCTGGGTACCAGCGGCGACGTTGGTGACCTGGCGCTGGCGGGTGCTGCTGCCCACCGACACGGTGTAGGCGCGGTCGGCGACCGAGCCGGCGCCAAGCGCCACCGCATTGGACGCACTGGCATTGCTGCCGGCACCGATGCCGATCGCGCTTTCACCGCCGGCCACCACGTTGGTGCCGATGGCGATGGTGTTGATGCTGTTGCCCAGCGCCTGGAAGCCGACCGCGACGCTGTTGTCGCCGTAGCCGAACGCACCGCGACCCAGCGCGGTGGCGCTGCTGCCGCGCGCCCAGCTGTTGTAGCCGATCGAGGTGGAGCCGGTGCCGCTGGCCCACGCCGACTGACCCACCGCGGTGCCGTTGGCCGCAGTGGCCCAGGCACTGGCGCCGAACGCGGTGGCACCGTCTTCGGTGGCCCATGCGTAGGCGCCGGTGGCGGTGGTTTCCTCGCCGCTGGCGAAGGCGTTGTCGCCCTGCGCCACGCTGTAGTCGCCGGTGGCGCGCGCCTTGTAGCCGGCGGCCAGGCTGTTGCTGCCGGTAGCCTGCGCGCCGCTGCCGAACGCGTTGCTGGTTGTGCCGGTGGCCAGGGCGCCCGCGCCCACCGCCACCGCATCCTGGGCCGCGGTGGTGCCTACCTTGACGGCGTTGCCGTCGGCATCGACCAGCGGCTGGTTGAATTCGTCATAGGCCTGGCCGAGGCCGCCGATGGCGACACTGCCGTTGCCATTGGCGCTGACGTTGCGGCCCACGGCCACGGTGTCATCGCCCAACGCGTTGGCCCCGTTGCCGAGTGCCGCCGCACCGGCGCCCAGCGCATTGCTGGCCTCGCCTGCGGCCAGCGCGCCGTCGCCTTCGGCAAACGCACCCACGTCGCTGTCATCGGAGCCATTGGCCTTGAAGCGGCTGGCGGTGACGTTGGCCACCTGGGCCACGCCATCCAGCTGCGCCTTGTTGACCGCGTCGGTGGCGTCGGTACCGGCGGCCACATGGGTGATCTGGCGTTCGTTGCCGACATCGCCGACCGAGACGGTGTTGGCGCGGGTGGCGGTGGAATTGGCGCCCAGCGCAACGCTGTTGGCGCCGCGTGCGGTGGCGTAGAAACCGACCGCGGTGCTCAGCTCGCCGCTGGCCCAGGTTTCCGCGCCCAGCGCGGTGGCCCCTTCACCCGGTGCATAGGCGAAGTAGCCCACGGCGGTGGCCTCGGTGCCCGACGCTTCGGTCAGGGTGCCGTTGGCGGTGGCGTAATCGCCGCTGGCGATGGCGCCGGCACCGACGGCGGTCGCCGCTTCACCACTGGCCTGGGTCTGCACGAAGAAGCCCAGACCCGGCAGCAGGTCTGCCGGCCCGCCGATGGCGGTGCTGCTGTTGCCGGTGGCCACGCTCTGCGTGCCGACGGCGGTGGAGTAGTCGCCAATGGCGTTGGACACCGCGCCGAAGGCCGACGACTGCGCGCCGCCGGCGTACGCGCCGACGCCGTAGGACGACGAGGCAAATCCCGCCGCTTCCGCACTGGCACCCACGGCGGTGCCGCCGACGCCGGCGCTGGTGGCGCCGGTATCGACCGGCACGCCGCCGTTGGTGATCAGCGGGTTGCCATCGGCATCCACCGCCGCGCCCCCGACCGCCACGCTGCCCGGGCCGTTGGCCTGCGCGTTGTTGCCGAAGGCGGCGCTGTTCTGGCCGGTGGCCACGGCATTGAAGCCCACCGCCGTGGCGTTCTGTGCCACCGCGGTGGCACCACTGCCGAGCGCGGTAGCGCCATTGCCGAGTGCATTGGACGCTTCACCGATGGCGGTGGCGTTGTCGCCCTCGACGTAGGCACCGGCATCGCTGTCGTCACTGCCGGTGGCCTGGAAGTACTTGCTGGTGGTGGCCGCAACCGCGTCCACGGCATCCAGCTGGGACTTGTTCACTGCATCGTTGGCTTCGCTGCCATCGGCCACGTTGGTGATCTGGCGGCGCAGGCCGGTTTCGCCGTTGCCCACCGATACGGTGTCGATGCGATCGGCGTAGGAGCCGGCGCCCAGCGCCACGCTGCCCACGGCCACGGCCGCGGAGTTGGACCCGAGCGCGGCGCTGAAATCGGCCACGGCCACGCTGAACGCGCCGACCGCCACCGAGGCCTCACCGCCACTGCCCGCACCACGACCGAGCGAGGTGCTGCCCGCGCCGATGGCCAATGCGCCGCCGCCGATGGCGGTGGCACCGTCGGCGCTGGCTTCGGCCAGGCCGCCAATCGCGGTGGCTGCACCGTTCTCGCTGGCGGCCAGTGCGTGTGCACCGAGCGCGACGTCACCGAGGCCGAAAGCAGCGGCGCTCTGCCCCACTGCCGTGCTGGCGTCGCCGAAGGCCAGCGTGTTCTGGCCGAAGGCGCTGGCGCCCAGACCGGCCGCAATGGCCTGGCTGCCGGTGGCCGTGGTGGCATTGGCCAACGCCTGGCTGCCCTGCCCCACGGCGGTGGCGCCGTCGCCCTCGGCGGTGGCACCGGCACCGGCGGCAAGCGCGCCGTCACCGTCGATCGTGGCCGCGTCGCTGTCGTTGCCAGCACCATCGGCCTTGAAATAGCGGGTCGCGCCTTCGGCAGCAACCGCAACCTTGTCCAGCTGGGCCTTGTTCACCGCATCGGTGGCGGCGGTACCGGCAGCCACGTTGGTGACCTGGCGCTCCTTGCCGGCATCACCCACCGACACCGTGTTGGCGCGGTTGGCCTTGGAGCCTGCACCGAGCGCAACGCTGTTGCTGGCCGAGGCGGTGCTGTTGCTGCCGATGGCCACCGCGTTGCTGCCGGTGGCGCTGGCGCTGCCGTCGACCACGCAGCTGTCCAGGATCTTGCTGTTGAGTACAACGCAGTTGGCATTGCCGCCCACTTCCACCGACTGCGCCAGGGCAGCCGGCGCCAGCCCTGCCATGCCCAACCCGAGTGTCAACGCGATGGCAGCCGACAGCAGCGACGTGGCGCGCGTGTCGGTGGATCGTCGCTGGTCGATGACCACGCCGGCAGACTGGCCGGTGGCCAATTCCGAGGCGACAACCATTTGCCCCAGTGCTTTGTTCCAGACCTTGCGATAAATCCGATTCATCGATGCGACTCCTGAGTGGGCTGGTTTTAGGCAAAGCGACGCCAACGCCGGACCGTGTGGTCCAACGTCCCCTGGGGGCGTTTACTCGCTTGATTTACTGCGTTGCGCCGAATGGCTTGCTACAGACGTACAGCCGACTCGCCATCCATGCGGTTACTGCAGAACTGAACGCTTTCGAAATGAGGATGCAGTGTTAACGTACAGTTTCAGCAACGTCAAGACTTTGACGTAGAAAAACTTCCGACAGCGATCTGCGTCACAAAACCGACGATAAACGTGCTGATTACGTTAGTTTCATGTGAGTAATGGCTATAACGGATTTTCACGTTGTAACGCGCTGTAACTCATTGCTGCCGATCATTTTCCATTCCACACAAAAGAAAACCGCCGGACGGGCCGGCGGTTTCTTCACGCGATTTTCACCGCTTCAACAACAGTGACGTGCGCAGTATCAGCCGCACCATACGCGTGCGTTGCGGAACATCCGCAGCCACGGCGAATCGCCCTGCCACTCGCTCGGACGCCAGCTCAGGTTGAGCGCGCGCGGCGTGCGCTCGGGGTGCGGCATCATGATGGTGACACGACCGTCGCTGGTGGTCAGGCCCGTGATGCCGTCCGGCGAACCGTTCGGGTTGAGCGGGTACTGGGTGGCCACGTTGCCATCGCCATCCACGTAACGCAGCGAGACGCGTGCGGCCGCCTGGTCCACGGCGGTGGCGAACACCGCCTGGCCTTCGCCATGCGCAACCGCGACCGGCAGGCGCGAGCCGGCCATGCCACGCAGCAGGATCGACGGCGACTCCACCACTTCCAGCAGCGCGGTGCGCGCTTCGAACTGCTCGCTGCGGTTGCGGCGGAACTGCGGCCAGTGCTCGGCACCGGGGATGATGTCCTTGAGCTGGCTCATCATCTGGCAGCCGTTGCACACGCCCAGGGCGAAGCTGTCGTCGCGCGCGAAGAACGCGGCGAAGGCATCGCGCAGTGCGCTGCGTTCCAGCACCGAGGTGGCCCAACCGCGGCCGGCCCCGAGCACGTCGCCGTAGCTGAAGCCGCCGCAGGCGACCAGCCCGGTGAAATCGGACAGCGCGACGCGCCCTTCGATCAGGTCGCTCATGTGCACATCGAACGAAGTGAAGCCGGCACGTTCGAAGATGTTGGCCATTTCAATCTGGCCGTTGACGCCCTGCTCGCGCAGCACCGCCACGCGCGGGCGCGCGCCGGTATTGATAAAGGGCATCGCCACGTCTTCGTTGAGATCGAAGGTGAGCTTCGGCTTCAGGCCCGGCGCGTTGAAGTTGCGCGCGACCGCACGCTCCTGGTCGGCGTTGTCGGGGTTGTCGCGCAGCTTCTGCATGGCGTGGGTCACCGACCACCAGGCATCGAACAGCGCTTCCCAGCGCCACTCGACCAGGCTCTCGCCCTGCAGCGACACCCGCACCACCGGCGCGGTGGTCGGGCGCGCGATGCGCTGGGCGCACTCGGTCAGCGCGTGGCGCTCGACCAGGTCGGCGAACGCGGCGCGGTCTTCCTTGGCGATCTGCACCACCGCACCCAGCTCTTCATTGAACAGGCTGCGGAACGGATCATCGCCCCAGGCATCCAGGGTGATGTCCAGGCCCAGGCGCGAGGCGAAGGCCATTTCGCAGAGCGCGGCGAAGGCACCGCCGTCGCTGCGGTCGTGGTAAGCCAGCAGCAGGCCGGCCTGGCGCGCATCGCGGATCAGTTCAAAGAACGCGCGCAGGCGCTGCGCATCGTCCAGGTCCGGCACGGCACCGGCAAACGCGGGCAGGTCGCTATGGTCGGCATGCACCTGGGCCAGGATCGAGCCGCCCAGGCGCTGCTTGCCGGCGCCCAGGCCGATCAGCCACAGCTCGCTGTCGGTGTCGCGGTCCAGCAGCGGGGTGAGCTGGGCGTTGGCATCGGCCACCGGCGCGAACGCGGAGATCACCAGCGATACCGGCGACACCGACTTGTGTGCCTGGCCATCGGCGTGCCACTGCGCCTGCATCGACAGCGAGTCCTTGCCGACCGGAATGCTCAGGTCCAGCTGCGGGCACAGCTCCATGCCCACCGCGCGCACCGCGTCGTACAGCAGCGCGTCTTCGCCGTTGTGGCCGGCGGCGGCCATCCAGTTGGCCGACAGCTTCACCGTCTCCAGTGCATCCACCGGGGCGGCGCACAGGTTGGTGATCGCCTCGCCCACGGCCATGCGGGCCGAGGCAGCGGCATCGAGCAGCGCCAGCGGAGTGCGCTCGCCGATGGCCATCGCTTCACCGGCCACGGTGTCGAAGCCGGCCAGGGTGATGGCCACGTTGGCCAGCGGCAACTGCCACGGGCCGATCATCTGCTCGCGTGCGGTCAAGCCGCCCACGCTGCGGTCGCCGATGGTGACCAGGAAGTTCTTGGACGCCACCGACGGGTGCGCCAGCACGCGCAGGCCTGCTTCATGCAGGTCCAGCCCGGCGGTCTTCAGCGCCGGCCAGCGCGGTGCGGGCGGGTGCGCGGTGTCGCGGTGCATCTTCGGCGCCTTGCCGAACAGCACGTCCATCGGCAGGTCGATCGGTGCATCGGCCGGGATGTTGTCCACGGTGGCGCCGTAGGCCACCACCAGGCGTTCCTCGGCGGTGGCCACGCCCACGGCGGCGAACGGGCAGCGTTCGCGCGCGCAGATCGCGGCGAACTCGGCCAGCCGTGCCTGCGGCACGCCCAGCACGTAGCGTTCCTGCGATTCGTTGCACCACAACTGCATCGGCGACAACGACGGGTCATCGGCGGGCACCTTGCCCAGGTCGATCACACCGCCCACGCCGGAGTCATGCAGCAGCTCGGGAATGGCGTTGGACAGGCCGCCGGCGCCGACGTCATGGAACCAGCGGATCGGGTTGTCCAGGCCAAGCGCCACGCAGCGGTCGATCACTTCCTGGCAGCGACGCTCCATTTCCGGGTTGTCGCGCTGCACGCTGGCAAAGTCGAGGTCTTCGGCACTTTCACCGGAGGCCACCGAACTGGCGGCACCGCCGCCCAGGCCGATCAGCATGGCCGGGCCGCCCAGCACGATCACCGCATCGCCCGGCTGCAGGGTCAGCTTCTCGACCTGGTTCTGGTCGATGGCGCCCAGGCCGCCGGCGAGCATGATCGGCTTGTCGTAGGCGCGGGTCAGGCCCTGCCCTTCGGGCAGCTCGAAGCTGCGGAAGTAACCCAGCAGGTTGGGGCGGCCGAACTCGTTGTTGAAGGCGGCGCCGCCGAGCGGGCCGTCCAGCATGATGTCCAGCGCCGGAGCCATGCGCGGGTTGAGCGCGCGCGGCGCCTCCCACGGCTGCGGCAGGGTCGGGATGCGCAGGTGCGAGACCGAGAAACCGGTCAGGCCGGCCTTCGGCTTGCCGCCGCGGCCGGTGGCGCCTTCGTCGCGGATTTCACCGCCGGCACCGGTCGACGCGCCCGGGAACGGGGCGATCGCGGTGGGATGGTTGTGGGTTTCCACCTTGATGCAGAACGCCGAATCGACCACCGCTTCGCTGCGGTACTGGCCACTGGCCGGATCCGGGCGGTAGCGCGATGCGGGCAGGCCGGCGACCACCGCGGCGTTGTCGCTGTAGGCGCTCAACGTGTGCTGCGGGGTCTGCTGGTGGGTGTTCTTGATCATGCGGAACAGCGACTGCGGCTGGTCGGCGCCGTCGATGGTCCAGCTGGCGTTGAAGATCTTGTGGCGGCAGTGCTCGGAATTGGCCTGCGCGAACATCATCAGTTCCACGTCCGACGGCTTGCGGCCCAGTTCGCCGAAGCGCTGGCGCAGGTAGTCGATCTCGTCCTGGGCCATGGCCAGGCCGAGGCGGCGGTTGGCCGCTTCCAGGTCCTCCAGCGCGATGCGTTCCAGTTCACCCCGGGCCGGCGCGCTGAACAGCGCCTGCGCCTGGTCGGCCTGGTCCAGCACCGATTGGGTCATCGGGTCGTGCAGCGCGCGCGCCACCGCCGCCTGGGCGGCGGCATCGGCCGGCCACCCGGCCAGGTCGATGCGCAGACCGCGTTCGACACGGCGGATCGGCTGCCCGGCGCCGCGCACCAGTTCGGTGGCCTTGCTCGACCACGGCGACAAGGTGCCCAGGCGCGGGACCACGAAGCGCGACACCGCCCCCGCTTCCTGCCCGGCCAGTGCCGGCTGGGCTTCCAGGATCCGGCTCAGGATCGCCGGGTCCGGGGCTGCATCGCCCTCGGTCTGGATGAAGTAGACATGCCAGGCACCGGTGATGCGCAGATCGGCGGCCAGGGACTGCAGGCGGGATTCAAGACGTTCGCGGCGGAACGGCGAAAGGGCGGATGCGCCCTCGAGGACCATCATGTCCGGGGAACCGTGGTTGGGAACGGGGCCCACCATTGTACCGAAGTCGGCCGCCGGGGCTTGGCGGGCCGTCGGCACCGCCGCACCGTCTTCACGGCCGAACCTTGCGCTGGCTCACGGATTGCCGGACGAATGCATGACAACGTTGTCCTCGCCTGCCCGACCTGCCTTCCGGTCAGGCCCTCGTCCGCCCCCACTGCTGTTGCCGGCCTCTCCCCGGCGCTCGGACCTGCTGCACGCGGGCCGCCCCACCCGGCGGCCCGCGCCCATCACTAGATCGGAGTAAGACCATGCCTGACCCGATGATGCGCAGTGCGGTGACATCGATATCCCCCCAGCCGGCCGCCCGCCACAAACGCTGGCTGCTCGCCCTGGCCCTGGCGGCGGCCGCCACGCCCAGCCTGGCGCTGGCCGCCAACTGTACCGGCGCGCCGGAATGGAACGCCGCGGTGATCTACCTCTCCGGCACCACCCTGCAGAAAGGGGGCGTGCTGTACCGGGCCAACCAGGACATCTGGAATGCCCCGCCCGACCACCCGGCCGGAGCGCCCTACTACACCAACCTGGGCGCCTGCGACGGCAGCGGCAGCAACCAGCCGCCCACCGTCAGCCTGACCGCCCCCACCGCCGGGGCCAGCTTCACCGCCGGCAGCAGCATCACCGTCAGCGCCAACGCCGCCGACAGCGACGGCAGTGTCAGCAAGGTGGAGTTCTTCCGTGGCGGTACCTCGCTGGGCATCGACACCAGCGCGCCGTACAGCGTGACCTGGGCCAATGCATCGGCCGGCAGCCACACCTTCAAGGCGGTGGCCACCGACAACAACAACGCGGTGACGTCCTCGGCCACGGTCAGCGTGACCGTCACCGCCGCCAGCAACGACACCACCCCGCCCAGCGTGCCCGGCGGCCTGGCCTCGCCGTCCAAAACCGCCACCACGGTCAACCTGGCCTGGAGCGCGGCCACCGACAACAGCGGCGGCAGCGGCGTGGCCGGCTACGACGTGTACCGCAACGGCAGCCTGGTCGGCTCACCCAGCGCCACCCAGTACACCGACGGCGGGCTCACCGCCAGCACGGCCTATACCTACACCGTGCGTGCCCGCGACAACGCCGGCAATGCCTCGGCGCAGAGCGGCTCGATCAGCGTGACCACCGCGGCCGGCGGCGGGGGCGGCGGCACCAAGCGGGTGATCGGCTACTTCACCCAGTGGGGCATCTACGGGCGCAACTACCGGGTCAAGAACATCGACACCAGCGGTTCGGCGGCCAAGCTCACCCATATCAACTACGCGTTCGGCAACGTGCGCAACAACCGCTGCGAAGTGGGCGTGACCCAGGCCTCCGACCCGAACACCGGCGTCGGCGGGGATGCGTTCGCCGACTACACCAAGGCCTTCGGTGCCGGCGAGAGCGTCAGCGGCAGTGCCGACACCTGGGACCAGCCGCTGCGCGGCAACTGGAACCAGCTCAAGCAGCTCAAGGCCAAGCACCCGAACGTGAAGGTGCTGATCTCGCTGGGTGGCTGGACCTGGTCGCGCGGCTTCTCCAGCGCGGCGCAGCCGGCCAACCGCCAGGCCTTCGTGGCCTCGTGCGTGGATGCCTACATCAAGGGCAACCTGCCGGTGACCGACGGCGCCGGTGGCGTGGGCGCGGCGGCGGGCGTGTTCGACGGCATCGACATCGACTGGGAATACCCGGTGGCGTGCGGGCTGAGCTGCGGCACCCCGGCCGACAACGCCAACTACACCGCGCTGCTGGCCGAGTTCCGCCGCCAGCTGGATGCGGTGCGGCCCGGGCTGCTGCTGACCGTGGCGGTGGGCGCGGGGATCGACAAGATCCGCGTGACCGACCCGGCGGCGTACCACCCGTACCTGGACTTCATCAACGTGATGACCTACGACTTCCACGGTGCGTGGGATCCGCAGACCAACCATCACTCGGCGCTGTTCGACTCCCCGGCCGACCCGTCCACCGGCGACCAGAAGCTCTACAACAGCAACGATGCGATGGAGGCGTTCCTGAGCCGTGGCGTGCCGGCGTCCAAGTTGAACCTGGGCATCGGTTATTACGGACGTGGCTGGACCGGCGTGGCCAGTGGCAACAACGGCCTGTACAAGAGCGCCAGCGGCGCGGCACCGGGCACGTATGAAGCCGGCATCGAAGACTGGAAGGTGCTCAAGAACCTGACCTGGCCGGTCTACACCGACAACGTCGCCAAGGCCACGTGGATCTCCAACGGCACCACCTTCTGGAGCGTGGATACCCCTGCGATGGTCACCGAGAAGATGGGCTACGTGAAAGCCCAGGGACTGGGCGGCGCGTTCTTCTGGGAATTCAGCGGCGATGACCCGCAGGGCACCCTGACCAAGGCCATCAGCGACGGGTTGAATTGATCTGAAACGGTGACGCGCAGCCCGCGCGCCACACCAAAAAACGCCCCGGCACTGCCGGGGCGTTCTGGTTTCAGCGGCTGCCGCCGGCCGTGGTGCGCTCCAGCGCGGCCTTCAGCTGTGCCGGCGGCACGTAGCCGCCCAGCTGGGTGCCATCGGCGGCGAAGATCGCCGGGGTACCGTTCACGCCCATCTGCTGGCCCAGCTTGTACTGCATGGCCACTGGATTGGTGCAGTTTTTCGGCGCCACCGGCTGGCCGGTCTTGGCCGCGGTGAGGGCCTGCTTGCGATCGGCCGCGCACCACACCGAAATCATGTCGGTGTAGTCCTGGCTGCCCAGGCCCATGCGCGGGAACGCGAGGTATTCCACGCTGATGCCGTTGCGGTTGAGCTCGGCGATGTCCTGGTGCAGCTTGCGGCAGTAGCCGCACTCGATATCGGTGAACACGCTGACGGTGTACTTGGCATTGGGCGCGGCAAACACGATGCGTTCGGCCTTCGGCACCTGCGCCAGCAGTTTCTGCCGGTAGGCGAGCAGGCCGGCGCTGCTGACCGGTGCCTTGTTCTGGATGTCGTAGGGCTGGGATTGCATCAGGTAGCGGCCGTCATCGGTGACGTACAGCACCTGCCCGCCCACCAGCACTTCGCGGAAGCCCGGGAACGGCGCGGCGCCGATGTAGTCCGGGGCGAACTTGGGGTCCAGCTTCTGCAGTGCGCTGCGCACCCGCGCATCGGCACTGCCGGCGGCAGGTGCGGCGGCGCTGGCGCCCTGGGTGGCGGCAGGCGCGGACGGTTGCTGCGCGCAGGCAGTCAGGCTGAGCGCACCGAAGAGGGCGGCAATGGCAACACGGAGCATCGAGCGTTCCGGGAGAAAAGAAGGTGACCGCGATTCTCGCACAGCCACCCCGGCGCACGGCTGGACCGCGGCGAAACGGGGCGTCCTGCCGGCCCGACCGCGGGGTCAGCCGCGCGGGTGATGCCGGGCATGCAGCTTCTGCAGGTGCTCGCGCGCCACCAGCGTGTAGATCTGGGTGGTGGACAGCGAGCTGTGGCCCAGCAGCATCTGCAGTGCCCGCAGGTCCGCGCCGTGGTTGAGCAGGTGGGTGGCGAAGCTGTGGCGCAGGCCGTGCGGGCTGATCCGCGCCGGGTCGATCCCGGCGACCACCGCATACTTCTTCACCAGCGCCCAGAACTGCTGGCGGCTGAGCGGGTGCAGCGACGGCTCCAGGAACATCGGCACGTTGCCATCGGCACCGGCCGGCACCGCGCGCTTGCCCGCCAGCAGCGGCCGCGACTGGGCCAGGTAGCGTTCCAGCCAATGCTGGGATTCCTCTCCGAGCGGCACCAGCCGCTCCTTGCTGCCCTTGCCGATCACCCGCAGCACGCCCTGGCGCAGGTTGACCGCATTGGCCGGCAGCTGCACCAGCTCGCTCACGCGCAGGCCGGCGGCGTACATCAGCTCCAGCATCGCCCGGTCCCGCAGGCCGATCGGCGTGTCGATGTCCGGCGCATCCAGCAGGGCCTCGATCTGGCTTTCGGCCAGCGCCTTGGGCAGCAGCCGCGGCAACCGCGGCGGATCCAGCAGTACGCTGGGGTCGTCGCTGCGCTGCCCACGGCGCAGTGCATCGGCGAAAAACGCGCGCAACGCCGACAACAGCCGCGCGGTGCTGCGCGGCGACCACCCATGCCGCGCACGCCAGGCCAGGTAGTCGAACAGGCCGGCCCGATCAATCGTTGCCAACCCGCCGCCCGCGCCATCGCGCCAGCGCGCCAGGCCCTCCAGGTCACGTCGATAGCTGTCCAGGCTGGCCTGCGCCAGGCCCTGCTCGGCCCAGATCGCATCGAGGAAGCGCTGGATCAGCGCGTTGTCGTCGTCGCGCAGCGGCGGCAGGTGCTGCACCAGCTGGCGGCGCAGTGCGGGGGTGGAGGTATCGGACATGCGGCCAGCATACGGAGCCGGACGCAGGGCGGCCATCGAACCGGCGCCGTGGCGCAGGTATGCTCGGCCCATGGCCACCACCACCGCTCCCGCTGCCGCCACCGATCGCCCCGCCAGCCTGCTGCTGTGGCGCCTGCTGGCGCTGCTCTACGACCTGTTCCCCGCGCTGGCGTTGTGGATGCTGGCGGGCACGCTGTTCACCGTGGGCTACACCCTCTCCGGCCACGCCGAGCGCGACAACATCGCCCCCTTCAGCGCGCTGCAGTGGCTGCTGTGGCTGTGCTGCTGGATCATCACCGGCCTGTACGCCACCCTCAGTTGGCGCCGCGGCGGCCAGACCCTGGGCATGCGCCCGTGGCGCCTGCAGGTCGTCACGGCCGACGGCACCGCCCCCACTGCCAGGCAACTATGGCTGCGCTACACCGTCGGCACCGTCTCGGTGCTGCTGGGCGGGCTCGGCCTGTGGTGGTCGCTGATCGACCGCCAACGCCTGACCTGGCACGACCGCGCCAGCGGCACGCGCCTGCGGCGCCTGCCGAAGCGTTGAACCGGTTGTGCCGGCCGCTGGCCGGCCCCAAATACCCCTGACGCATTACGGTAGTGCCGGCCGCTGGCCGGCTCCCGATACCGCCTGACATGTTCCGGTAGTGCCGGCCGCTGGCCGGCCCCCGATACCGCGTGGACATGTTCCGGTAGTGCCGGCCGCTGGCCGGCTCCCGATACCGCGTGACGAATTCCGTGGAGCCGGCCAGCGGCCGGCACTACCTGGGCGGCGCCGTTCCGGCCGCACACGCATGGTGTGGAAAAGCGACCCGCCCTGAAGCAGGTATCAGCACCATGAAGGCGCCGCCTTATCCCGACTTGCGCCGGAACAGCATCCCCGACACCACCAACATCACGATCGGCGGCAGTGCGTAGGCAATGCGGTAATCGAATTTCAACGCACCGGCCATCCGCCCGAAGAACAACTGCAGCAGCCAGAAGCCCAGCGCGAACAGGATGCCCAGGAACAACCGCTTGCCCATCCCGCCGCTGCGCAGCGAACCGAACGCGAACGGCACCGCCGCCAGGCACAACGCCAGCACGTTCACCGGGTAGAACCACCGGCTCCAGTAGATGTCCTCGTAATCGCGCGCATCCAGCCCGTTGCGCTTGCGGTACTCGATGCTCGTGCGCAGGTCCGCCGCCCGCAGGTTGCGCGGCTTGGAAATGCCGCTGGCCAGCGCCGCCGCATCCAGCTGCGAATCCCACGGCTCGGACTCCACCGTCTCACGCGTTGCCGAGCGCTCCCCGAACGTATCCCGGCGCACCTTGTTCAACACCCAGCCGGTATCACCGTGCTCGGCCGTGCCCGCGTACGTCAACGATGCCAGCTTGCCGTCGTCTCCGATCTTGTACAGCCGCACATCGCGCAGCACCAGCTTGGTCCCACCGCCGGGCAGCAGCTGCTCGTCGCCCGCGCCCGCGTTGAGGAACGTATCGCCCTCGCGTGCCCACACGCCCGAATAGCGGGCCACCGCCATGTCGTTGCCCCACTTGGCGCTCATCCGGATGTCGTCGGCCCGGCTCTGCGCCCACGGCGCCAGCGTCTCGCCGGTCAACACCATCACCGCCGTCAGCAGCGACAGCGCGATCGCCACCGACGCGCTCAGGCGCTTGCGCGACAGGCCCAGCGCGCGCAGCGCGGTCAGCTCGGAGGTGGCCGCCAGCTGCCCCAGCCCCATCAGCGAACCGATCACCGCCGCCGTCGGGAAGAACGTGTAGGCCCGGCGCGGCACCGTGTACAGCACCCACGCAGCCGCATGGCCGATCGTGTAGCCGCCCTTGCCCACGTCCTTGAATTCACCGGAGAAGGCCATCACCACGTCCAGGCCCAGCAGCACCGCCCAGGTCAGCAGCACCGTGCCGAACACCGACCGGCCAAGATAAAGATCAAACCGCATCGGGCGAAACTTCATGCGGTCCTCCGCGGGCGCGACAGCTTGCCGTCACGCAGGTACATCCAGATCGCCAGCGCCAGCAGCGGCAGGCTCAGCCACCACAGACCGACACTGCCGGACAATTTGCCATCGGCGATCCAGCGCGTGCCGATGAACATCAGGTTCATGCCCACCAGGTAGGCCAGGAACGCCAGCATCATGCGCCCGTAGCGCTGCTGGCGCGGCGAACTGCGCGCCAGCGGCAGCGTCATCAACGCGAACGCCAGCGCGATCAGCGGCGGGGTGATGCGCGAATGCAGCTGCGCCTGCGCCGCCGGCCGCGCGTCGCCCAGCAGCTGGGTGGTCGGCAGCAGCTCGGGGTCGTCCTTCTGGCGGGTATCGGCGCCGTCGGGCATGGCCACGTCGTTGCGCGCGAAGGTCATCAGCTTGTAGTCCAGCGCACCGTTGGCCGGCCCTTCCACCTGGTGGCCGTCGTCCAGCTCCAGGTAGCGCTGGCGCTCGCCCTCGAAGAACATGCGGCCGTGGTCGGCCGACACCACCTCGATACGGTCGTCCTTCTGCCGCTGCAGGAACACCTTGCCCAGCCGGGTGCCGTCCGGCGATAGCGAGGACAGGTAGACCACCCCGCCGTTGTTGGGCAGGTTGGTGAACTTGCCCGACTCCAGCCCGGCCATGGCCACGCTGCGGTTGGCTTCCACGATCATGGTCTCGCTGGTGCGGTCGGCCCAGGGGCCCAGCCACAGCGAGCACAGGGCGATCAGGCCCACCACCGGCACCACCAGCATCAGGACCGGGCGCAGCAGCCGTTTGGGCCCCACCCCGATGGCGGTCAGCACCGCCATTTCCGAGTCCCGGTAGAGCCGGGCGGTGGCCAGCAGCAGGCCCAGCATCAGCGCCAGCGGCAGGATCAGCGGCATGTAGACGATGAACTGCAGGCCCAGCTGCGAGAACAGCAGGCGGGCCGGTACGCGGCCGTCGGCGATATTGCCGAGGATGTCCACCAGGACACCACCGACGCTTACCACCAGCAGCACGATCAAAGTGGCCAGGAAACTCTGGACGAAATCACGCAGGAGATAGCGATCGAGCTTCGACATGGGGCGGTGGTTTAAACTCTCGGATTCGTTCGCGGTGCTGCCCAGTCTACTGACGGGACGTAAACAGCTCGCGATTGTACGGATTTGCCAACGGAATCTGATCAATGGCCCTGGAATTCACCCTGAACCACGCAACGCCGGCCTCGGCCGCGTTCGATTGCGTCATCGTCGGCGCCTACGCCGACCAGACCCTGAGCCCGGCGGCACAGGCCCTGGACACCGCTTCCGGCGGTCGCCTGACGGCCCTGGTGGCCCGCGGCGACGTGGGCGGCAAGACCGGCAACACCACGCTGCTGCACGACCTGCCGGGCGTGACCGCCCCGCGCGTGCTGGTGGTGGGGCTGGGCGAACCGGCCAAGTTCGGCGTGCCGCAGTACCTCAAGGCCGTGGGCGATGCCAGCCGCGCCCTGAAGAGCGGGGTCAACCACCACGCGCTGTTCACCCTGACCGAGCTTGAGGTCAAGGGCCGCGATGCCGCCTGGAACATCCGCCAGGCCATCATCACCGCCGACCACGCCGCCTACCGCTACAGCGCCACCCTGGGCAAGAAGAAGGCCGACGAACCCGGCCTGACCCAGCTGGCCATCGCCGGCACCGACGCCCAGGCCCTGGCCCAGGGCCAGGCCATCGCCGCCGGTGTGCAGTACGCCCGCGAGCTGGGCAACCTGCCGCCGAACCTGTGCACCCCGGCCTACCTGGCCGAGTCCTCGGTCGCCTTCGCCCAGGCCCACGCCGGTGCCGAGGCGGAGATCCTGGACGAGCACCAGATGGAAGCGCTGGGCATGGGCTCGCTGCTGGCCGTGGCCCGTGGCTCGGCCAACCGCCCGCGCCTGGTGGTACTGAAGTGGAGCAACGGCGGCGACGCCAAGCCGTACGTGCTGGTCGGCAAGGGCATCACCTTCGACACCGGTGGCGTCAACCTGAAGACCCAGGGCGGCATCGAAGAGATGAAGTACGACATGTGCGGTGGCGCCAACGTCGTCGGCACCTTCGTCGCGGCGGTCACCGCCAGGCTGCCGTT
>Ga0160463_100145_pt1 | contig 67791 bp, 63 predicted proteins | sample HID1975M_E6MG_FD_108276 | JGI IMG/M metagenome (GOLD analysis project Ga0160463, IMG submission 108276) | Enriched soil microbial communities from UW Madison campus, WI, USA - HID1975M_E6 MG | ecosystem: Environmental > Terrestrial > Soil > Unclassified | place: USA: Madison, Wisconsin... | reverse complement strand
GACTTTTAGAAAATCTAAAATCTAAAATCTAAAATCTAAAATCTAAAATCTAAAATCTAAAATCTAAAATCTAAAATCTAAAATCTAAAATCTAAAATCTAAAATCTAAAATCTAAAATCTAATCCCGAGGCTTCGGGACTAAAATCTAAAAATAAAAGTGTTTCAAATAATAACCTCCAAGCATAAAAAAGAGGTTTAAAAATGACATTCTCCAAATTAGTTTTTTATAGTTTTTAGATTTGTCTAAAAAATGAAGCGCAATAAAACCAAAAAGTAAAAGGCAAGAAAATATTGCTGGATACATTTTAAAAGCTGCTAAAAATTCGCCTTGAAAAAGTAAGAATAAAGAACGTTGAAAACCACAGCCCAAACAGTCAAAACCGAAGATGGATTTGAAGAGGCAAGGAATCATATATCGCTCTAAATTCATTGTAATTCTTTTTGCAATTTTACTAAAAAAATGTGACAATCGATTGGAGTAGAATGGAAGTGCTATTTGAAAGTTTTATACTTTTGAGATCTTAAACTTTGAATGAATGAAAGCTTTTAAAATTATAATAATGATTCTTGCGATTTCGGTTGCGATGTATGAGCAAGTTTCAGAAGAAAAAAATATTTATATCATGATTATTGCAATTGTAGTTTTCATGTTTGGAATGATGCAGCTGAGCGCTAAAACACCAAGTAAAAATAACGATAAAGAAGAGTAGGATGTTGGTAAAAGGAGATAAGGTTTCGGTACTCGACGAAGCCATAAACGGAACGGTTGTTTCGGTCAAAAACAATGAAGTTTTAATAGAAACTACAGATGGATTCATGATGACATTTTTTGTCAATGAATTAATTAAAATACAGGACTCCAGTAATTTAATGAATTCTATTAAAAGGATTAATTTAGATGAAGTTTCAAAAGAAAAAACAGAGCCAAAACCAAGAAATTTTGTTAAAGAAAAGAAAGATAAACGTGATTTGGGTGTTCCAGAATTTGATTTACATATCGAAAAATTAGTTCCAAATAAACGCGGAATGTCAAATTATGATATTTTGACTTTGCAGACTGAAACTGCAAAAAGACATATCGAATTTGCTATCAGAAACCGCATTCCGAAAATCGTTTTTATTCATGGCGTTGGCGAAGGAATTTTAAAAGCCGAACTAGATTTTTTATTAGGGCGCTATGACGGAATTGATTTTCAAGATGCCAATTATCAAAAATATGGACTAGGCGCAACTGAAGTTTATTTTAAACAAAACAATAAATAAAATAAATTTCGAGTGCTTTAAAAGGTCCTTTTTAGGGCATAAAAAAACGTCTGTTTTTCGATCTGATTTATCTTAAAATCAGCTTCAGAAAACAGACGTTTTTTGTAAGAATATTTTATTTGGATTTCTGTAGAAATCTGCTCGTTTTATAAAGGCGCACTTTTAGTAATTGTTCCAAGAACGAAACTGGTTCCAAGTTTAAAAGAGGTTTTTCCTTTTTTCAAAACTACATTTTTAAGTACTATAGTATGTATAAGATTTTGTGCTACTCTTTCGGTCGAAACTTCTATAATGCCACCTAATTGTCCTTCCCATGTTTGATCAACAGTTGGAGTTTCAGGCTTTTTTTCTGCACAGATTGCTGCGTCTGTAAAAATACCTGTACCCGATTTTACTGTTCGGTAATATACATTATTTTTTGTTGCTGTGATTGCGCTTTGATTAGGCTTATCAACAGGGGTAGCTTGAGTTCCAAATAAAGTTGTATCAATGTTTTCAACAGATAGGTAGAAAGAAGTATTGAAATTATAAATTCCGTTCATATAAGAACATTCTCTAACAGGCTGATCGACTACAAATGTTAAATTTGCCGCAGGTACGTTAGTAACATAATTTCCAAAAACAAATTTTTCGTTAGTTTGAACCCCAGAAGGTTTAGAAAATGTGATGTTTCTAAAAATTACACTGTGCGTGTATCCTGTTATTCGTGAACTTCCATCGGTTGCATTAGGAATTTCATTTGCATTACTCTCAATTTCTATTACTCCGTCTGTACCAATCCATTCTTCTGTTATTTTAGGAGTACTCGGCGGAATTGTGCCGCAAATGTTTGTAGCAGCTACAGTTCCATCGTATGCTCTATAAACTGCACGATAAGAGCCATTTCCTTTTGCATCTATGGTATAAGTATAAATAGAATCATTTTCATTTCTGAACGATCCCGCTGGCATTTGAAGCAAAAGAGCTTCCTGAGTTTTTAATTTATAAACTAAAGTGCTAGTAGCTGCATCGCCGCAGGCTTCAGCTTCAGTTGTATCTCCAAAATCTATAGTATCTACAGTTAAATCTCCATCATCGCATCCATTCAAAATAAGAGCAAATAATAAGAGGGCAGCATATTTTTTCATTGTAAAATTTATTTTGGTCAAAAATAGTGAAAAAAATGCCAAATGATATTTAAGATTTGACAATTGATATTTCTTAACTTTGCAGCAATGAAAAAAGTATATCTAGATAACGCCTCAACAACAGCAATGCGTCCTGAAGTAGTTCAGGAAATGACTAAAATAATGCTGGAGGATTATGGAAATCCGTCTTCTACGCATAGTTTCGGACGAAACGGTAAAACTATTATAGAGCTTTCTAGAAAAAGCATTGCTAAATATTTTAACTGTACTGCTCAGGAAATTATTTTTACTTCTGGCGGAACGGAAGCTGATAATTGGATTCTTCGCTCGGCTGTAGAAGATTTAAAAATAGAAAGAATTATTACTTCAAAAATAGAACATCATGCCGTTTTACATACGGTTTGGGCGCTTAAAGAAGAATACAATATTCAAGTTGATTACGTAAATGTAAATGCTGACGGAAGTTTAGATTTAACGCATTTATCCAATTTGTTATCTGATGAAAAGAAAACATTGGTGAGTTTAATGCATGTAAACAACGAAACTGGAGCTATTTTAGATTTAGATCGCGTTAGTTTGATTTGCAAGCAATACAATGCATTATTTCATTCGGATACGGTTCAGTCTATCGGAAAAACAGAAATAGATCTGCAAAAAACTCCAGTTGACTTTATTTTGGCAAGTGCGCATAAATTTCACGGACCAAAAGGAATTGGATTTGCTTTTGTTCGAAAAAATTCTGGTTTACAGCCGTTGCTTTTTGGAGGAGAACAAGAAAAAGGACTTCGCGCAGGAACAGAAGCCGTGCATCAAATTGCTGGAATGGCAAAAGCTTTGGCTATTTCTTATGAAAAATTAGACGAAGAAAGAGTCTACATAACAGAACTAAAAAACTATCTAGTTGAACAATTAGAAAATCATTTTCCAGATTTTAGTATTAATGGTAAAAAAGACGATTTTTACAATATCATAAACATTATTCTGCCTTTTTCATCTGATAAAACATCGATGTTACTTTTTAGTTTAGATATGAAAGGAATTGCGGTTTCTCGAGGAAGCGCCTGTCAATCTGGAAGTATAAAACCTTCACATGTTTTAAACGAAATGCTTTCTGAGGAGGATTTAAAATTACCAAATCTCCGAATTTCATTTAGCCATTACAACACCAAAGAAGATATCGATTGGCTTATTGAGAGCCTTAATGAAATTAATAATTGACAATTGATAATTATCAATTGTCAATTATTTACGAATAACCTTAACCTGCGAATCGTTTGTTAATTTGATAATAGTTGAAGATTTTCCGTTGATTTTATCTTGGTTTAATTTTACAACATAATCAACACCATTTATAATTTCTGGACTAATATCCTTGAAAGCAATCGGTGTTGGCTGACCTGAAATATTGGCTGAAGTTGAAACTAAGGGCTTTTTCATTCTTTCCATCAATTTGTAGCAAAAAGGTTCTTTTACCAATCGAACTCCTAAAGATTTGTCGGCAGCAATAATATTTGGAGCGACATTTCTAGCATCATCAAGAATTAAAGTAGTAGGTTTGTCTGATAAATCCCAGATTTGCCAAGCAACTTCAGGAATGTTTTTAAAAACATTGTACATCATCTTTTCTCCATTCATCAAAACAATCATGCTTTGGGTTTCTGCACGTTGTTTTAATTTATAAATTTTAGCAACAGCATCAGCATTAGTAGCATCACAGCCAATTCCCCAAACAGTATCAGTCGGATAAAGAATGATTCCACCTTCTTTAATCACTTCGTATGCTTTAATTATTTCTTCGTTCATTGTAAAGAGCAATATAGAATTCAACTGCAAAAATAATCTTTATAGTTGGTAAAAAGTTTAAATTTAATTGACAATAATTAAGTTTTTGTGATTTATAAGATTATTTTTGTTGCTTAAGATAGAAGATCAGGAAAAACAGACAATATTAAACGCTAATTTTTGTTTTGCTTTTTACTTCTCAATTATTGAATAATCTTAAAATACCATAATGGATAAAAAAACAGCAAAAATTGTTATTCCTGTCTACAAGGAATATTTTGGAGAACTTGAAGAAAAATCATTTTTACAGTGCTGTAAAGTTTTAAAAGATTATGAAATTGTAATCGTGCATCCAGAAGGATTAAATTGTGCTTATCTAACGGAAAAGTATAATAATTTAAGCTTTAAAAGTTTTTCTAAACACTATTTTGCTACGATTGATGGGTACAATGAATTGTTATTGTCGTCTATATTTTACGAAAGTTTTTTAGATGCTGAATATATTTTAATTTATCAGCTTGACGCTTTTGTTTTTAGAGATGATCTGATGAAATGGTGCCAAAAAGGTTATGATTACATTGGTGCGCCTTGGATTGCCACTTCTACAGACTCTTTCGGAATGAATATTTTTAATAAAGTAGCAAGGTTGTTTAGATCGAAAAAGAAAAATGCTCGCGAACAGACTTTCTTTAAAGTAGGTAATGGCGGCTTTTCTTTACGAAAAGTAGCTTCACATTATAATATTTCAAAACAGCAGCAACAATTTATAACAGAAATTTTAAATGAAACAGATAAAAAAATCTACGCTATAGAAGATGTTTTCTGGTCGTTGAAAGCTATAGAATTTGATCCTAATTTTAAAATTCCTGATTATAAAGAAGCCGTTTATTTTGCTATTGATCGTAAACCAAATTTGGCTATGAAATTAACAAATAATGAACTTCCTTTTGGTTGTCACGCCATTAATAAGCCAAAAGTAATTGACTTTTGGAAACCTATAATAAACCAATATTAAATTGCTTAATTGGATATGATTACAAAATTTAAATGCTCTGCTGAAAAAGAAAATCAGAAAGATATTCTTGGTTTTATTCAAAACTTTCAATCTTCTGGCGAACTTTTTGGCAACGGTGATCGTAATAAAATTAAATTGTTCAAATTAGACGGAAAAACGATTAATATCAAATCATTTAAAGTTCCGAATCTAATAAACAAAATTGCCTATAAATATTTTAGAAAATCAAAAGCGAGACGTTCTTTTGAGTATGCAACAATTTTATTAGAAAAAGGAATTGGAACTCCAGCACCTCTTGCATTTCTTGAAAATTTTAATTTTTTAGGTTTAAAAGACAGTTATTATGTAAGCGAGCACTTGGTAACAGAATTAACCTATAGAGAACTTGTAGAAATTCCTGATTTTCCAGATCATGAAACTATTTTAAGACAATTTACTAAGTTTTGTTTCTATCTTCACGAAAAAGGAGTGGAGTTCTTAGATCATTCTCCAGGAAATACTTTGATTAAGAAAATTGACGAAAGTAATTATGCGTTCTTTTTGGTTGATTTAAACCGAATGAATTTTCATGATTCTATGACTTTTGAACAACGTATGAATAATTTTAGACGTTTAACTCCTAAGAAAGAAATGATTGCGGTAATGAGTAACGAATATTCTAAATTCTACATAGAGAAAAACGAAGCCGAAATCTTCGAAAATATGTGGCAAGCAACAGTCGATTTTCAAGAAAGTTTCGCTAAAAAGAAAAGATTAAAAAAGAAACTTAAATTCTGGAAATCCTAAATTTTAAGGTATTCTTTACTTTTTCCTAGATAATATCTTTCTGTCTAAATTATGCCACGATAGTTCTCCCTGTTTTTATTTTTATATATTTATAAAAAACTAACAAATGAACTACGACAATAAACCAGATTCTTATTACAGTAAAATGCGTTTCGAGATGTTAAAATATCTTCCAAAGGACTCTCAAAAAATATTAGAAATCGGCTGTGGAAATGGCTACTTTGGAGAATATCTTAAAGAAGAAAACAATAGAGAAGTTTGGGGTATTGAGTTAATGCCAGAAGAAGGAAAAGAAGCTGAAAAAGTTTTAGATAGAGTTTTTGTCGGAAAGTGTGAAGATTTTATCGATCAATTGCCAGATAATTATTTTGATGCCATTTATTGCAATGATGTTTTAGAACATTTGTTTGATCCATATTCTTTGTTGAAAGATTTAAAATCAAAACTTTCTAAAAAAGGTGTTGTAATTAGTTCTATTCCAAATATTAGATATCATAATCAATTTAAGATGTTTTTGTTTAGCAAAAACTGGAAATATCAAGATCACGGTATTATGGATTTTACTCACATGCGATTCTTTACAGGAAAAAGTATAGAAAGAATGTATAAAGACGCAGGATATTTAGTAAAAACTCATGAAGGAATAAACAGAACAAAATCGTTAAAACCTTATTTGTTTAATATTTTGTTTCTATTTACACAATTGGATATTTTCTATCTTCAATATGCTACAGTTGCTTCGAAATCCTGATTTTTTTAAGTTCTTGAAAACGAGCCGAAACACTCAAAGCGTTTAAATAACAAATAGTTAGTCCGTTTTTGCCATCTAAAAAACCTAAACGAATCACAAATTGATTTAGGAATTGATATGCAGGACGAATATAAAAATGAAAAAAATTGGGTTTGGTGTTTTTTGAAAGTTCTTCTTGAGCTTTTAATTTTCCGTAAAAAATCATTTTTTGTTTATAATCATCAAAGGTGGAGTAAGAAAAGTGAATTAATTTATTTTTTAATTTTCTTACTTCGCCATTTATAACCAGTTTTTCGTGAACGATTTTTTCATGATTATAAAAAGCATTTTCCTTCTTAAAAAGACGAATAATTTTATCAGTTTGCCAACCGCTGAATCTCAATCTTTTATCTTTAAACATAAAAGTTCGGTACATAAAATAGGCTACAGCTTTATTTTCTTCATTAATTACAGTTTCGATTTCTTTTTTTAGATTTGGAGTTACTCTTTCGTCGGCATCAATAAAAAGAATCCAAGAATTTGAAGCTAAATTTATGGCGTAATTTCGCTGAGAAGCAAAATTTTCAAAAGAATGCTGAACTGTTTTTACATTCTTGAAAGAAGAGGCAATCTCAAATGTTCTATCCGAACTAAAAGAATCTACCACAATAATTTCGTCGGCAAATGAAAGATTTTCCAAAACATTTTGAATGTTTTGTTCTTCATTTCGCGTAATAATTAATGCTGATAATGTTTTTTTTTCTGAAGGAATCATTGCTATTAATTAAAGCCGTTTTGTTTTAAAAACAATTTGATTCTATCTTCAAAAAAATCAGGTAAAAACTTCTCATATAAAGAGAGTGACTCTTTTTTGAGCATTTTCTCTGTTTTGTTTTCAAACAGAGCTGGTCTATAATCTTTTAAATGAACCGAAAGATGATGAATTCCATCTTCAAAAGTCGCCCAGATTTTCTTTTCAATCCAAGGAGAAAAAATAATAAAAGAAGGTTTGTCTAAAGCTTTTGCCATATTTATAGCGCCGCCGTCATTTCCGATAATAGCGTCGCAATGATTGACTAATCCAATAAAAGACCTTAAATCTCCGCCTAATAAATCAAAATAAATCTTGCTTTGTGTAGAAGGTTTGCAGTTGTTAAAAACAGTTTTGGCTTCTTCTAATTGTTTCGGAAAATAGTTAAAAAGAATATTTACATCGGCATTGTCGGCCACATAATCTACCACTTTCGCCATAAATTCTAACGGATAAGTTTTAAGTTTTTCGCTTCCTAAAAGACTTATCATGATTGTTTTTCTGTTTTTATTAACCTGATGTTTTTCAAAAAGGGCAATTGCCTCTTGATTTTCTTTTTCAGAAACAAACAATTTAGGAATTGGGTTAATTTCTGTTTTAAGATTAAGAGGTTCTAATAAAGAAAGCCTTCTTTCTATTGCAAGTCCAAGATTAGTTTTCGGAAATGGTTCAAACGGAACATTGTCTGTATATAAAAAAGTTCTTCCTGGCTTTTTGTACGAAATTTTTCTTTTGGCATTACTCAGTAAAACCAAAATCCAGCTTTCTAATTTCGAATAAGCATCAATTAATATATCGTAATTTTCTTTCCGAAGTTGAATTCCTAATTTTAAAAGTTCTTTTTTGCTTTTTCGATGTTTTTCTTCAAACAAAATTACATTGTCAATACTAGAATTTCCTTCTAAAACTGGAGTTGTAGAAGTGTAGACTAAATAATCTATTTGCGCATTTGGATAAGCAGTTCGGAGGTTATTGCAAATAATACTGCTTACCAAAACATCTCCAATCATTTTTTGTTGGATTACAAGTATCTTCATTTAAAATAAGGATGTATTAATGAACTACAAATTGAAGCAAAAAAAATCCAAATTCCAATCATTTTATAGAAAGGAATTTGGATTTTTTAAAAATTGAAATTTATATACTATAAAGTATTAAACTGCAACATCGTATTCACGAAGCGCATTGTTTAAAGAAGTTTTTAAATCTGTAGAAGGTTTACGAGTACCAATGATTAAAGCACAAGGAACTTGAAATTCTCCAGCAGCGAATTTTTTGGTATAACTTCCAGGAATAACCACTGAACGAGCAGGAACAAAACCTTTCATTTCAACTGGCTCATCACCTGTAACATCGATAATTTTAGTAGAAGCGGTTAAACATACGTTAGCACCAAGAACTGCTTCTTTACCAACGTGTACACCTTCAACAACAATACAACGAGATCCGATAAAAGCACCATCTTCGATAATAACTGGAGCAGCTTGTAATGGTTCAAGAACACCACCAATACCAACACCACCGCTTAAGTGTACGTTTTTACCAATTTGAGCACAGCTACCAACAGTTGCCCAAGTGTCAACCATTGTTCCTTCGTCAACATATGCACCGATGTTTACATAACTTGGCATCAAAATAACACCGCTAGAAATGTAAGCGCCATAACGAGCAACAGCATTAGGTACAACACGAATTCCTTTTGCAGCATAATCTCTTTTTAGTAACATTTTATCGTGATATTCGAAAATACCAGATTCCCATGTTTCCATTTTTTGAATTGGGAAATACATAACAACCGCTTTCTTAACCCATTCGTTTACTTGCCATTTGTCACCAACTGGTTCAGCAACACGTAGTTTTCCTGCATCTACCAATTCGATTACTTCTCTAATGGCATCAGTTGTTGTAGTTTCTTGTAATAAAGCTCTGTTTTCCCAAGCTTGTTCAATTATAGTCTGTAAAGAATTCATACGTTTTAATTTTTGGCAAAGATAAGGCATTTGTAGAAATCGAAAAAAGTAAAAAGGCTTGAAAATGTTACATATTTAACTTTTTGTTTCTTATTTGTAAGACTTTCTGATGTGGTTATTTAATAATTTACATAGTTGCCTCTAAAAGTTTTTTTTATGTCAAAATATGACAAAAGTCAGATTTTGTCTTTTTTCTTCTAAGTAATTTCGCTGTGTTGAAAAACATTCCTTTCACAGAACCAAATCATATAAGCAGTAAAATATGAATCAAGAAAATCAGTTTCAGAACAGAGTAATAATTGATAAAGAAGTAGCTTGGGACAAAACTCGAGTTATTATGAGTAAAACAAATGCCTTTGGTATTATAGAATATGCCAATGAAGTTTTTGTAGATGTTTGTGGTTACGAAGACTACGAATTAATGGGGCAGCCGCATAATATTATTCGCCACCCCGACATGCCGAAAGTTATTTTTAAGGTTCTATGGGAGAATCTTAAAAACGGAAAAAATTTTCATGCCATTGTAAAAAACCTTGCAAAATCGGGAAGATATTATTGGGTAATTACCGATTTCGATATTGCTCGAGACGAAAATGATGTAATTGTAAATTACTTTGCTCGTAGACAAGCTGTACCGCAAGAAGTAATTGCTGTACATATAGAACCTTTGTACAAAAAGTTACTGCAAATTGAAGCAGCAAGTGGAGTTGAATTTAGTGAAAAATACTTAATTGGTTTTCTAGAAGAGAAAAAGAGAACTTATGTAGAATATATTAAGGAGTTGATTTTTGAACACGAAAAATCACAAGCTAAATTTTCGAATTATGTAGAAGAAGAGGGCGAGGAAGAAGAGGAACACAGAGGTTTTTTCAGCCGATTGTTCGGAAGATAAATAGAAGTTATTTTTTAGGTTTTTGAATATTTGGATAGAAAGTCCGTCTTGAATCTTTCAAGGCGGATTTTTGGTTTAATTTTTATTTACAGTCAAAAGAATAACATTTCTCTTTTGAAATAAAATCATGAAAAAAAATTGAAGTAAATTTGCTGAAAACTTAAAACATGCCAAGAATCCTCTCCATAGATTACGGACAAAAACGCACAGGAATTGCAGTTACAGACGAAATGCAGATTATCGCTTCGGGCTTAACGACAATTCCAACCCATACTTTGACCGATTTTTTAAAAGATTATTTTGCAAAAGAAAAAGTCGAAGCGGTTTTAATCGGAGAGCCAAAACAAATGAATGGACTTCCTTCTCAAAGTGCTTCTATAATTAATGGTTTTGCAAAGCATTTTGCGAATATATTTCCCGAAATAAAAATAATAAGAGTAGACGAGCGATTTACTTCAAAAATGGCATTCCAAACTATGATTGACAGTGGCTTAAATAAAAAGCAACGTCAGAACAAAGGGTTAATTGACGAAATTTCTGCTACAATTTTGCTTCAAGATTATCTTTCTTCAAAAAAATAACGCTGTACGACGGATTTTTTGTTTATAATTTAAAGGTTTTTAGAAATTCCTAACTTTTATCATGTAAAAATTAGTTTTTTTTTGCAATTAAAAAAGTACCTTTGCACTTTAAATAAAAATACTGTTATGCCTGACGAAACCATACGTTCAAATAGTGATGTAGTACTCATTGGCGCTGGAATAATGAGTGCCACTCTCGGAGTAATTTTGAAAGAATTACAACCAGATATAAAAATTGAAATTTACGAAAGATTAGATGTTGCTGCAGCAGAAAGCTCTGATGCTTGGAATAATGCAGGAACTGGTCACTCTGCTTTTTGTGAATTAAATTATACTCCAGAAAAGGCAGACGGAAGTATAGATCCTAAAAAAGCAATAAGTATTGCAGAATCTTTTGAGATTTCTCGCCAATTTTGGTCTTACTTAGTGCAGGAAAAGAAAGTTCCTTCTCCAGATAATTTTATTAAAAGCGTTCCTCATATGAGTTTTGTATGGGGCGACAAAAACGTTGATTATTTAAAAAAGAGATTCGAAGCACTTCAAAGCAATCCGATTTTTGCTGAAATGACTTTCAGTACCGATTTTGAACAGCTTCAAAAATGGATGCCGCTTGTAATGGAAGGACGTAATGCTGACGAAAAATTAGCTGCGACTCACATGGAAATTGGTACCGATGTTAACTTTGGTGCTTTAACAAGAAGCATGTTTAATTACTTAGAAAAACTAGACGGCGTTTCTTTGTTCTTTAATCATGAAGTTAAAAAATTAAGACAGCGTGAAGACAAATCTTGGAGAATAAAAATCACAGATTTATCTACTGGAAAAAAACGTAAAGCATATACTAAATTTGTATTTATTGGTGCTGGTGGAGGTTCTTTGCCTTTGTTAGAAAAAGCAAATGTTCCAGAAGGAAATGGTTACGGAGGTTTCCCAGTAAGCGGACAATGGCTTAAATGTACAAATCCAGAAGTAATTGCAAAACACGCAGCAAAAGTTTACGGAAAAGCAAGCGTTGGAGCTCCTCCAATGTCTGTTCCTCATATTGATACTCGTGTAATTGATGGTGAAAAAGCACTTCTTTTTGGTCCATTCGCAGGATTCTCAACTCGTTTTCTTAAAAACGGATCTTATTTAGATTTGCCTTTATCAATTAAAGCTAATAACTTAATTCCGATGTTGGCGGCTGGATATCATAATATTCCACTAACAAAATATTTAATAGAGCAAGTTCGCCAATCACCAAAAGATAGAATGAAAGCTTTACGCGAATATCTTCCAACGGCACGTTCTAAAGATTGGAAATTAGAAAAAGCAGGACAACGTGTTCAGGTTATCAAAAAAGATGAAAAAGAAGGTGGAGTTTTAGAGTTTGGTACAGAAGTTATCAATACAAACGATGGAACTTTGGCTGTTTTATTAGGTGCGTCTCCAGGAGCTTCTACAGCTGTTGGAATTATGGTTGATTTGGTTGGAAGATGTTTTGGAAATCAAATTAAGACACCAGAATGGGAAGCGAAATTAAAAACAATGATTCCTTCTTATGGTCAGAAGTTAAATGAAAAACCAGAGCTTTTGGCAGAGGTTAGAAAACATACAGCAGAAGTTTTAAAAATAAAATAAGCTTCTCAATTATTTAGAATAAAAAACAAATCCAGGTGAATTAATCTGGATTTGTTGCTTTTAAATCGGTTGTGTTTTTTAGAATTTTTTCTGCAAGATTGCTCATCCAGATTAATTGTTCAATAACCATTGAGGCTTCCTGCATTTTGGCTTGACGAGTTTCTTTGTCCAAATCGTCATCCTCGGCAAGACGCGTGAAGTTTTTCCTCTTTAATTCTTCAAATTGCAACGTGACATCTTCTTTTTCAAAAAACGTATCTTTTAAAATAACTTCATTTCTTAAAACTGCAATAGCATGATCAAGATTCGCTAAAATTGTTTTTATAATATAATTGAATGATTCTGAAGCAGAAGTAGTTTGGTGCGACTGAATGTAGGTGGAAAGTGAAGCTAAAGCTGATAATAAAGAGTGATTTAAAACCACTAATTTATTAACCAAAGGCATAGTTTTCTGTTTCGATTTTGGTTCCTGCATCATTCGCTGAAAAGAAGTCATTAAATTTCCAATTTCAACAAAAGCATTTTTTCTCGCTAAACGATAAGAGGTAGGAACTTCTCCTTTTTTATTATAAAAATCAGCGATTTCTTTTAAATAAGTTCTGTTGGCACGAATTGAATTTTCTATATGAATTGGCGTATTGATAAATTCCCAAGCTGGCCATAAAAAATGATTGGCAATAAAAGCCAAAATAGCACCGGCAAGAGAATCTAATATTCTATATTGAATTACTTCATTAATATCTGGAGTTAGAATTCCGTAAATAAAAACGACATACATAGTAACAAATGTAGCGCTGATTTTATAATTGATTTGAGTAAATGAAATTCCCAAAAGCATACATACAATAGAGAAAATACTCAGCGCAACATGATTTTGAATAACAGATACAATTCCAAATGCGATAAGACCGCCTAAAATGGTACCGAAAATTCTATTGTAAGATCGTTCTTTTGTTAAACCGTAACCAGGACGCATAATTACGACTATGGTTAATAAAATCCAATAGACATTCTGAAAAGGCAGTATTTGTCCGAGGAAAAATCCAATTAAAATAGTAATCGTCAGTCTAATCGAATGTCTGAAAATCGAAGAAGAATAACTTAAATTTTCAATCAAAGTTCGCAACGGATAATATTGCGGAGTCAAGAATTTTTCAAGCTCTTTATCTTTATCTTTTAATTTATAAGATTGCATTGCCAAAGAAAATGCGCGCTGAATAATTTTGATTTTTCCAACCTGATTTTTAGCGTATTTCAGCATATTTGTCAGCATCAAAACACCTTCTGCGGCTTCTTCTTTTCCTAGCGTTTTTTCATAATCAAAAATGGCAAATTCTAGAGCGTCTAATTCGTTTTTCAAATCGTGTTTATCAACATAGACACTAATATGGCGAACATTTTTAGAAAGCTTTTTTAAAGTCGAAGCTAGTTTGTAAGCCACATTTTGATACGTTCTTAAAACATCTGGATGTTTGGCAAATTTTTCATGAAGTTTACTGTGATCAAAAGATGTATAAAGAGCCAATTCTTGAATTTCGACCAAAGTAATAAAAACCAAAAGCATCTTTCTATTTTGACTCGTGATTCCAGAAGCATTCTGATTTCCAATAAGCATTTTTCTCAAATCTTCATGTATAAGATTTAATTCTACCTGAACGGCAAGCTGTTTTTCTATAATTGCTCTTCTATTGGCTTCTGGACTCCATAAATCACCTCTTAATTTCAAATATTTAGCGGTCAGTTTTATTCCCTCAGCAATTTGAAGTTCTACATATTTATAAGGTTGTACAAAATGAAATACAAGCGATACAATTAAATATAAAATTCCTCCAATAAATATAAAACCCGAATATTCAAAAGCTTCCCAGCCTTCATGCAAATGCCCAAAAGAAAGCGAAATCGATAGTAAAGCAGAGAAAGAAATCAAAGTTGCGCGCTGTCCGTAGACTGAAATCATGGAACAAATAAAAAGAAGAAATCCCAGAAAGATATAAAACAGAAAAGGATACGGATAAACTAGATTTACCAATAAATTGACACCAGAAACAATAAACGAAGCTGCAATTAATCCTTTAATTTTATGGCTAAGAGAACTCGGAATATCGCTTGGATAAGTATAAAAAGCTCCAAGTGCAATAGTAAAACCAATTTCAAAATGGCCCAAGAAATTTAAAACCAAAACAGGAACAACAGAAGCGATAGTTACTTTGGAGGCGTTGAAAAATGAGGTGCTGTTTGTAAATTTTGAAATTTTATCAATCATAAAGAGCCGTTTACTAGCAAAGGTAAGAATTGTAAGAGTGATTTTGGCATAATTATAGCTGAGATTTCTAACGACAAGGAAAAAATATGATATAAAATAGTATAAGAATTATTCATTGACTATTTTTTACTATTTTTGCCAGCTGAATTATCAGAACTTTAATTCTGTTTTTTACAGCTTAAAAATATAAACAAAAACAAATGATTTTACCAATTGTAGGATACGGTGATCCTGTTTTAAGAAAAGTTGGGCAGGACATTACGCCAGAATATCCAAACCTAAAAGAAACGATCGCAAATATGTACGAGACGATGTATAATGCGTATGGAGTTGGACTTGCTGCACCGCAGGTTGGACTTCCGATTCGTTTGTTTGTAATTGATACAACACCTTTTAGCGATGATGATGATCTTCCTTCAGAAGAACAAAAAGATTTGAAAGGTTTTAAAAAGACTTTTATCAACGCTAAAATCGTAAAAGAAGAAGGTGAGGAATGGGGTTTTAACGAAGGCTGTTTGAGTATTCCAGATGTACGTGAAGATGTTTACAGAAAACCAACCGTTACAATCGAATATTGCGAAGAGGATTTTGTAATGAAAACGGAAGTATTTGATGGTTTAATCGCAAGGGTTATCCAGCACGAATACGATCATATTGAAGGAATTTTGTTTACAGATAAAATTTCGTCACTTAAAAAACGTTTGATCCAAAAGAAACTGAAAAATATTACTGAAGGAAAAACGTTTCAGGAATATAGAATGAAGTTTTTTGCGGCAAAAAAAGGGAGATAAGTTTTCTAAAGAAATTTAGAAACAAAAAATAAATCAAATTCTTAATACTAATTTTAATAAAAATGAATTTAACGAAAATTTTAGCCATTTCAGGAAAACCAGGTTTATATGAGTTAAAAGTTCAAACTCGTACAGGTTTCGTGGCGGAATCATTAATTGATGGGAAGAAGATTACTGTAAGTTTAAAAAGCAATGTAAGTTTATTGTCTGAAATTTCGATTTACACTTATGAAGGTGAAAAACCGTTAACTGAAGTAATGCAGCAAATTGCCGTTAAAGAAAACAAAGGTCAAGCGATTTCTCATAAAGAAGATAATGCTACTTTGGCTGCTTATTTTAAAGAAATTCTTCCAACTTACGACGAAGAAAGAGTGTATCCATCAGATATCAAAAAAGTATTAAACTGGTACAACACACTTCAATCTAAAGGTTTAGTAACTGATTTAGCGCCTGCTGCTGAAGAAGCTAAAGAAGAAGCTGCAGTTGCAACTGAAAAACCTAAAAAAGCGCCAGCTGCAAAAAAAGCAAAAGCTAAAAAAGAAGAAGAATAAAAACGCTTCTTTTTGAATATATAATATCCTGTTAAGATGTTTTCTTGACAGGATTTTTTAATTTTACACCATCGAGTTTTAATTCTAAAGAACTTCAAAATGAATAGAGAAAACCAGTTAAAAGCGTTTGAAAGATTATTAAATATCATGGATGAACTTCGTGAGCAATGTCCGTGGGATAAAAAACAAACCCTGCAGACATTGAGACATTTAACAATCGAAGAAACGTACGAATTGGGAGATGCTATTCTGGATAATGATTTGAATGAAGTGAAGAAAGAACTCGGAGATTTATTACTACACATTGTTTTTTACGCTAAAATTGGAAGCGAAACCAATGATTTTGATATTGCAGACGTCTGTAATGAAATCTGTGAAAAGCTAATTCACCGTCATCCTCATATTTACGGAGATGTAAAAGTGGAAAATGAAGAAGAAGTAAAACAAAACTGGGAAAAATTAAAGCTTAAAGAAGGAAAAAAGTCCGTTTTAGAAGGGGTTCCTAGAAGTCTTCCCGCATTGGTTAAAGCAAGTAGAATTCAAGATAAAGTAAAAGGTGTGGGGTTTGATTGGGAAGAACCTCATCAAGTTTGGGATAAAGTTCAAGAAGAATTACAAGAACTCCAAGAAGAAGTTCAATCTGGAAATCAAGATAAAATAGAAGATGAGTTCGGCGATGTATTATTCTCGATGATTAATTACGCTCGATTTTTAAATATAAATCCGGAAGATGCTTTAGAAAGAACCAACAAGAAATTTATTAAACGTTTTCAATATCTTGAAGGCAAAGCAGATGAATTAGGAAAACCACTAATGGACATGACACTCGCAGAGATGGATGTTTTCTGGAATGAAGCTAAAAAGCTTTAATTATCGGCTAATTTCTTTAAAGCTCGAACGTCTTTAAGCATGATTTTTTTTCCAACCAATTCAATTAAACCTAATTTATTAAAATCTGATAATAGTCGAATACAGCTTTCAGTTGCTGTACCAATAATTCCAGCTAATTCTTCTCTAGTTAATTGCACTTTTAATGTTTTATCTGAGTCTTCGCCAAATTCATCATGTAAATGAAGCAAAGTTTCGGCAAGTCGCTGTTTAACTGTTTTTTGGACTAAAGCAATTTTCTCATTTTCAGATTCTTTCAAATCTTCGCAGACAGATTGCATCATATTGAGAGAGAACTGATTATTGCTGTTAAAGAAATTGATGATTTCTGTTTTCGGAATAAAACAAACTTCCATGTCTGCAATCGCTTTTGCCGTTAAGTTTGCCGGCTCATTGCTAATCATCGAACGTTGTCCAAGAAGTTCACCAGATTTTACCAATTTTACAATTTGATCTTTTCCGTTTGCGCTCAATTTAGAAAGTTTTCCAACACCATCTTTTACACAAAATACGCCATTGGTAACTTCGCCTTCTTCAAAAAGCGCTTCACCTTTTTTAATTTTATAAGTGGTTTTACTGTTTGCTAATTTTATAACTTCCTCTTTATTAAGTGCTTTTAAAGAGCTTAGCTGACGTACAATGCATTGATCACATTTATTCATGACAATAGTTGTTTGCTGCAAAAATAAGGATATTTAAGGTTTTGAAGCAGCTTTACATGATAAAATTATAATAAAATAAGGCATATCTTAATTTGGACTCTTTTATTTTATTAAATTAGAATTCAATTTCAATAGAACATGACAATTATCATCTTAATAATTGTGCTTTAATTGGAAATTTGCGACAAATAAAAACAAGTTTATGAGGGAGCAAAGTTGTTTTCATTGTGGTTTATCTATTGAACAAAATGAAGAAATTGAGTTTGATGATAAGAAGTTTTGTTGTACAGGCTGTAAAACGGTTTACGAAATTTTCAGCGTTAATGACTTAACCTCTTATTATGATTTTGAAAAGTCGCCTGGCGCTACACCGCTAGATATCAAAGGCAAATATGATTTTTTAGAGAATGAAGCTATACTTTCTAAAGTTTTAGAATTTCAGGAAGGCAATACAGCGATCGTTTCACTAAATATTCCACACATTCACTGCAGTTCTTGTATTTGGATTTTAGAAAATCTAAACCGTCTTCAATCTGGAATCAGTACTTCTCAGGTTAATTTTCATGAAAAGAAAGTTCGAATTACGTTTAATTCAGATGTGGTTTCATTAAAAGAAATAGTTTATCTGTTAAGTTCAATTGGTTATGAACCCTACATAAGTTTAGAAAATTACGGAAGCGCAAAAGCTAAGGTAGACAGAAGTTTGACATATAAACTTGGGGTGGCATTTTTCTGTTTTGGTAACATTATGCTGCTATCATTTCCAGAATATTTCGAAATGAAAGAATTTTGGCTAGATAGTTATAAACCATTTTTCAGATTGCTAATTTTTCTTTTAGCATTGCCAAGTTTCTTATATTCAGCAAGTGGCTATTATGTTTCTGCTTATCATAGCATTAGAACAAGAATGCTGAATATTGATATTCCAATTGCTTTAGGAATTATTGTCATGTTCATTCGAAGCACTTACGATATGCTAATGGATCATGGACCTGGTTTTTTTGACAGTTTAGCAAGCTTAGTATTTTTTATGCTTCTTGGTAAAATGTTTCAGACTAAAACTTACAGTTTTTTAAGTTTCGAAAGAGATTTCAAATCTTATTTTCCAATTGCGGTTACTAAAATAAATAAAGATACTTCAGAAGATAATGTTGCTATTTATGATGTTGTAAAAGGCGATCGGTTATTGATTCGTAATCAAGAACTTATTCCTGTTGATGGAATTTTAATCAGCGAAAGCGCCGAAATTGACTATAGTTTCGTAACGGGAGAAGCAATTCCAATTACTAAAAAGTCTGGAGATAAAGTATTTGCAGGCGGTAAACAGATTGGAAAAGTTATCGAAATGGAAGTTTTACATTCTGTTTCTCAAAGTTACTTGACTCAATTATGGAGTAACGAAATTTTTCAGAAAAAAGTAGATCAAAAACATAAAACCATCACAGATGCGATAAGCCGTTATTTTACACCAATACTATTATTGATTGCATTTGCAGGCTTTGGTTATTGGGTATCTGTAGATGCTAATATTGCTTTTAATGTTTTTACCGCAGTTTTAATTGTGGCTTGTCCTTGCGCGTTAGCATTAACAGCTCCATTTACTTTTGGTAATATTTTGAGAATTTTAGGAAAGAAGAAATTCTATCTGAAAAACGCCGTCGTGATAGAACAGCTGGCTAAAGTTGATACAATCGTTTTTGATAAAACAGGAACTATTACAACCAATAAAAAATCAAATATACTTTATGAAGGAAATACTATTAATGATGATAATATTGTTTTGATTAAGAATGTTTTACGTGCTTCAAACCATCCTTTAAGTCGTATGCTTTACGATTTTCTGCCAGAAACAAAACGTGTTGCTCCGGAGGATTTTCAGGAAATTACAGGAAAAGGAATTTTGGCTATTATAGAAAGCAAAAAAATTAAAATTGGTTCAGGTCAATTTGTTGAGGGTATAGCTGTAGATGGTTCAGAAATTGAAAAAACTTCTTTGCATATTAAAATTGATGGCGTATATTTTGGAAAATACACTTTTCAAAATCAATATAGAGAAGGTTTGGAAAAACTTTTTTCAACGTTGAGTAAAGAATATAAAATTAAAGTTCTTTCGGGAGATAATGATGGCGAAAAAGAAAATCTAGAAGCAATTCTTCCTAAATATACTGAGTTGATATTCAATCAGAAACCGGAACAAAAACTCGAATATATTAAAAAACTTCAAGAAAAAGGACAAAATGTAATGATGGTTGGTGATGGTTTAAATGACGCTGGAGCATTGGCACAAAGTAATGTCGGAATTTCTATTTCTGAGAATGTAAATGTCTTTTCGCCTGCTTGTGATGCCATTTTAGACGCATCAGAGTTCTCTCGTTTAAATTATTTTTTAAAGCTTTCTCATAAAGCAATTTCTATTATTAAAATGAGCTTTACTTTATCATTGCTTTACAACGTTGTTGGGCTTGCATTTGCAGTCACAGGAAACCTTCTTCCGTTAGTCGCCGCGATCATTATGCCATTGAGTACAATTACCATTGTGAGTTTTGTAACTTTTATGTCTAACTATTTCAGTAATAGAAATTTAGAATAAATTTAAATAATTGTAAAGGATATTTTTTCTAATTTTAAGAATCTTCTTTTACTATGATAATTATCATATTTTAAACGCCGATTGCCTAGTAATTTTGTTAACATAAATTTACGGTATGAGTGTTATTTATCTTTTAATTTCAGTAAGTATTTTCGTGGCAATTTGTTTCTTCATTGCTTTCATTATTGCTGTCAAATCTGGCCAGTACGACGACGATTATACACCTTCAGTCAGAATTCTTTTTGACGATGATACCAAAATTATTTCCCAAAATAATAATTCACCAATCGAAGAAAAACAAGTATAATTATGGAAATGGAACAGTTTTATTACGACAACAAAATTGTAAAAAAATTCATTTACGCCACAATACTCTTTGGAGTTGTGGGTATGTTAGTAGGGCTTACCCTCGCGGTAATGTACCTTTTTCCCAACATTACAGATGGGATCTCTTGGCTTAGCTACGGCCGTTTAAGACCATTACACACCAATGCTGTTATTTTTGCCTTTGTGGGTAATGCTTTCTTTGCCGGAATGTATTATTCTATGCAAAGATTATTAAAAGCCAGAATGTTTAGTGACTTTTTAAGTAATCTTCATTTCTGGGGATGGCAGTTAATTATTGTAGCTGCAGCAATCACACTTCCTTTAGGTTATACTTCTTCTAAGGAATACGCAGAATTAGAATGGCCAATAGATATTGCAATCGCCTTAATTTGGGTGGTCATGGGTATCAATATGATTGGAACGATGCTGCGTCGTAGAGAGCGTCACTTGTATGTAGCAATCTGGTTCTATCTTGCAACATTTGTAACAGTAGCGGTATTGCATATTTTTAACAATATCGAAATTCCAGTTTCGGCTTTAAAAAGTTATTCTGTTTACGCAGGGGTTCAAGATGCACTTGTACAATGGTGGTATGGTCACAATGCGGTGGCATTTTTCCTTACAACTCCGTTCTTAGGATTAATGTATTATTTTGTTCCTAAAATTGCAAACAGACCTGTTTATTCTTATAGATTATCTATTATTCACTTTTGGTCTTTAATCTTTATTTATATCTGGGCAGGACCTCACCATTTATTATATTCTGCATTACCAAACTGGGCTCAGAATTTAGGAGTTGCATTCTCAGTAATGTTAATTGCTCCATCTTGGGGAGGTATGATTAATGGACTTTTAACGCTAAGAGGTGCTTGGGACAAAGTTCGTGAAGAACCAGTTTTAAAATTCTTTGTAGTAGCGATTACAGGTTACGGAATGGCAACGTTTGAAGGACCAATGCTTTCTCTTAAAAATGTAAATGCTATTGCGCACTACACGGACTGGATCGTTGCTCACGTGCATGTTGGAGCTTTAGCTTGGAATGGATTTATGTCGTTTGCAATTATTTATTGGTTGATTCCTCGAATGACAAAAACAGATTTGTTCTCTAAAAAATTGGCAAACTTCCATTTCTGGATTGGGACTTTAGGTATTATCGTTTATACAATTCCGTTATATGTGGCAGGTTTTCAACAAGCTTCTATGTGGAAACAATTTAATCCAGACGGAACTTTAACTTACGGAAACTTTCTTGAAACCGTAACGGCTATTATGCCAATGTATTGGATGAGAGCTATTGGTGGTAGTTTGTACTTAATTGGTATGCTGACATTGGTTTACAATATTATCATGACAGTAAAACAAGGTTCACCAGTTGAAGACGAATTAGCTCAGGCTCCTGCTTTGCAAAGAATCAGCAGCGGAAGAGTAAGAGGAGAGAAATTCCACTCTTGGTTAGAAAGAAAACCAATTCAGTTAACAATTCTAGCAACGATCGCTATTTTAATTGGAGGTGTTATTCAGATTGTGCCAACGATTATGGTGAAATCAAATATTCCGACAATTTCAAGTGTAAAACCTTATACACCTTTAGAATTAGAAGGGCGTGATTTATACATCAGAGAAGGTTGTGTAGGATGTCACTCTCAGTCAGTTCGTCCGTTTAGAAGTGAAGTTGAGCGTTACGGAGTACAGTCAAAAGCAGGAGAGTTTGTTTATGATCATCCATTCTTATGGGGATCAAAACGTACAGGTCCAGATTTGTTAAGAGTTGGTGGAAAATACAATGATAACTGGCACTTTAACCATATGTGGAATCCGCAAAGTACATCTGCTGGATCTATAATGCCAGGATATAAATGGCTGTTTGATAATGAACCGATGGATATTTCATTGACTCAGAAGAAAATGCAGGCAATGATTTCGTTAGGTGTTCCATATTCTCCAGAAGATGTTGCAAATGCACAGCGAACTTTAAGAGAACAGGCAATTAAAATCGAAAAGAGCTTAGAAAGCGATCCTGATTTTGTGAAAAGTTATGAAGACAGCAAGAAAAAAGCTGTTGCAAAAGGAGAGAAATTCATTCCGATGAATGAAAGAGAAATCGTTGCTTTGATTGCTTATATTCAAAGACTTGGTACTGATATTAAAGTAAAAGAAACTAAATAACAGCATTATGTTCGAACAAATAAAACACAATATGGAAACAATATCGGGTGTAGAACTATACCCGATTATTTCCCTCTTGATATTCTTTTTCTTCTTTGTAGGGTTGGGTATTTGGGTATTCTCTTATAGAAAAGAAAAAATTCAGGAAATGAGCAATATACCTTTAGATGAAGGACTTAGTGTAATTACAAAAGAGATATAAAAATGAAAAAGTTTTTCCCAGTATATGTTAGAGTGCCATTGATTTTCTTCATCATATTTGGTTTGATGGAGTATTTTATTGACTCTGGAGATAAACCAGCGTTTGTAAAATTTCCGATGGTTTCCGTTTTCTTGTTTGTCTTCTTATTCATTTTAATTGCTATTGAGATTACACTTAGCGCTGTAAATCGTGTCATGTACCAATTGATGACTCCAGAAGAAAAAGCAAAAAAAGAGTATGAAGAAAGTCTGAGTTTCCAAGAAAGCACTTGGTTCAAAGATCTAATGCAGAAATTGACGAAAACATCACCAATTGAAAAAGAAGGCGAGCTTTTAATGGATCATGATTACGATGGAATTAAAGAGCTTGATAATAATTTACCGCCTTGGTGGGTATATTTATTCTACATCTGTATCATTTTTGGTGTAATCTACGTCGTTCGTTATGATGTTCTTGGAGCAGATAATCAAGAAATGGAGCTGAAAAAAGAAATGGCTCAAGCAAAAATTGATGTTGAAGAATATCTTAAAACAGCACCAGATTTAATGGATGAAAAAACGGTTGTTTTACTAACCGATGAACCAAGTTTGGCGGCAGGAAAAGAAATCTTTACAACAAACTGTGCGGCTTGTCACCGAGCAGATGCTGGAGGGCAAATTGGACCAAACTTAACAGATGATCGCTGGATTTTAGGAGGTGGAATTAAAAATTTATTTCACACAATTACAAATGGAGGAAGAGATGGAAAAGGGATGATTTCTTGGAAAGGAACATTAAAACCAAAAGAAATCCAGAAAGTTGCTAGTTACATTCTATCATTACAAGGAAGTAATCCAAAAGATCCAAAAGAAGCAGAAGGAGATGTTTGGGTAGACGAAAGTGCTCCAATAAATGATGCGACAGCAGTTGCGCCAAAAACAGATACCACACAAGTTAAAAAATAATTAGAATAGAAATATCATGTCAAATTTACCAGACGAAGCGTTTAGAGATACCATCGGAACTATAGATGAAGGTGGTAAACGGAAATTTATTTTCCCTAAAAAACCGTCTGGTAAATTTTACGATTATAGAAAAATTGTCAGTTACGTTTTACTCGCAATTTTATTCGTAAATCCGTTTATAAAAGTAAATGGAAATCAGTTGATGATGTTCAATATCATCGAACGTCGTTTTAATATTTTTGGATTTCCTTTCTGGCCACAGGATTTTTATCTCTTTGTGATTTCAATGCTTATTGGTGTTGTATTTATACTCTTATTCACGGTTGTTTTTGGAAGGATATTTTGTGGCTGGATTTGCCCGCAGACGATTTTTCTGGAGTTAGTTTTCCGTCGAATTGAATATTGGATTGATGGTGACCGTGGAGCGCAATCTCGCCTTGCTAGACAAGAATGGAATACAGAAAAAGTTCGAAAAAGACTTTTAAAGTGGACTATTTTCTTTTTAATTTCTTTCCTTATCGCGAATGTCTTTTTAGCATATTTAGTTGGAAGCGACAAATTGTTTTTAATGATAGAACAAGGTCCAATTTCGCAGGCAAGTAATTTTATTGCACTTCTTATTTTTACTGGTGTTTTTTACTTCGTTTTTGTTTGGTTTCGCGAACAGGTTTGTATTATAGCTTGTCCATACGGAAGATTGCAAGGTGTTCTTTTAGATAATAAATCGATAAATGTTGCCTATGATTTTGTTCGAGGAGAAAAAGAAGAAGGTCGTGCAAAGTTTAATAAAAAAGAAGATCGAGCTTTAACAGGAAAAGGAGATTGTATTGATTGTCTTCAATGTGTTCATGTTTGCCCGATGGGAATTGACATCAGAAACGGAACACAATTAGAATGTACAAATTGTACAGCTTGTATCGATGAATGCGATCATATTATGGAATCTGTTGGATTACCCAAAGGTCTTATTCGTTATGCTTCTGAAGACGAAATTGCTAAAAAAGAACCTTTCAAGTTTACAGCAAGAATGAAAGGGTATACAGCAGTTCTCTTTATTTTATTGAGCATTTTTATTGGAATGTTATTTTTAAGAACCGATGTTCAAGCAGTTGTTTTACGTTTGCCAGGACAGTTGTTTCAGCATAAAGGAGATAAAATTAGTAATGTTTACACCTATAAAATTGTAAACAAAACCATGAAAGATTACGACGATATTCATTTTGGATTGATCGATCAAAAGGGAACAATTAAAAATGTTGGAAAACAGCATTTTAAAGTTGCTAAAGAAGGAATTTCTCAAGGAACATTATTTATAGAAATCAATGAAGTTCTCTTAGAAAGCGATAAAACAAAAGTCAAAATAGGAGTTTATAATGGTTCTGAACTCATAGAAACTACAACAACAAATTTCTTAGGACCACGCAGTTTTAATTAAAATATATTATTATGAAAATTAATTGGGGAACAGGAATCGTCATTGCATTCGGATTGTTTATGACATTTATTTTATATTTTGTTTTTGAAGTTCAATCAAATTCTAAATATGATAATGATTTGGTTGTCGAAGAATATTACAAACACGATACGCATTTTCAGGAAGAAATGGCGAGAATTCAGAATGCGCATGATTTACAGCATAAACCGTCAATAAAATATACAGAAAATAACGGTGTATACGTAACTTTTCCTGCTGGATTCGAAAGCGAAAAAGTAAAAGGAAATATCTTGTTATACAGACCTTCAAACAAGAAATTTGATTTTAATACTCAGATTACTTTAACCAATTCTTCTATTGTTATTCCGCAGAAAAAATTAATAAAAGGACGTTGGGATGTCAATATGGAATGGCAGTACGAAGGCAAAAAATATTTAACTAAAGAAGTAATTTACGTAAACTAAAAAAAATGTTATTCTCAGCTTTCTTTTTAGGTCTAATTAGTAGTCTGCATTGCGTTGGAATGTGCGGACCAATCGCCATGATGCTTCCTGTAGATAGACAAAATGAAGCAAAAAAGGTAACGCAAATCATGACATATCATTTCGGAAGATTAACGGCTTATGCTTCAATCGGATTAATTTTTGGATTATTAGGCCGAGGTTTTTTTCTTGCAGGATTACAGCAGAAAATGTCCATCATAATCGGTGTAATTATGATTATTGTGGTTTTGATTCCAGAGAAAAAATTTGCGAATTATAATTTTTCAAAACCAGTTTATAAAATCATTTCAAAAATCAAATCAAATTTGGGAAGCCAGTTTAAAAACAAGAGTTATAAATCTCTTTTTACAATTGGTTTGTTAAATGGATTTTTACCATGCGGAATGGTTTACGTTGCATTATTTGGTGCAATTGCTATGCAAAGCGCGGGTTTTGGTGTTTTGTATATGCTTTTATTCGGAATAGGAACGATACCGTTGATGACAATTGTAGTTTATGTGAATTCATTGCTAAAATTGCCTTTCAGAAATAAAATCCAAAAGGCAATTCCTTATGTAGCGGTTATTATTGGAGTTTTATTTATTCTCAGAGGATTAGGACTTGGAATTCCTTATATATCTCCTTCCAATATGAGTTTATTTGTACAGCAGACTCCAAACTGTCATTAAAAATATATCTTACTTATACAGTCATCGAAAACAGATTTGTTTCCGGTGACTTTCTTTTTAGATGTAAGTCAAAAGCCATGCAGATGTTACGTACAAAAGGTCTTCCTTCTTCTGTAATTTTAATTGAATTTTCTTCAATGACAATTAAACCATCATTTTCTATTTCTTTTAAAGCAATTAAAACTTCAGAAAGTTCTTGAAAATTTAGATATTCTTTTGACCAAGAAGTTTCTAGTTCACAAGTTAAATTTAAAATATGTTTTCTGATAATTAAATCTTCTTTATTTAAAATATGCCCTTTTACGACAGGAAGTTTATCCCATTCTAATAATTGATAATAATCTTCTAGATTTTTAGTGTTTTGAGCAAAACTATACCAGCTGTCACTAATGGAAGAAACTCCCAAACCAATCATAACTTGTGTTTTGGAAGCGCTATATCCCATAAAATTTCTGTGTAAATTACCATTATGAGCTGCTTTAAATAAACTATCTGTTTCTAAAGCAAAATGATCCATTCCTATTTCATGATAGCCATTTTTTGAAAGCAGTTTTTTTCCTATTTCATAAAGCTGTCTTTTTTCGGCATCCTTCGGAAGATTTTCTTCATTAAAACCGCGTTGTCCGTTGCCTTTTATCCAAGGAACATGAGCATAACTGTAAAAAGCCAGACGATCTGGTTTTAAAGAATTTGTTTTTTCGACAGTATCAATAACATCTTCGATTGTTTGAAACGGAAGTCCAAAAATAATATCGTGACCAATTGAATTATAACCAATTTCTTTTGCCCAAAAAGTCACTTTGGCAACATTATGAAATGGCTGTATTCTATTAATAGCTTTTTGAACAGTAGCAGAATAATCCTGAACACCAAAACTTACTCGACGAAAGCCCAAATCATATAATTTTTTTAGCTGTTCGTGAGTCGTATTATTTGGATGTCCTTCAAAACTAAATTCATGATTTTCTGCTTTTATAGCATAACTGAAAATTCCATTGATAAGCAATTCCAGATTTTCTTTAGAAAAAAAAGTTGGAGTTCCTCCGCCTAAATGTATTTCTTTAATAACAGGTTTTTCGGGAAGTATTTTACAGTATAAATGCCACTCTTTTAAAAGCGCTTTAATATATGTTTCTTCAACAGAATGATTTTTGGTAATACGTTTATTGCATCCGCAAAAAGTACACATGCTTTCGCAGAAAGGCAGATGAATGTATAAACTAATTCCGTTTTTTGAATTGCTTTCTGAGAATGATTTTTGCAAAGAAGTAATCCATTTTTCAGTTGCGAAATCAACTTCATTCCAATACGGAACTGTCGGATAGCTTGTATATCTTGGACCTGGAACATTGTACTTTTGTGTCAAAGAGATTTTCATAATGACGGATTTAGTTTACATCAAAATTAAAACTTCAATGACGGAGATAAAATGACAAATATCATGTAAAGGGCAAAAAAAAAGAGGCTCAATTTGAGCCTCTTTAGTTGAATTAAATAACTAACGTGAAATAGAATCTTGGATGATTTTAAGCCATTTTTTTGCAAACTGATGATCTTGATAGACACTAATCTGTTTGATGCGGTCGTCATCAAAATCATAGAATGGAATTAATATCTTTTTAGATGTTTCTTTGTCTTGAAATTCGAAATCAATTTTAATAATGGTATTCGAATGTGAGTCTGTTGTTGGAATTAATTTACATGAATCAATAGTATTTAAATCAACATAAATTGATTCCTGCTGGTTTGGATTGAAATTCATCAGAATGAATTTATTATTTTTCTGATCCAGCGTTAATGTTTTATTGTTGATTGATTCTGTCAAATCAAAACTTTCTGGATTAGAAGGATTAAATCTCTTTTTAATATTTAAAATTCTCGATTTACTTGCAGCGCTTGAACGTGCAGAAAAATATATTGGAATTGCGACAATAATTAAAATCACAATACCCATAATGGTTGTTGTAGTTTCCATAATGTTTTTAATGAAATAAATAAATGATATACACCGGCTTTTCGTTAGAAAGCGGTTATAGTTTGAAGAATAATCTTCGTCCAAAATCAAATTTTATTTACCAGAAAAAATGGAAAGCATAAAGTATGACTGAAACTTTTTTACTTTGAGTAGTAAATAGTTTTGTGTATGCTGAAGTAGATGTAATTGTTTGATGTTGTGGGATAAGAGGTAGAAAAGAATCTAAACACTTTAATATCCCAGATGAAGTGGTTTTGATATTCGCTGCAAACTGATAACTTCCTTGCGGCTGTATAAATGCAGGTGAATCTCCAATTTCTTTGCAGAAATTAGAATCCGTTTTTTGTGTCTCAGTTATATGCACAGACGCTGTGTCTGCCTGATAAGCAAACAAACCTGCAATCAAAAGTGCAATAAATACAACGGTTTTACGAATCCAATTCATGTCGGCGAATTTAAGTCATAAAACACAATTAATGAAATTTTATAGAATTAATTAACACTCAAAAAAAATCCTCAGTATTTTATTTAAAAAAACTGAGGATTTAAGATGTTATTGTTGCATTTTAAAATAATAATCTGCAGAATGTTTGCCACTTCCATAAAAGAGGAAGAAGATGCAGACAAATAAAACGATTAATGCTAAAATTAAACTTTCAGAGTGCATTTTTCCCATGAAGTTTACGAGAACTGCACCAAATAAAATAGGCAATTGAGCTGCGATAGCCCAACGTGTCAATAGCCCAAAAATAATCATTATACCACCAATCATATGAGCAGGAGCAATGTAATGCAGCATAAACATTCCTCCTCCAAATCGATCAATAGGGGAAATTAAATCATGCAGGTATTGAATATTGGTGACAAACGAGACGCCTTTCATAAATAAAAATCCACCCAAAACAATACGTACTAAATCAACTGGTAAATAAGTGTGCGAATTCGCCCATTTATTCAAACTTTTTACATTTTCCATGATGCTGTGTGATTAAAAATTATATACTAAGTTACTAATTTTTAATGATATGTGTATTTTTAATAGTTTGAAAATGAGCTTTTTGTTTTCTATTTAACGTATTGTTGAGAATTCTTAATTCTAAACTTGAATTACCCCCAAATTAAATTGTTTTTGAATAGGAGCGTGATTCGCAGCTTCGATTCCCATTGAGATCCAGGTTCTGGTATCTAAAGGATCGATTATGGCATCTGTCCACAATCTAGAAGCTGCATAATAAGGCGAAGTTTGTTCGTCGTAACGTGCTTTTATTTTATTGAAAAGTTCTGTTTCTTTTTCTTCATCAACTATTTCTCCTTTCGCTTTAAGCGAAGAAGCTTCAATTTGTGCTAAAACTTTTGCGGCTTGAGTTCCTCCCATAACGGCTAACTCAGCGCTTGGCCACGCAAAAATTAATCTCGGATCATAAGCTTTTCCGCACATGGCATAATTTCCTGCTCCATAAGAATTTCCGACAATAACCGTAAATTTAGGCACAACAGAATTACTCACCGCATTTACCATTTTAGCACCATCTTTAATAATGCCGCCATGTTCAGACTTTGAACCGACCATAAAACCAGTTACATCTTGTAAAAACACTAACGGAATTTTTTTCTGATTGCAATTTGCTATAAAACGAGTTGCTTTATCGGCGCTATCAGAATAAATTACGCCTCCAAATTGCATTTCGCCTTTTTTGGTTTTGACCACTTTTCTTTGATTGGCAACAATTCCAACTGCCCAACCGTCAATTCTGGCATAACCCGTAATAAGAGATTGTCCGTAGCCGTCTTTGTAAGCTTCAAATTCTGAATTATCAACCAAACGTTTAATGATTTCCATCATATCGTATTGTTCGGTTCTTGCTTTCGGAAGAATTCCGTAAATATCATTCGGTTCTAAAGCAGGTTTTTCTGATTTGATTCTGCTGTAACCCGCTTTATCAAAATCACCAATTTTATCTACTATATTTTTGATTTTATCTAAAGCATCTTTGTCGTCTTTCGCTTTGTAATCGGTAACGCCTGAAATTTCGCAATGCGTTGTAGCGCCGCCAAGAGTTTCGTTATCGATAGTTTCGCCAATTGCTGCTTTTACCAAATAACTTCCCGCAAGGAAAATACTTCCTGTTTTGTCAACGATTAAAGCTTCGTCACTCATAATTGGAAGATAAGCACCGCCCGCAACACAGCTTCCCATAACGGCAGCAATTTGAGTAATTCCCATACTGCTCATTTGAGCGTTGTTTCTAAAAATACGTCCAAAATGTTCTTTATCTGGAAAAATCTCGTCCTGCATTGGCAGATAAACACCTGCGCTGTCAACAAGATAAATAATCGGAAGCCGGTTTTCCATGGCTATTTCCTGCGCACGAAGATTTTTCTTTCCTGTAATAGGAAACCAAGCTCCAGCTTTTACAGTAGCGTCATTGGCAACTACAATGCATTGTTTTCCTTTAATATATCCGATTTTTACAACAACGCCTCCAGATGGACAACCGCCGTGTTCTGGATACATTCCTTCTCCAGCAAAACCACCAATCTCAATACTTTTAGAATTTTCATCCAATAAATAAGCAATTCTTTCGCGAGCCGTCATTTTGCCTTCAGAATGCAGTTTTTCGATTCGCTTTTCGCCGCCGCCTAATTTTACTTTGGCAAATTTTTGTTTTAACTCTGAAAGAAGCAGTTTATTGTGATCTTCGTTTTTATTGAAGTTTAAATCCATGATATAGTATTGATTTTACAAAATAGTGTTGGCTAATTTACAAAATCGATTGAAATAAACCGATTGCTTTGTGATGAACTTAGTTGCTGTTTTTATTTAAACAAATAGAAACATAGAATTTATAATTTAAAGAAGGAAATAAAAAGAAACTAGTTTCTAACACATAACGAACCTAACTATGTTTGTTGCAATAAGTGAAACGCCTTTTTACATATTCTGAATCTATGTTTCTATGTGTTAAAAAATTATAAACCAATTATTTTTCTTTAATTTGCTATTTCATACTAATTAGTATTTTTTATGTCAAAAGCGGCTAATACACGACTCACCATTCTGCATAAAGCATTTGAATTGATTTATACCAAAGGATATCAAACTACAAGTATTGATGAAATTATTGCGACTACCCAAGTTACAAAAGGAGCTTTTTATTACCATTTCAAAACTAAAGACGAAATGGGAGTTGCAATTATTGAAGAGATTTTGAAACCAACAATGCAAGAACATTTTATAAATCCAACCGAAGCTTCTCAAAATCCGATTGAGGATTTTTATAATATGATTTCTTATTTGTTGCTGGAAGATCCTTTTCTGCAAGTAAAATATGGCTGTCCAGTAGGAAACCTAACGCAGGAAATGACGCCTTGGAATACGAAATTTAGTGAAGCATTAACTGAATTGGTCAATTTATGGAAAGCAACCATCATAAATTCAATAGAAAAAGGAAAGGAATCTGGCTTGATTCGGAAAGATGTTATAGGTGAACGGGTCGCATTTTTTATCTTATCCGGCTATTGGGGAATAAGAAATTTCGGAAAACTTCAAAATGATAATTCTTCTTATCTAATTTATTTAAAGGAACTTAAGAGTTATTTAAATGGTTTGAAATAAAATTATTTTTCAAAAACATACTAATTAGTATGTTTTTTGAATATATTTGCATTATCTAAATCAAAAAACAATGTATCAAACACTTTTAGAAGGCCATTCTTTTATGCGATGGCTTGTATTGTTGAGCTTATTATATTCTATTTTTATTGCTTATAAAGGCTATTCGCAAAAACTTCCTTTTACAAAAAAGAATAATCTCCTGCGTCATTGGACGGCTACAATTGCTCATATTCAGCTTCTTTTCGGGATTTTGGTTTATTTGCAAAGTCCGATTGTGAAATATTTCTGGAGAAATTATAAAGAAGAATTTCAAAATTTGGATGCTTCATTTTTCGGTCTAATTCACATCTTCATGATGTTGATTGCCATAATTTTAATTACAATTGGTTCTGCTTTATCAAAAAGAAAACTTTCTGACGAAGACAAGTTCAAAACTATGCTTATTTGGTTTTCTATTGCTTTAATTATCATTTTTATTGCCATTCCGTGGCCATTTTCACCTCTTGCGAATAGACCTTATTTTAGATAATTATGAAAAATTTATTTCAGACCAATACCGGAAGGCTGCGAATTATTGGATTCCTAGAAGGAACATCTCTTTTGATTTTACTTTTTATAGCAATGCCAATGAAATACATTTTTGAAATGCCGTTTCTAACAAGACCTGTAGGAACAATTCACGGCGCTTTATTTCTACTTTTTATATTTAATACGTTAAGCGTTGGAGTAGAGCAGAACTGGAAATTTAAGCATACGACATGTAAAGTGCTTTTAGCCTGTGTAATTCCTTTTGGTACTTTTTATATTGATTCTAAAATTTTAAGTAAAATTCAAAATTAATGAAGCTATGATTTTTGTGTTCAAAACAAATGTGGACAGCATTTCGAAAGTAAAAAAGGTAACACCAAAACTGAATAAGTTATTTCCTAATTCAAAGTGGAATTTTGACCTAGAAGACTGCGATAATATTTTGCGATTTGAATGTAAAGATGATATTATCGAGAAGGTAATTTTCTTGATGAAAGTAATTGGTTTTGAGTGTGAAGCTTTATAAAAACAAAAAACCATTCACAACTGTGAATGGTTTTTTTATATCAGTTATAACTTAAATTATTTTTTAGAAGCACAAGCCATTCTTTTTAGCGTTGCCCATTGTTTTAAAGCATCGCGTGCTTCAACAGCAGGATAACCTAGCATTGTTTTTCCAGAAGGAACATCGCCTATAACACCAGATCCAGCGCCAATTATTGCTCCGTCGCCAATAGTCGTGTGGTCTTTTATAGAAGCGCTTCCGCCAATGATAACACCATTTCCTAAAGTTACAGAACCTGCTAAACCGCTGTTTCCAGCCATAATGCAAAACTTTCCGAGTTTACTGTTATGTCCAATTTGAACCAAATTATCAATTTTACAGCCATCTCCAAGAACTGTCGAGCTGAATTTTCCACGGTCGACGCAAGAATTTGCTCCAATTTCGACACCGTTTCCAATAATTACATTTCCAATTTGTGGAATCTTTACTAAGCCTTTTTCACTGCAAGGACGAAATCCGAAACCATCTGCTCCAATTGTTGCATTTGGATGAATAATGCAATCATTTCCAATATGACAACGCTCGCGAATAACAGTCCCAGACCAAATAATGGTATTTATTCCAACTGTTGATTCGTCTAAAATAGTCACATTTGGGTAAATTATTGCGTAAGCTCCAATTTCAACTTTTGGACCAATATAGCAGCCAGCACCAATTTTAGCGCCTTCGCCAATTATAGCAGTTTCGTCTATTGTGGCAGTTTTATGAATATTGTTATGAAAGATTGGGGCAGGCGGGGCAAAAAGGGCTAAAATTTGCGACATTGCCAAATCGGCATTTTTTACTTTTATAAAAGCGCGGTTTTCTCCAGGTTCAATTGAAATATCTTCATTTACCACAGCAATTGAAGCATTAGATGTCGACCAGTATTTCTCGTATTTTTTATTTCCGATAAATGAGATTTCCGAAGTTGTTGCTTTTTCTAATTGTTCTGTGGCAGTTATGCTTTGTGAAGTGCTGCCGTAAATCACGCCATTAATAACTTCGTTAATTTCTTGAATTGAATAGGATCTCATTGACAAATTTTACTCGACTTAGGGTTATTTTTTGCCAAATAAAATGAATTAGATTTTAATTACCTAATTAATTTTTTCTGTTTCTTAATAATTGTTTAAAATAAAGATATGATTTTTGAAAAATTAACATTAAAAATATTAATTAGGTGAAAGTTTTTTAATGTATAGAAAGGCTTGTGATTAGATTTAGAATGAAAATACTAAAATTTTGAAGGTAAAAAATAAATAATTTAATTGTTAAGTGATAGCTTACATTTGTTTTGTTAAATCATTTATATTGTGATGATTAAAAAAAAGCGATTCACTATTTTAGGGAATCGCTTTTGTATTTATTCTTTGATTTTTGATAATGAGACCGCATTGATGCAGTAACGTAATCCGCTTGGCGGAGGTCCGTCAGGAAAAATGTGACCTAAATGCGCATCACAAACATTGCAGACAACTTCAACACGAACCATTCCGTAGGATCTGTCAGCATGGTAAGCAATTGCATTTTCTTTGATTGGTTGTGTAAAAGATGGCCAGCCTGTTCCTGATTCAAATTTCTCACTAGCATCAAAAAGCACCGTTCCGCAGCATTTACATTCATAAATTCCAGGATCGAACAAACTGCATAATTCAGAACTAAAAGATCTTTCAGTTCCTTTTAAACGAGTAACCTGAAATTCTTCTGGAGTTAAGATTTGTTTCCATTCTTCCTCCGTTTTTTCCACTCTCTTTTCGGGAGCTGGATTTCCTTTATTTGTAAAATGAATTACATCTGCCCATTTTATCATAACTTTTTTGTTTTAAAGTTTCAGGTTTCAAGTTTCAGGTTTCAAGTTTACTGTGACTGCAAACTGCGACTGAAGACTAAAAAACTGAATACTGAATACTGAATACTGAGACTGTTTTACTCTTCCTCTTTCTGTCCCATCATCATTAGATAGGCTTTCAAGAAAGGATCAATATTTCCGTTCATTACGCCATCAACATCGCTGGTTTCGTAACCTGTACGAACATCTTTTACTAATTTATAAGGTTGCATTACGTAATTACGAATTTGCGAACCCCATTCAATTTTCATTTTTCCAGCTTCGATATCAGCTCGTTGCGCTTGCTGTTTCTTTAATTCAATTTCATACAATTGAGAACGAAGCATTTGCATAGCACGTTGTCTATTGTCTTGTTGCGATCTTGTTTCTGAACATTGAATCTGAATTCCTGTTGGTTTGTGTACCAATTGAACTTTAGTTTCAACCTTGTTTACGTTTTGTCCACCCGCACCACTCGAACGAGAAGTTGTAATTTCGATATCGGCAGGATTAATGTCGATTTCGATACTATCATCAACAAGCGGATAAACATAAACAGATACGAAAGAAGTATGACGTTTTGCATTACTGTCAAATGGCGAAATTCGAACCAAACGATGTACACCATTTTCTCCCTTTAAATATCCGAAAGAATAATCTCCCTCAAACTCTAAAGTTACAGTTTTAATTCCGGCAACGTCGCCTTCTTGAAAGTTAAGTTCTTTAATTTTATAACCATAACTTTCTCCCCACATCATGTACATACGCATTAGCATTCCTGCCCAGTCGCAACTTTCTGTTCCTCCAGCACCCGCAGTAATCTGAACAACGGCGCTTAAACTGTCTCCTTCATCAGAAAGCATGTTTTTGAATTCGATGTTTTCAATATGCGATTGTGCCGAATCGAATTGTTCGTCTAGTTCTTCAACCGTAAGTTCTCCTTCTTTATAAAAATCATAAGCAAGCTGTAATTCTTCTGTTAGAGAAACAGCTTTATCATAATCTTCAATCCATTTTTTCTTGTTTCGAAGATTTTTTACAATGTTTTCGGCGTCTTTTGGATTATTCCAAAAATCGGGTGCAAAAGTTTTTTCTTCTTCGTTTGCGATTTCGATTAGCTTGGCATCAACGTCAAAGATACCTCCTCAACGCACCAAGGCGCTCCACAATACCTTTTACTTGTTCGGCTGTTGTCATAAATTAATTAATAGGTTTTATATGTTTTTTAGAATTATTACGTTAATTTGGTCTAGAGAAACCAGCAAGTTAAATTTTACTAAAACTTACTGAGAATAACTATTTGTAATACGTAATTTTGCATACAAAAATAAGATATAGTTTTTAGAATATGGAAATAAATTTAATCAGCGATACCATAACCAAGCCTACTTATGAAATGCTGCAGTATATGTTTAACGCCCAAGTTGGCGATGATGTATACAAACAGGATCCAACGGTGATTGAATTGGAAAATAGAACAGCAGAGTTTTTTGGTATGGAAGCTGGGCTTTTTTTTCCGTCTGGAACTATGGCAAATCAGACGGCAATTAAACTTCATACACAGCCTGGCGAACAATTAATTGCTGATAAATACGCTCACGTTTACCATTATGAAGGAGGAGGAGTTTCTTTTAATAGCGGGGTTTCTTGCTGTTTATTAGACGGAAATCGCGGAATGATAACTGCAACGCAAGTTAAAGCTGCTATAAATGATCCTGAATTTTATCATAGTCCGCTAACAAGTTTGGTTTGTGTAGAAAATACAACCAACAAAGGTGGCGGCGCTTGTTACGAATTAGAAGATTTAAGAGAAATAAAAAAGGTTTGCGACGCTAATAATTTGAAATTTCATTTAGACGGCGCGAGAATTTGGAATGCCTTAGTTGCTAAAAGACAGAATCCTAGAGAATTTGGAGCTATTTTCGATACGATTTCAGTTTGTCTGTCTAAAGGTTTAGGCGCTCCAATTGGTTCTGTACTGCTCGGAAGTAAAGCTGATATTTACAGAGCGTTGAGAATCAGGAAGATACTTGGTGGAGGAATGCGTCAAGTTGGCTATTTAGCCGCGGCAGGATTGTACGCTTTGGCACATAATATAGAAAGATTGGCTGAAGATCATCGCAGAGCAAAAGAAATCGCAAAAATACTAAGCACAAAACCTTGGATTGCATCCATCGAACCAGTAGAAACTAATATTTTAATTTTTTCATTAGCAGAAGGTTACAGCGACCAATTACTAATTGAAAAATTAAAGCAAAAAAATATATTAATAAGTTCTTTAGGTCATAATAAACTTCGTATTGTAACACACTTAGATTACAAAGAGGTTATGCATACATATGTGTTGGAAACACTTTCGAAGTTTTAGGAGAAAGGTTCTAAGGTTCTAAGGTACTGAGGTTCTAAGGAAGAAATAAAGGTTTAAAAAAAGAGGATGTTAATACATCCTCTTTTTTGTGTCAAAAAAATAAAACTTAGAACCTTAGTACCTTAAAAGCTTATTTAAACAAATTATCCATTCCAGGAATAGAAGGCATATCCATTCTTGCAACAGCGTCTAATTCTCTCTCGTTTACATTTGTAGCTTTTTCAATTGCTTTGTTTAAAGTCACGATTAAATAATCTTCTAATTGTTCTTTGTCTTCTAGTAAAGAATCATCAATAGAAAGTGATTTTATTTTTCTGCTTGCAGTAATAGTAACTTTTAATAATCCGTCAGCACTTTGTTCATCAATTAAAACAGTATCTAGACGCTTTTTAGTATCCTCAATTTTTTGTTGGGTTTCTTTAAGTTTGCCCATCATTCCCATTAAATCCATTTTTGTTGATTTTTTAAATTATTTCAGACAAAATTAGTATATTGCTGTATTAATTCAATAGAATATTTTATGAAAAAATTAATTTTGTTCTGTTGGCTTTATGCTATTTTTGCGTCTTCATATTTAAAAATTAATGCTCAATCAATGCAAAATGATATATCGGCTCCAAAGGCTAAAATAATTCCAAAAACACTAAAAAAACATAAAGAATCCAGAGTTGACAACTATTTCTGGCTGAATGACAGAGAAAATTCAGAGGTAATTGATTATCTAAATCAGGAGAATGCTTACTATGAAAATATGACTGCTCATACTAAGGATTTAAAAGATAATCTGTTTGAAGAAATGAAAGGGAGAATAAAAGAAGACGATTCTTCAGTTCCTTACTTTTACAATGGCTATTTTTATATTACGCGTTTTGAAACTGGTCAGGATTATCCAATTTTCGCGAGAAAAAAAGGAAGTCTTTCTGCCGAAGAAGAAATTCTTTTTAATTGTAATGAAATGGCAAAAGGACATTCTTATTTCAAATTAGGAGGTTTGAGTATTAGTCCTGATAATAAATTTGCCAGTTTTGGAGTGGATATTGTTGGTAGAAGAATTTATACTATTCAAATTAAAAATTTAGAAACCGGCGAAATTTTAGCAGATAAAGTAGAAAATGTTACAGGCGCTTCAGTTTGGGCAAATGATAACAATACTATTTTTTATGTTAGACAAGATGAAACAACGCTAAGAGCAGACAAAGTTTTTAGACATAAATTAAATACAGCTTCAGAAAAAGATGTTTTGGTTTACGATGAAGTTGATGATACTTTTAATGTTTCAATCAGTAAAGAAAAATCAAGAAAATACATTGTTATTGGTTCTGGAAGCACATTGACGACAGAATATAGAATTTTGAATTCTAATGATCCAGACGGAGAATTTGTTGTTTTTCAGCCACGTGTACGCGGGTTAGAATACAGTATTTCGCATTACGAAGATTCGTTTTATATTTTAACTAATAAAGATAAAGCGACGAATTTCAAGTTAATGAAAACGCCAGAAAACAAAACAGGAAAGAAAAACTGGGTAGATCTTATTCCGCACAGAGAAGATGTTTTGTTGGAAGATATTGAAATTTTTAAGAATTATTTAGTTGTAGAAGAACGTTCGAACGGATTAAACCACATTCGAATAATGCCATGGAATGGTGAGCCAGATTATTACCTTCCTTTTGGCAGTGAAACGTACAATGCTTACACAACAACAAACGTAGATTTTGACACCGATATTTTGCGTTATAGTTATCAATCATTGGCAACGCCGTCTTCTATAATTGATTTTAATATGAAGGCTAAAACCAAAGAAATCTTAAAAGAACAACAGGTTTTAGGCGGAAAATTTGATAAAGAGAATTATGTAGAAGAACGCGTTTGGGCTACGGCAAGAGACGGAGTAAAAGTGCCAATTTCGATGATTTATAGAAAAGGATTAGAAAAAAATGGTAAAAATCCGTTGTTGCTTTATGCTTATGGTTCGTACGGAATTACAATGGATACTTATTTTTCTTCAACAAGATTATCGCTTCTTGATCGCGGATTTATTTATGCAATCGCGCATATTAGAGGAGGAGAAGATCTAGGAAGACAATGGTATGAAGATGGAAAACTGTTAAAAAAGAAAAATACCTTTACAGATTTCATCGATTGCTCTAAATTTGTAATAGACCAAAAGTATACTTCTCCAGAGCATTTATATGCGGAGGGAGGATCCGCAGGCGGACTTTTAATGGGAGTTATTGTTAATGAAGCTCCAAAATTATATAATGGAGTCATCGCTCAGGTGCCTTTTGTAGACGTAATTACCACAATGCTGGATGACAGCATTCCGCTTACAACTGGAGAGTATGACGAATGGGGGAACCCAAATAACAAAAAATATTACGATTATATGTTATCGTATTCACCTTACGATAATGTAAAAGCGCAGGAATATCCTAACATGTACGTGTCTACCGGATTGCATGATTCGCAGGTACAGTATTGGGAGCCAGCTAAGTGGGTTGCAAAATTGAGAGATTTGAAAACAAATGACAAACTTTTGTTTTTAGATACGAACATGGATGCAGGTCATGGTGGGGCTTCGGGACGTTTTGAGGCTTTGAAAGACTTAGCAAAAGAATTTAGTTTTTTGTTAGATTTAGAAAAAATTAAAAGCTAATTAGATTTTTTTTGTTAAATTTGCAACCTATCAAGGTTAATTTAAAAAGGCCTTTGATTAACTATTTTTTTATGAAAGAAGAAATAACCGCTTATAATAATGTTTTAGAGTTAATAGGTAACACCCCGCTTATTAAACTAAATAAAATCACCGAAGAGTTAGAAGGGAATTTCTACGCAAAGGTAGAAGCTTTCAATCCAGGTCATTCCTCAAAAGATAGAATAGCATTGTATATTATTGAAGAAGCCGAAAAACGAGGAATTCTTTCGCCAGGAGATACCATTATTGAGACAACATCTGGAAATACAGGATTTAGTTTAGCAATGGTAAGCATTATTAAAGGTTACAATTGTATTTTAGCAGTAAGTTCAAAATCATCAAAAGATAAAATTGACATGCTAAGAAGTTTAGGAGCTAAAGTGTATGTATGTCCAGCTCACGTTTCTGCAGATGACGAAAGATCATACTATAATGTAGCAAAACGTTTACACGAAGAAACAAAAGGGTCAGTTTATATTAATCAATATTTTAACCAATTAAATATTGATGCTCACTACAACACTACCGGTCCAGAAATTTGGGAACAAACAAAAGGACAGATTACACACTTAATTGCTTGCAGCGGAACAGGAGGAACTATCTCTGGAACTGCAAAATTCTTAAAAGAAAAAAATCCAAATATTAGAATTCTAGGAGTTGATGCTTTTGGATCTGTATTGAAAAAATACCACGAAACAAAAGAATTTGACAGCAAAGAAATTTACCCTTATCGTATTGAAGGTTTAGGTAAAAACTTAATTCCGTCAGCAACAGATTTTGATATTATTGATAAATTCATGAAAGTAACCGACGAAGAAAGTGCTCACTCAGCAAGAGAGATCACTCGTAAAGAAGGTTTATTTGTTGGATATACTTCTGGAGCAGTAATGCAAGCTATCAAGCAATATGCTGAGGAAGGCGAATTTACGAAGGAAAGTAACATTATTGCAATTTTTCCTGATCACGGTTCTCGTTACATGAGTAAAGTCTTTAGTGATGACTGGATGAACGAACAAGGTTTCTTTGATAGTGTTAACGAAGAAGAAGCTCAAAAAATCGAATTTGTAAAGTAAGCTTTTTACTTTTTAAAATATTAAAAAAACTCCATTCTTAATTGAATGGAGTTTTTTTGTTTTTTTTGTTTTTCACTTTAGGAAACGTTATGTTTTATATTTTGAAATATTAATAATTTACCGTATAAATACGTAAGAAATTATTAATCTGTTTAATTTAAACTTATAATTTTAATAATATTAAAATAAAATAACTCAGCGCATTTTAACGATAAAAATAACCAATATTCGTTGTTTTAACGAGTATTTAGGTAAGTTGTCGGAATTTTTTTCGGCAAAATTCATAATAGTCTAGTTTAGCTCTGTGTTAAAATAACATGAGTGTTTAATCCCAAAATCTAACTATTATGAAAAAATTACTACTTACACTATTGTTTGTATGTTATTTGAATGTTAATGCGCAAACACCGATTCAAGAATTTAACTTTAATGGTACTTTAAACAATACCGCAAACACGATCTCATTTATGGGAACCGATAATTTCGTGACGGATAGGTCAGGAAATGTAAAAGGTGCTCAAAGATTAAATAATAGAGCCTTAGAAGCTGTAATTGATAACGTTCCTCAAGGAAGAGCAGCAAGAACAATTAGTATCTGGGTTAAATTTAATGATATTGCTAATGCCAATTATATTTGGGGTTATGGAAATGCTTATAATGCGCAATATTGCGGTTTATTACAGCAAGGAACGTCTTCTTCTAACTCAGATTTGAGTTTAGCAGCTTGGGGAGCTTCTAATGATGTTATTGTCTCTACACCGCTTGAAAAATACGTTTGGTACAATTATACGATTACATATGAAGGTGTTACTTCAAAAATATATCGTGACGGAAAATTGTTAAAGTATCTAGAGGGAATGACTAGATCTACAAATGGTAACGTTTTTAGATTAGGCGAAATTAATACGACAATCGGAATTAACGCTGATGTAGACGATTTGAAAATTTATGATTTTGCAATGACTCCAGATCAGATTAAAGATTTATATGAGAAAGAAAAACCTGTTCTTTCGATAGCTGTAACACAAGTTGAGCAAACAAAAGCTACAGTTGTAAAAGGAAAAATTGTTAAACCAGCAAATGGAACAATTATAACTTCGAGTGATCTTAACACAACAAAAAGTGTTGAGGTGTATTCTCAAGGACAAAAATTAGTAGGAGGAAATACAATGAATATAAATGATCTTCCTGAAGGAACATATTTGCTTAAAATAAGCAGTAGCCCTTCTAAAAAAATTACATCTAAATAACTGCTTTACTTAATTTTTTTAATATTAGTTTTTATTGCGAAAGCAATTGATTTTTTTGAAATAGTGAATAAAAGTCTTCTAGAACGCTAGAAGGCTTTTATTGTTTTTGTTCTAATCTAATTTTTTTAAATGATATTTTCTTAAAATAGGTTTTATAAACAATTAATTTTTTTTGGCTAATATCGCTGTAAAGCTTGTGAAATGATTTTTGTGAGAATTCGTTATTTATGTGTAGGAATTATTTGTTGGTGTTGAATTAAAATTATAGATTTAACAAAAATTATGAAAATTGTAAAAGGAAAAATGGAACTGTTGATTTTGATTGTTTAAAATTTTCATTACCTGATATTTGCCGTTAATTTCTTCTATTCTGATAAAAGCTATAAATATGAAAAAAATATTACTCACGTTAATGTTTGTAAGTTTTTTAAATTCTAATGCACAAAATCCTGTACAGGAATTTAATTTCAATGGAAATTTAAATAGTGCTGATAATTCAATTTCCTTTTTAGGAACACCTGTTTTTGTAAACGATCGGAACGGAATTGCAAAAGGAGCTTTGAGATTGACCAATAAAGCTATTCAGGCTGTGGTAGGAGAACTTCCACAAGCAAATAAACCAAAAACAATTTCTGTTTGGGTAAAGTTCAATACCGTAAATGCTGCTAATTATATCTTTAATTACGGAGCACCTGTAAATGGACAGTATTTTGCATTAATACAACAACCTGCAACTTCAGGTCTATCTGACTTGAGTCTCGTTGGTTGGGGAGATGCAAATAATCTCGTTGTTTCTGTTCCTCTTGTAAAAGAAACTTGGTACATGTACAGTGTTACTTATGATGGAAATGTCTCCAAAATTTATCGTAATGGTGAATTGTTAAAAGCTGTAGAAGGAATTCAGCGTTCGGCAAAAGGTTATATTCTAAGTCTTGGAAAATTAAATACGGCGACTAGTATCAACGCAGATATTGATGATCTCAAATTATACAGCGTAGCAATGACAGATGAACAAGTGTTAGAAGCTTATAATAGCTCTAAGCCAACTATTGCCGCGCCACAAACTGCTCAAGTTGCAAATACGTCCAAAAAAGCCGTTGTCCCTTCAGCAAAAGTACAGCAAGCTCCGGTTGTTGCTTCTTCTGTAGAAACGAATAAAGCTAAAAATATTGAAGTTTATTCTGAAGGAAAAAGAATATTAGAAACAAATACAATTAATATTGGTGATTTACCAGACGGAACATATCTGATTAAAATATCAAATTCTGCTGCTAAAAAATAAGCACAAAAAAAGCCTTCTGAATTTTCAGAAGGCTTTCTTTTATCTTTTTTTCTGCTGTCCAGGAGCATAAGCTTTAGCGCTTTTATCTCCATTCATTTTCTTAGCTTGTCCAGGTGGTATTCTTTTTCCTGTTGTTGTTGTAGTGCTTGTATGCGAATGAACACTGCAACTGATTACACTTAGTAATAAGAATAAAAGAACTAGTGCTACGACTGCAATTCGAGTAATTTTAGATGTTTGCATTTTTTTTAAATTTGAGGTTGCACAAATATAGTAGCAAATAGATTACTTTGTTAATTGGATCTTAGTTTAAAGTGATTTTAAATAGAATTTCAAACCTAGTTTCTGTGTAAAAAGAAAAAACCTTCTGAAATTCAGAAGGCTTGTATTTTAGCTGATAACACTGATAACGATAAATAAAATTACAAGTGCTATAACGGCAAATTTCATAAATTTTGAGGATTGCATAATGTTGGTTTTAAATTAATCTATTTCTGATATCAGCAAATATAAATTTTTTATTGAATTTAAAAAGTTAAAGTTCTTTAAAACAAAAAGCTCTAGAAATATCTAGAGCTTTTGTTATTTTTAAAAAGAAGAGATTATGATTCTTGCATCGTATGATAAACGTTCATAACGTCATCATCTTCTTCTATTTTTTCGATTAATTTTTCTACATCAGCAATTTGAGCTTCAGTTAATTCTTTTGTGATTTGCGGAATACGCTCAAAACCAGAAGATAATATTTCTAAACCTCTGTTTTCTAATTCTTTCTGGATAGCACCAAAACTTCCAAAAGGAGCATAGATTAAAATTCCGTCTTCATCTTCAAAAACTTCTTCAGCACCAAAATCAATTAATTCTAATTCTAATTCTTCAGCATCAAGTCCGTTGTTTGCAATTCTAAAGTTACAAGTATGATCAAACATAAACTCAACAGAACCTTGAGTTCCCATTGTTCCGTTACATTTGTTAAAATAACTGCGAATATTAGCTACCGTTCTGTTATTGTTGTCAGATGCTGTTTCAATTAAGATTGCGATTCCGTGAGGTGCATATCCTTCAAACAAAATTTCTTTATAGTTAGCAGTATCTTTATTGCTTGCATTTTTAATAGCGCGCTCCACATTGTCTTTTGGCATGTTGGCAGCCTTCGCATTTTGTATTACAGCTCTTAATCTAGAATTGGCGTCTGGGTTTGGACCGCCTTCTTTAACAGCCATAACGATATCTTTACCGATTCTGGTAAATGTTTTGGCCATTGCAGACCAACGTTTCATTTTTCTTCCTTTTCTAAATTCGAACGCTCTTCCCATTTCTAATAATTAGTTTTTGTGATGCAAAAATACGGTTATTCCTTATTTTTCCAAAAACAAAATTGCTCTTTTTTTATTGTTTTATTTTGTTTCAATTTTTAGGTTTCAGATTTCAGGTGACGTGGATTGTGTTGAGTTTAAACGCAAAGCGCGCTAAGGTTTTTATTAAAGATTCATTTATAAACGCAAAGTTCGCAAAGCTATGTGGATATTACTTTGCGAACTTTTCTATTTTCTAAAACTTAGCTTAAATTTTCTTAGCGAACTTTGCGTAAATCTTAGCGTTCTTAGCGGTTAAACCTGAAACCTAAAACAAATCTATTTAGCACCACTGTAAAATTCGTTGATAATATTTACAGCTTCATTAAGATACGGATTCTTTTTAAGATTATCCATTTGATATTGATTAATCGTTTTGTCTGTTGGATAAGCTCCTAATAAAAACTGATTAATGCTAGAATTGTAAATATCTAACGGATTGTTTTCATCATTAAACGTGTTAATCTCTGTCCAAAGAGCATCAAAAGTCTTTTTCTGTTTAAAAATAGCATCCAATGTCATCGGAAGTTCTGATTTTGGAGTATTTATAAGCTGATCTATTTTAAGATTAACTTTCTTGATATTGTTAAAGAAATAATTATCAGCAAGTCTTGCCGAGCTGTTTTTAGCGATTTTATCAATCATATTTCGTTTTACATAAGTTCTATATTTCAAAAAAGGTTCAATGCTGTCATTTTTCATAGCTGTTGGAAAATCGCCTTCTTTCTGATAAATATCCTCATAAAATTCAGGAAGAACAACATCTGGTGTTACGCCAACATATTGATGGCTTTTTCCTGTAATTCTGTAAAATTTATTGATTGTAATTTTTAAGAAATCGGTACTCTTGTCTTCTTCAAGCGGAAGAATAGTCTGCATAGTTGCTTTTCCGAGCGTATTGCTTCCTAATAATAAAGCGCGATTGTAATCTTGCATAGTTGATGCAAAAAACTCGCTCGCCGAAGCCGTATTACTATTCACCAAAACAACAATTGGACCTCTGTAAATAACACCTTTTATTGGATCATTAATTACAGCTTTGTCTTTTTTATTGTCAACCACGATAGAAATCGGTCCAGAATCTACAAACATTCCGGCTAATTTTATCGCTTCTTCCATCGAGCCTCCGCCATTATCAATTAGATCAATAACAAGACCTTTCATATTATCTCTTACTAATTTTATCACTTCGTGAGCAACATCATCAGCGCAGCCTTTTTGACTATTTCCATCTAAGTCTGCATAAAAACTTGGAATTTTGATATATCCAACTTTACTTTCCTTGCCAATCATGAAACTGAAAACCGAATTTTCTTCGTCTTTCATCACCTGTTTTTCAATATAAACATCAAAACTTTTACCTGAATTTCGTTTCAAAGTCAGTGTAATATGTTTGTTGGTTTCAGATAAAATCATGGTTGAGATAGATTCTAACGAAGCGCAAGAAACCTGTAAAGTTTCTTTTTGATTGGAAATGGAAATAATCTGATCTCCTTTTTTTACCTGTCCAGTTTGATATGCTGGACCTTTAGGATCAACCTCATCAATAATAATTTCGTTTTTTTCGTTCAAGTTAACAGTCATTCCGAGCGATAAATGTTCTTTAGACAAAGAAGCCATAAAACTGTTTTTAGAATCATCACTAAAATAAGCCGTATGCGGATCAAAATACGTGCAGAAGAAATTATATAATTTTTCTTCCTGTTTTGTATTGCTTTCTAATAAAGTGCTAAAACGGCATATTTCGTTGGTTACAATCTTATTTTTTGAAACAGCTTCAATAGCTTTAAAATTGGTTTTTAAAGAATCTAAATTGTCGCTCATTTCGGCAATATCATCCAATATTTGATACCGTAATTTTTTAATCCAGACTTTTTCTACGTCTTCTTTTTTAAGGTAAAAAGCAAAAGACTTTTTGTAAAAACGGATAGTGTCTTTTTTATCGTAATCAATCGGTAAAGTCTGAATTTTTTCTAATACTTTTTTAGTCCGCAAAAGACCATTTGTATAAGTAGTTTTGATTTCGCTAAGAAAACTGCAATCGTTTTTTAGAATTAAATCATCTAAATTATTGCGATATTTTTTGGCCATTTCGTCATATTCACTTTTCAGAAAAATGTTACGCGAAGGATCTAATTCGTTAATGAGATTATCAAAAACGAAAACCGATAAGCTGTCGTCAACAGGTTTTGGTCTAAAATGTTCCGCTTGAACAAGGGCATTTATTTTGTTTAATATTTCACAAGTTTCTGCACTGTTCTGACCAAAAATGAAAGTTGATGTCAGCAAAAATAGGAGTAGTGAAACCTTTTTCATAAACGGAAATTCAATGTTTACCATTAAAGTTACACTAAATTTTTTAGAAAATACCGTATTTTTATTTAAATATCGACAACCAAAAGTTTTTTTCCGTTGAAACGACAAATTATAAAAAACGGCTTTAAAACAAAAAAGCATTACTTTTTACGGTAATGCTTTTTTGAAATATATGAGTTAAAAAAATTACTTTTTATAAAAAGGCAATTTCACCACTTTAGCAGCAACATCATTTTTTCTGATTCGGATAAAAATATCACTATCAACCGCGCTATTTGCAACAGTTACATATCCTAAACCAATTCCTTTATTCATAGAAGGCGACATAGTTCCAGAAGTTACAATTCCGATAACTTCACCAGAAGCATCAACAATTTCGTAATCATGTCTTGGCACCGCACGTTCCTGCATTTCAAAAGCAACTAATTTTCTGGTAACTCCAGCTTCTTTTTGTTTTTTAAGCGCTTCAGAATTAGTAAAATCTTTAGTAAATTTAGTAATCCATCCTAAACCAGCTTCAAGCGGAGAAGTAGTATCATTAATATCATTTCCATAAAGACAGAATCCCATTTCAAGACGTAAAGTATCACGCGCCGCAAGACCAATTGGTTTAATTCCGAAAGAAGCTCCAGCTTCAAAAACTTTATTCCAAATAGCTTCAGCATCAGCGTTTTTGCAGTAAATTTCAAAACCTCCAGAACCAGTATATCCTGTTGCAGAGATTATTACATCATTAAAACCTGCAAAATCTCCCACTTCAAAATGGTAATATGTAATCGCAGATAAATCAACAGAAGTCAAAGACTGCATTGCTTCAACCGCTTTTGGACCTTGAATTGCCAATAAAGAATAATCCTCAGAAATATTCTTCATATCAACTCCCAAATCATTGTGAGATGAGATCCAGTTCCAGTCTTTATCAATATTAGAAGCATTTACAACAAGTAAATACTCTTCTTCTTTCATTTTATAAATAATCAAATCGTCAACAATTCCGCCTTCATTATTAGGAAGACAAGAATATTGCGCTCTTCCAATTGTCAAAGTCGAAGCATCATTTGAAGTTACTTTCTGAATCAAAGCCAACGCATTCGGACCAGTTAACAAAAACTCTCCCATGTGAGAAACGTCAAAAACGCCCACACCATTACGAACCGTTTCGTGTTCAGCATTAACCCCTTCGTAAGTAATTGGCATGTTATAACCAGCAAAAGGAAGCATTTTTGCTCCTAAACCTTCATGTATGTGCGTAAGCGCAGTATTTTTCATTGTGTTGTTTTATAAAATTGTTCTGCAAATCTATTCAAAAAATATCTAATTTGGATGCCTTAAATTATAAATTTCGCAATAATCAGGAGCTATTCCAGCTTTCCGTTGCAAGTCCTCGCAAAAAAAGCAAAGTTTCTAATGTTCTAAAAAGAGCTTCCGTTGGTCGCTTTTTTAGAACAAGAAACTTTTGCTTTTTTTACTCCGGGCTTTTCACTACAATCTGGGCTAGGACTTTAAGGAAGTAATAAAAATTCGTCCTTTTAATTTTTTATGTAACTTTAATATATCAAGAAGATATTTTGAGAAATGAATCAAATTATAAAATCATAGTTTTCAAGTCTAGCTATGTTTGTTAAAACAAGTAAAACGTCTTTATTCGCAAAGAAAAGCTATGATTCTATATGTTTAAAATAAAAAGCCATCAAATGAAGTCTCCGTATTTAATCACAAAAGAAGAAATTCTAAAAATATACAAGCCTGTAAATCCGCACGCACATAAAGGAACACAAGGTCACGCGGTAATTATCGCAGGAAGCTACGGAAAAATAGGAGCAGTGGTTCTAGCCTCAAAATCCTGTCTAAAATCAGGTTGCGGACTCGTAACAACTTTTATCCCAAAATGTGGTTATCAGATTCTTCAAATCTCTATTCCCGAAGTAATGACAGTTACAGATGAAAATACCAATTTTATTACCAATATTCATTTGCCATTAATTCCGCAAGCAATCGGAATCGGGCCAGGATTAGGAAAAGAACTCGGAACCCAAAAAGCTTTATTTGAATTTTTAAGAATCAACAAAGCGCCTTTAGTTCTCGATGCCGACGCTTTAAATATAATTTCAGAAAATTTATCTTGGTTAGAATTGGTTCCAGAAGACACAATTTTGACACCTCATCCAAAAGAATTAGAACGCTTAATTGGCAAATGGAATTCAGAATCAGAAAAATTTCAAAAAACAATCGCTTTTTCAGAAAAATACAAAGTTATTGTAGTTATGAAAGGAGCGCCAACATTCATTATAAACAGAACTTCAGTCTACGAAAATACAACTGGAAACGCGGCTTTGGCAACCGCAGGAAGCGGCGACACTTTAACGGGAATCCTGACAAGTCTTTTAGCACAAGGCTATGAACCCAAATACGCTTCAAAATTCGGAGTTTATCTTCATGGTTTAACAGCAGATTTAGCTTTACCACAAACAGGTTATGAATCCTTCATAGCCTCAGATATCATCAAGAATTTAGGAAAAGCTTTTTTGAGTTTAGAAAAGTAATTTTTAACGCAAAGCTCGCAAAGTTTTTTCGCAAAGTTCACGAAGTTTTTAAAGTGCTTTGTTTTTTGAGTTCTCAAAGCTTTGTTCTCATTTTTGTCACCCTGAGCGAAGTCGAAGGAATGCAAAGATATTCCTCAAAGTTTAGTTTCTTCGTCGAGCTACTTGCGTCCCTTCGACTTCGCTCAGGGTGACAAGCTTAATGCAATACTTTGTAATTAAATCTTTGCGAACTTAAAAAGCAAAGCAAACTCAAAAAAACTTCGTGAACTTTGCGAAAAATCTTTGTGCTCTCTGCGTTAAAAATTTCACTCAATAAAAAAATCAAAAATTGTAAGTTTGTAGTATCAAAGATTAGAAACTTAGTAACTCAGTTTCTTAGCATCTTAGAATCTTAAAAAAATGAAAAACAACTTCGATCTTAGAACAGTAAACGTCATGCGTTACATAACGCCATTGCGCGAAGGCGGATCTTTACCCGCTTTAGCAGAAGCCGATGACGACTTTAAATATGTATTAAAATTTAGAGGTGCCGGACACGGCGTAAAAGCCCTAATAGCCGAATTAGTTGGCGGACAAATAGCAAAAGCTTTAAAACTGCAATTGCCGGAATTAGTTTTTGCTAATCTCGACGAAGCTTTTGGACGAACCGAAGCTGACGAGGAAATTCAGGATTTATTACAAGGAAGTCAAGGATTAAACTTGGCGCTTCACTTTTTATCAGGGGCAATAACTTTTGATCCTGTTGTAACGACTGTTGACGCAAAATTAGCATCGCAAATTGTTTGGCTGGATGCTTATATCACCAACGTAGACAGAACTTTCAAAAACACTAATATGTTAATCTGGCATAAAGAATTATGGTTGATTGATCATGGCGCTTGTTTGTATTTTCATCATTCTTGGAATAATTGGGAACAGCATGCTAAAAGTCCGTTTGCATTGATAAAAGATCATGTTTTATTGCCTCAGGCTTCACTTTTAAAAGAAGTTGATGCCGAATTTAAAGCGATTTTAACTCCTGAAATTTTAGAAGAAATTGTCAATACTATTCCGTTGGATTGGTTGCAATGGGAAGATGCAGATGAAATGCCAGAGAATTTGCGAAACGTTTATTTGCAGTTTTTAAAAACAAGATTAGAGAATTCAGAAATATTTGTAAATCAGGCCCAAAATGCAAGATAACCACTTATACGAATATGCTGTGATTCGTGTTGTGCCAAGGGTAGAACGCGAAGAATTCCTGAATATCGGAATCATTTTGTTTTGCAAAAAAGCCAAATTTATAAAGGTTCTTTTTCATCTTAATAAAGAAAAAATACAAGCACTTTCTGTCGATTTCGACATCGAACAATTAGAATGCAATTTAACTTCACTGGAAAAAATCGCAAACGGCGCCAAAGACGGTGGTCCAATTGCTGAATTTGAGATTCCGGAACGTTTTCGATGGTTAACAGCAATTAGAAGTTCGGCAATTCAAACCTCAAGACCTCATCCGGGTTTGACTCAGGATTTGGAGAAAACGATCCAACGTTTGTTTGAAGAGCTTGTACTTTAAAAAGAGGTTCTGAGATACTAAGATTCTAAGATTTTCTTTCATGCATTTATGCACAATATTGTCATTTCGAGGAACGAGAAATCTTCGCGAGAAGCTCTACAAAGATTGGACTCTCATTGCGGAGTTACTTGCGAAGATTTCTCGTTCCTCGAAATGACAAACTATATGGAAACTTTGTGGTTAAACCTGAAACCTGAAACCTGAAACCTGAAACCTGAAACAAATAAAACTAAACAACCTTCTCTAAATAAATAAACTCCAAAGGTTCTTCTGAAATCGTAACATGAATTTCGCTTTCAGGAAAAGCTTCTCTTTCGCCTGTATCTACATAACCGTGACGTTTGTACCACGCAATAAGTTCTTCACGAACAGAAATAACGGTCATAATAATGCTAGATAAGCCTAAAGTATTTGCATGATTTTCGGCTTCAGCCAAAAGCTTTTTCCCGATTCCGCTGTTTTGAAGTTCGGGTGAAACGGTCAGCATTCCTAAATACAATTGACGACCTTTTTCAACCAACAAAACCGAACCGATGATTTTGTCATTCTCTGTAAATTTCAGAATCGTATTTTTTGGATCAAGAAAGATTTCTTTCATTTCTTGTTCGTCGGTTCTTTTTCCTTCTAATAAATGTGCTTCGGTTGTCCAGCCTTTTTTAGAAGATTCTCCTCTGTATGCTGAATTTATTAGGGTTGTTAATGCAGGAATGTCTTCTAGTAATGCTTTTGTAATCATTAGGTATTAAAATGAAATGTATTTTATAAAATTGAATAGAACAAAATTACATTAGAAAAATGGCTTCAACCTAATCTTTAACGTTTTTTGGCTAAAGTCGAATTAAATTAAAAAATAAACCTCCAGCTAAAGCTGGAGGCAATTAATTTTGTATTTGTTGTAGACAAAGAAATTATACTTAATATTTTGCAGGTTCGCTCGGTTTAGGCAATGATTGCTTTATAAATGTTCTAATGTCTTCATTTGCAGTTTCTAAATCGGCCTTTCTCAAATACATCATATGACCGCTTCTGTAACCTTTCCATGACATTCTATCGTTTAGTCTTCCGCTTGGATCCATTTGCCATAAATCATATTTTGCATTAAAATAGTCGCAAGCACCATCATAATATCCTGATTGCACCATTACATGCAAATACGGATTTTGTGCCATCGCCTGTCTTAGGTTTTCTCCTGTTTTATCATTAGATCTGTCCCACGGATGAACAGGACCAAACATATTGTATTTAAAGTCCGTTTTGTAATTAAGATTATTACGAACATACATATTGATCGCTGGTGTAAACGAATGCAACCAAGAAGTAAGTTCGGCATTAAAATCAACGCTTTCACCAGAATCCTTACGGTCGATTCCTTTGTATCTTGAATCAAGTCTTCCAATCGTAAAACCTTGATCTCTTAACAATTCTTTCCAGAAATAATCATAAGGAACATCTAGATTGTTTTGCAAAATAACTTTTTCTGAAACACCAGAATAACGCGCCATTTTAGCAGCAATTTCTTTTCTTTTTTGTTCTTCTAAAGAGCCTCCTTTACTCAATGCAGGAAGAAGTTCGTTTATGGTGAAATTTTCTACTTCTGGTAGCATATCAGTTAAATCTTTACTTTGAAGATCTGAATTTAGCATTTTGTGGTACCAAGCCGTAGCTGCAAAATAAGGTAATTTAAGAGCTGCATCAGAAACAACTCCACGGCTTATTCCTAAATCTGTAGGAGATACCAAAATCACTCCATTAAGATACATCCATTGATTGTTTTGCAATTGAAGCGCTAATCCCGAAACTCGAGTCGTGCCGTAACTTTCTCCAATCAAGTATTTAGGTGAAGCCCAACGATTAGATCTAGTTACAAAACCATTGATCCAATCGGCTAGATATTTAATATCGGCATTTACACCGAAGAATTTTGAATTAGGGATTTCTTTGCTTGTAGGTCTTGAATAAGCTGTATTGACAGGATTTACAAAAACGATATCGGCAACATCTAAAATTGAATACGGATTTTCTTTTATTCCGTAAGGTTGTAAAGGATATCCTTCTTCATCGATATTTAACAAACTCGGACCCGTATAAGCAATCTCCATCCAAACCGAAGCAGATCCTGGACCGCCATTAAATGAAATTACCAAAGGTCGTGAATCTCTGTCTTTTACATCAGAACGCTCATAATAAGTATAGAATAATCCAGCCATTGCTTTTCCGTCTTCGTCCCAAACAGGCATAGTACCTGCAGTCGCTTTATAAGAAACTTTTTGACCTTTTATGGTAGTTGTATGATTGGTGGTAACTTGAGAATCTGGATTGAAAGTAAGATTAGCAGGTGAGTTTTCTTCTTTTGCAGAAGGTGTTTTTGGTTTTGAATCCGGTTTTGATTCTTGAGCGTAACTGCTTAAAAATCCGACTAAAAGAAATGAAAGTAATGCTTTTTTCATAAAATTTCGGGGTATTATTATTTTGAGGATGGAATTTAAATTTTGTAAATTGACTAATGCAATTAGAGTTTTTAAAGATATAAAAAATTCAAAAAAAAGGCTTTAATCTTTCTCGAAACATTGTGAACCAATCGCTCCACCGCCATATTCAAGAACAACATTGTCTTTGTAATAAATGTATTGGCATCCATCGTTATATTCTTGTTTTTGTGTTTCGTTTAGAGGTTCTTCAAAAATCGAATAGAAATATTTTCCCATTCCGCTTCTTGCAAATCCGATATTAGCTGTTTTTCCGTTTTTTATCGAAATGCAGTTTGCATTTAAAAGTAATTTTTTAATTTGATTCAAATCTTCGTTTGTCCATCCTATTGATTTTAAAACTTTTTGAAGTTCTTTAGAATCAGGTTTTAAATTCCAATCTTGCGAAATCACTTTTAATCCGTCATTTGTTTTCCCTTTACGGTAGTTAATGTTTTTTTTCGGATCCGTTAATTCATATACTTTAATAGTAATTTGTTCAGGAATGGTGAATATTTTGCTTTCGGGTTCAAATTCAATATCTATAATATGGTTTTTAGGTACAATTTTTTGATATTCATTTTTAAGTTTTAGAATTTCTTCCTTTTTGTTTTCATAATTTTCAATAAGTTCCTTTTTACTGCTTCTAGTCATAGAAATCATGAGAAGTAAAAAATCTTTAGAGTTTGCATTTCCGTCTTTATAAGCTTTCAAATATTCTTCTCTCATTTCTTCGGGAAGTTTTTTAACGGAAGCATTTAACAAAGAATCTCTACTGATATTTTCTCTAATTTTATATTCTTGAGCTTTTAAGCTAAATGCTGAAATAAAAAATAGTATCGTTAAAATGTTTTGTTTCATCGTGTTTATAATAACTTGTATTAGTGAAATGATAGGGCTTTAGCAAAAGAAACAAAATTATATTAGAAAATGACTTTAACCTAATCTTTTCTGTTTTCTGAATAAAGCTAAATTTGTCAATTTCTATAATGAAAAGCGTATCTTACAAAAACAGCTTTGTTTTTTACCGAAATCTATTTTCGTTTAAGAATTTTAAATATCTTTGAATTATGAGTACAGCAATAAAACCAAAACATATCGGCAGAAATATAAGCCGTATCAGAGAGCTTAAAGATATGAAACAGGAAGCACTGGCACAGGCTATAGGAACAAATCAGCAGACAATTTCGGCTATTGAAAACAGTGAAACGGTTTGGGAATACCATTCATGATAATGGTACACTTTCGACTACGACAGGTAATTTCAATTGTACTTTTAATCCTTTAGATAAAGTTGTTGAACTTTACGAGCGTTTGGTTCAAGCTGAAAAAGATAAAGTTGAGTATTTAGAGAAGTTATTGAACGGGAAGTAAGTGTTTTTAAAGATATATTAATTAAAAAAAGAGGTCTTATTAAGACCTCTTTTCTCTTTATGTTCAATTGCTAGTGCGAGTGTCATGCTTATGCTGTGCGAAGTCTCCGCCTTCGTACCCGTTCCAATTAACCACAAAGCAAATTAGAATATATTGGAACGGAATATAGGAGCGTGTACGAAGTCGGGAGACTTCGCACAGCGATCGTAATACTTCGTAGAGCGGGGTTGTTGAATTCACGTTCTCTTTAGTATGAGGCATAACATCCTCGCGCTACACGCAGGCTGGGATTAAGAAAGCCTAAACTTTCGGTTAAAAAGCTATTTTTTAAACATAAAACCATCTTCAAATTAAGCCAAATCCCCAGCTTGCTTGTAGCGTATGTTGGCAGTCGTAATTTATCTCCAAATTGATGTGTTTTTTTTTACTTGAAAAGCAATAATGTCATTGTATAATTTTGTTTTTTTAAAATCTTCATATTCATATGCAAGAGTTAAACTATCTTCTATTGAGTTAAAATCGTATAACATCTTACTAGTCGATGCGAATACTTTTTTAATTAAAAGAAAAAGTATATTTGATAAATCATGACCATTTACTAAATGCTCTAAATCATAAGCTTTAGATGCAATTTCTTCAAGTTTATTTGTTATTTCTTCCTCCGTTTTTAAAGTAGTAGATTTACTTCGAGAATAATTTAATAAACTATTTATCATTGATTTTCTTCCATTAAATGTAAACTCTTTATCGTCAATAAAATCCTTATATTTTATTTGATTACCATCTGCTGTTTTAGGTTTAAAAATTAAACCTAAATCATATACTTTATTTGCTAATTTTAGATACCCAACTTCTTTTCCTAATTCAAGAATTGATTCACGAATACTTTTACCGCTTTTAGTTTCAAAGGCTTTTAATTTTACTGAACTGACATATGTTCTCAAAACTGTTTCTAGAGATTGAGTTTTAAAAATCATTACTTCTATATCATGCAAATCTGTAATAAATAAGCCATCAATTTCATTCTTTATCCCTAAAATTTCACTAAAATCGGAATCAATTATTCCTAATTTATTTGCATAACCTCTTTCTGTTAATATTTCTATTGCTAATTTAACTTTCTCAAAACCAAAAGCCTCTTTTATTTTTATATTATTTTCGTCTACGAATTTGCTAAAAAGCTTGTAATCTTTATTTCCTTCAACAACCAAATAAAATCCTTTAAAAGAATTGTCCATCATAATTGCATTAGCAATTCTATCTGCTAGTATACTATTTTCCATTACTCCAAACCTTTTAATTCAACTTTTAAATTCCAATTGTTTGAAATAATATCTGGTGAATGTGTTGCTATAATTACATCCAAATTATTTAACATAGTTATTTGTTTCAAATCCTCAATAAAACAATTTTGCCATGAGATATGTAATGAAACCTCTGGTTCATCTATTAGGATTAATGAATTTGCTTCAGTTTTGAATAAAAGTAAATAGAATAAAACTAATTCATTTTGTTCTCCTGATGAAAGTTTTGTAACCGGTATTATTTGAGCAACACCTTCCTTATCAAAAATTACAGTAGAAATAAATAAAAAACCATTCTCTTTATCAATGTGTAATTTTTTATGTTTAAATCGTCTGTTAATTATATCTAAAAATGTTTCTATTTTAGTGGCAATTTTATCAAATATTTCAATTTTTTTAAAACTATCTTCAACATATAACATTAATACATCTCTAATTACATCTTGAGGATTATCTATTTCAAGAATATTTGAATCTTTCTCAATTTCAATTAATCCAACTGTATCTAAAAGTTCTCTCTTTTTTTCTAATCTCAACAATTCTTGATTTAAGTCTTTATCTGTTACATTAGATATTTTTTTAAGCCTATTAACAAGTCTGTTAGGATAAGTTCTGTCTAATTTTGAAGACAATTCCGTTGATTCTGTTAAACAAGATTTTATTATTTTTGTTAATTCCATTGAATACTTCTCAACGGTTTTTTTATGTGTTTTTTCTTCTCTTTCTTCGAGAGAAATAAGTCGTTGAGTTTCTATTAAGCTAATTTTAATACTATCATGTCTATCTTTAAACCACTTTGGAGTTTCTTGATTATTTAAGTAAATATCATTTGGAATATAGTCACTGTATTTAAATAGAAGTTCATCTTGATGAATTATATTACCTGTTCTTCTATCTTCCCATGCACGTGGACCAATTCTTGATAAACTTGGAATTTGTCTAGATATTCTTCTTGTAAGCATTTCAATATCACGGGCTTGAAAATTATTTAAACGATGTGGTTTAAATTCTTTCTTATTTTTATTTATTTGAATCAAATTTAGAATTGGTAAATCTTCTTTAATTAAATCTTTCTTTAACACCCACGTGATATCATCATCAAACTTAAATGTCATTGATTCAAAATCCACATTATTAAAATAAAAATAACGTTCTTTGAAAAAAGCCTCTATCATTTCTAATAGTACAGTTTTTCCTAAACCATTTTCACCAATAATAATTGTTATTCTAGAATCATTATTTAGTTTAATATGATGATTGAATATTCCAAAAAGTTTTTCAACTTTAATTTCTTTTAGTTTCATTTTAGTTTTGTTATTATAAAATTTTATTTATAAACGATGTTTCTTATTATGACTGCCAACTAATGTATATGCGAAACAAACTTTCGCATATACACCTCAAATAAGTAGATAAGCGAAACTTTAATTGCGTTTTCTTGCTTTTCAAATATATGGTTTTTTTATTGCCAATTTTTACGGATTTCCGTACTGTATATTTTTTATATATTAATTCAAAATAATCTTAGATTAACGCAATAAAAAAGCGAGTAAAAATATTTTTACTCGCTTTAATCATTTTATTATATGTTTTTTATCCCAAAAAAGCCTTCAACTCCTCATAAGTCTTAATCTTCACACTAACTTTCTCCTCATTAATAACACTTTCAATTTGAGCAGGAATAGGAAGTGTAATTCCTAAAGCAGGTTCAACAACATCTAAGAATTTAATAGGATGCGCTGTTTCTAAGAAAATACCAATTGCATTCGGGTGTTTTTCTAGTTCTTTTTTCAAACCTAAATAACCAACGGCGCCGTGCGGTTCTGCAATATAACCGTCTGTGTTATAAATATTTTTTAGAGCAACTAAAGTTTCTTCATCAGTATAACTATAAGAAGAGAAGTCTTTTTCGAAAGCTTTTAAGTCATTATTGTAAAATTCCTGAATTCTAATAAAGTTACTTGGGTTTCCAACATCCATTGCGTTAGAGATTGTTGCTTTAGAAGGTTTTGGATCGTATTTTCCGTTTTCTAAGAATCTTGGTACCGTATCGTTTACGTTTGTAGACGCAACAAAATGTTCAATTGGCAAACCTAATTTCTTTGCCATAATTCCGGCGCAGATATTTCCGAAGTTTCCACTTGGGCAAGAGAAAACTAAAGGTTTGTTTTGGCTTTTCAATGCTTTGTAAGCAAAGAAGAAATAAAACATTTGCGGTAACCAGCGCGCAATATTAATAGAGTTTGCAGAAGTCAGGTTTTTATGCGCCAGAGTTTCATCTAAAAACGCTTTTTTCACCATATCCTGACAATCATCAAAAACACCGTCAACTTCAAGTGCTTTAATGTTTTGCCCTAAAGTAGTCAATTGTTTTTCCTGAATATCGCTCACTTTTCCTGACGGATATAAAATGACAACATCAACGCCGTCAACGCCAAGAAATCCGCTTGCAACAGCTCCGCCTGTATCTCCAGAAGTAGCTACTAAAACGGTGTTTTTAGCATCTTTTTTATCTTTATTGAAATATCCCAGGCAGCGTGACATAAAACGTGCTCCAACGTCCTTAAATGCCATTGTAGGCCCGTGAAATAATTCTAACGAATAGATTCCGTCTTCGACTTTCACAACCGGAAAATCAAAAACTAAAGTATCAGCAATGATTTCTTTTAATTTTGCTTCTGGTATTTCATCGCCAACAAATTGTTTGATCGCTTCAAAAGCAATTTCTTCGTGGCTTAAACTTTCAATTTTATCAAAAAATGACGGATCAAGCGGTGTTATGCTTTCTGGAAAATATAATCCTTTATCAGTTGCTAATCCTTGTATAACAGCTTCCTGAAAAGAAACTTTTGGGGCATTATGGTTTAAACTGTAGTATTTCATTTTTTTATTGCTTTAGGCAGTAAGCTTTAGGCTTTAGGCTTTTTCCTATTGCTGTGAATAGCTTATTGCTTTTATTTTATTTAGTTTATCTTTTTGCAAAGATTTTCGGTTCTTTTTGTCAGGCTGAGCGGAGTCGAAGCCCGCGCAACGTATGGATATAAAGTAAACTCTCAAAGTTTGTCATTTCGACGTAAGGAGAAATCTTCGCAAGTAACTCCGCAACGTTATTCCAATCTTTGTCGAGCTTCTCGTGGAGATTTCTCGTTCCTCGAAATGACAAACTGGGTGTGACTAACTATGCGCGGACTTCTCCCGAAGCGTCGGGATCGCTCAGCCTGACAAACTTTGTCTTAATACTTAATTCTTTCGTACTTAATACTCTTCTACAAAATTCTTACGCCATCAGGGTTGATTTTGGAAACGTGAATTTCATACGGTAAATTCATTTTTTCGTAAACGTCACTCATGGCTTTTGCGATTTTTTCGGCGGTTTCTTTTCCTCTGCTTAAAGCAAAAATTGACGGACCAGAACCTGAAATTCCAGAACCTAAAGCGCCGTTTTCGTAAGCTGTTTGTTTGATTTGATCGAAACCTGGAATTAAAACACTTCTTACAGGTTCAACAATTTCGTCGTGAAGCGAACGTCCGATTAATTCGTAATCTTTGGTGTAAAGACCTGCAACCAATCCGCCTACATTTCCCCATTGCATAATGGCACTTTTTAGGGAAACGTTTTGTTTTAAAACCGAACGGGCGTCAGAAGTTTTTAACTCAATTTGTGGATGAACAACCGTTGCGTACAATTCTTCTGGACTGTCAATTCTAATAATATCCAAAGGTGAATAACTTCTTACCAAAGTAAATGCGCCTAAAAGGGCAGGAGCAACGTTATCAGCGTGTGCGTTTCCGCTGGCTAATTTCTCGCCCTGCATCGCAAACTGAACCAAATCTTTACGAGAATATGGTTTTCCTAATAATTCATTAATTCCAAAAACTGCTCCGGCAGAACTTGCCGCACTGCTTCCGATTCCGCTTCCCGCTTTGATGTTTTTATAAATTTCGATTTCAAATCCGAAGTCCAATTCGTCTAAAGTTTCCAACATTGCCAAAGCGGCAACTCCAGAAACGTTTTTCTCGGTCTCCAAAGGTAAATCGGCACCGACAATTTTAGTGATTCGAACTCCTTTTTGATCGACTTTTCGAACAATCATTTCATCGCCCGCATTGTCTAAGCAAAGTCCCAATACGTCAAATCCGCATGAGAGGTTGGCGATTGTAGCGGGACAGAATAATTTTATTTCCATTTCTTTTTAAAGGTTCAGAGTGGCAAAGGCTCAAAGGTTCAGAGGCTTTACTACTTATTGTTTTAAGGTTCATAGTGGCAAAGGTTCATAGGTTCAAAGGTTTTTAACTTTGTCCCTTTGCACCTTTGAGCCTTTGTTCCTCTTTAGATATTTCCTATTCTAATAACGTCAGCAAAAATTCCTGATGCTGTTACCGCTGCTCCGGCTCCGGCGCCTTTTATCAATAAAGGCTGATCTACGTAACGATCTGTGTAGAAAAGCACGATATTGTCTTTTCCTTCTAAATTGTAAAAAGGATGATCTTTTGGAATGAATTGCAGGCCAACGCTTGCTTTTCCGTTTTCGAATTGCGCTACATATTTCAATCTTGAATCTTTTGCTAAAGCTTCTTTGTAAATACCTTCAAAATGTGAAGCGTGTTTAATTAACGATGCAAAGAAATCTTCGTTGTTTGTTGTTGCTAAACATTCTGCTGGTAAAAATGATTCGTTTGCAATGGCATCAATATCCATTTCGTAACCGCTTTCGCGAATTAGAATCAGGATTTTACGCGCTACGTCGATTCCGCTTAAGTCGATTTTTGGATCTGGTTCTGTGAATCCTTGAACTCCTGCTTCTTTCACCACATCGTGGAAAGAATTATTTTCGTCAAAATTGTTGAAAATAAAGTTCAAACTTCCTGATAAAACCGCCTGAATTTTATGCACTTTATCGCCAGAGGCAATAAGGTTTTTTACAGTATCAATAATTGGCAATCCTGCGCCAACATTCGTTTCAAATAAAAACGGAGCGTTGTATTGGCGAGATAAGCTTTTTAATTTTTTATAATTGTCGTAAGCAGATGAACAAGCAATTTTATTACAAGTTACAACGGCAATACTTTCTTTTAAGAATTTCTCGTAAGCTTCAGAAACCGTTGTGTTTGCTGTGATATCAACAAATATACTGTTACGTAAATTCAGGTCTTTTGCTTTTTTAATGAATTCTTCAATGCTTGCTGGTTCACCTTCGCTTAAAGCGGCATCCCAACTTTTTAGAGAAATTCCGTCTTCATCAAAAATCATTTTTCTTGAGTTTGATAAAGCAATTACGCGAACATTAATCTTCAAATTATCTTTTAAGAATTTCTTTTGGCTGTGAATCTGCTCGATGAATTTTTCTCCCACATTTCCAACTCCCATTACGAATAAATTCAGCTGTTTTGTGTTTTCTTCAAAGAAATTCTCGTGTAAAGTATTCAACGCTTTTTTAACGTCTCTTTCGTTAATTACAGTCGAAATATTTCTTTCAGAAGCACCTTGCGCAATCGCACGAATGTTTACGTTGTTTTTTCCTAAAGTAGAGAACATTCTTCCGCTTAAACCTTGGTGATTTTTCATATTTTCACCAACCAAAGCAATAATGCAAAGGTCTTTTTCTACATAACAAGGATCGATTTTGTTCTGCGAAATTTCGATTTCAAAAGCGCGGTTGATTGCTGGTTCGGCATTTTCAGCATCAGAATTTAAAATTCCAATACAAATTGAATGCTCAGAAGAAGCTTGAGTAATAAAAATTACGTTGATTTTTTCCTGAGACAATACTTCAAACAAACGTCTTGACGAACCTGCAACTCCAATCATTCCTGGGCCTTCAAGAGTTAAAAGCGAAATATTATCGATATGGCTGATTCCTTTTACAACAGTGTCTTTTGAAACAATAGTATCAGAAATTAAAGTTCCAACAGCTTCTGGCTCAAAAGTATTTTTGATTAAAATAGGAATGTTTTTTCTTAAAACTGGCTGAATTGTAGGCGGATATAAAACTTTAGCACCAAAATGCGATAATTCCATCGCTTCTTGATACGAAATATTCGCAATTGGTTGTGCTTGTTTTACGATTTTTGGGTTTGCAGTAAACATTCCGTTTACGTCTGTCCAGATTTCCAATTGTTCAGCATCAAGTGCGCCTGCAATAATTGCGGCAGTATAATCAGAACCGCCACGTCCTAAAGTCGAAGTGATTCCGTCTAAAGTCTGCGCAATAAATCCAGGAAGAATATTGATTCTAGATTTATTCGCGGCAAAATATTCTTTTATTAATTGATTTGAAACTTCGAAATTTACAACTGCTTTTCCAAAATCAGCGTTTGTTTTAATTAACTCGCGGCTGTCTTTGTAAACAGCATCATTGTTAATTTGCTGGTAAGCTTTCGCAATAATAAAAGATGAAAGTAATTCTCCGAAACTCAAAATAGTGTCGGCAGTTCTTGGAGATAATTCGCCAAGCAAGAAACATCCGTCTAATAAAGTTTCTAAATGATTAATGATTCTTTTTACGTGACTTAATAAACTGCTTTGCTCACTAACAGGAATTAATTCTTTTAATGTGTCAAGGTGTTTTTTTTCGATTTCAGCGACAACTTCTCTAAAGCTTTCGTCGTTTGCTGCCGCTTTTGCCGCTGCAGATTGTAATAAATCTGTTACTTTACTTAAAGCAGAAACAACAACAACTAATTGATCTTGTTGTGCTTTTTGATTAACAATGTCAAGAACGAGTTTTATATTTTGAGCATTGGCAACCGAAGTTCCGCCAAATTTTAATACTTTCATTTTTGTGATATTTTTTAATGAGTTGCAAAGATTTTGAGTAACAAAGGTTCAAAGATTATCAACTGTGAACTGAAACTGAAAACTGCGACTTTTTTCTTTTTAAATGTTTTTTATGTATCCAATAACTCTCTTCTTTCATGAAAAAAGTATAGGTAACCTAGAATTATATGTAAAAATGTATACCCCTAAGGGGTAGTAGTTGTTGTAGTAGAAATAATGGTAGCAGCAATCGCAACTCTAGTTGGAGTTGTCATTGTAGATTGATATTTTGTGCTGTTACTTTTCATTTTTGATTTTTCAAAAGTACAGTTTTTTATACAAGCTAAAAACTTAAAAGGCCTTTTTGCGAATATTTTAATAATTCAAATCTCAAAAAATCAATATTGAGTATTTGTTAAAATTCAATATGCTAATTTGAGGTTTTGATATATTTCAAGATGTATTTTTTGTGGATTCTCTCTTGGTAAAGAGTTGTATCTTAATAAAAAACTGCTCAAAAAGACTAGAGAATCAAGATATTCTCTATTAAGAATAAATTAAAAGCACGGAACAGCTTTTATTGAAATTTTAATTATTGTGATAAAATGTTGCTTTTTAATATTGATTTGTTGAATTTTGACGTCTTAAATTGAAAAACATCATGAGAGAGATCCATTATATAAGTACAGAAACTATAACTTTAGAAACATTACAAGAGATTTTAGGTAATGATAAAATGCTTGAATTATCTGAAGAAGCTAAAGTTAATGTTCAGAAATGCCGTGATTATTTAGATAAAAAAATGGCAACACACACAGCGCCAATCTATGGAATTAATACTGGCTTTGGATCTTTATATAGTGTCAAAATTTCTAATGAGAACTTATCTAAACTTCAGGAAAATCTAGTAAAATCTCATGCTTGCGGAACAGGAGAGGAAGTTCCTGCTGAAATTGTAAAAATGATGTTGTTGCTTAAAATTCAATCTTTAAGTTACGGGCATTCTGGCGTTCAGTTAATTACATTGCAGCGATTAGTTGATTTTTATAATAATGATATTCTTCCTATAATATATACCCAAGGTTCGCTTGGAGCTTCTGGAGATTTAGCTCCTTTAGCGCATTTATCTTTGCCGCTTATCGGAGAAGGAATTGTTCTTTTTGAAGGAAAAAAAGTAGATTCAGCTGAAGTTTTAAAACATTTTAATTGGGAACCAATTGTTTTACAGTCAAAAGAAGGTTTGGCTTTATTGAACGGAACCCAATTTATGAGCGCTTACGGAGCTCATATTTTAATTAAAGCTTATAAATATTCTTATTTGGCAGATTTAATCGGAACAATCTCTTTAGAAGGTTTTGATGGAAGAATCGAGCCATTTAACGAATTGATACATTATATACGTCCGCACAAAGGTCAAATCGTAACGGCGCAAAGAATTACTGAGTTTTTAGAAGGAAGTGAAATTATCGCTCAAGAAAAAAAACACGTTCAAGATCCGTATTCTTTCCGTTGTATGCCTCAGGTTCACGGAGCTTCAAAAGATGCAATTGATTACGTTAGAAAAGTATTCAAAACAGAAATTAACTCAGTAACCGATAATCCTAATATATTTATAGAAGCAGATCAGATTATTTCTGGCGGAAATTTCCACGGACAACCTTTAGCTTTAGCTTTAGACTTTATGGCAATTGCTTTAGCAGAATTAGGCAGTATTTCTGAGAGAAGAACGTATCAGTTAATTTCTGGTTTACGTAATCTTCCTGCATTTTTGGTTGATAATCCGGGATTGAATTCAGGATTTATGATTCCGCAATATACTGCTGCAAGCATTGCAAGCCAGAATAAACAATTGGCAACACCAGCAAGTATCGATAGTATCGTTTCTAGCAATGGTCAAGAAGATCATGTGAGTATGGGAGCAAACGGAGCAACAAAAGCCTTACGGATTTTAGACAATTTAGAGCGTATTTTAGCGATTGAATTGTTGAATGCTTCGCAAGCAATTGCGTATAGAGAGCCACTAAAATCAAGTGATTTTATCGAAATGTTTGTTAGCAGCTACAGAGAAGTTGTGCCTTTAGTAAAAGAAGATCGAATCTTACATAATGACATAGAAAACACGGTTTTATTCCTTAAGAGTTTCCAAATAGAAAACGATTTGTTAACAATGGCTTAACATTGCAAAATATTATTGAAGTAATTTTGCGGTATCAAAAATAAAACAATGTCAATAAACAGTATTTTCCAATTTTTAGTGCCGAAAGACAAAAAATTCTTTCCACTTTTTGAAGAAGCTTCAAGCAATTTAATTGAATTAGCTTCTAACTTACACGAAGCTGTAAATTTACCATTAAAAGAAAGAGAAATTCTTTTTCAAAAGATTGACGAATTAGAACAAAAAGGAGAAGACATTACACGTCAGACAAACCTTGAGTTAAGCAGAAACTTTATTACTCCATTTGATAGAGAGGATATCCACACGTTAATTACTTCAATTGACAACGTTGCCGATTATCTTCACGGTGCATCTAGCCGTATGAGATTGTATCAAGTTGATAAGATTACAAAATCTATCAGAAAAATGACAGAAATCAACCTTGAAGCTTGTCAAAATATTGATAGTGCTGTAAAAGAATTAAGAAACTTACAGAACTTTAAAGTTATTAAAGATGCTTGTTCTAGAATTAATAAATTAGAAAACAAGTCTGATAACGTATATAACAAAGCAGTTTTTGAAATTTTTGAAAACGAAACAGACGCTAAAAATATTATTAAATATAAAGAGGTGTTATCTGTTTTAGAATCAGCAACAGACAAATGTAAGAGTGTTGCGAACATACTAGAATCTATTTCTGTAAAACATTCTTAATTCAATTTTTCATTCTGAAGTTATAATTTTATGACGCTACTTATATTAATTATAGTATTAGCTTTAATTTTTGATTACATCAATGGTTTTCATGATGCGGCAAATGCTATAGCGACTGTTGTTGCAACAAAGGTTTTGACACCTTTTCAGGCGGTTGTCTGGGCAGCATTTTTTAACTTTCTTGCCTATTGGGTTTTCGGATTTGGTGTTGCAGATACTGTTGCTAAAACAGCGCACACAATGGAAATTAACCTAGTGGTTATTTTAGCCGGAGTCATTGCAGCAATATGCTGGAATTTATTGACTTGGTGGCTTGGAATTCCTTCAAGTTCTTCGCATACCTTAATTGGAGGTTTTGCTGGAGCGGCTGTAGCACATGCTATTGCAGTTCACGGATTCTCAGGTTATGTAGGTGAAGATGGAGCAACTCATTACTGGTATGAAATTGTAAGTTGGTATAAAGCCGGCAAAGATGGCGGAATGCCTTCGGGAGTTATTATCATTATTGCTTTTATTGTTCTTGCACCACTTTTAGGAGCTTTAGCTTCATACTTAATTTCAATTTGGCTTCTTAATGCTTCACGTAAAAGTATCGGTCCTAAGATTTTTACTGTAGCTTTAATGCTTGGAACTATTTGGTTTGTATATGCTCAAATGGTTTCTTATGAAGAAATTATAGAACATGGAAAACCTCGCTTTGATTCTCATTTTTGGAGTGTAGTATTTGATTCTCATAATATTAAATGGTTTTTAGTTGCTTTTATTGTTTTAACAGTAAGTGCATTTTGTTTAATATTCAGTAGTTTAAATCTTCATCAGGCAGATGCTGCTTTGAAAAAAATGCAGTTATTATCTTCTGCTGCCTTTAGTTTAGGTCACGGAGGAAACGACTCTCAAAAAGTTATGGGTATTATTGCAGCTGCGGTTGCAGTGTATATCAATACAAATCCTGGTGTTCACATGGATGCTTGGTTAGATGTTGTTCTGCCAAACGACGATGCAGGTATTAAAGGTGTAATGCCATCTTGGATTCCGTTAGCATGTTATTCTGCAATTGCTGCGGGAACTTTAAGCGGTGGATGGAAAATTGTGAAAACAATGGGTTCTAAAATCACTAAAGTAAGTTCGTTTGAAGGTGTTGCCGCTGAAACAGCTGGAGCTTTGACTCTTTACTTTACAGAACATTTAAAAATTCCAGTAAGTACAACACACACTATTACGGGATCTATTATTGGTGTTGGATTAACAAAACGTGTTTCTGCCGTACGTTGGGGAGTTACCGTAAGCTTAATCTGGGCTTGGATCTTAACTATTCCAATTTCAGCTTTATTGGCTGGTTTGGTTTATTTTGTACTAAGTGTATTTATTTCGTAAATTGATTATTGTGAAATGTGAGATGTAAATCACATTTTGTAAACATATTTGAGAAAGCCGATTTCATTATTTGAAATCGGCTTTTTTTATGCTTTAAAATAAGAAAAAACAAATGTCTTAAAATGTGGCTTTAAAAACTTTTAGGGGCT
>Ga0160463_100133_pt1 | contig 74165 bp, 64 predicted proteins | sample HID1975M_E6MG_FD_108276 | JGI IMG/M metagenome (GOLD analysis project Ga0160463, IMG submission 108276) | Enriched soil microbial communities from UW Madison campus, WI, USA - HID1975M_E6 MG | ecosystem: Environmental > Terrestrial > Soil > Unclassified | place: USA: Madison, Wisconsin... | reverse complement strand
ACGCTGCGCGAGCTGTTCAAGGACCAAGTGAGCCGCCTGAGCTTTGAGCTGGGCATGCCGCGCAGCATGGTCTACCGAAGTCCATTCCCGGGCCCGGGCCTGGGCGTGCGTATCCTGGGCGAAGTGAAGCGCGAATACGCCGAGCTGCTGGCCAAGGCCGATGCCATCTTCATTGATGAACTGCGCAAGGCGGATCTGTTCGACAAGACCAGCCAGGCGTTTGCCTTGTTCCTGCCGGTGAAGTCGGTGGGCGTGGTGGGTGATGCGCGTGCGTATGAGTGGGTGATTGCGCTGCGTGCGGTGGAGACGATCGACTTCATGACGGCGCACTGGGCGCATCTGCCGTATGAGTTCCTGGGTACGGTGAGCAATCGGATCATCAATGAGCTGCGGGGGGTTTCAAGAGTTGTCTATGACATCTCTGGGAAGCCGCCGGCGACTATTGAGTGGGAATGAGTTGAAAGAACGAGGGCGCCGAGAGGCGCCCTTGTTGTTTGAGTTGCGATAGCTCTAATCCCGATTCCTTCCGAGTGGATCGCAACGGTGCTTGATCCGCACCACAGTCCGAAAAGCGGTTCAAATGCGACGCCGCCGAAGTGCATCCCCCCTCAACCCACGCCATCCTCGACCCCGGCAGCATTCCCCACCAGCAGTTCAATCATCGCCCGCGCCGCCGCCGACTGGCGTCGATGCGGCGCATAGATGACCGAGAACGGCCGCGAGCGCCCACGCAGCTGAGGCAGCACTTCCACCAGCTGCCCGCGCTGCAGCCCCTCGCGCACGATGAACTCGTAGCTCTGGCAGATGCCGATGCCCTGTTCGGCCAGCGACACCACGCCAAGCACATCGTCGGAGGTCTCGATGGACGAACGTGGCAGCCAGTCCACGTCGCGCCCGCCGTCGCGGAACACCCACGGTGCCAACCGCCCGGTGCGCGGCATCACGAAGGGCAGGCACAGGTGCTGCTGCAGGTCCTCCAGCGTCTGCGGGGTGCCGCGGCGCCGCAGGTAGTCCGATGCGGCCACCAGCACCAGCGGGGCGTCTTCGAGCTTGCGCGCTACCAGCCCGCTGTCCGGCAGTTGGCCCAGGCGGATGGCCAGGTCGAAACCTTCGGCCACCAGGTCCACGTTGCGGTTGGTGATGTTCAGTTCCACCTGCACCTGCGGGTACTGCTGCGCAAAGCGCGCCAGCACGGGCGGCAGGCGGTAGTGGCCATAGGTGGTGGGCACGCTCAGGCGCACGCGGCCGGCCAGCGCGCCGTCCTGGCCCTGCACGTCGCGCCCGGCGTCGTCCAGCAGGCCGAAGGCGGTGCGCACCTGGTCCAGATAGAGCCGCCCGGCCTCGGTGAGGCCCACGCGACGGGTGGTCCGCTGTAGAAGCTGCCGGCCCAGCCGGGCTTCCAGACGAGTGACCGCGCGGCTCAGCACCGAGGGGGTGGTGGACAGCGCCACGGCGCCGGCGGTGAACGAGCCGTGCTCGACCACCGCCAGGAACACCTCCACATCGCCCAGGTAGTCGAACTTGCGGCTCATTTGGCTCTCCGGGGAACGAATGTTTTGCGGGAAGGCCAATTTATCGCCGCTGGGGCGATGAATAAAGTGGCGGCCATTCCCCGATAGGAGCTCCCCATGAACCTGACGACCCGGCTGGCCGCAGCGCTGGCCCTGACCCTGGCCGCTACCGGCGCCCATGCCGCGAACGTGCTGGTGGTGCTGTCCGATGAAAACCACCTGGACCTGAAGGACGGCAAGGTGCTGTCCACCGGCTTCTATCTCAACGAGTTGATGCAGCCGGTCAAGCTGCTGCTGGACGCGGGCCACGAAGTGACCTTTGCCACGCCGCAGGGGCGGGCGCCTACGGTGGACGCTTCCTCGGTGACGCCGGCGTACTTCGGCAACGATGCCGCGCAGCTGAAGTTGCACAAGGACCTGCTGGAAAAACTGGCCTTGACCTCGCCGACGGCCTCACCGGTAGTCAGCCTGGCACGCGTCGAGCAGCAGGGTTACGCGCAGTTCGATGCGGTCTACATTCCCGGTGGCCACGCGCCGATGCAGGACCTGCTGAAGAGCCCGGCACTGGGCCGGCTGCTGGCCGACTTCCATCAGCGCAGCAAGACCACCGCGCTGGTCTGCCACGGGCCGATCGCGCTGCTGTCCACGTTGCCTGATGCCGAGGGCTTCGTAGCGACACTGGAAGCCGGTGCCATGCCGAGCACGCCGAAGTGGATCTACAGCGGCTACCAGATGACCGTGATCAGCAACCAGGAAGAAGAGCAGGCCAAGCCACTGCTGGGCGGCGGTGAAATGAAGTTCTACCCGCAGACCGCGCTGCAGCGGGCGGGTGCACGGTTCACCAGCAACACCACGCCGTGGACCGCCCGCGTGGTAGTGGACCGCGAGCTGATTACAGGGCAGAACCCGGCTTCGGCGTTGGAGGTGGGGCAGCGGCTGGTCGAGCGGTTGAAATAAGCCGGTTCGTTCTGAGCGCTTGTGCATGCGGAGAATTCCACGCGAACAGCGTGAGATCTCTGCCAGTTGCCAAGGCGCGTTATCAAAGACGCATGAATGGCCGACGGCGGCAAGAGGCCACGGCGGCGGCCTGCGCTGATGGGCATCCCGGCGACTACACTGACCGCCTATGCCCGATGGAATCTCGCCCATGTTCACTGGAAAAGTCGCGGTGGTTACTGGCTCCACCAGCGGTATCGGTCTTGGCATTGCGACTGCGCTCGCGCGGCAAGGGGCCGATATCGTGCTGAATGGATTTGGCGATGCAGCGGAGATCGAAAGTATCCGTTCCAGCCTGGAGGCCGAGTTTGGCGTCCGGGTGGCGCATGATGGCGCCGACCTTTCCCGTGGTGAGGCGGTGCGGGAAATGATCGCGCATGCCGTTGAGAAGATGGGGCGCATCGACATCCTGGTGAACAATGCGGGCATCCAGCACACCGCGTCGATCGAGGAGTTTCCTGTGGAAAGGTGGGATGCGATCCTCGCGCTGAATCTATCGGCGGTATTCCATGCAACAGCGGCTGCCTTGCCCTACATGAAGCAGCAGGGATCCGGCCGCGTGGTCAACATCGCGTCGGTGCATGGACTGGTTGCGTCGGTGAACAAGTCTGCTTATGTGGCGGCGAAACATGGCGTGGTGGGATTCACCAAAGTAACGGCACTGGAGAACGCGGGCACGGGCATCACGGCCAATGCCATCTGCCCAGGGTGGGTGCGGACGCCGCTGGTCGAGCAGCAGATCACCGCGTTGGCGGAACGGGAGGGAACGGACAAGGAGTCCGCCGCGCGCGCACTGCTGGCCGAAAAACAGCCCTCGCTGCAGTTTGTGACGCCCGAGCAGCTCGGGGAAATGGTGGTCTTCCTGGCCTCGGACGCCGCTGCTCAGATCACCGGCACGGCACTTCCGATGGATGGTGGCTGGACAGCCCGCTAACTGGCCGGCCGTGACCGCCGATGCAGCATCGGCGGCGGCGCCAGGCTTGCTACCGGTGCGCGGTGATTCATGTGCACCAGATGCAGCATCCTGCCCACCCTGGTGGCCTAACCGGCTGAGGTGACCAGGCCGCCTTATCGAATTCCGCCGTCAGGCGCTACAGTTCGCGGTTCCACCCGTACCCGCAAGGAAGCACGATGTCAGAGCTGGATTACCGCGCCTTCTACCGCCTGTTGGCTGCTGAAGTGCGCGCCTCGACGGACGTCGGTCAGTCCATGCAGACGCTGTTGGCGTGGGGCGACCAGCGCATCCCGCACCCGTCGTGGGCGGCGCTGAAGGAACTCGATTGTTCAGTAGAGAGTGCCGGCATGGGCAAGTGGCTCACCCGCGTGCTGCGGCGGGCACCGTGCCCCTTCCCGGTGCGCGCGATCTACTTCGGGCTTGGCGAGCGTGCCACCCGCGACGGGGTGGAATTCGCGGACCTGTATTTCGGTCTGTTGAGTCACTACGAACCGGAGGACAAGGCCTGCGAGTGGTTGTGGCGCAACCCCAGCCACTATCCCGACAAGGCCTACCTCGGCTCGGCGACCTTGAAAGCGGCCGGCGTGATCTGCAACGAGGACGAGGTTACCGGACTGGGCACGCCCGGCCACATAGTGTTTGCGTTGTCTTTCGCAACGTTGCTGCTCCGCGCTTCGCTGGACGGACACATCCATCAGCTGCTGGGTGCGGTGGAGCCGGTGGGCGTGGTCGTTGGCTTCGATTCGGGCGACCTGTTCCGGCTCGGGGAGCTCCACAGCGATGGGTTCCGCCCCACAAAGGGCGCAATGACCTAGGGAGCGCGGGAGTGCGAGATGCACAACCCCGCATCGCCGACATCCGCGCGACCTGCACGTAAAAAACTGAGCTCGAGGACAGGCTGTATCAAACGGCCGCATCGATATGGCACGGAGGCGGACATGAGTATCGTTGTACTGCAGCACCCCAAGACCACCCATGTCGTCGGACATGACCGCGCGGAAGGCGCAGGCACTCACGTTGGTCGCCGGTTTTCAATGGCGAGGTTCCTGCGCACACTTGTGGTTGCCGTGCTGGGACTGGCGTCGGCGGGCTGTGCCGCCCAGGTGGATGTACCAGCGACAGCTACGCGGCTGGTACCCGAGGGGCGTGTGGTGTGCCCCAACGTCCAACTTGACATCCCGAAGGGATGGACACTGGAGCCTACCGGTCCCAACCAATGGCGGATGGTGGCTCCGCAGGCATCCAGCTATGAAGGGTGGGTGGTCTGCACCGACGGCAACATCGATTCGTTCCAGGCCAGGAAGATGGAGACAGACAGTGCCAGTCAGCTTGGCTGGCTGGAGAAGCTCTCCGCCCCGAAAACTCGCAACTTGACGGATCGGATGCTTCAGAGCGGCCCCGAAAAGAGCCGTGATTCGGTATTGATCGGCTGCAGGCAATATGAGTTGGACGAGCAACGATTTGAGAGTTGCATCTGGGGCGATCCGTACCCGCGTGCGGAACAGCGCGCCGATGGATACATCGGCATGCGGTGGGTCAGCTCGGATCGCGTCGCAGATGCGCAGCTGCGCGAACTGGCCGCAAGCGTGATGCGCTCCTTTATCGTCACGCCCATGCCTGAGCGCGAGTATGAGCGACGTCGTTAGCGACAGACGCTTGTTCCCGATGTCGGCGGGTGATCGGGTAATGCGGTGAACGTACAAGGGCGTCGAGAGGTGCTCTTATCGCATGCGACCGCGTTGCCGCGTGGGCGGCCATGCCAATGGGGCACCTCCCGCGCAGCGCGGCACATCGGGCATTGTTGGCGCCGTAACCGTGTGGTCGGCGGGTGCCTGGTCCTACGCGCGGGTGCCAGTTGACGTTCAGGCTACCTACTAGTAGGGTGTGTCCATGAAAGACGCACTCTCCCCCAAAGCCGCCGAAATCGTCAGCCACGCCCGCACCCTGCTGGAGACGGGCGGCTACAACGGTTTCAGCTACGCCGACATCGCCGTGCGGGTGAACATCAGCAAGGCCAGCATCCACCATCATTTCCCCAGCAAGGCCGAGCTGGTGCAGGTGGTGGTGGCGCTGTATCGCGCCGAGGCGCGCGAGGGGCTGGCCGTGCTGGACCGCCAGCTGGACGACCCGCTGAAAGAGCTCAACGCGTATGTGGATTACTGGTCCACCTGCATCCGCGGCGGCACCTCGTCGTTCTGCATCTGCGCCATGCTGGCCGCCGAGTTGCCGCTGCTGCCGGCGCAGATCGTGGAGGAGGTGCGGGGGCACTTCGATGACCTCACGTCCTGGCTGACCGCCGTGCTGCAGAAGGGGGCCGCCACTGGGCAGCTTCGCCTGCAGGGACCGGCCGCCGACGAGGCCCGGGCCTTCATGGCCTCGGTGCATGGGGCGATGCTGGCCGCGCGTGGCTTCGGCGATCCGCATACCTTCCATACTCTGGGCCAGCTTTCGATAGCCCGGCTGGTCAAGACAGCCTGATTTTCAGCGGGGAACGACGCATTTCGTGTCGTTCCCTTTTATTTGCGTCATAGGCCTACCTACTAGTAGGTCCGCGATTCCTGCGATGTTCCCGATCACCTGGCAGCAACCATAGCCACCTACTTCCTGAGGCTTTCCATGAGTCATCCACTTTCGCTCCTCGGCGTCATCCATACGGCGCTCAGCCTGGTTCCCCTGGTCGCCGGCATCTACGGCTTCATCCGGCATCGCGCCATCGACCCGGCCACGCGCTCGGGCAAGGTGTATCTGCTGGGCCTGGTGCTGTCGGTGGTCACCTCGTTCACCGTCTCCAGCACGGGCGGCCTCAATCCCGGGCACGCCTTCGGCGTCGTCATCCTGCTGATCGCCTTCGGTGGGGTGCTGGTTTCTCGGTTGGGCTTCCTGGGCCGGCTCAGGCCCTACCTGGCCACCTTTGCGCTGTCCTTCACGTTCCTGCTGTCGCTGGTGCCGGGCACCAACGAAACGCTGACCCGCCTGCCTCCCGCACACCCGCTGGCGCAGGCACCGTTGGCGCCGGTGGTGCAGGGCACGCTGCTGGTGTGGCTGGTGCTGTTCGTGATCGGGTTTGCGCTGCAGTGCTGGCATATCCGGGCACAGTCGCGCGGCACAGGCCGGTTGCAGCGTGCCGGATGAGGCAGTCGCCGGTCAGCAGCCAGGCCCGCGCGCCGTGGCGGCTTCCCGGTGCCGGTCGCGATAGGTCGCCGGGCTGAGCGCGGTCTGCCCGCGGAAATGCCGCCGGAACGATTCCTGCGATCCAAACCCGGCCTGTTCGGCCACCCAGTGCAGGGGGCGGTCGGTGGTTTCCAGTAGCTCGCGCGCGTAAGCCACGCGTTCGCGGATCAGCCAGTCGATCGGTGACAACCCGGTCGCGTCGAGGAACTGCCGCTGCAGCGTGCGCTGGCTGAGTGCGGCCTGCTCGGACAGGCTCTTGAGCGAGTGTTCCTCGCGCAGGTTGCGGCGCAGCCATTCCATCAGCCGGGCAAGCCGGGTTGGTTCGCCCATCGGTATCGAGCGCACCACACGCTGGCTGCGCTCGGCGTCCCGCCACGGTGCCAGCACCAGCCGCTCGGCCACCAGGTTGGCCACGCGCGCGCCGTAATCCTTGCGCACCAGGTGCAGCATCATGTCCATGCCGGTGGCCGAACCGGCCGAGGTGATGATGCTGCCCTCGTCGACGTACAGCGCGTTCTCGCGCACCCGCACGTTGGGGAACTCGCGGGCGAGGGTATCGGTGAGCCGCCAGTGGGTGGTGGCGCTGCGGCCGTCGAGCAGGCCGGCCCACGCCAACACGAAGGCACCCGAACAGATCGAGGTGATGCGTGCGCCGCGCTGATGGGCGCGGATGAGCGCATCCAGCAACAGCTGCGGTGGGCGCTCGGCCGGATCACGCCAGCCGGGCACCACGATGGTGTCGGCGTGGTCCAGCGCCTCCAGGCCGTAAGGCAGCTGCACGTGGGTGCCGCCGAGCATGCGCAGCGGTCCAGGTTCGGCGGCGCACACCTGGGTGGTGTACCAGGCCACGTCCAGTTCGGGGCGGATGGGCGCGAACAGGCCGACGGCGCAGCCGAACTCGAACAGTCCCTGGCCGTGGCAGGCCGCGATGGCGACGGTGGGCGGTGTGTGCGGGTCATGGGGGGAGAGCATCGTTTGATGCTAGCGGGGTAGGCGCGGCCACGCAGGGCGGGGCGCGAATGAGGTCATGCCATCGGGATATATGGCCGCCGGTGTCGCGCATCGATGCCCGGCGATGGGGTATCCACGCGCGGCGTATGCGCGGGGTCGGCGTCTAAGGTCATGCCGAACGGGCATGTGCGTGGCGCGATGTTGCGGGTGGGTGGCGCGTGAACGGCTGTTGCGCGCTGCGTGCAGGCCCTTGAATGGAGGCCTGTTCTCGATCAGGCCCCGAGATGTCCTTGCCCTCTCTGTCGCGATGTTGCCGGTGCGCTGCGCCGAACTCCAGCTGATGCCCTGCGACGCACCGTCGCGGACCTGACCGTCCTCCTTTCTTCAAGAGTCCCCATGCCTCCTGCCTTCCGCTCCCTGCCTGCGGCACGCGTGCCGACGCTGTCCTCCCTGTCTGTCCTGATCGCGCTTGCACTGGGTGCAGGCGCTGCCCACGCGGCGGGGCCGGATGCGCCGCCCGAGACGGTGGTGGCCTCCGGTACCGCCGCCGCGTCCACGCTGGATGCCGTGGTGGTCACCGGCTCGCGCACCAGCAACCGCACGGTCAAGAACAGCTCCACGCCCATCGATGTGATTTCCGCCGAAGACCTGGCGTCCACCGGGCAGGCCAACCTGCTGGAAGCGCTGCAGCGCAGCCTGCCGTCGCTGAGCCAGATCGGTGGCTACCAGAGCGACCAGGAAAGCCTGATCCGCGGCTACCAGCTGCGCAACCTGTCGCCGGGGTACACGCTGGTGCTGGTCAACGGCAAGCGGCGCAACGCCAGCGCCTATGTCAGCGGCGCCAACGGCGGCGGCTACCCGGGCCACGCCTGGACCGACCTCGCGCTGATTCCGGTCGCGGCTATCGACCATATCGAAGTGCTGCGCGATGGCGCATCGGCGCTGTATGGCTCCGACGCGATCACCGGGGTGATCAACGTGATCCTGAAGTCGAACGCACACGGCGGCGATGTGTCGGTGGAAAGCGGGCAGAGCATCGATGGCGATGGCACCCGCACCAGCGTGCGCGCCAACATCGGGCTGCCGTGGGGGCAGGACGGGTTTGTCAGCCTGTCCGGCGAGAACACCCGCCAGCACCACGCGATCCGCACGCGACGCTACATCGATGCCTACCTGAGCTACCCCGCGCTGGACGCCAGCGGCAACCTGGTGGCGCTGCGCCCCAACAACCGCCTGCCTGCGGGAACGACGCCCAACCCGGCCGAGGCATCGCGTGATCCGGAGGCCAACACGATCCTCAGTTCGCCGTCCTATGCGCTCACCGCGCTGGCGGTGAATGCGGGCCATGGCCTGGGCGAGAACGCGCAGTTCTACGCCACCGCAACGGCCAGCGACCGCACCGCGCAGGCCATCCAGAACTTCCGCCTGCCGGCGACGATCTTCGGCACCTACAAGGCACCGAGCGTGCTGAATGTGTGGCCCGACGGTTTCCTGCCGGTCCTGGAAACCAAGGAGAAGCAGTACACCGGCACCGCCGGGGTCAAGGGTCATTGGGGTGGGTGGGACATCGACGGCAGCCTGACCGGCAATCGCAACACGGTGCGCACCTATACGCGCCACTCGGCCAACTTCTCGCTGACCTACCCCGGTGCGCCCACCGATTTCTATGACGGCAAGCTGGACTACCAGCAGGGCATCGCCAACCTGGACCTGCGCCGCGGCTTCGAGGTGGGCGCGTTCGCTTCGCCGCTGGAGGTGAGTGCCGGCGCCGAATACCAGCACGAGCGCTACGAGCGCGGGGCCGGGCAGTGGGAGTCGTACACCGGCTTCGGTGCCGCCGCCTTTGTCGGCTACTCCACCGCCGATGCGGTGGAGGCCACGCGCAACAGCAAGGCGGTGTACGTCGGTGCGGCGACGAACGTGACCTCGCGCTGGTACCTGGATGCCGCGGCGCGCTGGGAGGACCACTCCGATTTTGGCAGCGTATCGACCGGGCGGCTGACCACGCGCTTTGATGTGACCGACGCGTTCGGCGTGCGCGCCACGGTGAGCAACGGCTTCCACGCCCCCAGCCTGGGCGCGCAGTACTACCAGGCCACCGGCAGCTGCCCGTGCGGCACCACGCTGGTGGCACAGGTGTCCTCGCCGGCCGCGCTGGCGCTGGGGGCAACACCGCTGCAACCGGAGAAGGCCGACAACTACAGCCTGGGCGTGACCTGGGACCCGAGCGCGGCGTTCCACCTGGCGCTGGATGCCTACCAGATCGACATCCGCGGCCAGCTCGGCCAGTCCAGCCAGATCGGCTACAACGCGCAGGACCCGGCGCGCATCACCGACAACAGCGGCACGGTGCTGAGCGCCGCGCAGAAGAACACGATCGATGCGTTGCTGGGCACGGCGGGCATCAGCATCCTGCCGGGCGATGCGTTCTACGCCAGCTACTTCACCAACGTGGGCGACACCCGCACGCGGGGCCTGGAGCTGACGCTGGAAGCCAACCAGGAAACCGCCTGGGGCAAACTGCGCTGGAGCTACGCCGCCAACGTGGGCCGCACCACCATCCAGAAAGTGCGTGACATCCCCGCCGTGCTGCAGGGGCTGCCCAACATCAACCTGCTGACCAAATCGAGCGAGTACGCGCTGCGTTTCCGCACGCCGTCCTACACGCAGGTGGCCGGGCTGGGCTGGCAACACGGGCGGTGGCGCTCGAATGTGGATTTCACCTACTACGGGCCGATCAAGCGCCTCAACAACGGGGTGGAGTACAAGCAGCCGCCGGTGCTGGTCACCAACCTGTCCGGCAGCGCCGAGCTGGGCGGTGGCTGGAGCGCGGCGCTGGGCATCAACAACGTGTTCGACAAGCGCACCCGCAAGGTGCCCGAGTACGCCCGCAGCGCCACCGACGTGGCCAGCATCGAAACCACCTGGGACACCGGCGATGTGCTTAGCACCATCGGCGCGTTCTGGTATGGGCGCATCAACTACCGGTTCTGAGCAAACGCAGCCGACCAACGGTCGGCTCTACAGGGAGCATGGCGATGTCATCTGCATTGAACGTGGTCGCGCTGATCGGTTCGCCGACCAGCTCGGCCAACTCACGCACGCTGTTGCTGGTACGGCAGCTGCTGGACCAGCTGCGTCATCGGCTGCACATTGATGTGCAGCTGGTGGAACTTTCGCCGATCGCGCGCTCGCTGGGGCAGGCGCTCACCCGCGAGGAAGTGGAGCCGCGCATCGAGCAGGCGCTGCAACGGATCGAGGCGGCCGACCTGCTGATTGCCGCTGCACCGGTGTACCGCGGCTCGTACCCCGGCCTGTTCAAGCACCTGGTGGACTTCATCGGGCTGGAGGCGCTGGTGGATGTGCCCGTGCTGCTGGCGGCCACCGGCGGCAGTGAGCGGCACGCGCTGGTGATCGACCACCAGCTGCGCCCGTTGTTCAGCTTCCTGCAGGCGCACACGCTGCCGATCGGTGTGTACGCCACGCCGGCCGATTTCAGTGGCGACCAGGTCAGCAGTGCCGCGTTGCAGGCACGGATCGTGCTGGCTGCCGAGCGTGCCGCGGCCCACCTGTCACCCGCAGCGGTGCCGGTGCCCTTGCGCCGCATCGCCTAGGCGTCGACGCATGCAACTGCGGCACCTGGCCTTCCTCACCCCCGGCAACTACCGGCCCGACGATCCGCGTAGCGGGCTGGACGATGCGCTGGCGCTGATCGCCTTTGCCGAAACGCTGGGGTACGACGGCGCGTGGGTGCGGCATCGCCACCTGGAGCCGGGCATCAGCTCGGCAGCGGTGTTCCTGGCGGCGGCCAGCCAGCACACCCGGCGCATCGAACTGGGCACGGCCGTGATCCAGCTCGGGTACGAAACGCCGTTCCGCCTGGCCGAGGATCTGTCGCTGCTGGACGTGCTGGCCGGTGGCCGCCTGCAGGTGGGTGTGAGTGCCGGACCGCCGCCGTTTGCAGACCTGGTGGGCCACCTGCTGTTCGATGGCGATCCGGCGCGCATCGACTTTTCGCACGCGCGGGTGGGGCGCCTGATCGAGGCCCTGCACGGCCATCCATTGGGCAGCGCGGATACCCAGGTGGGCAATGCGGTGTCGCAGTACCGTCCGCGCCTGCAACCGCATGCGCCCGGGCTTGCACGTCGGCTCTGGTATGGCGCCGGTTCGCTGCCGTCGGCGCGCTGGGCGGCGGGGCAGGGGCTGCACCTGCTGCTGGGCAACGTGGCGCGCGCTGAAACCCATGCGGACTTCGTGTCCACCCAACGCGAGCACCTGGCGGTGTATCGCAGCGGCCTGGCTGAGGGAACCGCGCCACGCGTCGCCGCAGGTCGGGTACTGGTGCCACTGGACGGCGCCGACGCTGCCACCCGCCAGCGCCTGCTCGCATTCGCCGCGCAGCGCCACGCGCGCACGCTGGAACCACAAGGGCCGCGGCGCACGGTGTTTGCCGCGGACGTGGTGGGCAGCGCTGCGCAGATCGTGGACCTGCTGCAGGCCGATCCGGTGTTGCAGCAGGTGGACGAGCTGCGCGTGGAGCTGCCCTATGAACTTCCCGCCAGCGACTACCGGCGGATTCTGCAGATCGTGGCCGAACAGATTGCGCCGGCGCTGGGGTGGGCGGGCGCTGCCGTTGCATCCCGGTTGCGTGCGGCCCCATAACCCCAGGCGTTTTGCATATGGCCAACGCGCATTTGCGTGGCCGGATCCGACCGCTGATTGTCGAGTTACGACGCAGGCCCACGCGGCCGCATCTCTAGCATCAAGGTTCCAACGGCGCGCTGTTGCCGGCCATGACGAGGAACGTATCCGTGTCTGCTTATCCCCCGAATAAACCCATCCTGTTCCTGCTCGACCGTGAATTCGAAGACGGCCAGCTGCCGGGTCAGCGCTTCTTCTGCCGGCACAGCCTGCTGCTGGAAGGTGCGCTGTCGAGCATCGAGGGACTGGATGCGCAGCTGGATGTGCGCCGGATCGGATTTGCCCGACCGCGCCGCGAAGTGATTGCCGAGATCGGCGAACAGGACCAGTCGCTGCCCAAGCTGGTGCTGCCGCAAGGCGTGCAGTCGGCGCATGCCAGTGGCGCGCACGACGACCGCCAGTACATCTCCGGTGCCGAACCGATCCTGGCCGCGCTGAACGGGTTGCTGGGCATTCCCGTGGCCCATCCCTGAGCAAGGAATACACGATGAGCTACCTGACCAGCGTGCTGGACAAAAGCCCGATCCGCGACGGTGGTACGCCCGAGCAGGCGCTGCGCGACAGCCTGCGCCTGGCCCAGCATGCCGAGCATCTGGGCTACCACCGGTACTGGTTCGCCGAGCACCACGCGACCCCGCAACTGGCCAGCCCGGCGCCGGAAGTGCTGGCGGCCTGGGTGCTGGCACAGACCGCGCGCATCCGCGTCGGCACCGGTGGGGTGATGCTGCGCCACTACGCGCCGTACAAGGTGGCCGAAACCTTCAACCTGCTGGCCAGCCTGGCCCCGGGCCGGGTGGACCTGGGTATCGGCAAGGCACCTGGCGGACTGCCGGCCTCCACGGCGGCGCTGGCGGCCGGACGTACGCCCGCCGGCGCGTTCGAGCAGCAGCTGCACGACCTGGAAGGCTTCCTGTCCAGCAGCCTGCCCGCCGACCACCCGCATGCCGCTGCGCAGGCCCGGCCGCTGCCGCGCACGCCGCCGGAGCGCTTCCTGCTCGGTGCCAGCCCACAGAGCGCACGCTTGGCGGCCGAGCTCGGCTGGCGCTTCGTCTACGCGGCGCATTTCGATGGCGACCCGCGCAGCATCGAGGCGGCCTTCAGCGCCTACCGCGCGGTGTCCTCGCAGGCCCCGTTGCTGGCCACGGTGGCCTTCGCTGCACCCACTGCCGAGGCGGCCGCGCGCCATCTGGGCGCGCTGCGCATCTACAAGCTGCACCTGGGTCCGGGCCAGACCGTCAACCTGCCCAACCCGGAAGCGGCCGCCGAGTATGCACGGCAGGTGGGCGTGGCCGACTACCGCATCGAAGAGACCCATCCCAGCGTGCTGTCCGGCGATGCACAGCAGGTGCGGCGCGCGCTGGACGACCTGCACCAGCGCTTCGGTGTAGGCGAGTTCATCCTGGATGCGCCGGTGGCCGACCTCGATGCACGCCTCACCTCACTCGAACTGCTGTCGCCCGCGCCCCGCGCGGCGGTGGCCTGATCCCCAGGAGAACGCCATGAGCAAGACCCCGCGTCCCATTCCGTTCGGCATCATGCTGCAGGGCCCCGGCAGCCACATGCACGCCTGGAAGCATCCCTCCAACGTGGCCGACGCCAGCGTCAACCTGCAGTACTACATCGACGTGGCACGCACCGCCGAAGACCACGGCATCGCATTCGGCTTCGTTGCCGATGGCCTGTACATCAACGAAAAATCGATCCCGCATTTCCTCAACCGCTTCGAGCCGATCACCCTCCTGTCGGCGCTGGCCACGGCCACCACCAGGATCGGCCTGGCCGGTACCTTGTCCACCTCGTATAGCGATCCTTATACGGTGGCGCGGCAGTTCGCCTCGCTGGACCTGATCAGCGGCGGGCGCGCGGGCTGGAACGTGGTGACCTCGCCGCTGGAAGGCTCGGGGCGGAACTATGGCCGCCCGCACCCCGAACATGCGCTGCGCTACCAGATCGCCGACGAGTACCTGGAGGTGGTACAGGGCCTGTGGGATTCCTGGGACGACGATGCCTTCGTGCGCGACCGCGACAGCGGCACCTTCTTCGCGCCTGAAAAGTTCCGCCGGCTCGACCACAAGGGCCGGTTCTTCCAGGTGGAAGGCCCGCTCAACATCCAGCGCTCGCCGCAGGGGCAGCCGGTGATCTTCCAGGCCGGCGCGTCCGACGACGGCATTGCGCTGGCCGGCAAATACGCCGATGCGGTGTTCACCCATGCGCCGTCGCTGGAAGAAACCCGCGCGTTTACCCAGAAAGTGAAGAACGCGGCGATCGCACACGGTCGCAGTGCCGCCGATGTAAAGATTTTCCCGGGCATCGGGCCGATCGTCGGCGCCACCGCCGAAGAGGCCGAAGCCAAGTACCAGGCCATCGCCGCGCTGGCCGGGCTGGACGATGCGCTGGCCTACCTGGGGCGCTTCTTCGACCACCACGACTTCACCCAGTACGACCCGGACGGTCCGTTCCCGGCGCTGGGCGACATCGGTGCCAATTCCTTCCGGTCAACCACCGACAAGATCAAGCAGGACGCCCGCGCGCAGGGCCTGACCCTGCGCCAGGTGGCGTTGCAGGCGATCAGCCCGCGACCGAACTTCATCGGCACCGCCGAGCACGTGGCCGACGAGCTGATCCGCTGGTTCGAGGCCGGTGCCAGCGATGGCTTCATCCTGGGCTTCTCGGTGCAGCGTGAGGGCCTGGACGATTTCGTCGGCCAGGTATTGCCGATCCTGCAGGCGCGGGGCTACCACCGCGGCACGTTGGAGGGCGGCACGTTGCGTGACCACCTGGGGCTGCCGCGCAAGGCCAGCCGCCACGCCGGCGACACCGCACCCGTGCGCAAGGCGGGCTGAAGGAGCATCACGATGACCATTCTGCACCGGCCCCCGGTTGATATCGTTCCCCTGCACGGCGGCGTGCTGCCTGCCATCGCAGCGCGCAATGCCGACGCCGTCGCGATCCGCCACGACTTGCACCAGCACCCCGAGCTGGCCTTCGAGGAGCACCGCACCAGCGCCCGCGTGGCCGAGCTGCTGCAGCAGTGGGGCTACGCGGTCACCACCGGCGTTGGCGGTACCGGCGTGGTGGGCACGCTGCAGCGCGGGCAGGGCAACCGTCGCCTGGGCCTTCGCGCCGACATTGACGCACTGCCGATCCACGAGGCATCCGGGCTCGGCTATGCCAGCCAGCGCGACGGGCTGATGCATGCCTGCGGCCACGATGGCCACACCGCCATCCTGCTGGCGGCCGCGCACTACCTGGCCCACCACGGGCGCTTCGACGGCACCCTGCAGCTGGTGTTCCAGCCGGCGGAAGAAACCGGCTCGGGCGCATCGAAGATGATCGCCGACGGCCTGTTCGAGCGCTTCCCGGTGGATGCGATTTACGGCCTGCACAACTGGCCCGGCGTGCCGGTGGGGCACTTCGGGTTCGTCGATGGCCCGGCGATGGCATCGGTGGATTGGGCGAAAGTGCGGGTGGTAGGCAAGGGTGGCCATGGTGCCGAGCCGCAGGGCAGTGTCGACCCGGTCCTGGCTGCGGCGCATATCGTGACCGCGCTGCAGAGCGTGGTGTCGCGTAATGTCGATCCGCGCCAGATGGGCGTGGTCACGGTGGGCTCCATCCACGGCGGCAAGGCCGCCAACGTGATTCCCGATACGGTCGAGCTGACCCTCACCGTGCGCGCCTACCTTCCCGAGGTGCGCGACACCCTGCGCCGCCGCGTCACCGAGATCGCCGAACACACCGCCGCCGCCTTCGGTGCGCATGCCGAGGTCGAGTTCCCGCGTGGTTTTCCCAGCGTGATCAACCATCCCGAGCAGACCGCGTTCGTGCGCCAGGTGGCGCTGGACGGGTTCGGTGCGCAGCAGGTGGTGGACCGGTTCGCGCCGCGCACGGCCAGCGAGGATTTCGCCTTCCTGCTGCAGGCCCGGCCGGGCAGTTTCGTGTTCGTGGGCAACGGCGACAGTGCGCCGCTGCACAGCCCGCGCTACGTGTTCAACGATGCAGCCATCGCGCCGGCGGCCAGCCTGTGGGCGCGGCTGGCCGAGCGTTACCTGGTGGAGGATGCGGCATGAGCGACCTGTTCCTGTACACCTCGGTGCACGACCCGCTGGCCAGGCCGCTGTTCGATGGGCTGGAGCAGGAGTACGACAGCCGCTACGCGGATGTGCGTGGCCGTATCGGCGGCAGCGCCCGCGAAGAACTGGAGCGCTACCCGGCCGAGGCATTCGCCGCGCCGGTGGGGGCGTTCGTGCTGCTGCTGCGCGACGGTGCGGCCATCTCCGGCGGGGCGTTCATGCCGCACCGCGATGCCGACACCGCCGAGTTCAAGCGGATCTGGACGTTGCCGGGGCTGCGCCGCCAGGGCATCGCGCGACGCGTGCTGCAGGAGCTGGAGGACCAGGCCGTGCGACAGGGCTACCGGCGCGTGTACCTGACCACCGGATTCCGCCAGCCCGAAGCGGTGGGGCTGTACCTGGGCCATGGCTACCGCGCGCTGTTCGACCTGCACGCCGACCCGGAAACCGTGGCTCACCTGCCGTTTGAAAAGCACCTGCCGCTGCTTCACACGGCCGCCAGCGCCGCGCCGCCGCAGCGGCAGGGAGTCCACGCATGAGCACCCCATCCAGCACGCTGCCGGGTATCGCTACACCCACCACGCCATCGCCCGCGCTGCGCATCGTGCCGGCGCGGCATCCGCTGCAGCTGGCCGGTACCGTAGTGGCGTTGGCCTTGATCCTGTTCGGCCTGCAGTCGGTGCTGGGCAACCCGCGCTGGGGCTGGGGCACCTTCGCCGAATGGTTCTTCGCCCGCCCGGTGCTGGAAGGGCTGGCCCGCACGTTGTGGCTGACCGCCCTGGGCACGGCGCTGGGCTTCGGCCTGGGTACCGTGCTGGCGCTGGCGCGGGTGTCCGGCTCGCCGCTGCTGGCGGCAGTGTCGTGGGGCTACGTGTGGCTGTTCCGCTCGATCCCATTGCTGGTGCTGTTGCTGCTGCTCAACAACCTGGGCTATCTGTACAGCACCATCGCGCTGGGCGTGCCGTTCACCAGCATCACTCTGTTTTCGTACCCGACCACGCAGCTGATCGGCGTGTTCACCGCCGCGGTGCTGGGGCTGACGCTCAACCAGGCGGCGTTCTCGGCCGAGGTGATCCGCGGCGGCATTCTCTCGGTGGACCACGGACAGTACGAAGCCTCGGCCGCGCTCGGGCTGCCGCGCGGGCGGCAGATCCGCCGCATCATCCTGCCGCAGGCCATGCGCTCGATCCTGCCGGCCGCGTTCAACGACGTGATCGGGCTGGCCAAGAGCACCTCGGTGGTCTACGTGCTGGCGTTGCCGGAACTGTTCTACACCGTGCAGGTGATCTACCGGCGCAACCTGGAAGTGGTGCCGCTGCTGATGGTGGCCACGGTCTGGTACCTGGTGATCCTCACCGTGCTGTCGCTGGCCCAGCACCGCATCGAACGGCGCTTCGCGCGCGGCCAGCTGCAGCGCGAACGCACGGTGTCCAAGCTGCCGCCACGTGCACCTGCAGCGACCACCGCTGCCCGCACCGGGTCGCGTCCGTCGATCGCCCCGGTCCTGCAGGGCAACGGCGCCACGGTATCGCTGCAGGGCGTGGGCAAGGTGTTCGGCGACCAGACCGTGCTCGATGACGTGCACCTGGAGCTGAAGGCAGGCAGCGTCACCGTGCTGATCGGCCCGTCCGGCGCCGGCAAATCCACCCTGCTGCGCCTGATCAACCACCTGGAACGTGCGGATCAGGGGTTCGTGACCGTGGGCGGGCAGCTGGTGGGCTACCGCCGCGAGGGCGACACGCTGTACGAGTTGCCGGAAGGCGAAATCCGCCGCCGCCGTGCCGACGTGGGCATGGTGTTCCAGAGCTTCAACCTGTTCCCGCACCTGACCGCGCTGGAGAACATTGTCGAGGCGCCGATCGCGGTACGCGGCATTGCCCGCGCGCAGGCTGCGCAGCAGGCGTACGACCTGCTGGAGCGGATCGGCCTGGCCGACAAGGCGCATGCCTACCCGCGCGAGCTCTCCGGCGGCCAGCAGCAGCGCATCGCCATCGCCCGCGCGTTGGCGCTGCAGCCCAAGGTGCTGCTGTTCGACGAACCAACCTCGGCGCTCGACCCGGAGCTGGTGGCCGAAGTGCTGAGCGTGATCGAAGAGCTGGCGCGTTCGGGCACCACCCTGGTGATCGTTACCCACGAGCTGGGCTTTGCCCGCCGCGTGGCCGACCACGTGGTGATGATGGACCAGGGCCGGGTGGTGGAGCAGGGCCCGCCAGAGGTGGTGTTCGACCGGCCGCGCCAGCCGCGCACGGCCGAGTTCCTTGCCAAGACGCTGTAACCGTACCTTTCACTTTCCGCAGGGAATCTGCATGAACGCTCCCCACACACGACGTTTCTCCACCGGCAGCGTGCTGGTTGCCGCGGCGCTGGTTATCGGCGTTGCCGGCATCGTCTACTCGCGCGTCCAGCAGGGCAACGACGGGCCACCTGCGGCCCGCGCCACGCTGGCCGGTGACGCCGTGGCTGCCTTGCAAGGCACGCTGGATCCGAAGGCGAGCGCCTTGATCCCGGCGGGCTTCACTTTCGTCACCCCGGGCACGCTGACGGTGGCCACGCATCCCGGGCAGCTGCCGCTGGCCGATTACGGCGCCGACAACAAACAGATCGTGGGGGTCGAACCGGACATCGCCCGGCTGATCGCCGACGGCCTGGGCCTGAAGCTGGTGCTGGTACCGGTGGCCTGGCCGGACTGGCCGCTGGGGCTGCAGTCGGGCAAGTATGATGCGGTGATTTCCAACATCACCGTGACCGAAGCGCGCAAGCAGAAGTTCGACTTCTCCAGCTACCGTTACGACCTGCTGGGCATCTACACCCGCACCGATGGCCCGATCCAGAAGATCACCACGCCGGCCGATGTTGCCGGGCTGAAAGTGGTGGTGGGGGCCAGTACCAACCAGGACCAGATCCTGCGCGCGTGGGACCAGCAGAACATCGCGGCCGGCCTGAAGCCGGTGGAGTACCAGTACTTCGACGACGCGGTGGTGGGCCGGCTGGCGGTGATCACCGGACGCGCGGATGTGTCGTTCGAGCCCAACGCCACCGGGGCGTATTCCGCGCGCGACGGCAAGGTGCGCCGGGTGGGCCTGTTCCCGGGCGGCTGGCCCGATGCGGCGGCGATTTCGGTGACCACGCGCAAGGGCAGCGGGTTGGCCGAACCCATCACCCAGGCATTGAACACGCAGATTGCCTCCGGCACTTACGCCCAGGCGCTCAAGCGCTGGAACGTGAGCGAAGAGGCGGTAGCGCAGTCGCAGACCAACCCACCGGGGCTGCCGAACCTGTAAGGCAGCCCCGTAGAGCCGGGCTCTGCCCGGCTACCTCACCACCGTGCTTCAAGCCGGCGGAAAGGCGCCTTCAACAGGATGCCCTGCGCGTCATAGTCACCCACGCTGCGACCATCTACCCGCACGCTGCTCGGCCGTGTGCGGCTGGGCCACCACACCCGCACCGCCGAACCCTTGTGCAGTCCGCGACCCAGGCTGACCTGCAATACGCCGTTCTGCTGCCGCGCCTCCATCTGCAAGGTGCCATACGCAGTGGGCAGGCGATCAACGGCCAGTCCGTCCCCGGCCACCCACGACGGCGGAGCGCCCGGCAATAGCGACAACGCATCGTCGTCCTCGCGCATCAGCATGCCGAACAGCGTGCGCCCGTACTCCGCGCCGATCCAGGTGTGCGGCATGTCGCCCAGGTAGCGCGGGAAGCGCAGCCGCGAGTGCACGACCTCGGCGAGCACCTGCCATTCCAGCGGGCGCCGGTCGCGCAACAGGCCCTGCAGCAGCTCGTCGGCGGCGTCAGGCTGGTTGAGGTGCACGTAGCTGAGCACGTTGCGGATTTCATACGGCGTGTACGCATACAACGCACCGGGCTGGTTGCGCTTGCGCACGTCGTCCAGGTAGCGCGCGAAGGTGGTGCGCAGCGCCTCCGCGGGCAGCACGTCCTGCGCGCCGGTGGGGTCCAGCGCGATCGACACGCCGGTCGGATCGCCGTCGCCCAGGTCGGCCGAGGAGGGGATGAAGTCGATGCCCTTCCACGCCATCGTCGCGCGGATCGAGGCGGCCAGTGCATCGTGGAGTGCGGTGTATTGTTCGCGCGCCCAGCGGGCGGTGTCAGGGTCGTCCAGCGATTCGGCCAGCCACGCGCCGTCGTGCCAGCCCTTCAGGCCCCAATAGTCGTCCCAGTAGCTGTGGGTGGGCGAGGGGTAGCCTTCGTGGCTGATCGATGGGGCCAGAATGCCGGCGAAACGTTCCGGCGACGGTTGGCTGGCCATGTAGCCCGGCACCAGCGTGCGCTCGCGCAGTTCCTGCAGGAAGCGCAGCGCCGCTTTCACCTTGGGCAGGTAGGCACGCACCGATTCGGGGCCACCGTCCAGCCGCGCCACATCGGCGACCAGCGAGACGTACTGGCCCTGGCTGTCATATTCGATGTCCGAGCCGAAGCCGGTGTTGACGCTGCCGTCGTCGTTGAGGATCGGCGAGACCAGGCCGTTGGCGTGCACGCCGTGCGCGCTGTACCAGGCCAGGTAATCGCGCGCGACCTTGGCCTCGCCCATGCGCAGCAGCACGGCGGAGGTGGCCATGCCATCGCGGATGAAAGAGCGGTTGTAGTTGCGCGGCCCCGGCTGCATGGCCGGGCCGGTCTGGTTGACCAGCATGTACGCGGCCTGCGCACGCAGCATGTCCACCAGCGACGGATCGGGCAGGCGCAGGCCGACCTGGCCGAGCCGTGCCTGCCAGTCGGCCGACACCTCGGTTGCCAGCGCGTCGTAGGCCGCGTCGGGGTCGGCGGGTAGGGTGGCCAGGTCCAGCGCCGGTGCATCGGGCAGGCTGCCGTCGGCGGCGGTGGCCGCAGTGCCCAGCGGGAAGGCCACCACCACCGCGCGGCTCGCACCCGGGGCGAGCTGCACGCGATAGGCGAGCGCGGCGGCAGCCAGACCATCGGCATCGTCGGCGTGCTGGGCGGCCGGAAGCGTGCCGCTGGCGATGGCCGTGGTGATCTCGCTGCTGCCTTCGGGGCCGAACGGGGCCGCACCGGCGGCATCGACCGGGGTCAGCGACTGCAGCAGCGGGCGCCCGTTGATGCGCACCGCCCGGCCTTCGATGGCCACCTTGCGGATCGGCGACAGGCCGCCGTTCTGCCACGGCGGATTCATCTGCATCGGGCGTACCGCCAGCGTCAGCGTGCCCGCCACCGGCGTGGTGCCGGTATTGCGCAGGCGATGGCGCACGAACGTGACCGGTTGGCCGCCGCGCTGGATGGCAAAGGTTTCGCTCTGCAGTTCCAGCCCGGGTTGCGGCGACCAGGTGGCCGACGGCATCGGTTTCCAGCCATCGCGCAGTGCGTGTTTTACCGGCGCTGCAGCGGCGCCGGCTGTGGTGCCATCGGCGTTGCGCCAGATCGGTTGGACCAGCGGTGCGCCCTTGAACGCTTCCAGGTTGCCGTACTCGTCGAAAATCGATTTCTGCCGGCCGGCGTGCACGCCCACGGCGGTCCAGTAGGTCTGCTGCAGGTGCAGCGAGGCGGGGAACAAGGCGCGTTGCGCGCCGCTGGCGGCGACCTGGTAGCGCTTCATCGGGGTCATCACCGCGGCCGGGCCGAGCAGGCGCAGCCGCGCGATCCGCGGGGCATTGCCGGCCACGGTCAGGCGCAGTGCCTTCGCGGTCACCGGTGCGTTGCCGGCCAACCAGCTCTGGGTACGGCTGCCGGCCTGCGGGTCAACGGCTAGGTCGAGCCAGCGGCCGTTGGCGTCCTGGGCCTGCAGGCGGGCGGCGCCGTGGCCGCCGGCCCAGTCGATGGCCAGCCCGGTGGTGGGCTGGGCGCGCGGCAGGGTGATCTCCAGCTGCGATTCGCCGCCGGCGTGTGCGGGCAGGGCAACGCTGGCGCCGCCCTGCCAGAGCGACGCCGCCTGGCCCGGATCGAGCCCGGCCACGCGTGCCGCCGCCGTGGTATCCAGCGGCTCCAGCTCGAAGATCGATACGCCCCAGTCGGAGGTCTTGTCCGGGCTGGCCAGGCGCAGGTAACGGGCCTGCCGGGGCGCGAAGAACAGCGTTTCGATCCCGCCCAGTGAATCGCGCATGGTGTAGGCGGGCTGCCACTGCGTGCCGTCCATTGAGGTCTGCAGCGTGTAGCCCTCCGGGTTGGAGACATCCCAGATGATCCGCGCGCCGCCCAGCTGGGCGGGGGCGCCCAGATCCACCTGGAACCAGTGGCCCGGGCTGAAGGCGCCGCCGGTGACCGTCTTCGGGTCGCCGTCGATCAGGTGGCTCACTGCCATCGCCGGCACCTGCTGCGAAGAACTGCTGGCCTGCCACTGGCTGCGCGGCGGCAGGTTCTGCGCGAGGCCGCTGGCGGCCAGCGCCAGGGCGGGGAAGAGCAGGGCGCGGGCCAGATGGCGGGGCGTGGGCAGAACAGTCCAGCGTTGAACATGCAGCCGCATCGAGGCGCTCCCGGTCATGAGGCCCCAACGGCGGGGCAGGGACACGCTAGCAGGGGCTGTAATCGTTTACATGACGCGTCGCAATATCACGGTTCGGCGGTCCCGGGCGGCCGCATCACCCCATCGCGGCCACGATCTGCTCGCGCAGCCAGCGGTGGGCCGGGTCCCGGTGCACGCGCTCGTGCCACAGCATCACCATCTCGAAACCGGGTACATCGATGGGCGCCTCCACGGCCTTCAGCGCGGGATCCTGCGCCACCAGACGCGACGGCATCATCGCGACCAGATCGGTGCGCAGCAGCACGCCGCGCAGAAACAGGAAGTGCGGCACCGACAGCACGACGTTGCGGCGCGCACCTGCGTGCGCCAGTGCGGTATCGGTATTGCCGTGGAAGCCGCCGCCGTCGGGCGAGACGATCACGTGGTCGAGCGCGCAGAACTGCTTGAGCGTCGGGCGCCGCTTGAGCCGGGGGTGGTCGCGGCGGCCCGCCAGCACGTAGCGCTCCTGGAACAGCGGCCGATGGTGCAGGCCGGGCGGCGCTTCGGAGGTGATGTGGATGGCCAGGTCGATGTCACCGCGCTCGCACTGCGGCACCATCTGCACCGGCGCCAGGCCCACCACGGCCAGGCGCGCTCCCGGCGCGGCCTGGCGCAGCGCCGGAAGCGCGGGCAGCACCACGGTGGTTTCGCCGAAGTCCGAGGCCATGATCCGCCACGTGAGCCGTGCCTGGCCCGGGTCGAAGGACTGCACCGGCGCCAACGCGCGCTGCAGGGCCGCCAACGCTTCTGCCAGCGGGCCGCGCAGGGCGTCGGCACGTGCGGTGCTGCGCATCCCGCGCGGGCCCGGCAACAGCAGCGGGTCGCCGAACAGCGCCCGCAGCTTGGCCAACTGCACGCTCACCGTCGGCTGGGCCAGGTGCAGGCGCTCGGCGGCGCGGGTGACGTTCTGTTCATCGAGCAGCGCCTGAAGCGTCACCAGCAGGTTGAGGTCGACACGTCGCAGGATATTGTCCATGGCAATGCCTAGGATTGCAGGAATTCATTTCCACTATATCGGAACGGCGCACACCATCACCGCATTCCCCCACTGGAGTGCCCATGAACGTCTTGATTGTCTACGCCCATCCCGAATCCACGTCGCTCAACGGCGCCTTGAAGTCCTTCACTGTCGACCGCCTGCAGCGTGCCGGCCATACTGTCCAGGTCTCCGATCTCTACGCCATGCAGTGGAAATCCCAGGTGGATGCGGGTGACCATGTCGGCCGCGATCCTGCGCTTCCGTTCCACGCCTCGCTGGATTCGCGCCAGGCATTCGCAACCGGCAGGCAGAGCGCGGATATCGCGGCCGAACAGGACAAACTGCGCTGGGCGGACGCGGTGATCCTGCAGTTTCCGCTGTGGTGGTTCTCGATGCCGGCGATCCTCAAAGGGTGGGTAGACCGCGTGTATGCCTACGGTTTCGCCTATGGCGTCGGCGAGCATTCCGACAGCCACTGGGGCGACCGCTACGGCGAGGGCGCCATGACCGGCAAGCGCGCCATGCTGGTGGTCACCACCGGAGGCTGGGCGTCGCACTATGGTCCGCGCGGCATCAACGGCCCGATCGACGACGTGCTGTTCCCCATCCAGCACGGCATCCTGTTTTATCCCGGATTCGACGTGCTCCCGGCGCATGTGATCTACCGCAGCAGCCGCGTCGATGCCGACTCGTACCCGCATGAGCTGGAAAAGCTGGGCGCGCGCCTGGATGGCCTGGCCAGCGATCCGGTCATTGCCTACCGGCGCCAGAACGGCGGTGACTACCGGATTCCCGAGCTGAGCCTGCGCGATGAACTGGCCGTCGGCCAGAGCGGCCTTGCGGTGCATATCGCTCCCTGAGGGTCCGGCCGGCGGCATGTCCCCTTGTATTTCGTGTGGCCGCCCGCACGATGGACGTATGCCGCCATCCACGATCCTTCCGCACGACACGGGCAACGTGCCTTTTCCGAACCTGTGGCGCGAGCGCCTCGCCGGCTGCGTTATCGAAGCCCAGGCAATCGGCGCCTCGCGCGCGGATGTGTACCGTGTGCAGGGCGGGGGCGGCCGCGATGTCTTCATCAAACGCGAGCCGGCCGATGATCCCTTTGGTGAGCTGCACGATGAGGTCGCGCGCCTGCAGTGGCTGCAGACGCAGGGCATGGAAGCCGCGCAGGTACTGGATACGCACGACGATGCCAACGGGCGCTGGTTGCTGATGCGCGCGGTGCCGGGCCGTGACCTGGCCTCGTCACCGGACCTCGCCCCGCTGCAGGTGGTGCACCTGATGGCGGACGCCTTGCAGGCGCTGCACAGGCTGCCGACGGATCGCTGCCCGTTCGATCATCGGCTGCCGCATCGCCTGGCGGCGGCGCGGGCGCGGATGGAGGCCGGTGCGGTGGATGCCGAGGACTTCGACGACGCCCGCGCGGGGCAGACGGTGCAGCAGGTCTTTGCGGCGCTGCTGGCGAGTGTGCCGACCCGGGCGGACCTGGTCGTCACCCACGGCGACGCCTGCCTGCCCAACCTGATGGCGGCGCAGGGGCGCTTCACCGGGTTCATCGACTGCGGGCGGTTGGGCGTGGCCGATCGCCACCAGGACCTTGCACTTGCCGCGCGCAGCATCGCCAGCAACCTGGGCGGGCAGTGGGTTGCACCCTTCTTTGCGCGCTATGGCACCGTGCCGGATACCGCACTGCTGGCGTTCTATTGCCTGCTCGACGAGTTCTTCTGAGCCTGCCCACTTGACGCATCGTCAAGTGCACGGCCCGGCAACGTGACGCACTGCGGGTTCCATCGCCGCCCGCCGTTGTCCAGACTTTCCCGGTGCCAGCGCAGTTCCGCTGCTGGCGATGACATAACCGGGGCCTTTGATGATCAGTATTCCTGTGTCGGACACGTCGCACGCACGCATCCGCCGTTTCTCGCGCTGGCTGTGCGCCATCGGCTATGCCGTGCTGGCCCTCGGCTTCGCGTGGACCGCGCTGAGTGGTCACCGCAACGCCGAGGCCATCCTCAAGGACGCGGTGACCGTGCAGGCGCCGGTGCAGCTGGATCGCATCGACGAGCACCGGCGCAAGGGCCGGGTCAGCCACGAGTACCAGTTCCAGTACCAGTTCAGCGTCGATGGCGTCGCGCATACCGGCACATTCACCACCAGCGAGGACAATGCCGCGCCGTACCTGGAAGAGGGCGCGCAGGTGCACGTGGCGTATTCGCGGGCGCAGCCGGCGCGTTTCGACCGGCTCGAGCGGCTGCAGAGCCACCAACGCCTCGGTGATGTGCTGGGGCGGTTGTCGGTCGGGGTGCTGCTGCTGGGTGTCCTGGTCTTCGTGGTGTACCTGCTGCTGACCCGCAAGCTGTTCGTGCCGCGCGCACCTGCCGCCGCAGCCACGCCTTGATGCCGGCCGTTGCGCAGGTGGTTGACAGTGCAGGCGGCCACGGTAGGGTGGCCGCTTCCCCTCCGTTCTGGTCGCTACCGATGGCTGTTCCCGCATTCGCCGAGCTGCTGTCGCGCCACATGCGTCGCATCCGCGCCAGTGCGGGGGGCGTGGCCGCCGAGATCGGCATCAGCCGCGAAGCGGTCAACAACTGGCGCTCGGGCGCGTCGTTGCCCAGCCGCCGCCACCGCGACCGGGTATTGGGCTGCTGCAACTACCTGCGCCTGACCGAAGCGGAAAGCAACGCGCTGTTGTGTTCGGCCGGTTTCGAGCCCGAGTTCCCGGTGGAGCCGGCCGTCGCACTGCCCGCGCGCAACGCGACGCCGCCTACGGTGCTGCACCTGCTGGACCGCCTGCAGCAGTTGCGGCCATACCCGGTCTGCCTGCTGCTGACCCAGGCGCACTGGGGGCAGCCGCCCGAACGCGAGGCGATCCTGGCCGAGGCTGTCGCGCGCTATGGCCACGACCGCGTACTGCACCTGCAGCCGCCGTTCCGGGCAGGCGAGGGCGACGAGGATTATTTCGCGCGGCTGGCCGAACAATGCGGGCTGGAAGGGGTGTCATCCGACGCCGGCTTTGAAGCGGCACTGGCGCGCCGCCTGCAGCAACCCGGCAGCCTGTTCTGCCTGGTGAGCCGCTTCGAGCAGGGCGCAGCCGGGCCCCGCGGTGTGCTGGCCGGCATCCTGCGCAGCCTGAGCGAGATGTACAGCGGCAAGCTGCACCTGCTGATCTGCGGTGGCGCAGCGCTGGCGGACCTGAAGTACCAGGGCGGCGACCTGTCGCTGCTCAACATCGCGGCCAGCGAGCAGTGGCCGGAGCTGGTCGTGGATGACCTGCAGCGCACGGCGCCCGCCGTGCCCGACTACCTGCTGGCGCGCGCGCTGCACCTGTCCGGCGGCCATCCGCTGCTGGCCCAGGCCGCGCTCACCTTGTTGACCACGCCCTCGCCAGAGGCGGCGCTGGACGACGAGGCCGTGACCACGACCTTGTCCACCCATCCGCGGTTGTGGGAGGCGCTGCTGCCGGTGTTGCGTGACGCCCACGCACGCGCCGCGATCGGCAGCTGGCTGGATCGCGCGCGGCTGGCGCCGGCGCGGCCGTACTTGATCGACCCGCTGCTGCGCCAGCTGTATTGGGACAACCTGCTGGCGGTGCGCGTGCATGCCGACGGCGCGTGGCTGGAGTGGCGGTGCGACGCCGTGCGGCGCTGCGCACGCCACGTGATCGACAGCCTTGCCGAGCTGCCCGCATGAGCGCGGCGGGCGGCATGCTGCTGCGCTGGCGCACCTGGCGGCTGCTGCTGATCGCGGCCGCGACGTGGTTCATCGCCAGCCTGTTCGTGGCGCCGATGCTCAATCCCTGGGTGGCGTGGAAGATCACGCACGATGGCGAAAGCATGATGCTGATGCAGCGTGCCCGCATCGACACGATGTTCCTGCGCGAAGAAGCACAGGGCTATTGGGAGCGCGAAGGCGCATGGCCCACCGCCGTCGCCGTGCCGGGTGTGCATGATCCGGCCGAAGCGGTCGTAGTGGCCGAGGTGCCTGCACCGTTCGTGCTGCGGCTGCGCTTCACCGGTAAATTCCCGGCCAATGCGGGCCTGGCCGGCACCGCGCTGGACCACACCCTGGATCCTGCCAACGGACACTGGCGTTGCCAGCCGGGCACCCCGGCGCCGCCCTCGCGCTGGCTGGCGCCGGACTGCCAGTCCAGCGCGCCTTGGACCATCATCGAATGGCTGGGCCTGCTGCTGGGCATCACCACGCTGTTGCTGATCGTGCTGGGCCTGATCTGGTTCCGCGCGCGGCCCGCTGTGGCCAGCATCCTGCACGCGCCGCGAGAGCTGCTACAACAGCCGCTGCAGGGCTTGCCCGCGCTTGACCGCCAGCTGGGCTGGCTGCGGCTGCGTGCGCGCGTACTGGCCGACGTGGGCGTGGCCGGTGTGCGCTGGCGCGAAACCTTGCGCCACGTACAGGCGCCCGCCGACGCCCAGGCCGCGCTGCTGGCCGCACGCATCGGCGCGGCGGATGCACCGGCCCAAGGCTGGACACTGCCCGGCTGCGTGCGTGAGTGGCGCCTGCCCGACACGCTGCCCTTGGCGCTGGAGCGCCTCTGGGTGTACCTGCCCGATCCGGAGATGACCGGCGACGCCATCGTGCAGCAGCTGCGCGGCATGCCCAACGGTCAGGACGTGGTGCTGCTGGTCAGCCCGTCGCTGCAGGCCGAGCCGGCACTGATGGCCTACGCCGACGACCCGGCCAATCTGTGCGCCTGCCTGGACCAGGTGGCGCAGACGCGGTGGCTGCTGCAACCGGGCGCCGTGGCGCTGCTGGTTGCGCTGCTGGCGCGTCAGCTGAAAGTGACCCGCATATCGCCCTACCAGACCCATGGCGGCATCACCCGCCCGGCGGCGTTCTTCGGGCGTGAATCGTTGCTGGCGCGCGTGCTCAACCGGGAACCGGGCAACTACCTGCTGGTGGGCGGGCGGCAGCTGGGCAAGACCAGTCTGATGAAGGCGATCGAGCGCCGTTTCGTTGGGCACCCGCACGTGCATTGCCGGTATCTGTCCCTGCGTGACCATCGCCTGGCCGTGCGGTTGGCCGCGGAGCTTGGCCTGCCCGAAGACACCGGCATCGACGCGCTGGTCGCGGCGATGTCAGCCAGCGCCGAGGGGCGGCGGGTCCTGCTGTTGATCGATGAAACCGACCTGTTCCTGCGCGATGAGGCCCAGCACGGCTACCCGCAGTTGTCCGCGTTGCGTGCCATCAGTGAAGAGGGGCGCTGCCACTTCATGCTGGCCGGGTTCTGGGATCTTTACGAGGCGGTGACACTGGACTTCGCCTCACCGTTGCGCAACTTCGGCGAGGTCATCCACGTGGGCGGGCTGGAAGACGAGGCCTGCCATGCGCTGGCCACCGAGCCGATGGCGCGGCTGGGCGTGCACTTCGCCGCGTTGGACCTGCCGCGCACGTTGGTGGCCGCCTGCGGTCGCCGCGCCAACATGGTGGCGATCGTCTGTCAGCAGCTGCTGTCGCAGCTGGGGCGGGGCGAGCGGGTGATCGATGCCCGCCAGCTGCATGCGGCCCTGGGGTCGGATCCGGTGTTCGACGCGCTGGCCGGCTGGGCGCGGTTGACCCCCGATCCGCTCGCGAACCGGATCGACCGCATCGTGGTGTATCGCCTAGCGTGCGCGCAGCTGGGGCCGGGTGCCGAGCGCGGGGTTGCCCTGGAGGACGTACTGGCCGCCTTCGACGCGGCCGGCGTGGCCGTGGAGGCCGAAACGCTGCGGCGCGCGCTGGCGCGGTTGCAGCTGGCGTACGTCATCCGGCGCGACGACAGCGGTGCGCGTTTCGTGTTCGCGGTGCCGCTGTTTGCCACGCAGTTCCAGCTGGAGGAGGCACGTGTGCTCCAGCAGCGCGAAATGCAGGCGCTGGCATTGGCAGAGCCCTCCGGTTGACTGCCCGCCGTGCGGTTGCACGCGTGCCGCCGCGCGTGCGCGGACGGTGTTCCGCCCGTGCCGGCTTTGTGCAAGACTCGCTCCCTGACCACAGCGTTGCAAGGACGGGAAGCGCATGCAGTTTTTTGCCCTGGACAATTTTGCAGGACTGGTGAACCAGACGTTCGAGGTTGCGCTGGGCGATGTGGGAAACACCGCGTTCGTGCTGGTCGAGGCGCGCCCGTTGCAGCCGGGTGAGTCACTGCCGGGGCAGGTACGCGCACCGTTCTCGCTGCTGTTCCGCCACGAAGCAGCGATCGTGTTCCCGCAGAAGACCTACCCCATGCAGCATGAGGCGCTGGGGGAATTCGGCATCTTCCTGGTGCCGATCGCGCGCGACCGCACCGGGTTCATCTACCAGGCGCTGTTCAACTGAATTCCTGGCGCATCACCAGGCGCAGCGTGTCGCCGCCAACGCTGGCAAAACCGAGCCGCTGATACAGCCGAAGTGCGGCCGCATTGTCCCGCAGCACGCTCAGCTGCACGGCGGTGCACGCGTGCTGCCGTGCAAGTTGCTGCACGTGTGCAAGCAGTGCTGTGCCGATGCCCTGTCCACGTTCGGCAGACAGCAGCAGGATGTCGATGATGTGCAGCGCATCGCCGTCGTCGTGCAGGTAGAGGCGGCCCAGCGGTCTGCCGGTGTGCTCCACGATCAGGAACGCCGCGTCGGTGTACTGCCCGATGTAATGGCGGTGCTGCAGCTCGAACTGACTGTCCAGAAAGGCACGCCGCGTAGCGTCCGGCCACGGCACCGCCGCAAGCTCGGCCGCGCGCGACTGGTGGTACAGGTCACGCAGGAAGGCCATGTCCTGTTCAAGGGCAGGGCGCAGCGTGATGCCATGGGCGTGCAACGACGACGTCGCCGCCACGGGATGTGGCAGCGACGTCGGGAAGCCCGGCAGTGATGGGGGGCCGGATGTCACGGACGCGGAGGGAAGATACCCCTCAGGGCGATGCAGAAGTTCACCGTCAGGTAGGGCTGCCGGTTTTCGTGGGGCAGACTGCCGCCGGCCACGCCCACCATCGACGGCGCGAAACCCGCGTTGGCCGGCGTGGCATCGGCGAAGGGCGCGGTGGCGGTGGGAATGGTTACGGCGTCGCCTTGGAGCGGCGTTCCATGCAGCTTGGTTGCGTCACGCTGTGCGTAGACGTTTACCGCATGGCTGTGCCGCGGCATCTCGCTTTCGAGCAGGGTAACGCTGGTAGTACCAAACACCTCGCCAAGCGTCCGATCCGAGAGCGCGGGACCCTGGCCCTGTCCGCAGGCGGTGAACCCCTGCAGGTTGGGCAGTGCGAAGGTGGTTCGCCCATCGCCGCCGTAGGTGGTGCCAAGCAGCGAAAAGAGCGCTGTATTCTGCGAGATGGGCAGCAATTGGCCGGCGCACAGCGCCCATTGAGCTGGCGCGAAGTCGAAGCCGAACATCTGGATTTCGCCGAGAAACTGGTCAGACATAAGGAGAATTCCCTGTGGATTTGCAGCAGTCCATGGTGGTCATGCGCGGGCTCAACTCTGTGACGGGTAAATGCCGAACAGGCTGATGCAGTACCGCAGGGTCAGTGTCGGCATGAGGTTGTCGTGGGGTTGGTTGCCGCCGCTGAAGGACAGCATGGTTGCTGCCAGCCCGCGACTGGCCACGCCGTTGATGTCGCTGGTGTACATGGTGTCTCCGCTGATGCCACCCAGCACGGTGCTGGTCGATGGCGCCTGCGCGGAGGCGGCGGCGTCGGTGGCCACCATGGGGTGGCCATGGGCCGGCAACTGCGTCAGTTGCAGGGTCACCGTTTCGCTGCCTGCCACGCTGCCCAGTACACGGGGTGTACCACCACCGGGCATGGTGCCCTGGTGCAGCGGCACACGGCCTCGAAGATCGGGTACTGCGAACGTGTTGGTGCCGTCCCCGCCGTAGGTGGTGCCGATGAGGTTGAACAGGACGTCGTACTCGGCAATCGACAACAGTGCGCCATTGCAGTCCTGCCAGCCGAGCGGTGCGAAGTTGAAGGGAAGCAGCCGGATTTCGCCGACGTAGGGATTGCTCATTGCAGGTCTCCGGTCAGCCGCGCGAAGGAAAAATGCCCGACAGCAGCATGCAGAAATTCAGCACGCTGTAGGGCTGCATATTGTCGTGCGCCTGGTTGCCGCCACTGCTGGAAACCGTGGCGGGATTCAACGTCACCAGGTGCCCGTTTGCCGGGCCATAAAGTGGACTGCCGGCCTTCGCGTACAGGTTGTCGACCGGGTTGCGCGCGGTGCCATCGGCGCCGGTGGCGGCGGCAACATGGACGTGCATGGGAATCTGGGTCTGATTGAGCGTTACCGCTTCCACCCCGCCGGCGGTTCCAGTGACATTCTGTGGACCTTGCCCGACCGGCACCCGGCCGCGCATGTCAGGGAGTGCGAAGGTGGTCTGGCCGTTGCCGCCGAACCGGGTGCCCAACAGGCTGAACAATGCCTGGTTCTGGTTGATCGGCAGCATCGTGCCATTGCATTGCGCAGTTTCTCTGGGCGCAAACCCGAACGAGTAAATGACTATCTGGCCAAGAAATGAATCGGACACCGTGAATATCCCCTTTCCTGTACTGCTCCCGCTCCTGACCCCGAGCGTGGCTGTACTGTTCATCAAACAGGACATACTTGACAAGTGCTGCCGCTGGTTACCTACTACGCCCGCCGGGGGGCGTTTTCGTGGGGAAGTGCGGCCCTGGTTTCAGGGGATAAACTCATGGCACAGGGAACGTGGGTCCAGCGCGCTGCGCTGGCCGTGGTGAATCAGCTGTCGGCATTCAAACTGCGTCGCGTCATTATATTGACGCCACTATGGATGGCGTTGCTGTGGTCGGCCAGCGTACAGGCGGCCAATTGCCCGGATATGGTGGTCCCCGATGCGCGTACCGCGCCGTCCACCTCGCCCATGGCCTCCGGCGGCACCATCGTCATCGATGCCAGCCACTGCGACTCCTTTGGCGGCATCGGTGGCAGCGGCCCGGGTGGCAATCCCAACAACTACGCCACCACCCACGGCCAGGTGAGCGTGAACCCGCTGACCAACCGGGTCACCTACACCAACAACGGCAGTGGCGCCCCGGTCGACACGTTCACCTTCAAGGATGACAACGGCGACATCATCAACGTCACCGTGAACATCGGTGCCGCCTCGTCGCCGATCACGGTCACGCCGGCCAACGCCCCCAAGCCAGTCATCGGTGCCAGCTACACGCTGTCCATGAGCAGCAGCGGCGGTACGACTCCCTACACCTACACCCTGGGTGCGGCGACGCTGCCGCCGGGCATCACCTTCAGCAACGGCACCTTCTCGGGTGTCGCCAGTGGTGGCGGCACGTACTCGGCCACGGTGAATGTCACCGATGCCGCCAGCCTGACCACCAGCAAGACCTATACGTTCGTGGTGGACACGCCGACCATTACGCTGCAGCCGCCGCCGACGATGACCGTGAACGTGCCTTACAGCCATCAACTGGTCGGGCAGGGCGGTACGGCGCCGTACAGAACCTTCGCCCTCGACACCGGCAACCTGCCGCCAGGCATCTCGTTGAATTCGGCCGGCGTGCTGTCGGGTACACCCACCGCAGTGGGCAGCTACGCATCCTCCATCAGCGCCTATGACAGCAGTACCGGCACCGGCCCGTACCGCAACGCCACGGCCTTCACTATGGTGGTCTCGGCGGCGCCGCCCATCGTCATCGCGCCCACGACGTTGCCAAACACCACCGTGGCTGCGGCCTACAGCGCAACGCTCACCGCCACCGGCGGCAACAACGGACCCTACACCTTTGCGGTGACCGCCGGCGCACTGCCCGCAGGCCTCACGCTGACCACCGGCGGCACCCTGAGCGGCACGCCCACCGCAGGCGGTACCTTCAACTTCACCGCGCGCGCCACCGACAGTGCCAGCAACGTGGGGTCGCGCGCGTACACGCTGGTCGTGGCCGCACCGACAATTACGATTTCGCCTACCACCTTGCCTGCGCTCACCCGCAACGCGGCCTACAGCCAGACCATTACCGCATCGGGTGGCACGGGCCCGTACACCTACGCTGTTACTGCTGGCGCGACGCCGGCGGGCATCACGTTGTCCGCGGCCGGGGTGCTGTCCGGCACGCCCACCACCGCGGGATCCTACGCGTTCACCCTCACGGCCACCGACAACAGTACCGGCAGCGGCCCTTACACCGGCTCGCGTGCCTACGCCGGCACGGTGCAGCAGGACGTGCCGGTGATCGCGCCGGCCGCGTTGCCCGGCGGCACTGCCGGGGTGGCCTACGCCCAATCGCTCACGGTCACAGGCGGGGCAGGGGCACCGTATACGTTTGCGATTGTCGCTGGCTCCTTGCCGGGCGGTCTGGCTTTGAACACCAGTACCGGGCAGATTTCCGGTACGCCCACCGCCGTAGGATCGTTCCCGGTAACTGTGCAGGTAACCGATGCCGGTGCCTTCACCGGGCAGCGGGTGTATACCATTGCCATTGCGACACCGGTGCTTTCGCTTACACCGTCTGGCGCCGCACTGAACGGTACTTATGGGTCCGCCTACAGCCAGAGCTTCAGTGCCAGCGGTGGCACCAGTCCCTACGTCTACACGTTGAGTGGCGCGTTGCCTAATGGGCTCACCTTCACCGCCGCCACCGGTGTGCTGTCCGGCACGCCAACCCAGACGGGTACGTTCCCCATCACGGTCAGCGTGACAGATGCGACCACGGGCGCAGGAGCACCGTACACGACCAACCGCAACTACACCCTTACGGTATCCGCGCCCACCATCGTGATTGCACCACCGTCGCTGCCGGCCGGTTCGGCGGGCGCGCCGTATTCGCAGACCCTGACCGCCAGCGGTGGCGTGGGGCCGTACACCTTCCAGGTTGCCGCGGGCAGTCTTCCGGCCGGCGTGTCGCTGTCGGCGTCCGGGGTGCTGTCGGGCACGCCAACGGCGGCCGGCACGTTCAACGTGACCGTGCAGGCCAGCGACGCCAACCTGCAGACCGGCCAGCGTGCCTACTCCTTCAGCATCGCTGCGCCCGCGCTTTCCTTGTCGCCGGCGGGCGGAACCCTGCCGGCAGCATACGGGCTGCCGTACAGCCATGGCTTCACTGCCGTGGGTGGCAGCGCGCCCTATGCCTATTCCTTGAGTGGCACGGTGCCTGCGGGTCTCAGCTTCAACAGCAGTACCGGCACGTTGTCCGGCACGCCGGTGCAGACCGGCAGTTTCCCGCTGACTGTCACTGCCACCGACAGCAGCACCGGCACGGGTGCGCCGTTCAGTGTCTCGGCCAATTACACGCTCAACGTTGCGCCGCCTGCCATCGTCATTGCGCCGACGAGCCTGCCGGTGGGGGGCGTGGGCAGTGCGTACTCGCAGACAGTGACCGCCAGCGGCGGTATAGCGCCCTACACCTTCGCGATCGTCGCCGGTGCACTGCCGGCCGGTGTGACGTTGTCGTCCGCGGGCGTTCTCAGCGGCACGCCCACGGCGGGCGGCTCGTTCAACTGGACCGTCACGGCCACCGATGCCGGCAGCATGACGGGCGCGCGTGCCTACACCATGACGATCAGTGCGCCCACCATCGACATCGCGCCAACTGCGCTCCCCGATCCCACCCAGGGCGCGGCCTACAGCGCGGCGCTGACGGCCAGTGGTGGCACGGCGCCCTATACCTTCAGCGTCGTCGCGGGTGCATTGCCCGTTGGCGTGACCCTCAACAGTAACGGCACGGTGTCCGGCACGCCGTCCAATGCAGGTCCGTACGCGTTCACCGTGCAGGCCACCGACAGCAGCACCGGCGTCGGCCCCTTCAACGGCACCCGGTCCTACAGCGGCACCGTGCAGCCCGGCATTCCGGTGCTCAACCCGGCGACCCTGCCCAACGGGGCGATCGGTGCGGCGTACACGGCGGCCTTGTCGGTAACCCAGGGCGCGGGTGCACCGTACACCTTCACCCTGATATCGGGCGCGCTGCCCACGGGCCTCACCCTGAGCAGCGGTGGCGTGATTTCCGGTACGCCCAACACGGCCGGTTCGTTCACCGCCGTGGTGCAGGTCACCGATGCGGCAGCGCAGAACGGGCAACGCAGTTACACCATCAGCATCGGCGCGCCGACCCTGACCCTGTCGCCGGCGGCCGGTACGCTCAACGCCACCTACGCAGTGGCCTACAGCCAGACGTTCAACGCAGGCGGTGGCGTCGCGCCTTACACGTATGCCGTAACGGCCGGTACGTTGCCCACCGGGATGTCGCTGGCGGCGGCCACCGGTGCGTTGTCGGGCACGCCCACCCAGACCGGTTCGTTCGCGGTCACGGTGACCGCGACCGATAGCAGTAATGGCACGGGTGCACCCTTCAGCATCAGCCAGAACTACAGCGTGGTCGTCGCGTCGCCCACCATCGCCGTTGGGCCGACGACGGTGCCCGGCGGCACCGTGGCCATTCCGTACTCGCAGACCTTGTCCGCCACTGGCGGCATCGCCCCGTATACGTTCGCGATCAGCGCCGGCGCACTGCCGGCCGGCGTGAGTCTGTCGGGCGCGGGTGTGCTGTCGGGCACGCCGACGGCCAGCGGCACGTTCAACGCCACCGTTACCGCCACCGATGCCAACGGCCAGACCGGCGCACGGGCGTACTCCGTGCAGGTAACTGCGCCCACCATCGTCGTGGCCCCGGCAACGCTGCCTTCGCCGGCACAGGGCCTGGCCTACAGCGCCACCTTCAGTGCCAGTGGCGGCGTGGCGCCGTACAGCTTCTCGGTCACCGGTGCGTTGCCGCCAGGCCTGTCGCTGACCACCGGCGGCGTGCTGTCCGGGACGCCGACCGCATCGGGCACCAGCACGTTCACCGTGCTGGCCACCGACAGCTCGGGTGGGGCAGGGCCGCATACCGGCGCGCAGAGCTACACGCTGAGTACGTCGGCCGGTCCGTCCATCGACCAGACCAGCGTGCCGGCCGCCACGGTGGGCAGCGCATACAGCACCGCGCTCTCCGCCACGGGCGGCACCGCGCCGTACAGCTTCGCCCTGGTCTCCGGTACGCTGCCCGCTGGCATCGTGTTGAGCAGCGGCGGCGCCTTCAGCGGTACGCCGACCCATGCCGGCAGCTTCTCCGTCACCGTGCGCGTCACCGACAGCAATGGCGTCACCAACCAGCAGGGCCTGGTGCTCGTGACTGGCGCGCCAACGCTGGCACTGACCCCGGCCGCGGGCAGCCTGCAGGCCGACTACGCGGTGGCCTACTCGACCACTTTCGCCGCCAGCGGCGGCACCGCGCCGTACACCTACACCGCCACCGGTGCGTTGCCTGCCGGTATCAGTCTCAATGCAGCCACCGGCGTGTTGTCCGGCACCGCCACGCAGAGCGGCAACTTCCCGATTGCAGTGACCGTGACCGATTCCTCCACCGGTGCCGGCGCACCGTTCCAGCGGGTGCAGAACTACACGCTGGAGGTGGCCGCGCCCACCATGGTGGTGAACCCGGGCAGCCTGCCCAACGCGGTGGTGGGAGCGGCCTACACGCAGGCGCTGACCGCCAGCGGTGCGGTGGCGCCGTACACCTACACGCTGCAGGGCGGCAGCCTGCCTGCCGGGATACAGCTGGATGCAGCCAGTGGCGTGATTTCCGGTACGCCAGTGAGCGCCGGTAGCAGCACGCTGACGGTGCGCGCCACTGATGCCAACGGGCAGTCGGTGGACAAGGCGTACACCCTGACCGTGGACCCGGCGCAGATCGTGATCGATCCGGCGGTGCTGGCCGCGCCGCAGGTGGGCCAGGCCTACCGGCATGCGTTCAGCGCCACCCGTGGCAACGGCAGCTACACCTGGAGCGTGGCCAGTGGCGGCCTGCCGGCCGGATTGGCGTTGTCGGCCGACGGTGTGCTCAGCGGTACGCCCACCAGCATCGGCACCAGCACCTTCGTGCTCAGTGCCAGTGATGGGCAGAACTATCCCGGCACCCGCAGCATCACCGTGACCGTCAGCCAGGCGCAGGCCGTGGCGGCGGCGCAGACGGTGACCGTGCTGGCCGGCCAGACCGTCACCTTCGATGCCACCACCGGTGCCAGCGGCGGGCCGTTCGACACCGCCGCGATTGCGGCTGCACCGGCCACCGGCAGTGCCAGCGTCGCCGGCCTGCAGATCAGCTACACGGCGCCGTTGGATGCCCGTGGCACGGTTGGGTTCACCTACACGCTGGCCAACAGCAGCGGCGTGTCGGCGCCGGCGCAGGTGACGGTTACGGTCAATCCGCAGCCGATCGCCGCTGCACTCACGGCCAGTGGCCTGGCGGGCACCACCATCAGCGTGGAGCTCACCGAGGGCGCGCGCGGTGGCCCGTTCACCGCAGCCAACGTGGTGTCGGTGATGCCGGCCAACGCGGGCACGGCCACGGTGAAGGCAAGCGACGTCGGCTACCGGCTGGAGTTTGCCGCGGCCGGCGGATATGCCGGCGTGGCGCAGCTGGTGTACACGCTCAGCAACGCCTATGCGACCTCCGCACCGGCCACGCTGGCGGTGACCATCACCGCTCGCCCCGACCCGACCAAGGACGCCGAAGTGATGGGCATCCTGGATGCGCAGGCCGACGCCACCCGGCGCATGGCCAGCGGCCAGATCAACAACTTCCAGCGTCGTCTGGAAAGCCTGCATCGGGGCGGTGGCGATGGCTTCAGCAACGGCATCAGCCTGTCGTCGGCTTCGTCGGGACGGGCAGGGCAGCGCGGCAGCCTGTCGGCGGTGGACCAGAGCCTGGCCGATTCCCTGCGCATGAACCTGATCGAGCCTGCAGCAGACCCGGCCGATGCCACGGCAGGCGATGCCACCGGCGGCAATGGCGGCCTGCCCGGCGGCATTGCGGTGTGGACCGGCGGCGCGCTCAGCTTCGGCAGTGGCAACAACCGCAACGGCCGCAGCTCGGCGGACTTCACCACGTCCGGGCTGAGCATGGGCGCAGACAGGCGCATCAGTGACGGGTTGGCGCTTGGCGCGGGCGTGGGCTATGGCCACGACAGTTCCAATGTCGGCAACAAGGGCAGCCACAGCAGCGTGGACAGCTACAGCGTGGCGACGTATGCCAGCTGGCGGCCGAGCCGCAACACCTACCTCGATGGCCTGGTGGGGTACCAGTGGTTGTCGCTGGATGCGCGGCGCTTTGTCACTGGCAATGGCAACACGGTGCGGGGCAGCCGCGATGGACGCCAGCTGTTTGCCTCGCTGGCACTGGGCTACGAACATCGCAGCGAAACCCTGCTGCTGTCGCCCTATGCCCGGCTGGACGTGGCCGACGCCACGCTGGACGGCTACACCGAGCAGGGCCGGGTGGGCGACACGCTCACCTATGACGAGCAGAAGCTGCGCACCAGCACCGGCAACCTCGGCCTGCGCAGCGAGTACCTGATCAAGACCGACCACGGCAGCTGGCTGCCCGGCGCACGCATCGAGTTCCAGCGTGATTTCCAGGGCAGCAATGCCGCCACCCTGCGCTACAGCGACCTGTTGTCCGGCCCGGCCTACTCGGCGTCGCTGCGCGACCAGTCGCGCAGCCGTACGCTGCTCGGCATCGGGGCGCCGTTCCAGTCCACCTCCGGCTGGTTGTTCCGGTTCGAGTACCAGTTCCTGTTCGACAGCCAGGCAGGCGACGTGCAGTCGATCCTGATCGGCGCAGAGAAGAAGTTCCTGCCGTAACCCAACGCGCGCTGCCGTCCTGACGGCAGCGCGCAGCGGCGTGGTTCGTGATCGGTTGCGCTGTGCGCCGCCCATGTTTCTGAGATAGTGATGGCGTGTGCGTGCGACACGGCGGAGCGATGCTGCATCCTCAGGAATTGTCTTCTTCCCAGATTGGCGTGGCGTTGTCGCAGGCATGGGGCGTGCACGCCAACGTGGTTGTGCAACGGCCGACCGGTGCCGATGCGGGCGCCACGGTGTACCAGGTGATCGCAGGCGATGGCGCGCGCTGGTGGTTGAAGTGCCGGCGCTATGCCGTCGATGACACCGTGTGGAAAGTGCTGCAGTACCTGCGCAACCAGCGCGGCCTGGCCGAGATCGTTGCGCCGCAGCCCACGCGCGAGGGCGCGCCGGCCCTGCGCCTGGACGGCCTGCAATGGACGCTGTTTGCCTACGTCGAAGGCCAATCCGGATTCGAGTCGGCGCTGTCGCAGGCGCAGTGGCGGCGGTTGGGCGCGGTGCTGCGGCAGGTACACGACACGCCGTTGCCGGATGACCTCCGCGCCGGGCTGGCGCAGCCGGATTTCGATGACGACACGGCGGTGGAGCGCGTAGGCGCATGGCTGCATCGCAATGATGCGCGCTGGCCCGTGCGCGATGACCTCGCCGCACAGTTCCTGCGCGCCTGGCAGCAGCATCGGCCACGTATTGGGGAGGTCTGGCAGCGCTGTGCGCAGTTGCGTGAGCGGCTGCAGGGCCGTGCATGGGCGCGGGTGCTGTGTCATGGCGACCTGCACGCCGGCAACCTGCTGCTGCGGGCGGACCACGGGCTGTGCCTGATCGACTGGGACGACATGCTGCTGGCCCCGCGCGAACGCGACCTGATGTTCATCGGTGCGGGTGTGGGCGGGCGCTGGGGGCGCGATGACCCGCCGGGGTTCGCTGAGGGCTACGGCGCCGTGAGCATCGACCGCGACCGGCTGGCCTACTACCGGCATTGGCGCATCCTGCATGACGTGCAGGAGTTCCATGACCTGCTGCTGGAACCAGGTGCGGCGTCGCGCCCGCCGGCGCAGCGGCGCCAGGCCCTGCGCTACATGGAGGAGCAGTTTGCGCCGGGCAACGTGGTGGACAGCGCGACGCGCAGCTGGGTGGCGGCCACCGGGCAAGCTGGGTAACGCCATCCCAAGGGTGGCTTCGGTGCGACCGGCATCGGGGGGGTAAAGCCACCCCATGGGTGGCTGCCGTGCGACCGGCATCATTGCGGCTCCAGCCACCCATGGGGTGGCTCTACCGCGCGGTTGGGGCATTGCGGCGCCAGCCACCCATGGGGTGGCTCTATCGCGCGGTTGGGGCATTGCGGCCTCAGCCACCCATGGGGTGGCTCTACCGGGCGGTTGGGGCATTGCGGCGCCAGCCACCCATGGGGTGGCTCTACCGGGCGGTTGGGGCATTGCGGCGCCAGCCACCCGTGGTATGGCTCTACCGGGCGGTTGGGGCATTGTGGCGTCAGCCACCCATGGGGTGGCTCTACTCGCCTGGTTTGGCGCCGGCCGATGCGGCCTGCGAGGCGGCGCGCCGCACCAGGACCGCTTCACGATGGGCGATGTAGGCGTTGGCGCCCAGGATGATGCCGGCACCGATGACGGTCCAGCGGTCCAGGGTCTCGCCAAACAGCAGCCAGCCGAGCACTGCGACCAGGGGCAGCTGCATGAAGCTGATCGGGGTCAGTGCCGAAACCTCGCCCAGGCGCAGCGCCCGCGTCCACAGCAGTTGGCCCACCGTGCCGAACAGGCCCGTGGCAGCCAGCCACAGCCAGGCCATGCCGGTTGGCCACACCCAGACGAACAGGGCGGGAATCAGCGACAGCGGCACCCAGAACACGTAGGTGTAGAGCACCACGGCGTCGGCGCTGTCCACGCGGGTGAGCTGCTTGATCTGGATCGCCACCAACGAACTGAGCACCGCGGCCAGCACGGCCACCAGGGTACCGGGGGTGAAGCTGGTCGAGCCCGGCCGCACGATGATCAGCACGCCGATGAACCCGATGATGACCGCCGCCCAGCGTCGCGCGCGCACGGTTTCGCCGAGCCACAGCACCGCGGCGATGGTGACGAACAGCGGCGTGGAGTACGACAGCGAGATGGCCTGCGACATCGGCAGGTGGCCGATTGCCCAGAACGCGCACAGCATCGACGCCAGGCCGATCGTGCTGCGCAGCAGGTAGCGCGGCAGCTGCTGGGTCTTCAGTGACGCGCGCCCGGGGCGCAGCAGCATGGGCAGCAACGCCATCAGGCCGAAGGCGTTGCGGAAGAACGCCACTTCCTGGGTGGGCACCGAGCGGGTGGCATAGCGGATGGCCACCGCCATCAGCCCGAACGCCAGCGTGCTGCCCAGCATCAACAGTGCCGCACGCAGGGGTGTAGGGGCGGGCAGGGCGAGTGGCGGTGTCACCACTGCGCGCCGATCAGGCGCGGCTCCGGTTCGATCGGGACGCCGAACTTCTCAAGCACCGAAGCCGAGATCTGCCGCGCCAGCGCCAGCAGCTGCTCGCCGGTGGCCGTGCCATGGTTGACCAGCACCAGCGCGTGGTCCGGCGACACGCCGGCGTCGCCGTCACGGTAGCCCTTCCAGCCACACGCCTCGATCATCCAGGCTGCCGACAGCTTGCGCCGGGTGTCCTGGTCGGCCGGGTACACCGGCAGGTCGGGGAAATGCTGCAGCAACACGTCCACCTGCTCCAGCGGCAGTACCGGGTTCTTGAAGAAGCTGCCGGCATTGCCCAGCACGTCCGGGTCGGGCAGCTTGCGGCGGCGGATGTTGATCACGGCGTTGGCCACATCGGCGGCCACCGGCAGTTCCACGCCCATCGCCTGCATCTCTTCGTTGATGCCGGCATAGCCCAGGCGCAGGGCGTGCAGCAGCGGCAGGCGCAGTTCGATCGCGGTGATCAGGTAGCGCTCCGGCGCCTGCTTGAACACGCTGTCGCGGTAGCCGAACTGGCAGGCCTCGGGATCCAGCCGGACCCACGCAGCGGCCTCGCGGTCCCAGGCTTCGACGGCCTGGATGAACTCGTCCACCTGCACGCCGTACGCGCCGATGTTCTGGATGGGGGAGGCGCCGGCCGTACCGGGAATCAACGCCAGGTTCTCCAGCCCGGACAGCCCGTTCTGCAGCGACCACATCACCAGCCCATGCCAGCTGACCCCGGCGCCGGCACGGACCACGGTGTGGTCGGCGCGGTGTTCGAGGATCTCGATGCTGCGGTTGGCAAACACCAGGACCGTGCCGTCCACGTTGTCGGCCAGCAGCACGTTGCTGCCACTGCCCAGCACCAGCAGCGGCGCATCGGCCACCTGCGGCAGCGCCAGTACGTCCGGCAGCAGCGACGGGTCGTGCAGCTCCAGCAGCTGCGCCGCGCTTGCCTCCACGTGGAAGGTGTTGAGCGCCTTCAGCGACGCGTTCTCAGTCAGGGTCCAGGCAGGCATTGCATTACTCATAGGGGGGCAACCGCACCGCGGCTGGGGGCCTCGCGGCGTCGGCGGATGGCTTCCACGCAGTCCTGCACCAGCGCCGGTCCGCGGAAAATCAGGCCGCTGTAGCACTGCACCAGGGAAGCGCCAGCGGACATCTTGGCCACCGCATCGGCACCGGACTGGATGCCGCCGACGCCGATCAGCGGCATCGACTCGGGCAGGCGTGCGCGCAACCGGCGCAGCACCAGGGTGGACTGGCCCAGCAGCGGCGCGCCGGACAGGCCACCGGCCTCCTGCGCGCGCGGGTCGCCGGCCACCGCACTGCGGTCGATCGTGGTGTTGGTGGCGATCACGCCGTCCACCTTCAACTCGCTGAGCACGCGGGCGGCGGCATCGATGTCGCGGTCGCTCAGGTCCGGCGCCACCTTGACCAGCATCGGCACGCGCCGACCATGCTTGGCGGCGAGGTGTTCCTGGCTGTCGCGCAGCTGGGAAATCAACTGGCGCAGCGCCGTTTCTTCCTGCAGCTCGCGCAGCCCGGCCGTGTTCGGCGAGGAGATGTTGACGGTGATGTAGTCGGCCAGCGGATACACCTTCTGCAGGCAGTGCTGGTAGTCGTCGAATGCCTGCTCGTTGGGCGTGTCCTTGTTCTTGCCGATGTTGATGCCGAGCAGCCCGTGGCGGCGCTTGGCCCGTTCAACATTGCGCACCAGTGCATCCACGCCGAGGTTGTTGAACCCCATGCGGTTGATGATGGCCTGGTGCGCCGGCAGCCGGAACAGCCGCGGTTTCGGATTGCCTTCCTGCGGACGCGGGGTGATGGTGCCGATTTCGACGAAGCCGAACCCCAGCGCCAGCAGGGCATCGATGTGCTCGCCGTTCTTGTCCAGCCCGGCGGCCAGGCCGACCGGATTGGGGAACTCCAGGCCGAAGGCCTTGGTGGGCAGCGGTGCGATACGGCCGGCCAGCAGGGGCGTGGTGCCGGTGCGGTAGGCCATCTCCAGGCCGCTCAGGCCAAGGCCGTGGGCGCGCTCTGCATCGAAGGCGAACAGGAAGGGGCGGGCAAGCGAGTACATGGCGTTCTATCAGTCCAGCGTGCCGACAAAGGCACGGGTGTGGTATTCAAAGGCAACCTGGCCGTCCACGGCGTGGGCATCGAACAACTGCTGCAGCGCCTCCAGCATCGGCGCATGGCGCGGGTGGCCGGCCTGGGGCGCGTAGGACGAGGACAGCAGGCGGCCGCGCAGGCCATCGAGGTCCATGCGCTGCACGTTCGGGAAGCTGGCCAGGCCGCGCAGGCCCGCACCGAACCAGGCACGCATGGCGTCGTCATCCTGGTAGCGCTCGGCGACCTGGGTGTAATCGGTGCCGAACTCCAGCAGCAGCTGTTCGTAGCCGATCAGGAACGGCGAGGCGTCCAGCAGGCGGGAGTTCCAGAACACCAGCGCCATCCCACCGGGATGCAGGATGCGCGACCACTCGCGGCGCACCGCGGCGGTATCGAACCAATGGAAGGCCTGGGCGGCAGCGACAAGGCCAACGCTGTCGTCGGCCAGGGTGGTGGCCTCGGCAGTGCCGTCGACCAGTTTCAGGCGCAGGTAATCGGGGGTCAGCCACTGTTCGGCGGCGGCGCGCATGGCGGCATTGGGCTCCACCGCGATGACCGGGTGGCCGCTGGCCAGGAACAGACGGGTGGAAATACCGGTACCGGCGCCGATATCGGCGACCAGGGTTTCGGTGGGCACGCCGATATCGTGATGCAGCCAGTCCAGCAGGGCGGGCGGGTAATCGGGGCGGTAGCGGACGTAGTCGGCGACGCGGCTGCTGAAGCGTTCGGTCGAATCCGATGCACTCATGGGGACCTCACGATTGGGATGCGGCAAACAGGGCCAATCCACCGAAGAAGAGCACGAAACCCACTACCACCAGGATGCTGCCGATCACCGCCAGCCAACCCAGCACCAGTCCGGCGACCGCCAGGCCGTCGCCTTCCAGCGCCTGCGGCTGGCGGCGGATTTCCGCGCGCGCCATGTGGCCGGTGACGATGGCAATGAGACTGCCGAGAAACGGAAAGACCGTCCAGCCAACGATGCCCATGATCAAGCTGACTACGGCCAGCGAGCTGGTCTGTCGATAGGGCTGGTTCATCCGTTTCCTCCATGGCAGAGCGCCCATGATAGTGCCTGCGCCGGGATTAGCCCATCGGCGCGGGGCGGCGTGCACCCGGGCAGGGCCTCAGCCCATCAGGACCTGGCCACCATCGACGTTCAAGGTGTGGCCGGTGATCCAGCGCGCCAGCGGCGAGCACAGGAACAGGGCGGCATCGGCGATCTCCTTGGGCTGCCCGAAGCGGCCGAACGGAATTTTAGCCAGCGTGGCGTGGTACAGCGCCGGGTCCTGCTCGCGGCGGCGGTCCCACAGACCGTCCTCGAACTCGATCGAGCCCGGGGCGATGGCATTGACGCGGATCCGCTGCGGCGCCAGCGCCAGTGCCTGGGAGGTGGTGTAGTGCATCAGTGCGGCCTTGGCCGCGGCATACGGAGCGGCGCCCGGTCGCGGTTGCAGCGCGGCGATCGAGGCCAGATTGAGGATGCAGGCGTCGCGGGACTGCTGCAGCCAGGGCAGGGCCAGTCGCGAAGCGCGGACCGCCGCCATCAGATCGATGCCCAGGCTGGCTTCCCAGCCGGCTTCATCGTCGGCCATCCCGTAGCCGGTGGCGTTGTTGACCACCACATCGATACCGCCCAGTGCGTGGGCGGCATCAGCCAGCCAACGGCCGATGTCGTCCAATACCCCCAGGTCGGCCGATGCGGTGTGGATGTCCAGGCCCAGGGCCTGGGCATCCGTGCGCAGCGCAGTGAGCCCGGGCTCACCGCGGGCGCAGACCGACACGCGGGCGCCCGCCGAAGCGAACGCCAGCGCCATTGCCCGCCCGATGCCCTTGCTGCCGCCGGCCACCAGGACCCGGCGGCCGGTGAAATCCAGCGTTGGGGCAGCGGGCGTGGGCATCACAGGTCGAACTTGATGCCCTGGGCCAGCGGCAGCGAATCGGAGTAGTTGATGGTGTTGGTCTGGCGACGCATGTAGACCTTCCACGCATCCGAGCCGGACTCGCGACCACCGCCGGTGTCCTTCTCGCCGCCGAACGCACCGCCGATCTCCGCACCGGACGTGCCGATGTTGACGTTGGCGATGCCGCAGTCCGAGCCGGCCGCCGAGAGGAAGCGCTCGGCGACCTTCAGGTTGGTGGTGAAGATCGACGAGGACAGGCCCTGCGGCACGCCGTTCTGCATGTCGATGGCTTCGTCCAGGGTGCTGTACTTCATCACGTACAGGATCGGGGCGAAGGTTTCGTGCTGCACCACTTCATCGCTGTTCTTCAGGCCGGTGACGATGGCCGGCAGCACGAAGTTGCCGGCGCGATCGATACGGGTGCCGCCGGTTTCCACGGTGCCGCCGCTCGCCTTGGCCTTCTCGATCGAGGCCAGGAACTGCTGCACGGCGCCGTCGCTGTTGAGCGGGCCCATCAGGTTGGCCGGGTCGGTGGGATCGCCGATCTTGCCTTCCACCTGCTTGTACGCCTTGACCAGCGTGGCCAGCACGTCGTCATGGATGGATTCGTGCACGATCAGGCGGCGGGTGGTGGTGCAGCGCTGGCCGGCCGTGCCGACCGCGCCGAACACGATGCCCGGGATGGCCAGCTTCAGATCGGCGGTTTCGTCCAGGATGATGGCGTTGTTGCCGCCCAGCTCGAGCAGGCAACGGCCCAGGCGGTGGGCGACCTTTTCGGCGACCTGGCGGCCCACCTGGGTGGAGCCGGTGAAGCTGATCAGCGGCACGCGCTTGTCGGCCACCATCTTCTGCGACAGCTCGGTGCCGGCGTCGTTGATCAGGAAGAAGATGTCCGGGAAGCCGGCGCCGCGCAGCGCTTCATTGCAGATGCGCATGGAGGCGATGGCGGTCAGCGGGGTCTTGTTGGACGGCTTCCAGATGCACACGTCGCCGCAGATCGCGGCCAGGAACGAGTTCCAGGCCCACACCGCGACCGGGAAGTTGAACGCGCTGATGATGCCGACCAGGCCGAGCGGCTGGTACTGCTCGTACATGCGGTGGCCGGGGCGCTCGGAATGCATGGTGTAGCCATAGAGCATGCGGCTCTGGCCAACGGCGAAGTCGGCGATGTCGATCATCTCCTGCACTTCGCCGTCGCCCTCGGGCTTGCTCTTGCCCATTTCCAGCGCAACCAGCGAGCCCAGCGCGTCCTTGTGGGCGCGCAGCGCTTCGCCGCACAGGCGCACGGCTTCGCCACGGCGCGGGGCCGGGGTGGTGCGCCAGACCTTGAAGGCTTCCTGGGCGCGGGCCACGATGGTTTCGTAGTCGGCGTCGGTGGTGGCGTGGACCTGGGCGATCGCTTCGCCGGTGGTCGGGTTGACCGGGGTGATCAGACCGGCGCTGGTGGCGGTGGACCACTCGCCATTGCCGAGGTAGGTGCCAGCGTTGGTCGCGTCCAGGCCGAGGGCCTTGAGCAGATCAGAGGACATGCAAACTCCTGTTGCGTTGCGTTTGTAAGGCGCTGGCCGCTGGCAGGGTGGGGGGCGGCAAGCTGACCGCTGATGGTAGCAGAGCAGGGGGCTCGGACTGCCCGTGAGAACCCCGGTTTGCCATCGTCGCAGCCTGTCTCGCGGCGTCAATCCATTGATCCAGAAGACAAAAAAAGACAAGGGCAGGTGTGACGCTTTGGTCCGGATTGTGATATTTTTGTGAACTAAGCGGCACTTGCCGCCGTCATCTGCTCTTTCCAGGGAGCGTCATTGTCTCAGGGGGTAGCTGCACGGGCGGGGCGCGGTACGAGGGTCCCGGCAAGTGTTTCATTATGGAGATGTCGCTGTGCTACATGGATCCGTAGACCCATTGCCTGCTTCGCGGGGGCGGCGGCGTGTAACCGCCGAGGCCCGCGCCGCCCTTGAAGTGTGGTTGCGCGTGCTCGACCTGTTGCTGGTGCCGAGTGCAGCCATGCTGGGGCACGTCCTTTGCCACGGCTGGATTCCCGCGTCGCATTCGCAGCGCGTGGTGTTCGGTGCCGTGCTGCTGTGCTGCGTGGTGTGTTTCGCGGTCGCGCCGGTCTATCGCAATTGGCGGGCGCGTGGTCTGTTGGCCGAGCTGTGGACGCTGTTCCTGGCATGGACGGCGGCATTCGCGCTGTTCTCGATGTATTCGGTGCTGATGGACGTGGCCGATGCCGTGCCGGCGCTCTGGCTTGTCAGTTGGTATGCGCTGGGATTGGCTGGGATGGGGGCAAGCCGCCTCTGCATCCGTCTGCGCGTGCACAACCTTCGCTCCAGGGGGCTGGATCGCCAGCGGGTCCTCCTGGTGGGCTTGCGGGCCCCGGCGCTCAAGGTGCATCGGCTGCTTCGCAGCCGCCCGGAAATCGGCAAGGAAGTCATCGGCTACTTCGCCGGACCTGACGACATTGCGACCCGTCGTGATGGCGGCAGCGCACCGCTTCGACTGGGGGCGCTGGAAGACCTGGAGCCCTATCTCGACCAGCACCGTGGCCAGATTGAACAGATCTGGGTGTCGCTGCCGCTGGGCGGGCGCGCGCGCCTGAAGCAGGTGCTCAAGCTGCTTGAGCGCTATCCCGTCCAGGTCAGGCTGGTGCCTGATACCACGGGCCTGGGTGCGCTGAATCCCGGGGTGCATCAGGTCGGCGATGTGCCGATGATCGGCGTGCGCCAGGGGATGGTCGAGCCGCACCTGCTGATGGTGAAGCGGGTGGAGGACATGGTCGTGGCTGGTGTGGCGCTGGTCGTTCTCTCGCCCCTGCTCGTGCTGCTGGCCCTGGGTGTGAAGCTGAGTTCGCCGGGTCCGGTCCTGTTCCGTCAGCGCCGGCACGGGCTGGACGGCAAAGAATTCAAGATGCTGAAGTTCCGGTCGATGCGGGTACATGAGGAGTCGAACGGCGCACTCACCCAGGCGACCCGTGGCGATGCCCGCATCACGCCCTTCGGGGCTTTCCTGCGCCGAACCAGCCTGGATGAGCTTCCCCAGTTCCTGAACGTGCTGGGCGGCAGTATGTCGGTGGTGGGGCCGCGGCCGCATGCGGTGCAGCACAACAATCAGTACGAGCGGCTGATCGAGCGCTACATGCACCGGCACTACGTCAAGCCGGGCATCACCGGATGGGCCCAGGTGAACGGGCTGCGGGGTGAGACGCCGGAGCTGCGATTGATGAAGAAGCGCGTGCAATACGACATTGATTACATCCGGCGGTGGAGTCCGTTGTTGGACATGCGGATCATCGTCCTGACGGCGTTCAAGGTGTTGGGGCAGAAGACGGCGTATTGAGTAAGGTGGCGGGCGCTCAGACTACGAGACTTCTGTCTCAGTTCGGAGTGTCTTCCCAGTCGTACAACGTGGTAGTGGCCTGCGCCCGGCGTGCCGGGGTAGGGTGATCGGTTATTCTGTTCGATTGGATGGTGCCCGCTGCAGCGGATCACTACCGTCCCGTTGGCTACATCGGAACTTGTAACGCGTGTTCAAGCATATTCTTATTGTCTGCATCGGAAACATCTGCCGCAGCCCTTCTGCCGAAGTCATGATGCGCAACGCGCTGGTCGGTAGGGGCATTGAGGTCACCTCAGCCGGTCTGGGGGCCTTGGTCAACCATGGCATCGACGCCACGGCGCAGGAACTGCTTGTCGAGCACGGGCTTGACGGCACTGCGCATCGCGCACGCCAGGTCACGCCACAGATCCTCTCCGCTGCCGATCTGGTTCTGGTAATGGAGAAAAAGCACCTCAAGCGGATCATGGAGATCGCGCCGGAGGCCTCCGGCAAGTCGTTCCTTCTCGGCAAGTGGAACGAAGAATGCGAGATCCCCGATCCCTACCGTCAGCAGCGTCCGGCATTTGAACACGTGTATCGGCTGATGGCCGAGGGCGTGGAGAGCTGGAAGCGCTACGTCTGACCTCCTTGCATTCTCCGCATCTTGCGGGCAGTGCGTGCCACTTACTCACGCTTTTCAACGATTCGATATGACCAGCTCAGAACCCCGAACCACCGCAACGGAAGACACGCAGGACATCGATCTACGCCAGTTGCTGGGCACACTGATCGACCACAGATGGTGGATTCTGGCCATTACTGGCGTATTTTTCGCGGTATCGGTCGCCTACGCGCTGCTTGCAAAGCCGATCTATCGGGCAGATGCCATCATCCAGGTGGAATCCAAGGTTCCGTCACTGCCGGGTCTGGCCGATATCAGTCAGTCGCTGGGCGTCAGTTCGGGATCGGCCGAGGCAAGTACAGAAATTGCGCTGATAACCTCGCGTGCCGTCGTTGGATCGGCGGTGGACGAACTAAAGCTTGATGTGCATGTGGAGCCCAATCGCTTACCGCTGATCGGCAACTATCTTGCACGCAAGGCAGAGGCCGCTTCCCCGACAGCGCTGGCGCCGACCCGGTTTGGTCTGACCCGCTTCGGTTGGGGTGGGGAACTGCTTGGCATATTCCAGCTTCAGGTGCCGCCGGCGCTATTCGACAATCAGATGACGTTGGTCGTTGACGATGCTCGCGGCGGGTATTCGCTATATGACGAGGGCGATGCACTCCTCCTCAAGGGGGCGGTGGGAGAGCGCGCTACCGGCAACGGCGTGGTCCTGCAGATTGATCGTCTTCGCGCACATCCCGGGATGCGCTTCCACGTCGAAAAATCGCGCCGCCTCAAGATCATCAGCGGGCTTCGACGCGAGGTGGCGGTCTCTGAATCGGGTAAGGATTCAGGCATCCTGACTTTGAGCTATGAGAATGCCGACCCTGCACTGGCCCAGGCCTTCCTGCAGCAGGTTGCGCAGGCCTACGTGCGTCAGAACGTAGATCGCAACTCGGCCGAGGCCTCTGCGCAGTTGGTGTTCGTCAAGGAACAGCTGCCCAACATCCGCAATCAGGTTGACGCTGCGCAAAAGACGCTCGCGGCTTACCAGACCCGTGCCAACTCGGTCGACCTGTCGTTGCAGACCAAGGGTCTGCTGGACCAGGAAGTGGCTGTTGAGACCAGCATTCAGCAACTGCGCATGCAACAGGCCGAGATGGACCGCAAGTTCACGCGTGATCACCCGGCCTACCAGGCACTGATGCGGCAGATCGGTGAACTGCAGGGCCGCAAGTCCGGGTTCCAAGGTCAGGTGAGGCAGCTTCCGGAAGCGCAGCAGGAGCTGCTGAAACTAACCCGCGAGCTTAAAGTCAGCAACGAAATGTATACGGGCATGTTGAACCAGGCGCAGCAGCTCGACGTTGCGCGAGCCGGTACCGTGGGCAATGTGCGCATCGTTGACGCCGCAGCGGTGGACGACACCACCCCCGTCAAGCCCCGGAAGTCGCTGGTTGTCCTGCTTGGCACGCTGCTCGGCGGGTTCCTGGCGGTTGCGCTGGTGCTGGTCAGGCAGATGCTGGATCGCGGTGTGGAAGACCCGACGCAGATCGAAGAGCTGGGCCTGCCGGTGTACGCCTCCATTCCGGTCAGTCCGAAACAGCAGGGTGACTCGGTGCGCGGCAACTTCCGTGCAGATGGCAAGCTGCACCTGCTTGCCATCAAGGACCCGGCCGACCTGGCGATCGAAGCAGTACGCAGCTTGCGGACCAGCCTTCACTTCGCCCGCCTGGAAGCGAAAAACAATGTCGTCCTGATTTCCGGCTCCAGCCCGAACGCAGGCAAGACGTTTGTTTCATCCAACCTCGCAGCGGTTATCGCGCAAGCCGGCCAACGGGTACTGATCATTGATGCGGACATGCGTAAGGGGACCTTGCACAAAGCAATGGGCACCAAGCAGACGCCGGGTCTGTCCGATGTGCTTGTAGGCAAGGTAGCCGCGAAGGATGCCGTCCAGGTATTGCCCGGACTGGAGCAACTTAGCTTCATCACCCGCGGCGACGTCCCGCCCAATCCGTCTGAGCTGTTGATGCACGAGAACTTCACGCGCTTCCTCGAGGAGATTGCTCGTGAATATGACCTCGTGATCATTGATACGCCGCCGATTCTGGCTGTGACCGATGCGGCGATCATTGCCCATCACGCAGGCACGTGCCTTCTGGTTGCCCGTTTCGGTCTTAATCAGCCGAAGGAACTTGCGCTGGCCAAGAAGAGATTCGAGCAGAACAACGTGAAGCTGAAGGGCGCGATCTTCAACGCGGTTCAGCGTCGCGCGACCGGCTACTACAGCTACGGCTACTACGAGTACAAGTCGAACTGATGAAGAGCCACGGTCGACGGCGCGAACCAGCGTCCTGACCGACATGGAGGTCACGGCAGCTGCATCGAGCAGGTCCGCGACGCACTTAGAGAGACTGCGGAGAAATACATGAAAGTTCTGATCACTGGTGGGGCTGGGTTCATTGGCAGTGCATTGGCGCGCGCGCTCAGCGCACGCGGTGACGAGGTTACTGTCCTGGACAATCTATCCCCCCAGATCCATGGCGACAGTCCAGAGGACTCTCCGCTGCTGGCGTCGCTGCCCACGGACGTCGTGGTGGTCAGGGGCGACGTCCGCCAGCGTGAGGACTGGTTGAAGGTTCTGCCCGACCAAGACGTGGTGGTCCACCTTGCGGCTGAGACCGGCACGGGTCAGTCCATGTATGAGATCGATCGCTATGTCGACGTCAACGTACGTGGAACTTCTTTGTTCCTCGACCTGATCGGCAACAGCGTGCAGGGCTGCGAATCGGTCAAGCGGGTAGTAGTGGCATCGTCCCGTTCCATCTACGGCGAAGGCAAGTACAAGGGCCAGAACGGCCCGGTGTACCCTGGTGCGCGCGTTGATGCCGACCTCCGCGATGGCGTATTCGAGTGCCGTGACCCGCAGAGTGGCGAGTTGGTAGCGCCTCTGCCGACGGATGAATCTTCCCGCATCCATCCCAGCTCGATCTACGGCATTACCAAGCAGGTGCAGGAGCAGCTGGTACTGGTCGGCGCCGCCGCCATCGGTATCCAGGGCATCGCCCTGCGCTACCAGAATGTCTACGGACCTGGGCAGTCGCTGAAAAACCCATACACGGGCATTCTGTCGATCTTCTCCACCCTGCTTTTGCAGGGCAAAGGTGTGAACATCTTTGAGGACGGCAAGGAAACTCGTGATTTCGTGTTCATCGATGATGTGGTGGCGGCGACAGTCGCCGCCATTGATGCGGATGTCAGCGGCGAGGCATTCAACGTCGGTACCGGTGAGGCCACCGATGTGATCACCGTCGCCAGTGCGCTGAAGGAGGCGTATGGCAAAGGGGGCGAGATCAGCATTTCCGGTAACTACCGCATTGGCGATATCCGTCACAACTTTGCCGACTTGAGTCGCGCTGAAGCTGCCTTGGGCTATCGCCCGCAGGTCACCTTTGCGGAGGGCGTGAAGCGGTTTGCGGCGTGGGTTCTGACCCAGCAGATTGAAGACTCCGGCTATCAAAGGTCGGTAGACGAGATGCGGGCGAAGGGCTTGCTGAAGTGAATCACACCTCGTGGCTGGAGGCGGTGGCATGAGCGAGTCGCTGACGGGCAAGCGCGTGCTTTTCATCGCCCCGATGTTCTTCGGCTATGAAAAACTGATCAAGGGCGAGCTCGAGCAGCTAGGTGCCGTAGTCGATTACTTCAGCGACAGGCCGGGAGCGGACTTTCTGACCAAGGCCTTGATCAGGGTGGACCGCCGCTTCCTCGCGAGGAAGATCGAGCGTTACTACGCTGACATCATCGAGCAGACGCGTGGCCGTGATTACGACCTGGTGCTGATCATCCGCGCCGAGGCTGTGTCCGGAAGCATTCTTGATCGACTACGCAGTCTCCATTCGCGCGCGAAGTTCGTGCTGTACCTCTGGGACTCAATGCACTACAACCCGAATGCCCGCAAGGTATTGGGGAAGTTCGATGCTGTCCTGTCTTTTGATCGTGCCGACGTCGACGCGAACCCGCAGATTCAGTTCCTGCCACTCTTCTATGGCAGGGATTTCGATCGCGCCGCGAACTGGACCGGAAGTTTCAAGTACGACGCATGCTTCATCGGTACCATTCACACGGATCGATACAAGGTTCTGGAGCAGATCATCGATCAGCTTGAAAAGGATGGCATGGATCTATTCGTCTACTGCTACTACCCTTCCAAAGTGCTTTTTCGATTGCGATCACTGTTTGATGGAGGCTTTCGGCGATTCGCCCGGAAGTATGTCGATTTCAAGGGCATGCCGCTTTCCGAAGTAGTGGATCGAATTGCAGAGAGCCGCGCCGTCATCGATGTGAACAGGCCAGGTCAGCTCGGCCTCACGATGCGGACCATCGAAGCGATTGGTGCTCAACGTCTTCTGGTGACGACGAATGAGGATATCGTCAATTACGACGTTTACTCGCAAAAAGGCGTGTGCCTGATTGATCGCGGTGCGCCGAAGGTGGACAGGGAATTTCTCCGTCTCGAAGGTGCTCCGCATGCGGAATCAATCCGCGCCGGTCTTTCCGCCAGGAACTGGGTGCTGCGCGTTCTTGGAGCCTAACCGGCGCGACGCATTAGTGCGCTGCCGATTCACTCATGTCGAAAACACTCTCAACTCAGTCGGCCGCACATGAAGTACCTAACTGTCGTCTACTACGATACATTCGCCCGCTTCTTCTCTGCAATCGAAGATGAAGTCAAGGCGCGGGACGGCGAAGCCGAATTCCTTCACCTTGCTTTGTTTCCCAGCGCTTACCTCTACCTGGTGAGTGAGGGACGGTCGGTCCGCCTGCTCCCCTGGGAGGCAACAAAGGCACGCCCTGGGCAGGCGGCGCTTGATGATGCCGAGCTGGATCGCATAGGTGCATACCACGCCTATATTATCTCGGCTGCAGGCAAGCGTGACAGTGGGCGCGTGCGTGGGCGGGCTTCGAAATACGTCAACGCGATCTCCAAAATACTCAGCGAGTTCCGTCCGGACTGCGTAATCATGTCAGGCGATACGCGTATTGCCTGCGAGTCACTGCTCTTCTGCCTTGCGCGCGACTGGCCTGAAGTCCCTAAGTTTCACTTCGAACAAGGCCCGGGTGGCACGACCATTCTTGACCAGAGTGGCGTCAATGCGAACTGCTCGTTCAGATTCGAGGTCGCCGAGCTTAATGGCGAGGGCTACTCTGCGGAGGCGCCAGCGAAGCGTGCCCGCTTCAAGCGCAATCCTGTGTTCAGGGCTGTCGATCATCTTCTATCCAGATCCCTGCATGCGATGTCTCGACTTCCCGTTGAGTGGGAGGTCCTGCCGATGCCTCGCTGTTCGGAGCAGCGTTATGGCGCCTGCCTGGAGGTGACGCCGACACGCGACGTGGCGCATGGACGAAACGTGCTTGTGGCGCTGCAGGTTCCGGACGATGCGAACAACATCCATCACAACCCGCTGGGCCTCGGTGACGCGCAGCTTGTCGAGCTGGTAGTTCGCGCTGTTCGACAGCTTGGTGGGCGTGTCGTTGTGAGAGAGCATCCTCTATATCGGCGCAAGTACAGTGCCGAACTGTACGAACTGATCTCGTCCACTCCTGAAGCGGTGCTATCAGATGCGCAGTTGAAGGATGACCTGGCGGTTGCGACTGTCGTAGTGACGGTCAACTCCATGACGGGCTTCGACGCTTACATGTCCAATGTCCCTGCAATTCTGTTGGGGCGTGCGTTCTTTGATCACCTTCCGGGGATCGTACGGGTTGAAGGAGACGCGGGACTTGCGGCTGCTATCGCTTCAGTGCAAGGGAAGTCAGTAACCGATCTCATTGGCGGCCGAAATCCCCAGGCGATCTTCGCCCAGATGAGAGAGCGCCATTTCATCGATGGGCATTGGCTTGATGCAGAGCTGGTTGCTCCAGCTCAGATCGCGAACACTGTCGTGAGATCCAGTCGACACTTCGCACGTGAAGACTGTGCCGCTGCCGACAGTGTGGCAATCAAATGACGGCTAAAGGTATCTATTGGGGGGTGGCATCGAACCTGCTTGGCAATGCGCTGATGCTGGGTTCGACCATCTGGCTGACGCGGCTGATCAGCCCTGCTGAGTTCGGTGAGTTTCGTGTTGGGGCAAACTTTTCTACGCTGATGATTCCTTTCCTTGCGTTGGGTGGCGAGCGGCTGATAAGTCGCTTGATCCAGAAGGGGGATGCAGCGGGAGTTGCCCAGACCGTAAGAATGGTAATGACGATTGCTCTCGTCGGCAGCGCTGTCCTGTTAGCTGGTTATCCATTGCTCGCGCGGTATGCCTTCGCAGGGACCGTGGGCTTCCCAGTCTTCGCTCTGGGCGTGACGCTTGTTCCATTGACCATTTGCTACAACCTCGCGAACACAATCTGGAGGCATACCGGTTCACCAGCCGAGGCACAGATCCACCTGAACTTGTATCAGAGGCTCCTTCGTGCGCCGCTCCTGGTTGCATTCGCTTGGTTGCATCCAACGGCTGTCTCGGCGTCCGCTGCCATGTTCGTAGCGCAAGGCACATCGCTGTTGCAGCTATGGAAGCATGTTCGGTCCGCCCTGAAGGGGGCTGTTGGTCCTACTCTGCACTCGGCCCGTCGCGGATCTGTAATCGGGGAAATGTTGGTCATCGGGCTGCCCGTTGCCCTTCTCGCTGCTGTTGATCGGATTGACGTGCTGATCATCAATGCAGTCATGGGAGTGGAGGCGGCCGGTGAGTATGATCTGGTCTACATGCTGGCACTCACTGCCATGTTTCCGGCCATGGCTATGTCCAAGACCTCTGAGCCGCTGCTTCTTTCTTTGCTGGGGGATTCTGAACGACAGCAACGCGTTAGATCCCTGCAGATTCGAACGCTGGCGCTGTCCTGCGTCGCGCTCATTTGCATTGCGGCAATTTCTCCGTTCATTCCAATGGTACTCGGGGTGGCGGGGGCCGATTTTCCAGCTGCGGTAGTAGTTCTATCTGCTGGGTTGGCGCTTTCCAGCGTGTGCGGACCCGTGCTTGAGTACATGCAGATCAATGGGCGGGCAAGACTCGTGTTGGTTCTTGCAATGTCTCTTATGGTTGGGTTCGTCTGGATGAAATGGCTTGCTGCAGCTGCCGATAGCCTTGTGTTGTTTGCATTTCTAGGCGGCCTCTTCTATTTCGCTCTTCGCCTCTCATTGGCTGTCTACATCTACTTCGCTGATCGAGTCATCCTTACGAATCCGTATCTGCTCGCAATCTCAGTAGCCTGCTATGGCTTTGTTGCCGCATGGGTCATTGGGCGATGAGAACCTTTTTTCACCTGGCGAAGTGTAGTGAATCCATCTTCATCTAGTGTGGCTGCCATCACCCGCTCTTGGTGAGAGTGCCAGTCCAATGCTGCGCTTGAGCCATTTTGACCTAATTATCGTTGATTTCGGAGGTGTGGGGTGCGAGCTTCATCTGGTCTGCTGGAGTACTCCGCAGATGATAGGGCTGGGGGATTACGCCTCTTCCTGAGAGTCACCGTGTTCGTGATCTTGGCCGCCTTGTATGTGTTCAAGTACGACGGAAATGACTACTCCATGTACGAGAACTACTATGAACTGGGAACGGGTTTTGAGATCGGGTATGAGCTGCTTGCGGCACTGTCGAGAGCTGCAGGGTTTGATTTCAAGTACTTCTATGGAATGTACAGTGCATTCAACCTCCTTCTCTTCTGTGTCTTGTGTCGCTGGCGTACAGAGAGGATGCTTCTAGCACTCATTCCACTGATGCTTTTCCCCGGCCTTCCGTTGAACACAATCAGGCAGTTCACCGCAGGTCTGATTTGTGCGCTGGCCTTTGATAGGTTCTATCCCAAAGAGAACAAGAAGTTCGTATTTCTGGTCATCCTGGCGAGTCAATTTCATATCTCTTCGGTGCTGTTTCTTATTCCGCTTGCCTGGAAGAGGATTGGCATTTTTGTTGCTGTTTCGCTGGTCGCGATTGTTGTTCTTGCTTACTTCAGTACATATACGAGTTATCTAACGGGAAAGATTGTTTTCTACACCGGAGGTGCGGCTCGTTCAGGGTGGTATGAGCAAGGCAGCGGGAAGTCCATCGCTTTTGTGCTGATAGGACTGATGCTGTTGGCGGGCGGTTTTGGTTGGAAGCTTGGCGATTACAGGAAGTACATGCCGATCCTACTGTTGGCCGCCATCGCAATGTTTGCTTCGGCGTACATGAGTATTTTCATGCGATTCATCTATCTTTTCTTGCCTGCAGTTTCTGTCTGGATGTTTACCTGCTCGAACAAGGTCAAACTTGGCGTGTATCTGCCTCTTTTTATTGTGGGCGTGATTAACGTTTATTTCGTTGTCGCTGTCTGGGCTGGTGATTCCTACCACCACAGAAACTACCTATTTGACTATCTTTTCATTTAACTTGCCTGCAGCTCTTCTTCCAGGTCCAGTCAGCTTTGTCTGGATCAGTTCAATGGCCATCGCCATCTCCTGCCAAAGGTGACTTTCTCGGCGGTCTGGATCGGCTCAGCGCTGGGCAGGGCCTGGAAGCTTCTGCAGAGTTGTTTGGGGTGAACGATGCAAAACGTGTACAGAGCGTGTTGGGTGGCTAGGGCTATCGCATACAAATTGATATTTGGAGAGTTTGGTTGGTTGGGCTACATCGGCAGGCCAACGTTCCTGCTGCGCCCAGGTCGCATTCGGATAGGTAAGCGGGTGCGGATCTTTCCCGGATTGCGCGCTGAATGCCATGGTGTCGGCGCGCTGCTTATTGATGACAATGTTTCGATAGGTCAGAATCTTCATGTGATCGCGAGTTCTGACCTGCGCATTGGTAGTGGATGTTTGATTTCAGGTGATGTCTTTATTACCGATACTGATCACACTTTTGAAAGAATAGACGTTCCCGTTTTTGATCAGCCGGAGCGGGTTGCGCCGACTCGCATCGGTAGGAACTGCTTTCTCGGAATCGGTGCGCGCATCCAGGCGGGCACCACACTCGGTGACGGTTGCGTGGTAGGAGCCAATTCGGTTGTGAAGGGGAGTTTTCCGGACTACAGCATGATCGTTGGAACGCCGGGGCGCATCGTCAAGCGTTACAGCTTTACAAGCAATGCCTGGGAGCGCTGCTGAACTGTGAGCCCGGGATCTGCGATGCAAGTTGGCTTTGCAGATCCGGACTGTGTTGCTAACGGTAAGCCCTTCATTTTGTTCGGCGGTCTAGGCCTAACGCGGTGCCATTTGCACCGCTGCAGCCGTTTGTGACTCAGATGAAAGCGGTAGACGATCTCGTCAATAATTTTCCAGGCCTGAAGGTGGGTTGATCGTATGCAGACTACTTACGCAGGTCCGGTAAAGCTGGTGCTTTTCGACGTTGATGGGGTGCTGACCGATGGCGGCCTCTATCTAGGCCCCAGCGGCGAACTGTTGAAGAAATTCAACGTTCGGGATGGACTGGCAGTGTCGTTGCTTCGTTGCCATGGCATCCGAAGTGGTGTGCTGTCTGGCAAGAGCAGTGAAGCACTGGACTTCCGGATACAGCAGTTGAAATTCGACGTATCGGTTACAGGTAGGCTCGACAAGCAAAGCGCCTATCAGAAAATCAAGCAGGACCTGGGTGTCGAAGATGCTGAGGTGGCCTACGTGGGCGACGACGTTGTTGACCTCCCGCTTGTCGGTCGCGTTGGGCTCTTCTTCTCGCCCAGCGATGCGCACGCAATGGTCCTTGCAAAGGCGGACCACGTCATGTGCGCGCGAGGCGGCGGTGGTGTTGCAAGGGAAGTAGCAGAGCACATCTTGCTTTCAGGTGGTCTCTCTTTGGAGCAGGCCTATCAGCCACTCATGGAAGGATGGAGCGAACTACACGTCGTGCAATGACCTTCATCCGTAGTCAAGGCTGAAGGGGCGCAGAAGGTGCGTCGATCTAGCCGATGTGTCCGTTTGTAGTGTTATTCGAGGAGATTGAGATGGGTAAAGTTGAACGGGGTGCCACCGATTATGTGGCTTCCGCCCGACGTGTTTTTCAGATCGAGGCGGAGGCCGTCGCCGGCCTCTCAAAGAAGATCGACCAGGATTTCGAGGCTGCCGTGGAGCACATCCTGCGGTCCGACGGCCGTACGATCATCTGTGGCATGGGAAAGTCCGGAATCGTCGGCAGGAAGATTGCGGCGACGTTGGCCAGTACCGGCACGCCGAGCTTCTTCATGCATCCTGGCGAGGCGTACCACGGCGACCTAGGGATGGTGACAGCGTCGGACGTGTTCATCGCACTTTCGTTCTCGGGCGAGACCGATGAAGTGGTGAAGCTGCTGCCCTTCCTGAAGGAAAATGGCAATGTCGTTGTCGCCATCACTGGAAATCCTGCGTCCACGCTTGCACGGGCTGCTGAGTGCCATCTTGATGTGAGTGTGGCGCAGGAGGCCTGCCCACTTCGGCTTGCTCCGACCGCATCGACGACTGCGACCTTGGCGATGGGGGATGCATTGGCCGTGACGCTGATGGAGGCGAGGGACTTCAAGCCCGAGAATTTTGCCCGCTTTCATCCGGGCGGGTCTTTGGGGCGCCGACTGCTAAGTCGTGTCGAGCACGAGATGATCCGTGAGGACCTTCCAATCGTCAGCGTCGACGCAGACATAATGGGCGTCATCAACGCTATCACACGTTCCAGTCTCGGGCTTGCAATCGTGCAGAATCAAGGGGATTGGGCGGTCATCACTGATGGCGATGTCCGGCGCGCGGTTGAGGCTTTCGGGAAGGATGTGTTCCAGAAGACTGCCGGCGGTCTAATGAGCTTGGATCCTGCTCGAGTGAGCGTTGGTACGCGCGTCGAGGATGCGCTCGTGCTGATGGAGCGACGTCGCATTTCTGCGTTGCTTGTTTTCGATCACGACCGCTTGGTGGGCGTGTTCAAGAAGTAACCTCACCATATCCTGGCCGGCCGAGGGTTGGTCGTGGCCGGGGGATGTTTGAGCTAAGGGGCAGCTGCGCTGCCCCTGCCTTGGAAAACTCTATTTCGCCACGGTGTCCAGGTTATCGAAGAAGAACTCCGGGTCGCGCTCGGATGTAGCCTGATACAGGCTGTAAGCATGCCCCACGCGTGCGCCACCATCTCGGTACAGCGGGTTCCAAAGGAAGTTCGCACGCGCACGGGTCGAGCGCGGCAGCAGGAAGTCGAAGGGCACGGACACATAGATGCCCTTGTCAAAGCTGCCTTCGCCAAAGTCTTTGGACGACACGTCAGTCTTGGTCGCGTAGGCGCCCATAGTGACGCCGTTGTCGAATGCGCGGGAAACGGCCATCGTGGCACCCCAGTCCTTGGCCAGGTAGCGGCCTGCACTCAGCGCGGTCACCACGCGGCGCTCTTCGCCCCACATGTAGTAGAAGCTGGCATGGCCGGTAGCAACGCTGTAGTCGCGGAAGTTCAGGCGCTGGTCGAAGTCGCGCTGCTTCACCCAGTTGGCTTCCACGCCTACCGCCCAGCGCTCATTGAGCGGACGGTACAGCACTTCGCCGCCGACGCCGGCGTACATGGACTCAAGCAGGCCCGCGTACGCCATGCCATACAGATCCCGACCGAGCTGACGGGTGCCGGTCAGCTGCAGGCTGGGCAGGGTCAGGTCTTCGGTGGTCATGTACTGACGAATGTTGGTACGGACACGCGGAAGGCGGCTGGGTGCGTCGTAGCGGAACTTGTCGTAGTTGTTGTAAGCGTTGTAACTGACGGTGCCGGTGAGCCACAGGTTGCGGGCCAGGTAAAGGTTGGCGCTGTAGGTGCCAGCTACCTGGAAGAGTACGAATCCGTCTGGGCCGCCAAGCGATTGCTGGTAGCCAATGTTGAAGGCGCCATCGAAGCGGCGCAACGGCGCCTGATAAAGCGTCTGCCTGTGCTGCGCCGCAGGGGGCGCCATTTCGATGTGCCCGGCGAGGGTGCTCAGTTCGGTCTTGTGCTCGACGTAGTCGACAAACGTCTTGCGTTCAACGCTGGTTTCTACGATGGGCATACCCAACCGTGTGTTCTGCACGGTGAACCAGTCGATGTGGGAGGGAAGCGCGCCATCCAGAATGCGCGCGGTACGGCCGATGCCCTGCGCGGGGTAGTGGAAGCGCCGCTGCTCGCCTGTGACGATGACTTCCGCCCCTCGCTGGCTGATGCGCTGCACGCGCAGGCCCGCGTTCTGCTCCAGCCGGGTGGCCAGGGTGGCCCAGTCCAGTGGAGCGGCCGCAAGCGCGGTGCTGTCCGTGCGTGCGTCCTGATCTTCGGCGGTGCGCTGCTTCAGCGGCACCGGTGGCGGATCCAGCAACTTTGGCATGGAGGTCGCCTGTGCCAGATTGGTGCGCAGCGTGACGCCGAACATCGCCAGGTCACCGCGCTCCCAGCCAAGGTGCAGGTGCACGTTCTTGTTGACCGCGTAGGACGCACCAATATTGAAGGGGCTGCGCTGGCGCTGATTGTTGTTCTGTGGCTCGTGCTTGTAGTCGTTGCCGTCGTACTCCAGCTTCAGCTGCAGCGGCTCCCAGGGCGTTTGATAGGCAACGCCGCCAAACACGCCTACCGGGCCCCGGAACATGCCGTCGCTGTTGAGGCTGCCGGTTCCCTGCGCGCGTGGACGGGTCTCGAAGTTGTCATCGATGGCGGTCAACGGATTCTTGAAATCACCGCGGTTGCCGATGTATCCAGTAGCCAAGCCAAGGCTGGCATCGAACGCGCCCATCCGCTTGCTGGCCACCAGGTATTCGCTGGAGAACAGGCCGGTGCCGCCTAGGTCGCGAAAACCTGCAGATACCTCGGGAACCCAGCGGCTTTCCTTCAAGAGGCGGACTTTCAGGTCGATCGACTTGTCCTTGTAGTTCTGGTCGCCACTGAGCCATTCATAGCCATAGCGCCGATTGGCCACCGAAACGTAGCGGAACGCGCCTTCCATCCAGGGCAGTGGCTGCAGCACGATGTTGTAGCGGCTGTACGGCGAGGTGTGGCTGGCGGTGAAGGCGAGCTCACCCTCGTCGGCCATACGCGCGGTAGGCGTCTGCAGCAGGCCGATGCCGCCCCAGTCGCTGGCGGTCGGCGCCGGTGCGTTCTGCGCGTACAGGGCGCTGCTGATGCTGAGGCTGAGCGAGGCAAACGCCAGGCGTGCGGCGGGTGTGCGAAGCAAAAGAATCAAAGCGTAACTCCGGGCGCATCCAGCACCTGGGTGGCAAGAAAGCGGGCGACTTCCTCGTTGAGATCGGGCGCGGTCTGGCCGAGTGTGCTTGCCTGCAACGGCACATAGACGATGGCGCCCGGGGCAAGCGTAGACGCTGGCGAGCGGTTCCACAGGGCGATGCCGAGTTTCTCCACGTGACCATCGGGCTGGATGACGTACAGGTCATCGCGGCTGGCGGCGGCAAGGGTAGGGCAGTGCGACAGATACGCGCGCGGTTCCTGGTCGGACACATGCTCCAGCACGCACTGCTGGGCTACCGCACCCATCACCGTGACAGTGGCGGGGCGGGGTGGGTAGACCAGGCGGTCGCCATCGGCCAGCGGGCGGTTCTGCGACAGGGCGGCTTCAACATTGCGCGCGGCGAGCAGCGCGGGGACGCGCCCGGTCACCGGCATGCTGTCGATCTCGCGCGCAAGCGCGGTTGCCGCCTGTGCGCCGTCGGGGTCGCGGTCGGCGCGCTCCTCGAGCTGGCCCAGGTCGAACAGCACGCCGGCCTTCAGCCGTGTCTGCGCCAGCTGTTCGGCCTGACGGAGCCATGCGGCCGCCAGTGGGTAGGCGTTTGGCAACGGTTGGGCTGCCAGCGCGGCATCGCTCAGCCGGGCGCCGACAGGCAGAACCTGCACACCGGGATTGCGCACCTGACCGAGGACGTCAACGTTGATCTCAGGGGCGGCACTACTGGCGCCACAGGTGGCCAGGCCCAGCGCAAGGGCAAACAATCGCTGCTTCATCGGCGTTGCAGGTCCAGGCTGTACGGCTTGAGTTGGGTGATGTCCAGGCGGGTACCCGGTGCGATCATCTGTTGGCTCTTCCAGATGAAACCGCTTGTGGGGTCGACCCAATAGTGGTTCTCGCCTTTCCACTCCGTGCCACGCAGCGTCTCGCGAACGTGCACCAGCGTGCGCACCTTGCCCAGGATGTCCACCGGTTCGGTGCCCAGGCGTTCGAGCGTGCCGGTGACCGGGACGCCGTAGCGATAGCCCGGCATCAGGTCATAGCGTCGTTGGACGGTGACGGTGCCTTGCAGCGTGTGCAGGGCGTGGAAGGGGTTCTCGCCCTCGATCCACATCTGCTGCAGCTCCGGCGTGCCGCCGTGCGTGCCAACCAGCAGACCATCCTGCAGGAAGACAATGCTGCGCTCACTGCTGTACCAGGCCTGCCGACCGGCATCGATGTTGCCCAGCACCAGCACGGCGCCGCCGTTCGGCCCGCTGACCTTGATCTGCGGATACGGCTTGGCGGCGACTTCGGCGGCTGTGGGCTGCACGTCGGGTGCGCCCTGCACGGCCAGCTGCACCGTCTTGAGGCTGGTACGACCGACGACGCCGCAGCCCGGCACTGCCAGGGCAATCAAAAGCAGCGCGGCAATGCCGCGCTGCGCCGTGGGTGGCGCGACGAGAGCGCTCCTGCTCATCATTGGCCCACCGTCAGTTATCGAGGTCGTTGCGCGCGCTGGCGGCGTTGCTGATGATCGAGGTGAACGGCAGCAACTGGTTCACGAAGCGGCTCCAGCGCGTCACGCCGGCAGCACCCACGAACACCACGTCGCCGGGCAGCAGTTCGAACTGGCTGGCCACGGCAAAGGCGGCTGGGGACTTGGCTTCCAGGTGGAAGACGGTCGACGGCTTGTCCTGCAGGTCGTTGGAGCCGCGGATCACGTAGACCGCATTGCCATTGGACGTGCTCTGCTGCAACCCGCGTGCACGGCCAAGCGCCTGGCTCAGCGAGATGTCGCTGGTCTTGAAGCTCATTGCGCCGGGCTGGTTGACCTCACCGACCACGAAGACTTCCTTGCGGTCCAGATACGGCACGTAAAGATGGTCGCTGGCCTTCAGGAAAATATTCGTTGCCCCACCGCCCTGGCGACCAAGTCGGTCGAGGTCGATGGAATAGGTGACGCCTTCGCGGGTAAGGCGCACACCGGAAAGGTCTGCCTGTGCAGCGTCCAGGCCTGACTGGCTGATAGCGTCGCCCAGTGTCAGCGGGGTGACAGTCAGCGGAACGGTGGCTGCCTGGCGTGAGGCGCCGGTCACCCAGACGCGCTGGCTGGCGTAGGTCAGGATGGAAACATCCACCTGGGGGGATTCGATGTAACGCGCCAGCTTGGTGGCAAGCAACGCGCGGAGCTCGCTGGGCGTCTTGCCCGCGGCGTCCACACTGCCGATGTACGGATAGAACAGGGTGCCATCGGACTGTACAGGTCGGCCGGCAGCATTGAGCTGCTGCTGTGGACCTGCCGGCACAGTAAGCTCCGGGTGGTCCCATACCGTGATGTACAGGATGTCGCCCGCGCCGATCCTGTAGGGGCCGGGCTGGTAGGACGTCAGTGCCATCGGCAGGGTCGGCACATCACGTGCCGCGCGGTCCATTGCGATGAGTTTTGGCGTGATCGGGATCAGCTCGATCTGGTCATTGCCAACCGGCTGATCATCCCTTGCGAATGCGCTGGAACGCATGTGCTGACCGGGGGCGAATACGCAGCCAGACAGGGTGAGGGCGAGCGCCAGAGTGGCGCCGAGACGCTTGCAGTCCATCGATGATTCTTCCTGGCCCTGTCGGGCAAAACAAAAACCCCCGCCGGACCTTCGCCCGGCGAGGGCGTGATGACCTTGTTCCGACTAGCGGATCAATTGGTGCCGGTGGTGCCCGTGGTACCGGTGGTACCCGTGGTGCCGCCCGGACCCGGAGGCGTGGTGCCGCCGCCATTGTTGTTGCCGGCGTCGTCCTTGCTGCTGTCCGCGGCAAGGCTGTAGGCCACGGCAGCAACCGCAATGCCGCCGCCAATCATGGCGGCAGTGGTCAGGGTGCCGCTGGCAGCGCCAGTTGCTGCACCCGTGCCCGCCACTTCCGTGGTAGCAACTTCGGAGGTGGTTTCAACCGGGGCTTCCTGGGCCAGAACCGGGGACGACATGGCGACAAGGGCCAGTGCGGCGAGAATCTTCTTCATTACGGGGTCTCCTACTCCGTCAGGTAAATATTCGCAGTCATGTTCGCTTCTTTATCTATTCAGTGTCAAGGCGGAAACCCCGTGGAATCACTGGCTGGGCGGCGGAATTCTGACGGTCATCGCGAAAGATGCTGTCGACCGTACACGCTGTCCCGACCCGAGAGGGTCGTGGCCAGGCGTGTCACTACGTCGTGCGTTCGCACTGTGGGCAAGAGCGTGGGTACCAGCAGCCCTACTGACACGGCCAACGCCAGCGTGAGGAGTGAGGTCGTGAAGCGGGTAGGCCGTGCCGAAAGGGCGTAGGCGGAGGCTGCGCCGCCGAGTACCCAGCCACTGACGATCTCGGACACAGAGTGCGCATGAAGTGGCAGGCGTGAATAGGCGATGGCGGCCGCGAGCGCGGCACCAGTCGCAGCCCATGCCAGCGGGGTGCGGGCGCGTCCGTGGGCGGCCAGGTAGAAAACCACGGGATAGATGGCGGCGCTGATGGTGGCGTGACCGCTGAAGCCGGTGAAATCAATGCGGGCCCAACCCAGGCCCCAGCCGAGGTACGCTAGTTTGGACGCCAGAGTGAGTGCGGCGGCGATGGACAGACTTATCGCCCAGCGGCGCCGTAGTCCTGCACTCTCCTTGGGTCCCGCCAGCAGCAGGATGAGGCTCAGTGGCAGCAGCCATCGGCTGTCACCGAGTTGGGATAGGCATGCCCACACGGCAACGTCCGAATCGATTCAGGGAAGGCGAGCATAAGCCAGTGCTGATGTACCGGGGCCGGATCGGCGGGGGGCGGGGCCACAGGGAGGATCCGGCCAATTGCGGCTGGACAGGCCCGGAATGGCGCCCTTGGGCAGCCAAGCCATGTTCTAGAGCGGCCATGCGGCCTAGAATGTTGCCCCGATAGGACCGCATGCCGGCCGCAATTTACCCAAGGAAGTTGAATGAACGTTACCGTTGCAGAAGGTGTAGTGGTCGGGAATCGTCTCCCGTTCGTGCTGTTTGGCGGCTTGAACGTGCTGGAAGACCTGGATTCGACCCTGCACGCGGCCGAGCACTTCACCACGGTAACGGCCAAGCTGGGCATCCCGTACGTATTCAAGGCCTCGTTCGACAAGGCCAACCGCTCGTCGATCGCGTCCTACCGCGGCGTCGGCCTGGACGAGGGGCTGCGCATCTTCGAGGAGGTCAAGCGTCGTTTCGGCGTGCCGGTGATCACCGACGTGCATGAAGTGGCCCAGGCCGCCCCGGTGGCCGAAGTCGTCGACGTGCTGCAGATTCCGGCCTTCCTGGCCCGTCAGACCGACCTGGTGGCGGCCATTGCCCGGACCGGCCGGGCGGTCAACATCAAGAAGCCGCAGTTCCTCAGCCCCACGCAGATCAAGCACATCGTGTCCAAGATCCGCGAGGCCGGCAACGAGAACATCATCCTGTGCGAGCGCGGGTCGCAGTTCGGCTACGACAACCTGGTCGTGGACATGCTGGGCTTCCGCGAGATGATCGAGTCCACCGGCGGCCTGCCGGCGATCTTCGACGTCACCCACAGCTTGCAGCGCCGCGACGCGGGCAGCGAAGCCTCGGGTGGCCGCCGCCGCCAGGTGGCCGAGCTGGCCCGTTCGGGCATGGCACTGGGCCTGGCCGGGCTGTTCCTCGAGGCCCACCGTGACCCGGACCACGCACGCTGCGATGGTCCCAGTGCGCTGCCGCTGGCCGCGCTGGAGCCGTTCCTGGCCCAGATCAAGGCGCTGGACGAACTGGTGAAGGGCTTCCCGGAACTGGATATCCGCTGAGGCGTGCCGCCGGCATTTGGCGGCGACGGCCTTGGTCCCGTCGCTGAATGTGGGTATCCTACGTGGCTGCACGCCGTCAAAAACGCGTGCAGCCAGTGGTCTGGCGGGTGGTCTCCGCCCCGCACTTGGCCCCGTAGCTCAGCTGGATAGAGCGTCCCCCTCCTAAGGGGAAGGTCGCCCGTTCGAATCGGGCCGGGGTCACCAAAATCAAGCGCTTAGACGTAGTGTCATCGGGCAATGTTGCTCCTTTTAGCCACTTTTCGGACCTGATTTGGCACAGTTGGCACAGCAGATCTAGTGGAGTTGGATTCTAGAAGGCGCAGTACCGCCCGATGCCACCGACTACGCTCTCAGAGGCATGCGGAAGTGCAATATGTGACGCGGGCGTGATTTTGAGGTACAAGGACCTAGTGTCGCGCAGCGACCGTCCGGTCCGGGGGGGCGCCGGCTAGGATGCCCCTCCTCAGAATGGAATTTGGGGATGAACGTTGCGGTCGCAGCCTCTTCAGTTGATGTCAAAGCTGCTTCGAATCTCGATACAGCAAACCTGCTGATAGATGACATTGTCTCTCATCGCGTGTACGCGCGGGACGCGAACAAAGTTGTCAAGCCGCCCCACCTTAAAGATGTACTAATGGTTTTGCCTGTGGATGGGGTGGATGCCCTCCAAAAGCGGTTGACCAAAGCCTTCGGAAGTAGATCGCATGGAATAGAGCTCTCTATTGAGAGATTCGATGACGATAGCTTCCTTCAGCTGGGCGCTCACGCCATCGCTAAGGCGGGGAAGGACGATTTCATCGCGGCTTCCAAGGCAATGGCGACGAGCCTATCCACCGCTCAGGCAAGTACGAGTGGGCTGTCGGGAATGGTATTTGTAATTCGTGGGCGGATGGGGGCGGTGCCACGGCGGTTCGTAGCTGTTATCAAAGCAGAGCTGCACGATGGCTTTGGCACATCGGAAGATGGCGAAGACGCAGAGGTCACGTACCTCAAGAACTTGGCCTTGACTCCTTCGCAGCGTCTGTACAAGGTTGGCTTGCTGCAAGAAATCCACGCGGTGCCGGCGGCCAGTATTGGTGAATACGTAGTGGCAAACTATCGGGGCTTTCTTTTTGACCATCTCATCACGGCGACAGAAACCCGGTCGGCCGCTGCGTATTTTTATCAGAACTTTTTGGGCATGGGGATCCAGAAGTCCTCGAAGAAGCTCACGCAGGATTTCTACGAGCACGTCAACACATTCATCAGGTCGTCCCCCCTCTCAGATGAGGATCGGTGGGAGCTGAAGGAAGCCTTGCGCGTGGAACTGCGAAGCACTTCGGCAGTGATTAGTGTCTCGGACTTCGCTGATAATAATATTGCGGACGAGGATATTCGAGAGTCCTTCGTTGACTTCATGGATGCGCGGAACTTTCCAAAAACTGCAATTTCCAAGGATGTGGATTACGTCAAGGCAAAGTTGCGCCGGCCCCGTAAGTTAAGTTTTACTACCGGTGTAAAGATTATAATTCCGGCTGACTCAGATAAGCATGTGGTGGAATTGCTGGAAACTAATGAAGAGCAGTCGACAATAATTGTTCGCGGCTCCTATCATGAAGAGTGATTTCGACATTGGGCAGTACATCATTGCCAATAGGGATGACTTGCAGAATTGGGGCGAGTTTGTCGCAAAGACGATCGTAGATGAACACTCCTCGCTGCTAAAGATGCCTGTCTATCCGCGAGTTAAAGATCCAGACTCTGCGCGGAAGAAGCAGCTCAAGAAGATGTACTCCAACCCTGCCGTGGATATGACCGATTTGGTCGGAGTTCGGTTTGTTGTCCTTACTTCCGATGATCTCGAGCCGATCCTGCAGACCATCAATGCGTCCACCAACTGGACGCCAAAACAGACCCGCAATCCTGACGCGGAAGCCGCTAGCGATCCGTCGAGCTTCGGCTATCAGTCGCATCACTACGAACTAAGGCCAACCTCCGGCGATCCATGGTGCTGCGAGGTTCAGGTTCGGACGCTGCTCCAACATACGATGGCAGAACTTTCGCACGATGCATTTTATAAAGCATCCCAGAAGGTCCCATCGCAGGCCCTGAGATTGGTTGCGCGTAGCATCGCTCTTATGGAAACCACCGACGAACTGCTGTGTATGGCGATGGAGTCGGTGCGAGCGGCGCAGGCACCCTTCGACGCATTCACCGCCGAGGCGGTTGCGCAGGCAGCGGCCATCGGCGGAGGCGGTGCTGACCTTATCGACGATCTTTTCAAGGCGTACGCAGAGTTCATCACCTACGAGGGGTTGGAGGAATTTAGGTCGTTTCTGCGTCAACGCAGCTTCATCTTGGGTAAGATCGCGTCCCGAGCTGGAAAAGGAATATTCGCTTTTCCTGCGTCCTGCCTGGTCGTTTATTGGCTTGCGGAAAGAAAGCCGCGAAGGATCGTCAAGCATTGGCCATTTCCTGGCTCCTCAGACGATCTGAGTCAGATTCTATCGGACTTGGGAATTTCGCATTGATGCAAAGTAGTTTTATTTCTCAGGGTTCATGTCTCCTGGGTCTGGTTCTTCCCATACCACCTGGGCAGGCCTTGCATCGCGTCAGAAACGCAGTTTCGCTACAGCAGATTCATCTCCGTCTGGGGTCAAGTGCGCGTAGTACTTCTCGGTCGTGGCGTAGTCGGCGTGGCCAGCCAGTAGCTGTACACGGCGCAACGGCACCCCCGCAATTACCATGTGCGCACAGAACGTGTGTCGTAGGCGGTGCAGGTGTCCACCGATGTCGGCCGCGGCGGCATCTTTCGCGAACCAGTCCGATACCGTGTCCTTGTGAACTGTCACGATAGGATCGGGTAGATGGCGAAGCGCCCAGCGTGCGTAGCGGTTGAGCGGCACCTCGCGCCACTTGCCAGATTTCGTTCGCCCGGCGCCCGTTTCATCGGGGTCACTTTCGACAAGCAGCCGGCCGCCCACGGCAGAAGCCTTCTCCAATCCGATCACCTCTCCCCGGCGAAGGCCGGTGTGCGCCAGGAACAGCCACAAGGGCGCTCGCGTCGCGTTGGCTCGGTATAGCTTGCGCGTGGCATGTCGGTCGTAGAACTTCACTGCGACGCTGCGTACGCCACGGGGCGCTTTGACTGAGTCCAAAGGGTTGACGTCTAGCTCTTTCCATTCCACTCCTCGCTGAAACGCCGTTTTAAGAACGCGGATCTCCTTGCCTACGGTTTCTTTCGCTGCCTTGTCATCAAGCAGCCGGCCGCGCTTGTATTGCTCCACTTCCACCGGGCGAATCGTGTCGATCGGGCGGTGACCGAAGCGCTGGATAAAGCGCTTCATCTCACTGCGCGCCTTGGAGATCGTCGTGGGGTGCTCCGATTCGTACCAGTCCAGATACCATTCCAGGTAGTCGCGGACCTTTGGCAGTCGTGCCAGGATCCGGACACCATGGGTCAGCTCTGCTTCCTTCGCGGCACGTATTCTCTCCGCCTCACGGGCGTCAGGTTGCCCAATGGACCGGCGAAAGCGCTCGCCGCCTTCCGCCCAGTCGAGGTAGGCCTTTGTGCCACGCCAGTAGAGTCGAACCTTTGCCATTCTTCAGCGCCTTGGATCGCGGCATAGAGAGCCGCCTTTTCGTACAACTGCTTTCCCATGAAGCGCCGGGGTGTTAGGCCGTAGCTCAGGGCGTTCTTTCGGAACTGGCTATTGGACACGCCGCAGTAGTGCGCGGCTTCCTCGACCGTCAGCCAGTCCTTGCCTGATAAGTCGAGCTGTTCAGCCGCTCCCACGGTTCACCCCCTTGGTCGACTCGGCCTGGCGCGTTGGTGCAAATCGCATGGGCAGCTGCAGCACGTTGTCCGCCGCCGCCGGCGCCGCGATCGCGGGCATGACCTTCCGCGCGCTGCGGGCGGGGCGGTTGATGCGCCGCCAGTCGGCCAGGGCTGCGTCAGCCTGTGCGTGGCGCGTGGTGGCCTTGCAGCGGCATTCAACGAAGTGGCCGCCGCCGCTGCTGTGGCCGCGTTCGTCCAAGATGTGGCGCGCCCGGTGCCCGGCGGCGCAGTCCGGCAGCCCTTCGGGGTGGCTGATGTGTTTCTGGGTCATGAATCACCTCGGGCAGCATTGGTTGAGGATTTCTGGTGACGGCGCCTGCGGTGCCCGGCTATCGTGTTCTCCCGAAACAGAGCAGAAGGAACGAGAGGGCGCAGGTGAATTTCGAAGAAGACTGGGTGTGCGAGGCCCAGGGCAGAACTGTGATCGTCCGCATCCGTCTGGATAGGGCCGGACCAGGGATAACCATCGTGCGTTACGCTGTTGAGGACGGACCCTCCCAGGTGGGCCTCGAGGTGAGCATCGCCTCCCGCGAGGAAGCGCGGCAGTGGATTCAGGCCCGTGTGGATCACCTTTTGGGGCCGATGCCCGACTGATGATGCTGAGTCGCGTAATTTCACTGGAACAGCTCCTGTTGGCTGGGGAGCGCAGAGCAATGCTCGGCAGCGGTGGCGAGTTGGGCGGCCTCTGCGGCTCGCCGGCGGGCGTTGCCGGCCCAGCGCAGAAGCACGTGGGAGAAGGCGGTGCCCCGCCGGGCGCGGGCTTCGTGCAGCAGTACGCGCGCGCTGTGTGTTTGGTCTGGGTAGCGGCGTCCATCACGCAGCCACCGGCAGAGGTACTGGCAACGGGCCCAAGTTGGACTCAACCACGGCGTGCTCCACTGCATACAGTCGGTCGTTCGCGTGAACGGAACTCATGGCAGAATGTGCTCTGACATCAGGGAGGATTTATGGGAATTGAGTTCTGTCCGCTTGAGGCGGCGTGGGGCAACTTGGGCGACTGGGCGGCGGTAGTGGTAGGGGCCATCGCCGCAGTGGCTACGATTTTGGTTGCTAGATCTGCGAATCGAACCGCAAAGGCCGCAAAGGAAATCGCTTCTAAACAGCTTTCGGATGCCGTAACCGCGAAGAATGAAGCAGCGGAAACGGTGAGGCGCATGCTGGCTGTTGAAATCGCAGTGCTTCCCGGAAAACTTGGCGGAGTGCTGACCACGATGGATAAAGCGGTTTGCACACCTACAGGCATGACCATTGCGCGTGAGGATTGGGAGTGGATCGCCGATCAACTCAGCCGAACCTTCCTTCCAGGTGCCGTGGAGTCTCGAGAAACTCTGAGTTTTCTTGGTGCTGAGCACGGCGGAAGGGTCGCGTCTCTTATTGGTTTCGGGCGTATCGTCACCGAGTTGGCACAAAGGTTTGACTCGAAACTTCTTCGGCCGGAGGGAGAAAGCGAGCTTATTATTGGTCAACCTGGCACCGAGTTCTTCAAGAGTCTGAGGAAGCATGTGAAGCAAATGCTCGTTGAGAGCTTGGTTATCGCGCCTCACTTCGCTGCTGTGGCAACGACGATGCCTGTGAGCTACGAAGATTTGCAGAAGCAGGCTGACGCCGAGGGGTGAGGTCGCTATCACGCCTTCTCCCCACCGCAGTTAGGCCGATTTCGTCCGCGCAATAGCGCAGGCGATGGCAGCAAGGAACGCTGCGGCAGGGGGAAGTTGAAGGAGCGGGAGCCATCAGCCATTGGTGCATTCCTGGGGGGGGGTGGAGGCGGTCGCTCGGGATCGTCGGCGGCCGCCTCACCTTGGCGGCCATGGACCGTGGGCAGTAGGGAGAGCGCAGCCAGTCAATGAACGACAGGTTGCTGTCGGTGCGCAGGTACTCCTTGTAGCGGCGCTGGGCCGGTGTGAGGTTTTGCGGCGTGCCAACGGCGGCAAGGCGACCGGCATTGGTCGCGCCGAACACGTCACTGCCACCCGTGAGCGCGTTACCGCTGTACCTTGTCATCAACCCGGCGGCGACGAGCGCCATGCAGAGGGCGTGGTCGCGGCCGCCTTCCCCGGTGACGAAGTGATTGCGGTAGCTGGGGGCGCAGCCCTCCTCGCCGACGCCGAGGGCGTGGCGCAGGATGCTCAGCTGGTCACCAGGCACAACTTCGGCAGGGCGCTCTTCGGTATCGATGGCCATGTCAGAACTCCGTGGTGGCGAAAAGAGAGGGCTGCTCGGTGGCCTCGCCGTTGGCGATCGCGCGCTGCAGCGCCGTGCGGAAGGTGGCCTGCTCGGTGGGCAGCTCGTCTTCATCGGTGTACGTGTAGGCCATGCCGTCCAGCTCGGCGTCGGTGAGCAGGCGCGGGTACTGGCCTTCGGCGGTGGCCTCTTCTTCGTCTAGGCCCGTGTGGTCCATGTACGCAGCCAAGATGGCGGCGGCATCGCCAGCCCCGGCGAACCACTCGCAATCGCTGACCTCCCAGATGCGGATCTCGGCGGCGTTGGCGGTGTCGTCGTGCGTGTCGGTCGTCATGGCTGGCTTCCCTTCTCGTGGTCTTTGATGCGGTCGATGAGGTAGGTGGTTTCGTTGCGCCACTTGGCGCGGTCGAGCGGGTTCATGTGCTTGGTCAGGTGCTGGAGCTTTT